>OGPH01000026.1_pt1 | contig 163149 bp, 172 predicted proteins | sample 1552891 | NCBI WGS metagenome assembly OGPH01 (sample SAMEA2580272, study PRJEB22360) | human gut metagenome | biome: human gut; feature: human-associated habitat; material: faeces | place: Denmark | collected 2008/2010 | reverse complement strand
ATAAATATTTAATATCTAAAAACGATTTAAAAAGGGGTGAAAAAAATTTTATGATGTACATATTTTTTTAACATTATCACAGTTATATTGTTATGGGTCTGGTATCAGCAAAATGATATCAGACTTTTAATTTGTTCTGCTTTGTTTGCAATAGCTGCTTCAATAGGATCTGTAGCTTTTAATATTTTTAGAGCTAGTAAACAAACTAAGACGAATCTTAATATCAGTGCTAGTGATAATATTGACACACTTATAAATGCTATCAAGAAAACAAATAAATAAAAACATAATCTAGGGCACGCGTGAAAAACATGCCCTGTTATGAAGAGAAAAGAGAATTTACGTTCTCTTTCACTTTTTATGAAAGGAGAAACAATGACTTATGGGTAAACTGGAACGAGACTTTCAACGTCAATTTAAAAAAGAACTTCAAAACAGATTTGAAGGATGTATTGTTACAAAGCTTGATTCAAGCTTGATTCAAGGAATTCCTGATCTTTTAGTTTTGTATAAAGATCGTTGGGCAGTTCTTGAAATGAAGAGAAGTGCTAATGCAACTCATAGACCAAATCAAGATTACTATGTTGGTCTTATGAATGATATGTCATTCTCACGATTTGTTTATCCTGAAAACAAGGATGAAGTTTTGGATGACTTGACTCGTTTCTTTCAGCCATAAGTACAAGGAGGTAACGCGATTTGAAATTTATATTTAACAATCATAATAACCTCAAAGGTTTACATGCTTATTTGGGAGCAAGTAAATATCACTGGCTAAATTATGATCCAGATAAGTTGGCTGCGACTTATCGAAATCATATGGCAAAAATGAGAGGAACAAGACTACATGAATTAGCAGCAGAATTGATTACTTTAGGAGTTAAACTTCCTAGGTCGAATAAAACTTTAAATATGTATGTGAATGATGCAATTGGATATCGAATGACTCCAGAACAGCTTTTATTTTATTCTGAAAACTGTTTTGGAACAGCTGATGCAATTTGTTTTAGAAACAATTTATTGCGTATTCACGATTTGAAAACTGGTGTTGGACCAACTCACATGGAGCAGCTATTAATTTATGCAGCTCTTTTTTGTTTGGAATACAATATCAAACCAGGTTCTATAGAATTCGAATTAAGAATTTATCAGAATGATGAAATCTTGGTTGCGAATCCAACAGCTGAAGATATTTTACCAATCATGGATAAAATTATTTCTTCAGATAACATTATTAAAAAAATAAGACAAGAGGAGGAGTAGGCTATGGGGTATGTAGACAAGCCATCAATAGAACAAGTGGCTTTCGAATACTTTGGTGAAGTAAATGATGAGTTTTTAGAGCACTATGGTATTAAAAGACGTTCTGGACGATATCCTTGGGGTAGTGGCGAAGATCCATATCAACATAGTGGCGATTTTCTTTCTCGTGTTGAACAGTATAAAAAGCAAGGCCTTAAAGATAACGAAATAGCTAAAGCTATGGGTATGACTTCTACTACTTATAGAGCTATGACTGGTATAGCAAATGATGAGAGACGAAGCTTATTAGTCGATAGAGCAAAGAGTTTAAGAGCTGATGGACTATCATTAAATGAAATAACCAAAGAGATGGGCTATAAAAATGATTCATCAGTTAGAGCTTTATTAAATGTTGATTCTGAAATAAGAATGAATCAAGCTAAAAACGCAGCCGATCTTATTCGAAAGAGTATCGAAGAAAAAGGAATGATTGACGTCGGTAAAGGTGTTGATATTCAGTTAGGTATCTCTAAAGAGAAATTGGATCAGGCTTTGCTAATGCTTGAAATCGAAGGATATCCTGTTTATGGAGGTCGTGTTGAACAGGCAACGAATTCTGGTAAGAAAACAACTATCAAAGTTATTTGCCCAAAAGGGACGGAGCATAAAGATATATTTAGTTATGATATTCATAGTATTGATGACTATGTATCTTACGATAAAGGAGAAACTTTTAAACCGTCTTTTGTCTATCCAAAAAGCATGGATTCCAAACGTTTAGCAATTCGTTATGCTGAAGATGGTGGAATTAAGAAAGATGGAATTATTGAAATTCGTAGAGGAGTTCCTGATTTATCTTTAGGCGAATCGCATTATGCTCAGGTTCGTATATTAGTTGATGGTAAAAAGTACATAAAAGGAATGGCCATATATTCTGACGATTTACCAGATGGTGTTGATGTTATGTTTAATACTAACAAAAGAAAAGATGTTCCTAAACTTGAAGTATTAAAAGACATTAAAACCGATGACCCAATGAATCCATTCGGTTCAACAATTAAAGAACATGGTGGACAACATTATTATAAAGATAAGAATGGTAAGGAACAGTTATCACTTATCAACAAGACTAGAGAAGAAGGAGATTGGCTCAAATGGAGCAATACTTTATCTTCTCAATTTTTATCTAAACAACCATTAAAATTAGCTAAGAAACAATTAGATTTGGCTAAAGAAGATAAACAAATGCAGTTTGAAGACATTATGGCTTTGAATAATCCAACTGTAAAGAGAAAGCTTCTTCTGGATTTTGCTGATGAATGTGACTCAGCTGCCGTTAAATTAAGAGGAGCTGCTTTACCTAGACAAAAGTATCATGTCATTATTCCTGTTACAACATTAAAAGATAATGAAGTATATGCGCCAAACTATAAGAATGGCGAAAAAGTTTGTTTAGTTCGTTATCCTCATGGTGGAACATTTGAAATACCAGAGCTTGTTGTAAACAATAAACATAAAGATGCTAGAAAAATCTTAGGTACCACAACAACTGACGCTATAGGAATTAATAGCCATGTTGCAGAAAGACTTTCGGGAGCTGATTTCGATGGCGATACTGTTATGGTTATACCACAAGGTAAAGGAGTTAAGATAAAAACAACTCCACCTTTGAAAGGTCTTGAAGGATTCGATCCAAAGCTTCAGTATGGAACAAAAAAAGTCGGAAACGATTACTACAATGAACGTGGTGAGAAGATTAAAACCATGTCTAAGAAATTAACTCAAACTGAAATGGGTAAAGTATCTAATTTAATTACTGACATGACATTAAAGAATGCTACTGAAGATGAATTAGCAAGAGCCGTTCGTCATTCAATGGTAGTTATCGATGCAGAAAAACATAAGTTGGACTATAGATCTAGTGCTAAAGACAATGCTATAGAAGAATTAAAAAAGAAATACCAAGAAGGTGGTGCTTCTACTATTATCTCTAGAGCTAAAGGTACTACTAGCGTTGATAAACGTCAAGGTTCTCCAACTATAGACCCTGAGACAGGAAAACTTAAATGGAAAACTACTGATGATTTATACTATGAGACTACTAAAGTCAATAAGAGAACCGGAGAGGTCACTACAACTACCAAAAAAAGACAGCAAAAGATTACAAATATGGATTATGTAGAAGATGCCTATGAGCTGGTGTCTAGAGCTAATACTCCAATGGAAAGATACTATGCTGAATATGCTAATTCAATGAAGAGACTAGCTAATGAGGCTCGTAAAGCCAGTCTAAATGTAGGAAAAGTCCAACGATCTTCTACTGCTGCAAAGACTTATGCTACTGAAGTTAAATCTTTAGATGAAAAGTTGATGAAGGCGGAGGCTAATAAACCTAGGGAGAGGATGGCACAAATTCAGACCACTCTTGAAGTGAATGCTAAGATTCAGGCTAATCCAGATATGGATAAGAGTGCTATCAAAAAAGCTAAACAACAGGCTCTTAGCAGACATAGAGAGGCCCTTGGAGCTAGGAGAGAGCCAGTAGAAGTCAGTGAAAAAGAGTGGGAAGCTATTCAGGCTGGTGCTATAAGCGACAATAAATTAACTAGAATTCTTAAGAATGCTGACATGGATGTAATTAAGCAGTATGCAACCCCTAAAACGTATACAACAATCACTCCGGCTAAGGCTAACAAGATTAAAGCCCTTAAAGCAAGTGGCTACACAACTGCTGAAATAGCAGAACGTTTAGGAGTTTCTACTTCAACAGTACAAAAGTATATGAATTGAAAGGAGTGAGCAATGAATGTCTCGAACAGTAATGTTAACAACTATTGACAATCCGTTTGATCCTTATACAGACTTTGACAATTGGTTAGCTTATGATACTGAAAAACACTACAATACTTGTGGTCTTTTGGCTAGAATTGCTAACACTTCTGATGCATTGTCTGATGAAGAAAACGTGATTGAAATTGAATCAGCAATTGATGACTTTCTTAGTCTTGATTTAACAAATACATTTAAGAAACTTGTTTATGATTAATGTTTTGTTTATCAACTAAAAAGTCTTTAAATGTTTTTAATAAAAGTTTATTAATGTTTATGTTTTATCATTATCATTCATTAATAAAAATTAATTTATTATTTAAGAGTTTGATTGAATAAATAAAATTATTTCTTTTGTCATATGTAAACAACTTTATTAATAAATTCTACTTACATTTATCTCTATTATAAACATGGAAATTTATTTATCAGTCATACCCTTGAATATATAGAAAGGCGTGGGGAGGGGTCTCAAACAAGTACACCCCCTCTCTCATCGCGCGCCTCTTCGATTTTTCTCCGGAGGATATTTTTGGAGAAACAATCCTATATTTTTACGACACTTTAAGCGGCCTACGAGACCTTTTCTGACATTAAAATTGATATTTAGACATTTTTGGTATTGTTCATGGTATATCCCCACAGATTTTGTTCTCAATTCCTCTCATAAGATTCAATCTAATGGACATTTATTAATGTTTGCCGTTTCTTTTGCTACTTAAAATCATTGTTTTTTTTATTCTATTTTCTAACTTGTTTTATTTTTTTAGATGTAACATTAATTTTGAAAGTTATCTCTGCATTACTCCTTTCATGCAAAGATAAAATATTTACAGCTTGTATGTGATCATCCTATTGATAAAAGTTATTTCCACACATGATTTAAGGTTTCGCAGTCCGCTTTAAGTGTCGTAAAAAGGTATTAATACTACCTTAAAAGTATAGAGAAAGGAGTAGCATGGTGGCTAAAAGTAATAAGCAAAGTTCTCAAAAGGAACCAAAAAGTTTTAGACCTGCTTTAACTCCTGAAGGTCAAGAAAACCGAATGATCTCTTTAGCTATGGATTTAGCTGAAAAACAGTTAAGAGACGGCACCGCCTCTGCTCAAGTCCAGGTTCACTTTCTGAAATTAGGTACTGAGAAAGCCCGATTGGAAAGAACCAAGCTTGAAAGAGAGATAGAGTTAATGAAGGCTAAACGAGAACAAATAGAATCAGCTCAACGTTCGGAAGAGTTATTCGAAAGAGCTATTGCCGCTATGAAACAGTATAGTGGTAATGGCACCGATGAAGAAATGGAGGATGACGAGTATGTATAGATGCTATTCAGAACTTATGAAACTCCAGACTTTTGAAGAACGTTTTAAGTATTTAAAAGTTAAAGGTTCAGGTGTTGGTAAAGACACTTTTGGTGCTCATAGATATTTGAACCAAGCTTTATATCAATCAAAAGAATGGAGAGATTTTAGAAGAAAGATTATTGTTCGTGATATGGGGTGCGACTTAGGTTGTGAAGGTCATGAAATTTACAAAGGCGCTATCATACATCACATCAACCCATTAACTATTGATGATGTGATTAATAGAAGCCCTAAGGTCTTTGATCCTGAGAATGTTATCACTGTGACACACAACACTCATCTGGCTATTCACTATAGTGACGAATCAATTCTTCTAACAGCTCCAAAAGAAAGAAAAAAGAATGATACTTGTCCTTGGCGACAGTAATTGAGAAGGGAGGATAAATATGAGTGATGCAACAAATGATAATGTTAACACTAATGAGAGTATATTGCTTTCTATTAAGAAACTGTTAGGAATAACTCCTGAGTATACTATCTTTGATACTGACATTATCATACATATTAACAGTGTATTCACAATTCTGAACCAATTAGGAATAGGACCTGACGAAGGTTATGTAATCACTGGTGCTAATGAAACTTGGGATGATTATGTTCCAAAAGAATCAAGAGTGAGGATTGAGTCTTTGAAAACATTCATCTATATTAAAGTGAAATTAGTATTTGATCCACCTCTAAGCTCTGTCGCTGTACAAAACCTAAAAGATACTGCCGCTGAATACGAATGGCGACTCACTAACTATGAGCGTAAAGATTCAGCTGCTCAAGAATAGGGGTGAAAATCAAAATGGAGAATTCACTATACCATCATGGTGTCAAAGGTATGAAGTGGGGCGTTCGTAGAACCCCAACTCAATTAGGACATAAAACAACTTCTAGTAAAAAGAAGAAAGTAGTTAGAGAAGTAAAAGTTCATGAAGACTACAAAAAAGCTCATTCAAAAAAATCTATAAAAGAAATGAGCGATCAAGAATTAAGAGAAAGACTTAATCGACTTCAGATGGAACAAAATTATAGAAAACTTGATACGAATACTGTTAAGAAAGGTAGATCATATATAAACTCAGCATTGAAAACAGCTAAAACGGTTGCTGAAATTACTGGAACCGGAATAGCAATATACAACAATATTGATAGAATCCGAAAGATAATGGGATAGATTTGAGGCGACAATTATGAATAGAAATTATTTATATCATCATGGTGTTAAAGGTATGAAATGGGGCGTTCGAAGATATCAAAATCAAGATGGATCTTTGACTGCTGCTGGGAAAAAGAAAGTTGCGAAAAAAGAAAGAAAAACTGCGAAAAAAGAAGTAAATAAATTAGCTAAATATGTATCTCGTAGTGGAGACGCTGGGTTATTAATATCTACAGCAACTTTATCTAAATTTAAACCTGAAAATTATGAAAAAGCTAGTCAATTATTGAATAGAGGAAATTTAACAGTTAAATCGAAAATCAAGAAGAACTATGATGATAAATCATTAGATGTTTATGTCTATGGTGAAAAAACACCAACAATTCGAGCTCGTTTGAAAAATGGAGAAGATTTTACTTTTGAGTTTTTAAACAAAGCAGATGCTGATAACTATAACAATTTTGTCGACTATTTCAATAAAAGAAATGGTTTCTAAAGTAAAGGTGACTTAAATTATGGCTTTGTCAAATACAGCCGTCCCAAAATATTACGGCTTATTTCGCGATGCCGTAATCAGAGGCGATATACCAGTTAATAAAGAGATCTCTATGGAGATGAATCGTATAGATGATCTTATAGCTAATCCTGGAATCTACTATGATGACCAAGCAGTAGAAGGATGGATAGCTTATTGTGAAAATGAAATGACTTTGACTGATGGATCGGACTTAAGATTACTCGATTCGTTTAAACTCTGGGGTGAGCAAATCTTTGGTTGGTATTACTTTGTAGAACGAAGTATTTATGAACCGAATCCAGATGGACATGGAGGAAGGTATGTTAAAAGGTCAATCAAGAAACGATTGATCAATAAACAATACTTAATAGTTGCACGTGGCGCTGCAAAATCCATGTATGCATCATGCATTCAAAGTTATTACCTTAATGTAGATACTTCTACAACTCATCAGATAACTACGGCACCTACAATGAAATTGGCGGAGGAAGTTATGTCCCCAATAGCTACTGCCATAACCAGAGCAAGAGGTCCATTGTTTCAATTCCTCACCGATGGATCTATTCACAATACGACTGGAAGCATGGCTACAAGACAATTGTTAGGTTCAACAAAGAAAGGTATTCAAAATTTCTTAACAGGATCTCTATTAGAAGTTAGACCTTTGAGTATTAACAAACTTCAAGGGTTGCGATGCAAAGTGGCAACTGTAGACGAATGGTTGTCTGGGGATCTGAGAGAAGATCCAATAGGGGCAATCGAGCAGGGAGCTTCCAAACTTGATGATTACTTGATTGTAGCTACAAGTTCTGAAGGTACCGTTCGTAATGGCAGTGGTGACACAATCAAAATGGAGTTAATGGATATTCTCAAAGGAGAATACATTAATCCTCATGTTTCTATTTGGTATTACAGACTCGATTCTATAGATGAAGTTGCGTATCCTGATATGTGGATTAAAGCTAATCCAAACTTGGGTAAGACTGTAACTTATGAAGTCTATCAGAACGATGTTGAAAGAGCTGAAAAAGCTCCGGCTGCTAGAAACGATATTTTAGCAAAACGTTTTGGTATACCATTAGAAGGTTATACTTACTTTTTTACTTATGAAGAAACCCTTCCAATGAAAAGAAAACGTGACTTTTGGCAGATGCCATGCTCAATGGGAGCAGACCTTTCACAAGGTGATGACTTCTGTGCATTTACATTTCTATTTCCATTATCAAATGGTTCTTTTGGTGTAAAAACTAGAAACTATATAACAACTAAAACTTTAATGGAGCTACCTACGGCAATGAGAGCAAAGTACGATACTTTTGTTGCTGAAGGTAGCTTAATTGTTTTAGAAGGAGTCGTTCTCAACATGATGGAAGTCTATGACGATTTAGACAATTACATCATGAACTTTCAGTATGATGTCCGCTCATTTGGGTATGACCCGTATGGAGCACAGGCATTTGTAGAAAGATGGGAAAGAGAGAACAGTCCTTATGGAGTTGTTAAAGTTATACAGGGTGCTAGAACTGAGTCAGTTCCTTTAGGAGAAATTAAAAAACTTTCAGAAGAGCGTATGCTTCTTTTTGATGAAGATCTTATGTCATTTGCTATGGGAAACTGTATAACTTTGGAAGATACAAATGGAAATAGAAAGTTATTTAAGAAGAGGCGTGAGCAAAAGATTGATGCGGTTGCCGCTCTATTGGATGCTTACGTTGCTTACAAAGAAAACATTGAATCGTTTGAGTAGGAGGGAATTTAACATGGCTTGTAAAGGTAAAGGCAAAAGCAAGAGTAAAGGAAAACGTAAGTAAGGAGGGAAATTCAAAATGGAGTTATCAATTTCATCTAGGTTAAAACATGCCTGGAATGCTTTCCAAATGAATAGAAACCCTACTTATACAAATAACTATTATGGTTCAAGTTCTTCAACAAGACCTGACCGAATGCGATTCAGTAGAGGTAATGAAAAATCTATAGTTACTTCTATTTATAATCGTATCGCTTTGGATGTTTCTCAGCTATCTTTTGAGCATGTCCAGTTGGATAAAGATGGAAGATACTCTGAAACGAAAACTACTGGACTTAATACTTGCTTGACATTAGAAGCAAACCTTGATCAAACATCACGTGCCTTCTTCCAAGATGCAGCGCTTTCAATGTTTGATGAAGGATCTATAGCATTAGTTCCAATTGATACAAATTTGGATCCCAACATAACAGGCGGTTATGATATTGAGTCAATTAGAGTTGGTCAAATTTTAACCTGGTATCCAAAACATATTAAGGTTCGTCTTTATAACGAACAGACCGGTATTAAGGAAGATCGAATCATTCCTAAAAGTATTGCTGCAATCATTGAGAATCCGTTCTATACGGTGATGAATCAATCAAACTCAACCATGCAGCGATTAATTAGAAAACTAAGTTTGCTAGACGCAATTGATGAACAAAGTGCATCTGGAAAATTAGATTTGATTATTCAGCTTCCTTATACAGTTAAATCAAACTTACGTAAACAACAAGCGGAAGAAAGACGAAAAGCTGTTGAAGATCAATTGTATGACAGTAAGTATGGTATTGCTTACATCGATTCAACTGAACGAGTTATTCAATTAAATCGTCCGGTTGAAAATAATTTGATGAGCCAAATTGAGTACCTGCAAAATCTCTTGTATAGCCAATTAGGGATTACTCAATCTATTCTAGATGGATCGGCAGATGATAAGACAATGCTCAATTATTATAATCGAATAGTTGAACCTATCGCTGCTGCTTTTGTTGATGAAATGAGAAGAAAGTTCCTAACTAAGACTGCCCGAACTCAAGGTCAGTCTATTATGTTCTTTAGAGATCCATTTAAGCTAGTTCCAGTCAACGAATTAGCTGAAATTTCAGATAAATTAACTCGTAATGAAATTGCTTCTTCGAATGAAATGAGACAAACAATTGGATGGAAACCATCTAAAGATCCGAAAGCCGATGAGTTGAGAAATAAGAATTTGAATCAACCCGAATCAGAGCTTCAAAAGGATCAGACGAGCCAAGATCTGAAAGGGATCGAAGATAAAGATAAGGAGGAAATTCAAAATGGATAAAAACAACTATGATTGTTCCGGTTGGGCTACGGTTAATGATGTCCTTTGTGCTGATGGAAGAACTATCCGTAGAGATGCTTTCAAAGCCAACAATGGACAAGTTGTTCCTGTAGTTTGGAATCACAAACATGGTGAAGTTTCCAATGTTCTAGGCCATGCTTTGTTGGAAAATCGACCTGAAGGTGTTTATACATATGTATCTTTTAACGATACAGTTGGCGGTCGTACAGCTAAGCAATTAGTTGAACATGGAGATATTAGAGCATTTTCCATCTTTGCAAATTCATTAAAGCAGAATGGAAATGATGTTATTCACGGTAATATTCGTGAAGTTAGTCTTGTTCTTGCGGGCGCAAACCCAAAAGCTTATATAGATAACGTAATAGCTCATGGACAAGAATCAGAAGAAGAAGCTTATATTCTTACAGCAATTGATACTGAAATTATTTGTCATGCTGAAGAACCTAAAGAATCATCTGAAAGTAAAAAGACAGAAAGCGATACTAAGAAAGATGAAACTGAAGGATCTAAAGATGAAGATAACGCAGTACAAGATCCACAAGAATTATTTGATTCTTTAACTGATGATCAAAAGACTCTTGTTTATGCATTAGTAGGAGCCGCTTTAGAAAGTGAAGATCCTGATGCAGAAGACAACACTGACAACTCAGAAGGAGGAAAAGAAGAAATGAAACACAACTTATTTGAAGAAGGTGCTGAAGTAGTGCAAGACAATTTTATCGCTCATTCTGATCAAATGGCGATTCTTGCTAATGCTAAAAATAAAGCAGTAGGTACTTTCAGAAACGCTTTAGAAGATTATGTTGCTTCTAAATCTATGAGCGATGATGGAGAACAATTGGCTCATGGTATTGATTCTATTGATACATTGTTCCCAGATTTCAAAGACATTAAACCAGGTGCCCCAGATATTATTTCTAGAGACCAAACTTGGATTACTGCTGTAATGCAGAAAGTTGGTAAAACACCATTCAGCCGTATCAGAACTCGTCAAGCTGATATTCGTGATAAACAAATTAGAGGTCGTGGATATACAAAAACTAAACAAAAGAAAGATATGGCAAATATTAAATTGTTAAAGAGAACTACTGACCCACAAACAGTTTATGTTAAAGACAAATTAGACAGAGATGACATTGTTGATATCGTTGATTTCGATGTAGTTGAATACTTATATGGAATCATGAGAATGAATCTTAACGAAGAGTTAGCAATGGCTATCATGGTTGGCGATGGACGTGAAGAAGGAGACGAAGATAAAATCGACGAAACTCACATTAGACCAATCTGGAAAGATGATGACTTGTATACTATTCATACTGATGTTGATATTGCCGGTATGAAGAAATCATTACAAGGAACTAATACTTCTGCTAACTTCGGTGATAACTATGTTTATGCAGAAGCTATTATTCAATCAGCGTTATATGCTCGTGAACAATACAAAGGAAGCGGAAGTTTAGATTTCTATTGTGCTCCACATGTATTAAATATGATGTTATTAGCTCGTGACTTAAATGGTCGTAGAATTTATGATTCTGTTTCCGACTTAGCTACGGCTTTAAATGTTAACTCTATCCAGACTGCTGAACAATTTGATGGTTTAGTAAGAGAAGCTGCCGGATCTAAAAAGAAGAAATTATTAGGTTTATTTGTAAACTTAGCAGATTACAATGTTGGTGCTACTAAAGGTGGAGAAATCACTAGATTTAACCAATTCGACATTGACTTCAACCAAGAAAAATACTTGATTGAAACTCGTGTATCAGGAGCATTAACTAGACCTTATTCAGCTATCGCTTTGGAAGAAGATGTAACTGAAACTTTTTAGTAGACACCCTCGTTTCTCCTGTTGATGAGGGTGTTGATCTTTTAGGTAAGAATGCCGAAGATTTACAAACAGGTGTTAAAGTGCTTTCTAATAATCGTATAGTAGGTACATTAAAATATGTAACTGGTTATACAGGATTCAGTTCTGTTTCTGAAGAACAATCTGGAAATTATTTAGCACTTAAGTTCGATACTAATGTTGAAGAACCGGATTCTATTACTGTTGAACTTGTTGGAGGAACTAAAGGTCCTGTCGAATTAGATGAAGACCGTATGTTTGTTGGTAGAATTAAAGATAAGACTATTAAAACTATCAAAGTTGTAACAACTGTTGATGAACAAGAGTATGTTGAAAACTATGACATCTCAAGATTAGTCTTAACTCCAGTTAGTGAATAAGGAGAAATTCAAAATGGCGAAATATTATGGAACTGTTGGGTTTGCTGAAACTCAATTAGATGACTATGGTGTATGGAAAGAAACTATAGTTGAGAAATCGTATTATGGAGAACTTGTTAATCCTATGTATGGTAAGCATGTCGCAACTCAAGAGTTGAATGACAATGTGATTATCTCGAATGTTATAAGCATCCTAGCAGATCCATACGCTAATGAGCATTTCTCCACAATACGTTATTTAGAATACATGGGTGTAAAGTGGAAAGTTACAAGCGTTGAAGTATCATTTCCTAGACTTATATTAACAACTGGAGAAGTCTATAATGCCGATATTTAATAGAGAAACTTTGCATAAGATTCTTAAAGAAATTATCGGAAATGATAATGTATATTTTCAACCACCTGAATCTGCTAAACTAAAATACCCATGTATCATATATTCTAGAGATGACATTCTTAATGAATATGGAAACAACACAGTATACAACCAATATTGTGCTTTTTTAATTACTGTCATTGATTACGATCCTGATAGTGAAATTGTTCGTAAGATTTCACAGTTACCTATGTGTAATTTTGATAGACATTTCACTTCTGATGGTCTTAATCATGACACCTTTACACTTTATATTTAAAAGGAGGATTTTAAAATGCTATTAAAATGGGATCAAACTGGTGAACGTTTGTACGAAACTGGTATTGATAGAGGTGTTATCTATCCTCAATCAGAAGCAGGTGATTACCCAATGGGTGAAGCATGGAATGGGTTAACTTCTGTTACTGAAAGCCCTTCTGGTGCTGAGCCTACTGCTTTGTATGCTAACAATGGTAAGTATGTTAACTTGATTTCAGCAGAAGAATTTGCTGCAACAATTGGTGCTTATACTTTTCCTGATGCATTTGCCGCATGTAATGGTTTAATGGAATTAGCGCCAGGTGTATTTGCTGGACAACAAACTCGTACACCATTTGGAATGACTTATAGATCATTGATTGGTAACGATATTCAGAAAGAAGCATATGGATACAAATTGCATTTCATTTATGGTGCATCAGCAGCTCCATCTGAATCTGCTTATAATACTATCAATGATTCACCAGAAGCTTCTGAAATGTCTTGGGAAGTATCTACAACACCTGTAGATGTTCCTGGTGGAAAACCATCTGCTACAATTGTCGTTGATTCTACAAAAGCAACACCAGCGCAACTAAAGGCATTAGAAGATATTATCTATGGTAAAGATTATGAAAGATTAGCTACTGAACCGGGTGATTGGTCTGATAATTATACTAATTACTTCACTAAAGAAGGAAATGAATATAAACCAGTTACTGGTTCTGGTGTGGCCCCAACTTTTAATGAAGGAACTTATTACTCAGATAAAGTTGATGCAAGATTACCTTTACCAACTGAAATTGCAACTATCATGGCTTCTGAAGACTAAGCTTGATTGTATAAAAAATTATTTTGGAGGAAAGAAGACTTGTTATATACAATGAGTCTTCTTTTTTTTATTGTCAAAAACTGAAAGGAGAACTTAATTATGTTAAAAATTACTGAAACTTATGTTGATTTCAATGGTGTAGAAAGAAAAGAGGATTTTTATTTCAATCTTACTCAGGCAGAACTTATGGATATGGAACTTGGGTTGGATGAAAGTATGATTGGGAGCATGTCAAGTGTTCTAAAGAAAATCGTCGCTGCTAAAGATACAAGATCAATCATGAAAATCTTTAAACAGCTTGTTTCTAAAGCATACGGTGTGAAAACTGAAGATGGTAAACGTTTCGTTAAAAATGATGAAGTGAGAGCTGCTTTCGAACAACACCCTGCATACTCACAAATTTACATGAGATTAGCTACTAATGATAAAGAAGCATCAGATTTTGTTCTTGGAATTCTTCCAAAAGATATTTCTGAGAAAGTGCAAAAAGAAGATTTGAAAGCTTTCATGGATAATGATCAAAAAGCTATTGAACAAAACTAAAGAAGGATGACTTATGCTTGAACTTGTTATACCGGCTCAGGAAACATTTAATGATGCAACTCAAACTTTTGATTATACAAAAGAAGTAACGTTGCAATTAGAGCATTCTTTAATTTCAATTTCAAAATGGGAAGCTAGATGGCACACCCCATTCCTAGATGGTAAACCGAAAACTACTGAACAGCAGATAGATTATATACGATGTATGACACTAAATAGGCACATCGATTCAAAAGTCTATGGGTTCCTTACTCAAGAGAATCTACAAGCTATTTTTAACTATATAGAAAACCCGATGACTGCTACTACATTTAAAAAATTACCACATCAGAGAAAGACCGGAGAAATTCAAACATCCGAAACTATTTATTATGCAATGATCGCATGTCAAATACCATTTGAGTGTCAGCGCTGGCATTTGAATAGATTACTCACTTTAATAGAGGTTTGCGGCCGTAAGAATGCACCTAAAAAGAAGATGAGTAGTAAAGAAATTATGTCACAACAGGTAGCTTTAAATGCTGCTCGTAGAAAAAAATTAAACTCTAAAGGTTAGGAGGAATTTTATTATGGATTTAAGAAAGTGTCTTTTAACTAAAAATAACTGCTATAAAGCAGGTAAGAAAATCACAGTAAAAGGGATTATGTGGCATTCAACAGGAGCTAATAATCCTAATTTAAAACGTTATGTTCAACCTGATGATGGAAAATTAGGAGATAATCCAAATAACAATGATTGGAATAGAGCTCTTCCAGACGGAAGAGAAGTTTGTGTTCATGCATTTATTGGAAAAGATAAGAATGGTAAAGTATGTACTTATCAAACATTGCCTTGGAATTATCGTGGATGGCATTGTGGAGGAAGTGGAAATGACAAATACATTGGATTTGAGATTTGTGAAGATGACTTAAAAAATAAAGATTATTTTAATGCTGTATACAAAGAGGCTGTCGAATTGACAGCTTTTTTATGTAAAGAAAATGGACTAAATCCTAAAGGAGAAAACGTCATTATCTGTCATCAAGATGGTTATAAATTAGGAATTGCTTCAAATCATAGCGATGTTTACCATTGGTTTAATAAGTTCGGTAAAGACATGGACGATGTAAGAAATGATGTAGCAAAAGCTATGGGTCAGACTTCATCTTCTAGCACAGCATCTAAGCCTTCAACTTCTACTTCTTCATCAAGCTATTATAAAGCATTTAACAGCACTTCTATCGTTGATGGCTTGAAATCTATTGGTGTTGACTCATCAATGGCCAATCGTAAGAAGATTGCCGCTGCTAATGGAATCTCTAATTACTCAGGAGATTATGATGACAATGTCAAACTTCTTGAATTGGCCAAGAAAGGTAAGTTGAAGAAACCTGGAAGTTCCACTTCTACAACTACTAAACCTACAACTTCATCTACACAATATTATAAAAAGTTCAAATCAACTTCTATCGTTGATGGATTGAAATCTATTGGCGTTGATTCTTCCATGAGTAATCGTAAGAAGATTGCTAAAGCCAACGGTATTTCTAATTATGATGGAGATTATTCAGATAATGTTTATCTATTAGAGCTGGCTTCACAAGGTAAGTTGAAGAAAGCTTAATTTTTTTTTGAGGAAATTCACATGATTACTTTTAAATCAAGAGGGAATTGGGATCTCACAACTCGTTTCTTGGAAAGAGCTAAAAAAGGAATCAATATCAGATCTCTTGATAAGTACGGTAGACAAGGGGTTGCTGCTTTACGTTCGGCAACTCCTGTTGATACCGGATTGACTTCTCAATCTTGGTATTACCAAACCACTCAAAAGAAAGGACTTGTTGAAATCGTCTTTCTTAATTCAAATGTTCAAAATGGAATTCCAATTGCTATTATTCTGCAATATGGTCATGGAACAAGAAATGGAGGATATGTTCAAGGACGTGATTATATCAATCCTGCAATCCAACCTATCTTTGACAAAATTGTAGAAGATGCTTGGAGGGAGGTGACTAGAGGATGAGTAAAACAATTGATGAAAGAGTCGTCTCCATGCAGTTTGACAATCGAAATTTTGAGAATAATGTCAAAACTACAATCGGAACTCTAGATCGTTTAAAAGAAAAATTAAAATTTCCAGGAGCTACAAAAAGCCTCGACAATATATCTACAGCAGCCAATAAAGTTAATTTAAGTGGGATAAGTAGTGCTGTGGATACTGTACAAGCTAGATTCTCAGCTTTAAGTGTTGTGGGGGTAACCGCTTTGGCGAATATTGCAAACCAAGCAGTTAATACAGGTAAACAGTTACTTTCTTCATTTACTATTGATCCTATTACATCTGGTTTTCAAGAATATGAAACACAGTTAAACTCAGTTCAAACAATTTTAGCAAATACTCAACATAAAGGATCTACGTTGAATGAAGTAAATGCAGCTTTAGATGAATTAAATACTTATGCTGACCAAACAATTTACAACTTTACTGAAATGACGCGAAATATCGGTACGTTTACAGCAGCAGGTGTGGATTTGGAAAAATCAGTAACTTCAATTAAAGGTATTGCGAATTTAGCAGCAGTATCTGGTTCAAATGCTCAACAAGCCTCAACGGCTATGTATCAACTTTCACAAGCTTTAGCGGCTGGTAAAGTAAGTTTGATGGACTGGAATTCAGTTGTTAATGCCGGTATGGGCGGAGAAGTATTCCAAAATGCATTAAAACGAACTGCCGAGAATTTTGGTTACAATGTTGATGGAATGATTAAAAAGTATGGTTCATTTAGAGAATCACTAACAGAAGGTGGCTGGTTAACCGCTGAAGTTTTAACCGAAACATTAACTCAATTATCTGGAGCTTATACCGAAGCTGATTTGATAGCTCAAGGCTATACTAAGAAGCAAGCACAAGAAATTGTTCAATTAGCTGAAACAGCAAAAGCTGCTGCGACAGAAGTTAAAACATTTACTCAGTTGATAGATACTGTTAAAGAAGCTATTGGCTCAGGATGGGCACAAACTTGGGAAATTATTTTTGGAGATTTTGGAGAATCTAAAGAATTATTTTCGGGGATTAGTAATGCTATAGGTGAAATGGTTTCAGCTTCTTCTGAAGCTAGAAATAAAATGCTCACTGAAGGATTATCAACAGGATGGAAACAATTATTAGCACAAGGTATTGGAGATGAAGAAGGTTTTAAAGAATCAATAAAATCTGTCGCTAAAGAACATAAAATATCAGTTGATCAAATGATAAAAGATACTGGATCATTCGAAGCATCATTAAAAAAAGGTTGGTTAACAGGTGATATATTGACCGAGTCATTAGATAAAATGACTAAAAAGATTTCCGGAATGTCCGAAAAGCAATTAAAAGCTGCCGGGTATACCACAGAACAAGTTAATGAATTAAAGAAACTGAATGAAGCTGTTAAAAAAGGTACTGTTGATATGGATGAGTTCGCCCAGAAATTAAAAATGGACTCAGGTAGAGAAAATTTAATTCAAGGTGCTATGAATATAGTTAAAACTCTAGGGGATGCTATCGCTCCAATTCGAGAAGCATTTAGAGATATTTTTCCGGCTACTACAGGAGATCAATTATATGCTTTTACTGAAAGATTTGAAGAACTTACTGAAAAATTCACTATAAGTGCTGAAACTGCTGATAAAATTAAAAGAACTTTTAGTGGATTATTTTCAATATTTGATTTATTAGGAAAAGCTATAAAAACAGTATTAACTCCTCTTACATCATTTGTAGGATCTGGCGGTGCTGGTGGAGTATTAGATATTATACTTAGTATCACTGCTGCTATAGGTGATTTCTTTACTACTATTAATAATAGCACTGGAGTTGGAAATTTCTTCTCAGGATTATCAAGTGGATTATCGACAGCGGCGTCAGGATTTTCAACATTCATTAATGCTATCGCTAGTGGAATAGGTGGGTTTGAAGGAATCTTATCTACCTTAGAAAATGGAATCTCTTACATAGCAGGTTTGATAGGAGATGCGTTTACGTGGATAACTGATAATATTTCCGGTGGAGATATAGCCGCAGGTTTAGCGGGCGGTGGCTTATTCTTACTTCTTAAAAAGTTTGCAAGTCTTATTGGAAAAGTTAAAGATGTTATTGAGAATCTCTTTGGTAAAGATAGTGATGTATCAAGTATGGTTGATAATTTTTCATCCTTGCTTGAAGGAGTTCATGACTCATTAGATGCTTTCACTTCCGGTATAAAAGTTGCTTCATTAGTCGGTATAGCAACTGCTATTGGAATTTTATCGGCATCCTTAAAAACTATATCCGAGATTGATTCTGAAAATGTGGTAGGTTCATTAATAACAATGGGTCTTATGTTTACAGGCCTTAGTTTAAGTTTCAAATCAATTACTAAAACTCTATCTAGATTTAATTCTAAAGGCGTTGTTAAATCCAGCATCGCTCTTATAGGCATGGCTGCCGCTTTAAATATTATGGCTAATGCTATCAAGAAAATTGCAGATCTTGAAATGGATCAAATAGGTAGAAGTCTTTTAGCGTTAGGAGTGGGACTTGCCGAATTAACTATAGGTATGCGTTTTATGGGGAAAGCAACGGGTTCTATTAAGAATGCGGCTGCCCTTATGATACTAGCTAAAGCTTGTGATGATTTAGGAGAAGCATTAAAGATTTTTGCTGAATTATCATGGGATGAGATTGGTAAGGGTCTTGCTTCTATGGGCGGAGCTTTATTAGAGTTATCAGCATCATTAGCTATACTAAATAAAACAGGTGGATTTAAATCACTATTAAGTTCTGCTGGACTATTTATAGCAGTTCAATCTCTTAATGATATATCAGAAAGTTTAAAGAAATTATCAGAGTTATCTTGGGATGATATAGGAAGAGGTCTGACTGCTATGGGAGGAGCTTTACTAGAATTTACAGTGATTCTTGGGATTCTTAGTAAGGTTAGTGGATTTGGAACAATTTTAGCTGGAACTGGATTACTTATAGCTGTCCAATCATTAGATATTATAGCAGAAAGTCTTAAAAAGTTAGGTTCTTTATCTTGGGATGAAATAGGTAAAGGTTTGTCTGCAATGGGTGGAGCCTTATTAGAACTCGCTAGTATTTCAGGAACTTTAGGTAAAATCACAGGATTCTCTGGTCTTTTAGGATCGACTTCTATATTAATAGCAGTTCAATCTTTAGATGCTATTTCGGTAAGTCTTTCCAAATTAGGCTCTCTTTCATGGGGTGAGATAGGAAAAGGATTGGCTGCTATGGGCGGTGCTTTATTAGAACTCGCTGTTATCTCAGGTGCAACAGGATCTTTAGCTGGTATAGCGGGACTTGTGGGTGCCGGTACTATTACTCTAGCAGTTCAAGGACTTAATCAACTTGCCGATGGTCTGATTAAATTTGGAACTATGTCATGGGATGAGATTGGTAGAGGTCTGACTGCTATGGGCGGAGCTTTACTTGAAGTCTCAGCTGGAAGTGCTCTTGCAGGATTAACAGGTATTGCTGGATTGGTTGGAGCAGGCACTATTACTCTAGCTGTTCAAGGACTTAATCAACTTGCTGATGCTTTAATTAAATTTGGAAGTATGTCATGGGACGAAATAGGAAGAGGTCTGGCTGCTATGGGAGCTGCTATGGGCGAAACAGCAATTGGTGGCTTGATTAATACCTTATCCGGATTTGGAGCGGATGCTATTGCTAAAATAGCAGAGCCTTTAGGTAATTTAGCTGATTCAGTACGCAAATGGACTAATGTTAAAGTCCCTGATGGTTTGGGTAATCAGCTTTCAGCTTTAGCACCAGGAATTCAAGCATTTACTTTTTCTGGATGGGGAGCAGATGCTATTGCTGCGGTAGCTGATCCTTTAGGCATTTTGGCAGATTCTGTTATGAAATGGACTAATGTAGTAGTTCCTGACGGTTTGGGTGATCAACTTAAATCATTAGCCCCTGGCATCAGTGCATTCAACTTTTCTGGATGGGGAGCAGATGCTATTGCTGCTGTGGCTACACCGCTAGGAACACTAGCAAATTCTGTTAAAGCTTGGAGTACGGTAGTTGTCCCCGAAAATATGAAAGAAATGTTGCAAGGTTTAGCTTCAGGCGTTAAAGCATTTAATTTCTCAGGTTGGGCCGCGAATGATATTTCGGATATCGTTCAACCATTAAAAGATTTAGCCGGAGCTATAAAAGCATGGAGTGGCATCGTCATACCTGAAAATATGGGTGGTAAATTATCAAGTCTTGCCTCAGGATTAAAGGCATTCGACCGTAGTTTCTTTGAAGGAGATTATGATATTTCCAAAGCTATAGGTCCAATTAAAGATTTGGCAGGTGCGATGAAAGCTTGGAATGGAGTTACTGTTAATTTAGCTATGGGGGTCGGTTTATCAAGCTTTGCTAATGGATTAAATACATTTAATTCAATTGATCCATCTAAAATAACAAGTGCTTGTAATGCTATTCGTAATATAGGGCAAGCTGCAATAGATATTTCCGGAATAGATTTTATGTCTATTGCGGCTAACGTTAACTCGTTTATTAAGTCCATTAGTAATCTTAAAGTTTCTACAGACTCATTCAAAAATATGGGAACTACTTTAGTTAATAGTTTGGTGAATGCTATAAATAGTAGTGGTTATAGAGCTCAGGCAGCCGGTGCGAGCATAGTAAGTAAAGTGGCCGCCGGTATAAATTCAGGGAGTTCATCCCTTATTTCAACAGCATCAAGTATAGCATCAGCAATTACATCCGGGATTAATTCTAAATCTTCATTATTTAACTCAGCTGGTAAAAAAGTTATGTCAGCGTTTGAATTGGGCATAAAAAGTAGTCAAAAGTCCATATCTAGTACCATTGGTTCGATGATGAGTTCAACTATTTCTAGTATAAGAAAATATTATAGCAACTTTAAATCGTCTGGATCTTATTTAGTATCAGGTTTCGCTGCTGGCATCAGTGCTAATACTTATGCTGCTACAGCAAAAGCAGCCGCAATGGCTGAAGCTGCTGCTAGAGCTGCTAAGAAAAAATTAAATATTCATTCACCATCAAAAGTATTTTACAGTATAGGTGATTACGCGGGTCAAGGTTTCGTTAAGGCATTATCTGATTATGTAGATATTTCTTACCGCTCAGGTAGAGATATGGCTAGTAGTGCTTCTGATGGATTGAATGCTGCTATTGCAACTATCGGTAAAGCATTTGATATTGATACTGATATTCAACCAACTATCAGTCCGGTTTTAGATTTATCTAATGTAAGATCTGGAGTTAGATCTATCAACGGTTTATTTGGAACAAAACAATCATTAGGTGTTGTGGGACGTGTCAACGCACTTAGTGGTATCACAGCAAATCAAAATGGAACTAATAATGATGTTGTTGGAGCGATTAAAGACCTTAAGAAGATTATTAAAGACCTTCAAGGTGGTGGAGATACTTACACTATCGGTGGTATCACATATTCTAATGGTGATGAAATTGCTCAGACAATTAGAGAATTAGTAAGAATAGCAAAATTAGAAGGGAGGACATAAGTATGGCTAAAGTGTCAAATCTTAAAGTGGCTATACAGGGTGGAACATTATCCACTCTGTACGCTACTTGGTCATTTAATGAAACAACTTCTACTTCAAGTTCTACAAACAGAAAAGTAAAAGTAGGGGATATTGTTAAAATTAAATCAGGCGTAACGAAATGGTATAATGGTTCGACTATTGCAAGTTTCGTTAAACCTTTAAGATGGAAAGTGTACTCAGTTTCAGGAAATAGAGCCGTCCTTAACAAATCTCCTGACAATAGTAGCTATTCTATCATGAGTCCTATTCATGTTAATAACCTAACATTAGTTGGTTCTACTACAACAAAAACCACTGTTAATACTTTAGATCATTACGAGGTTAAGTGGTATTATGATTCAGGTAATGGAACTTGGTTTGATGGAGGTTCTAATAGTGTAACTCTTAAAAATGCTACTTATAGTATTCCAGATAATGCTATTAAAGTAAAGTGTTCTGTTAAACCAGTGTCTAAAACATACACATCAAATAATAAACAGGTTTCCTATTGGACTGGAACTTCAACAAGCGTTGAATATTTAGTTTCGAATAGTCCACCTGAAAGATTATCAGCTCCAAGTGTAACACTTGAAAAATATACATTAACTGCTTCAATTGAAAATATTGAAGATGCAAAATGTGATCAGGTTGAATTTGAGGTTTATAAAGAAAACTCCAAATTTACAACTGGTACTCAATCTGTTATTACTGCTCGTGCGACTTATACTTGCTCGGTTACAGCCGGGTTTAAGTATAGAGTACGCTGTAGAGCTGTTAATTTAGTAGGAAACTCTAAAGTTTATGGAGAATGGTCACCTTATTCTAGTGAATTAACGACTATTCCAGCGGTTGTAACGAATGTAAAAGCAACTGTTCAAAGCGATAATTCAGTTCGCGTGGAGTGGATTGGAAGTTCCACTGCAACTGGTTATACAATCGAATACACGACAAATAAATTATATTTTGATTCTTCTTCTGAAGTCAGTTCAACATCTGTAACTAATACTTATGCTTATATTACGGGATTGGAAACGGGCAAAGAATGGTATTTTAGAGTTAAAGCAACAAATGCTCAAGGAGAATCAGGATGGAGTGAAATTGTTTACTCTATCATTGGAACAAAACCGGAACCACCAACGACTTGGAGTCTTACAACTACTGCTGTTATTGGGGAACCGGTTATTTTATATTGGGTTCATAATTCAGAAGATGGATCCAAGCAAACAGAAGCTCAGATTGAAGTTGTTGTTAATGGAGAAGCGGAAATTATTGATTATGAAACTCCAGAAGACAAAGACGAAGAAGATAAAATCTATTCATACGAGCTTGATTTAAGCAAATATACTGAAGGTGCTGAAGTTTTATGGAGAGTTCGTACAAGAGGCATTACATTTGATTATTCAGATTGGTCTGTTCAAAGAGCTATTAATATTTATGCTCCGCCTACAGTCGAATTACACTTGGGTGATGAAACAGGTATCTTAACGATATTTCCATTTACCATAGCGGCTACAGCAGGACCAAATACACAAACAGCTATTACGTATCATATCAGTATTAGAGCAGATGATACATATGAAACAACTGATCAGGTTGGTAATCCAGTTATGGTCAATGCTGGTACAGAGGTATATTCAGAGATATTTAATGTGATGGATAATGAATTTACTCATGATTTAATGGCGAATGAAATCACATTAGAAAATAATCAATTTTACACAGTTGAAGTGACAGTTTCTATGAATTCAGGTCTTATAGCAACTGCCACGGATAATTTCTTAGTCACTTGGTCTGATGATATTTATGATCCAGATGCTCAAGTATTTGTCGATACTGACACATTATGTGCTTATATCACACCGTTCTGTCTAGATCCAGATAGTAACTTGGTTGAAGATGTTGTATTAGCAGTTTATCGAAGAGAATACGATGGACGATTTGTTGAAATTGCATCAGAAATTCAAAATGATGGCGCTTCAACAGTTACAGATCCTCATCCATCACTAGATTATGCAAGATATCGTATTGTTGCTCGTAATGCTAATACTAATGTTAACAATTATGTTGATCTTCCAGGTATCCCACTTGATATTCCAGATATCGTTATCCAATGGGATGAAATGTGGTCTTCATTTGACTATTCAGGTGAAGATGAAGTTGAAACACCGCCTTGGACAGGTTCAATGTTACGTCTTCCATATAATGTGGATGTAAGCGACAGTTATGATATGGATAAAGAGAGTGTTGCTTATATTGGAAGAGAAAATCCAATTACATATTATGGTACTCAGAAAGGTATTGGTATGACTTTAAATACTGATGTCAATGCAGAAGACAAAGAAACAGTCTATGCATTAAGACGTTTGGCTATTTGGCCTGGAGATGTTTATGTTCGTGAGCCATCTGGCAACGGATATAAAGCCACTATCAATGTATCAATGTCTAAGAAACACAGAGATTTAATTATTCCTGTTACGCTAGATGTAACTAGAGTGGAGAGTGATGAACCATGAGTCAGATAGACTGGACTAAATCTATGCAACAAACATTCGAGTTCTACAAGGTCGATCCATTAACTTGGAAAGACCTTGAACCGCTCGATAAAATAGAAAAACAGACAATTAATCGAGATAGAGATAGCTCAACTCTCGGATCCTCAACAATTGACTGTACAGATGCTTTGGACGAATGCTATATCAGAACATATTTGGTAGCAATTCAAAATGGAATGACTTACAAAAGATGTTTAGGAACATATTTAGTCCAAACACCATCTGAATCATTTAATGGTAAGCGTAAGAAATCTTCTTTGGATGCTTATACACCATTAATTGAGTTGAGTGAAACACCACCACCAATTGGATATTCTATTCTTAAAGATCAACCCATCATGGATACTGCCTACGCTATATGTAGAGAGAATATGAGAGCTCCAGTTATCCCGGCGAATAGCACACAAAAATTGTATTCTGATTTTGTGGCTAATTTGGATGATACATGGTTGACTTTCATTTCAGATTTTGTAGCGAATGCAAAATTTCAATTAGGGTTGGACGAATTAGGACGACTTATGTTTGAACCTGTGGTTGATGTGGCTTCTTTACAGCCTGTTCATACTTTCACGGATGATAATAGTTCAATTCTCTATCCTGATATTAGTGACGAAAGAGATCTTTACGGAATACCAAATGTGGTTGAAGTGGTTTATTCAACTGAAAGTAAAACTTTATATTCTCGTGTCGAAAACAATGATACAGCAAGCCCTATTTCCATTGTAAATAGAGGTCGAGAGATTGTGTACCGTGATACGAATCCTAGTGTCGATGGTGAGCCGACTCAAGAATATTTGGATCAATATGCAACTCAGCTATTAAGAAATTTATCTACATTGGAACATAAAATCGTATTTACCCACGGCTATTGTGATGTCAAAATAGGTGATTGTATATTATTGGATTACACAAGAGCTGGTATGAGAAACATTAAAGCTCAAGTTATATCTCAGTCTATTCAATGTGTTACAGGTTGTCCTGTAGAAGCAACAGCAGTTTATACAACAAAATTATGGAGGTGATTCTATGGATAGTTTATCGAGAGATTTAGTGAAAAGCTTTGCTGAGGTTGTTAATGAACCTAAGCAAAAAGAACCTGTTAGATATGTAAGAGGGACTATTACTGGTAAAGGTGATGCTAAATATGTTCAACTTGATGGTTCTACCGTTGCGACTCCTATTTCTGAAGTGGTTGATGCACAAGAAGGAGATAGAGTCTTAGTATCCATAGAAAATCATCGTGCTGTCATTGTTGGTAACTTCACATTCAGTCCATCAGCTAGACAAGAACAAGAAGCTCTAGAGAAAGCTGAAGGTGCTGAAAATACAGCTAATAGTGCCGGAGAAACTGCTAATGCTGCTCAGTTAGCTGCACAAGAGGCATCTAAGAATGCTAACGAAGCTATGGGGGCTGCTTCTGCCGCAAGTGCTTCTGCCGCTGAAGCAAAAGATCAAGCTGCTGACGCTATGGTTGCTGCTAGTAATGTTGAGGGATTAGCTCAAGAAGCGAAAGAAAATGCTATTCAGGCTAATGAAAATGCAACACAAGCCAAAACTGATGCCGCTGCTGCTCAAGCTGCTGTAGCAAATGCTAATGAAGAAATTGGTAAAATCAATGATGCTATAGAAACTGCTCAAGGTGATATAGATCAAGCGTTGGATGATTTACATTCTCAAGCAGATGAAATTAATGTTATCAAAAAAGATTATTCGACTAAAGTTGAAACTGAAAATGTTAAAGCTGAATTATCAACACAAATCACTGAATCAGTAGGCCAATTACAGACAACAATTCAACAGAATTATTATACAAAAAATGATATTGTTGAAATTCAAGGAAACTTACAATCACAGATTACTCAAAATGCTGAAGGGTTATCGAGCCAAGCTACTAAAATTGAGTCACTAGAATCGGATACGGCTGAAGCACAAAAGCAGGTAGATCAAGCTCTTGAGAAAGCTAATGCTGCACAACAGGCCGCCACACAAGCTCAACAAGATGCTGCTACGGCTAATGAAGCTGCTGAGAAAGCTCAAAATGAAGCTGTTACAGCTGCTGAAAAGGCTCAAAATGCTAATGATGCTGCTTTAGACGCTAAACTGGCTGCTCATGTTGCTGATAAGGCTCTAGCGGATGCAAGAGAAGCTTTAGATCAGGCAAGAGAAAATTATAAGAACGTTGTAAGTAATCCGGGTTCAACTGCCGAAGATATTGCTAGTGCAGCCGCTCAAGTAGAAACTGCTAGACAAGCAGTAGAGACCGCTTTAGAAGATGCTGCTGAAGCTCAGTATGTAGCAAATAAAGCACAAGAAGCCGCTGATGCTGCTCAGGAGGAGGCTAACTCTGCTTCACAGGCTGCTCAGACTGCCCAGAATAAAGCCGATGCTGCTGAACAGGCAGCTAACAATGCTCAAGCCGCTGCTGAACAAGCTGCTGAAGATGTTGCCGCATTAACAAAAAGAGTTACAACAGCAGAAACGAAAATTGATCAAAATGCCGAACAAATATCCTTAAATGCAACTAAGACTGAAGAAATTGGCGATAAATTAATTAATGATTATTATTCAAAGACTGAGACAGATGCATTAATTAAGGTTGAGTCAGATAGAATTACTTCGACTGTAAGTAAAGTAGAAACCGTTGAAAAGACAGCTATTACTTCCACTATCGAAGAATTCTATTTATCTAGTTCTCCAACAAGTTTATCTGGTGGTTCATGGGTTACAACACAACCAACATGGACTCAAGGTAAGTATATTTGGAGAAGAACAAAAGTCACTAAAGGTGATGGCACAACTTCTTATTCGCCAAGTCAAAATGGAGTTTGTATTACTGGTAATACTGGGGCTACGGGTGCTCAAGGGCCTCAAGGTGAAAAAGGAGATAAAGGAGATACTGGTGCCCAAGGTTTGCAAGGTTTACAAGGACCTCAAGGTGAACAGGGTATACCTGGTCCAAAAGGAGATCCTGGAGAAGACGGTGTTCAAGGGGAAAAGGGTGAAAAAGGAGATAAAGGAGATAAGGGAGATACAGGGGCTGCTGGTGCAGCTGGCAAAACTTCATATTTCCATATTAAATATTCTGCTGTAGCTAAACCGACAAGTTCATCTCAAATGAGCGAAACCCCTAATACTTATATTGGTACATATGTAGACTTCGTTGAAGCTGATAGTACAGATCCAAATAAGTATACATGGACACAATTCAAAGGTTCCCAAGGTCCTAAAGGAGATCAAGGTATCGCTGGTACAAATGGGGAAAATGGTAAAACTTCATATTTACACATTGCCTATGCTACTAACAGTACTGGTACGACTGGATTTTCAACAACTGATAGCACGAATAAAACTTATATTGGACAGTATACAGATTTTATTCAAACCGATAGTACTGATCCAACCAAATATAGTTGGACATTAATAAAAGGTGATAAAGGTGATACAGGAGCGACTGGAGCGACTGGTAATGGGATTTCTAAGACAGAGGTATATTATTATCTTTCAACTTCTAATACAACTCAATCTGGTGGAAGTTGGAGTACAACAGTTCCAGCATGGATTGACGGAAGATATTATTGGCAAAAGATAAAAACAACATATACTAATGGAAATTCAAGTGAGAGTACACCTGTATGTATTACAGGAGGTAAAGGTGCGACTGGCGCAACTGGTAATACAGGAGCTACTGGCAAAGGAGTTTCTTCTATAACTATTGAATTTTATTTGTCTAATTCTAAAACTACTCAATCTGGTGGTTCATGGACTACAACTATGCCTACTTGGACAAGTGGAAAATATCTATGGACAAGAAACAAAATAGTTTATACAAACCCAGCATCAACTGTTTATACGACACCTATTTGTGATAGTTCATGGGAAGCCGTGAATGAGATTGAAGTTGGTGGAAGAAATTTAATTATTCGTAGTACTGAAACTAAAGATAAATATATTGGTGTCGACGGTAGTATAACGACATCCGTTAATTTTTCTTTAAGTGATTATATTTCAATATTACCTAATCAAAAATATATGTTTACAAAAAATACAGGTACTAAAACAGGAAGCGATCAATATTTTAGATATGCTTGGTATTCAAAAGATAAAACATATTTAGGAAGAGCTCCGAATATTTCGAATGAATTTATGTGGATTTCTCCATCCGATGCATATTATATTAGAATATCATATCCAACCGATTGCAATGTTAAATTTGAAAAAGGAAACAAAGCTACCGATTGGACTCCAGCGCCTGAAGATGTAGAAAATGATATTTCTCAGATCGAAACTCGTATTACATCAGCGGAACAAAAAATTACCGATGATGCTATTGTAAGCACTGTTAGAAAATCCACTCTTTATAAGAATGATCTGAATGGAAAAGTTAATTCCACTGAAATTATATCAACTATCAATCAAACAGCTGAAGCCATTAAAATTCAAGCTTCTAAAATACAATTAGAAGGTCTGGTGACTGCTAATAGTTATTTTAAGATTCTTACAGATGGTTCTATTGAAGCAGTTAATAGTAAGTTTACAGGTACGATAACTGCTACCAATGGAATAATTGGTGGATGGACGATACAAAAGGATTCATTAACATGTGTATCACATAATGATGGATTCAATGTAACATATACTACTTATATTGATGCTAATAATGGATTGATTAAATTTCTTAGCACATCAAATGATTATGAAACAATTATATCTATTAATGGCATGGAAATGCATGCTGGAAGACGGGATGGCGATCGTTGGATATATGATGACATATATTATGGCGTGAATGGTATATCGAAATCGGGAAATATGACAGGCGAAACTTTTTCTCTTGATGCTAATGGGGTTTCATTTGGACTTATACATAATCTTGTTAGGTGGTCAAATGGTGGCGGATTCATAGCAACAAATAATGAAGTAAGTATTTCTAATAATTGCAGGGCTTCAAGTTTTTTATGTAATAATGATATAAGAGCTGGACAAGGAAATCAGCACACCATCATTAATAATAACTGGATAGGATTTTATAGAGCCTCAGACGGAGGAAGAGTCGGTTTGATGGGGGCGAATGCTACGAATGATTTGTATATTAGTCCAGAGAAAGGAACATGCCGTATCGGTAGTAATTTGTATGTGGCTAGTGACGCTAGTAGGGGTGGTTATTATTTGCAAATTAATAGTGGAGGAGGAACTTATGCTGGAAATGGCTATATATTTGTTAATAGTAGCAATGGTTATCTTGCTCTTGGACAAGGAGATGCTTATGTTGGTTCTTCTGGCGGACGTTTATATCTTAAACCACAAAATCAAGTAACTTATGATATGTTTGTTGAACCTAGAGCTAATCGAAAAACAACACTTGGTAACAGCGGTAAAAGGTTTTATAGATTATATACAGGGTTAGCAGTAGATGTTTCTTCTGATAGACGAATAAAAGAAGACTTCACAACATTTGATGACCGATATTTACGCTTATTTGAATTATTGCAACCAACAATTTATAAGTTAAAATATCTTCCTGAAGATAAATCTAAAATTGGAGGATTTATTGCTCAAGATGTAGAAGAGGCTATGAAACAATGTGGTATTGATAAAAGAGAATTTGGAATTTATAAATATGATACCGAAAATGACGAATACTCTTTAATCTATGATATGTTTATACCATTAACAGTACATTATGTACAAGAACAATCAAAACTTGTAAATCATTTGAAGAATGAAGTAGCATTACTTAAATCTAAAATTAATATTTAACACGTCTTAATAAAAAGGAGTGATTATATGGTAAAAGGTTTTATAGATTATATGGTTAAATGTTATATTTCTTTATCTCTAGATAATGGTGAAATTACTAGTATCTCAAATATTAAAGATGGAAGTTGTACAATTGAAGCAGAACTTGTGGACCCAATGTTTGATTTTAGTAAGTTAATAGGTTATAAATTTGACGGTAAAACACTATCGTTTGATCAAAACAAATGGAATGCCCATGTGGCTGAACAAAATCGTCAAGAAGCTATTAAGAATGGTGAAGCTATGCTTGATAAACTTGCTGAACAAAGTATACTTGAAAATGCTGATGATGCTACTGCTTATGCAATGAGATATTTATATCCTGAATGGAATCCTGAAGGAGTTAATTATTTTAAAGATAAATGGCCAAATAGAGTTATATTTGAAGATAAATTCTATAAAGTTGAACAGGATCATACTTCTCAGGAATCATGGAAACCTAGTGATACTCCATCATTATTTATTGAGATTCCAGATCCAAATGAAGAATGGCCTGAATTTAAACAGCCAACTCATGCTGAAAATGCATATATGAAAGACGACAAAATCACATACAACGGTAAACATTATCAGTCTAATATTGATAATAACGTCTGGTCTCCTGATGATTATCCAGCTGGTTGGCGTTTAGTGGAAGAGGGTGAATAAAATGAAGCTTAATATCAGTGCTCTTATTAATTCTAAAGAAGTTTTTCATATTTTAGGAAATGCACAGGGTTTATCAGCTCATATAGCTTATAGATTATATAGAAATATTGAGTTGATAAATAAAGAATTGGAAATGTATGAGAAAACTCGAATTAAATTATTAAAATCATTAGCAAATAAAGATGAAAATGGTGAACCTATAATTAAAAAGAATAATAATCAGGAATTTTACGATTTATCTGATGAAAATTTACAGAAGTTTAATGAAGATATATCCAAGATGGTAAACGAATCAGTAGAGTTAGATTTAAAAAAGATAAGTTTAGATGATATTGATTCAGTAGGATTGACGCCATTCCAAATTTCATTAATAGACTTTATTTTAGATGTTTAATTAATAGGAGGTAATTCAAAATGGACTTTTCAGTATTAACAGAATATTTTGTACTCGTGGTACTTATCGCATGTTTGGTAGTAGGTTATGTATTAAAAACATCATTTGACAAAATTCCAAATAAATATATTCCTACAATCTTGGCGGTATTAGGTGCAATCCTTAATGTGATCAAAAGTGGTATTTCTCTTGAAAGTATCGTTTATGGAGCATTAATGGGATTAGCATCAACTGGTTTACATCAAGCCTTTACACGTTTCGTTGAAGGTACGAAAGAAACTAGTGAGTAATTTATATTTTAAGAGGTGAAATAAAATGAGTGATTTTACAGATCTTCTTAAGTTTTTACACGGAGCTGGGGCATCAGTGATACCCTGGATATTAGTCGTTCTTCTTATATGGTTTCTATATTATATAAGACCTCACATTGCTTCATATTTAAAAGCTCAAAGTGATGCCAAACTTATACAAGCACAAAAAGATGGAGAACGAAATGAAATTATTAGAAATTGTTCCGCAACTATCGAAGCATGTACAGCCGTTCTTGAGATGACGAAAGCTGATCGAGAAATTGTACTGGAACATATTGATAGTCATGAAGTCATGAGTGCTGAAAGAATGGAACATATTCAAACAGTAGTTAATCAATGTCGAGATGAAGTCCTAAAAGCGAGAGGAGATATAGCGGCTATTAATGCTCGTATTGATAAATAACTCATTTTATATTTAAGAGGATGTAAAACACATCCTCTTTTATTTTTTCGTTTAATCTAGATTAGAATTATTTAATCAAATAAATTTCAAGGATTAATACTATTTAAAAATAGTTGATAAATACGAAATAATTTAAAAGTAACAAATAAGTAACAGCAAATAAAAAACGTTGATATTACGCCATATTTCGGCCCAAAAATTTTCTCAAATAGAAAATTTTTATCCGTAAGTGTTTACAATTCAGGTAAAAATTGTTACAATATATATTGTAATAATAAGAAAGGGAGTAAGAAATATGAAAACTATTTTATTAGTATGTTCTGCAGGAATGTCTACAAGTTTATTAGTTACTAAAATGGAAGCTGCTGCTAAAGATGCTGGTGTTGAATGCAAAATCTTTGCATTACCATTCTCTGATGCACCTAGAGTATTAGAAGAAGTTGATTGCATCTTACTTGGCCCACAAGTTAGATTCCAAAAAGCTGCTATCGAAAAATTAGCTGCTGGTAGAAAAGCTGGACCTATCCCTGTAGATGTCATTGATATGAGAGATTATGGAACAATGAACGGTAAAGCCGTATTCGAAAAAGCTTTATCTTTATTAAAATAATTTCTTAAAGGAGCTATGCTCCTTTTTTTCTTTTCTTTTTACATATTGTTTGTTATAATGTTTAAAAATCAGGAGGAAGAAAAATGGAAAAAGCAATTATAACAGTTGTAGGTAGAGATCAGGTTGGCATTATTGCTCATGTATGTCAATTTTTATCTAAAGCAAATATTAATATTTTAGATATTTCTCAAACAATATTAGATGGGTACTTTAATATGATGATGATTGTTGATATGTCTTTAGCAAAAAAATCATTTTCAGACGTTTGTGATCAATTAGAAGATTTAGGAAATCATATAGGCGTTTATATTAAATTACAGCATGAAGATATTTTTAATAAAATGCATAGAATCTAAGGAGGAAAATCATGATAAATTTATTTGAAGTTAATGAAACAAATAAGATGATTGAACAGGAAAACTTAGATGTCCGCACTATTACAATTGGGATTAGTTTACTTGATTGTATTGATGCTAATATAGATACTTTATGTCAAAATATTTATCATAAAATTACAAGTGTTGCTGAACATTTAGTTGAAACTGGAGAAAATATTGAAAAAAAATATGGGATTCCTATTGTTAATAAAAGAATTTCTGTAACTCCAATTGGTCTTATTGGTGCATCTGTATGTCAATCAACAGATGATTTTGTCAAAATCGCTAAGACTTTAGATCGTTGTGCTAAAAAAGTTGGTGTGAATTTTATCGGTGGTTACAGTGCGATTGTTTCTAAGGGAATGACACCTGCTGAAAAATTATTAATTCAATCTATTCCTCAAGCTATGAAAGAAACTGAATTGGTATGTAGTTCAGTAAACGTAGGATCTACAAAAACGGGAATTAATATGGATGCAGTTAAATTAATAGGGGAAATCATCAAAGAAACTGCTGAATTAACAAAAGAACAAGATTCTATTGGGTGTGCAAAATTTGTTGTCTTTTGTAATGCACCTGATGATAATCCTTTTATGGCTGGAGCTTTCCATGGAGTCAGTGAAGCTGATGCTATTATTAATGTGGGTGTCAGTGGTCCTGGTGTTGTAAGAAAAGCAATTCAAACAGCTAAAGGAAAAGATTTTGGAGAATTATGCGAAATTGTTAAAAAAACTGCTTTTAAAATTACACGTGTTGGACAATTAGTCGCTAGAGAAGCTTCTGCAGCTTTAAATATTCCTTTTGGAATTATTGATTTATCATTAGCCCCAACACCAGCAGTTGGAGATAGTATTGCCGACTGTTTAACAGAAATGGGCTTAGAAAGAGTAGGGGCTCCTGGAACAACAGCTGCTCTAGCTATTTTAAATGATCAGGTTAAAAAAGGTGGTGTTATGGCATCTTCATATGTTGGTGGACTTTCTGGAGCGTTTATCCCTGTCAGTGAAGATCAAGGTATGATTGATGCTGTTGAAGCCGGTGCCTTAACATTGGAAAAATTAGAGGCTATGACATGCGTATGTTCAGTTGGCTTAGACATGATTGCGATTCCAGGGAAAACATCAGCAAAAACAATTTCTGGAATTATTGCAGATGAAATGGCTATTGGTATGATTAATCAAAAAACAACTGCAGTACGTATTATTCCTGTTATAGGTAAAGATGTTGGTGAAAAAGTAGAATTTGGTGGTTTATTGGGATATGCACCTATCATGCCTGTCAATCCATTCTCATGTGATGAATTTATTGATAGAGGTGGACGTATTCCTGCTCCTATCCACAGTTTTAAAAATTAACAAAAAGACGATTTTATCGTCTTTTTTTACAGAAAGGAGTTTAATTTATGATTAACAATCAGCTTATAGTCTATAAAAATATATCTCAGGATGATGTTGTTTTAAAATGTTTATCTTTTATGGATGATGATGTATCTATTGATGAATCAGAATTTATTGCTAGTCTTCTTGTTTTAGCTGAAAAATATGAATTACATGGACAATTATTTCAAAGTCTATTAACGCATTTATTAGCTTATCATGAAAATACATTCACATTGGCATTAGAAAGGAAAAAAGACATTTCTGTTTCTTTAAAAAAAGTAGTTTGTCATGATTTTGAAATCATTTACAATCTTTATCATTATGATTTTTCTTATCTTGATTCTTTATATAAAGATTTATTTTTTGACTTTCAAAACAGTTCTACGATTATCAATCAAGAAATTTTTGATGTATTAACAAATTTACAAACTCAGCTTTCTCAAAGCACATCAGTGGAAGAGTTTTATCAAATATTATATAATCATTATTATCAGTATGGTGTTGGAAAATATGGATTAAATAAAGCCTTTCGATATTTGAATAATCAAATTATACCAATTGATCATATTGGCAATAATACACTTGAACAATTAATTGGTTATGAAAGTCAAAAAGAACGCTTAATAGCAAATACTGAAGCATTTTTAAATGGTCAAAAAGCCAACAATGTTTTACTTTATGGCGATAGTGGGACAGGAAAGTCAAGTAGTATTAAGGCTTTATTGAATCGTTATTATAAACAAGGTTTAAGAATGGTTGAAGTCTATAAACATCAATTTATATCATTGCCTCAAATTATTAATGAATTACAAAATAGAAATTATCGTTTTATCATTTTTATGGATGATTTGTCTTTTGAAGAATTTGAAGTTGAATATAAATATTTAAAAGCCGTTATTGAAGGTGGTCTTGAAAAGAAACCTGATAATATTTTGATTTATGCAACAAGTAATCGTAGACATTTAATTAAAGAAACATGGAATGATCGTAATCATGATCAGGAAATTAATAATAACGATGCTATGCAGGAAAAATTATCTTTAGTATCTCGATTTGGTGTTCAAATCATGTATATTCATCCAGATAAACAACATTATTTAGATATTATTGATGCATTAGCTAAGACTTATCATTTAACAATGCCAACTGAACAACTACATGAATTAGCATTACAGTGGGAAATAAGAAATGGAGGTTTTTCAGGAAGAACAGCAAAACAGTTTATTCATATGCTGCTTTCTCAACAATCATGAAACAATTAAAACTAGAAGATTATGCAATTATTCAACCGTATTTAGAAAAAGCCAATTATGAAGGATATAACTCCAATTTTGTCACAATGATGATGTGGAATCATGAGTATCATATACAATATGAAATACATGATAACTTTCTTATTATGCTGCATCATTATAAAAATATTTATTTTTGGGCCATGCCTTTTACGACACCAGAATTTTATCAGGAAGCTTTAGATTACATGATTAAATATAGCCATCAACATGGTTTTCCTTTTATGATTGATTGTGCTATTGAAAGTTTTGTTTCAACACTTCAAAAAAATGATTATTCGCATCAATTCCTTTTTGAAAGGACACCATTTAATGATGATTATATCTATGATAAAGATATGCTTCAAACTTTAGCTGGTAAGAAAATGCAAAAAAGACGTAATCATTACAATGCTTTTCTTAAAGCTTATCCTGATTATGAATATCGTGATTTGGATATAGTCAAAGATTTCGATATCATTTTTACATGTCTAAATAGATGGGAAGGGGAAAAGGATAATTTAAGTGAATCAATGACAAGTGAAGTTAGAGGAATCATGTCATTGCTTTCCTCAAAGCATCTTTTACCATTTCATATTGGAGGAATTTTTATCCATAACCAATTAGAAGCTTTTATTATTGCTTCAAAACTTAATCATTCTACTATTCAAATACACGTTGAAAAAGCAAATAAAGATATTAGAGGATTATATCCTGCTATATTAAAAGAACTATTAGAACATCATTTTCAAAATGAAAAATGGGTAAATAGGGAAGAAGATATGGGTCTAGAAAATTTAAGACGATCAAAGCAATCATTACACCCTGTTAAGATGATTCATAAATATCGTATTTATGAAAATCAGACAATAATTGAAAAAGCAAATGATCATGATTTAGAAGATATTAAAAAACTATGGCTACAATGTTTCGAAGATGAAACAGAAGAATCAACAAACTATTATTTTCAAGAGCTTTATCATAAAGAAAATACTTTTGTACTTAAAAATGATAATCGTATTTTATCTGCTTTACAAATCGTTCCAATGTCTATTATGAAAAATAAGAAGCCAGAAGAATGTTATTTTATATTAGGTGTGTGTACACATCCATATTTTCAAAAACAAGGCTTAATGAAGCAACTTCTATATTTTGTTTTGAGTAAATACACAAATAAAACGATTTATCTGCAAGCTTATCATCCTGAAATTTATCGACCTTTTGGATTTCATGCATCACATTATCATCAGGTTATTGAGATTGATAAAAATATGTTGGAAAATTATTCTGATTTGAAAATAACTCAGCAATATGATTTGTTAGAAAAATATTATCATCAATTTGTTAGTCATTTTGATGAATATCGTATTCGTAGTCATGAATACTGGCAACTTTTAAGAAAAAGATGTGAAAGTTTCAATGATCAAATCCTTATATTTGAAGATTTAGGCTATTTTATATATCATGAAGATGATGAAAGTATTTATATAAGTGAAGCCATCTATTTCAATCAAAATAATCTTTTACAAATGTTGTCATATTTTAAGAAATCTTCTAAAAAGTTAATTCTTGAATGTGATATGACTGTAAATTTAAACTGTGAAAGTAAATATATCATTACAATGATGAGCAATACGCTTCAAAAAGATAGAATGGAATCTAATAAATATATTAATGAAGTATACTAATGAAGAAGCTAAAATGCTTCTTTTTTATAAAAAAATACTGATTTTCAATTATCAATAATACAAAAACAATGGAAAACAAATATATCGTGTTATAATAGATATAAGATAAATTGTAAACGGATTTAATAATTCCATTTATTATGATTGATTTTGTAAAAATTTTATGAAGAAAAATCCAAAAAATCAATGTATTATTTAGATATAGAATATCTATGTCAATATAAATAAAGATAAATGGGAATTTGCTCATAAATATGCAGGGATGCAGGGGAGTCATATTTAAACATAATAAAAAGTCTTATAAATCAGTAATAAGACTTTTTAAAAGTATATACAACTTCGTATAATATATATTATGTGAATTTTATAAGAATATTGAAATAAAAGAATATGTACTTATAGCCAAAACTATGATAATCAATATAAGAATATATATCATGAGATGAGAAGACATTTTTTTATACTGTTGAAATGCAGCTAAAAAAGAACAAGTATACAATATCATTGCGATGATATAATTTGTTATAATGACAAAATGATTATCTAAAGACAAAGCAAAAATATATAACAAAGCACCAATAAGAGTACCTCCTAAAGTTATCATAATGCCATGTCTAGTGTCCTGTGAATTCATAATAGATTTCTCCTAGATGATTTGATTTAATAGAGATGATCCTATACCAGGATTTTCAACATCAAAATTATCTGCAATGGTTGCTCCAATGACTGCATAGCTTTTTAACAGTCCTAAATGTTTAGGCATTTGTAAAGACTTGCTATAAATGATAAGTGGAACATTTTCGCGTGTATGATCTGTTCCTTTGTATGTTGGATCATTTCCATGATCAGCAGTAATCATTAACAAATCATCACTATTTAAACAATATAATAATTCTTCTAACTGATGATCAAATTCAACAATGGCTTGTCCATATCCTTCAGGATTTCTTCGATGTCCATAAACAGCATCAAAATCTACTAAATTTAAGAAAGCTAATCCACGAAAATCTTCTTTCGCAATTTCTATTGTTTTTTCCATACCATCATGATTAGAAACAGTTTTAACTTTACGTGTAATACCTTGATCAACAAATATATCTGGTATTTTACCAATTCCAATGACTTCAATTTGATTTTCTTTAAGACTATCTAAAACAGTTTTACCAAATGGTTTTAGCGCTAAATCATGACGATTAGCTGTTCTTACGAATTCACCTTTCTTTTTACCAACAAATGGTCTGGCAATGATGCGTCCGACTTTCCATCTGTCATCCATTGCAATTTCTCTAGCAATTTCACATGCTTTATATAATTCTTCAAGAGGTATAATTTCTTCATTAGCAGCAATTTGAAATACTGAATCTGCTGATGTATAAACAATCCAATCACCAGTTTTTATCTGATGTTCACCCCAGTCATCAAGTATTTTTGTGCCACTTTCAGCATAATTTCCAACACATTTACGACCTGTTTTTTCTTCAAATAGATCAATGAATTCTTTTGGAAATCCTGTTTCAGTGAATGTTTTAAAAGGTTTGGTAATATGTAATCCCATCATTTCCCAATGTCCAGTCATTGTATCTTTACCATTGGAAACTTCTTCAAGTCTTGCAGTATAAGCTAATTGATTTTTTAAAGCATGAATACCTTGAAATTGACCAATATTTCCTAAGCCCATTCCTTCTAAACAAGGAACATCTAGCCCCCCTACTTTTTCGCAGATATGACCTAAAGTATTTGCGCCAACATCATCAAATTGTGCAGCATCATGTGCATCTCCTATACCTAATGAATCTAACACTATTAAAAATACACGTTTATATTTTTCCATTTTTCTTGTTCCTTTCTTGCATTCTAGGATGTAATTGACGATAATCCTCAATTGCTTTATTTTGTGATACATGTGTATAGATAGTTGTTGTTGAAATATCACTATGCCCTAGCATTTCCTGAATTGAACGTAAATCAGCATCATGTTCTAATAAATGTGTCGCAAAAGTATGGCGTAAAGTATGAGGACTTATATGTTTCATTAAACCACTATTTTTCACTAAATGTTCAAGAATATGATAAAAATCATCTCTCGTCATTACTTTTCCATTTTGAGTTAAAAAAAGATAAGGTGTTGTTCCTTTTTTGCAAAGTTCATCACGGTACTTTTCAATATATTCTTTGAGTAGAAGTCCACAACTTTTATTCATTGGAATAATTCTTTCTTTATTTCCTTTTCCAACACATCTAACAAATCCTTTTTGAATATTCACACTTTGCAAAGTTAATGAACACATTTCACTCACACGCAAACCACATCCATATAAAACTTCTACCATACAACGATTTCGTGATGAATTGGCATCTTTTACAACAATAGAATTTAATAATTGAAACATTTCTTCTTCACTTAAAACCTGTGGCAGATATTTTTTACGCTTTGGCATTTCAAAAGAACTCATTATATTTTGAGAAACAATTTTTTCTTTAATGAGAAATTGATAAAACTGTCTTAAAGATATCATATGACGATCAATAGTCGCATCACTTAATTTTTGACGCATTGTTTTTAAGTATGAATATACATGATCCTTGTTTACATCCTCGATATATTGAATTTCATATATCTTAAAAACATAATCCAAAAAATGTTTAATATCTCTTTGGTATGCATGAACAGTATGCTGACTATAATTTTTTTCAACAATCATATACTCTCGATATTCCAACATAGCATCTTTACATTTCAAAATACATCACCATTGCTATTATAACAATTTTTATCAAAAAAAACTACTAAAGTCACTTCTAAAATAAAGGAACAATATATAATCGAAAAGCTAATGAACATGTGAGTACAATCAATGAGGCAATAATAAAATTAAGTCGATAATTTAAAATACTTTTGATATTAAAATTCTGTTCGATATAAAAATTAACTAATGTCACATAACTAGATATATATAGGCCAATATAAACAATAATTGAAACTATGATGATTTCAAAAAGAATTTCACATAACATTAAAATAACCATAATTACATTCATTTGAACAACAGATAAAACATATTGTAGAGAAAATGATATTTGTAATCCTTTTAAAAAAGTTATAAATAACAAACCTAATTGTCCTACATAACTCGTACTTAAATATGTACAAATAAAAATCAATAATCCACTTTGAATAATATATAATTGGTAATGATTTGTATAACTTTCAATATTTAAATAAAATAAATAATGGAAAAACTTTTGTATAGGTTCCTGTGTATGCGTATACTGATAAAATCCAAATAAAAAGCCCATTAATCCAGTAACCCCAATTACAATAAGTAAATATTTTTTATTTTGAATAAAACGCTGTAAAAAAACACTCATGTTATCACCTCTGTAAAGCATATGAGCGTTCTTTTAAATTATTCATTATTTTTGAGATACTTTTTTTGAATTTCATCATCTTCAATAAGTGAGGATGCTTTCATAACTTTCATATCAGGAAAGTGTTCATTAAATTGATGAATAAACTGATCAGTTTGAGAATGATGAGATAGATGATTCCCTTGTTTACCAAATAAAGATAACTGTATATTTAAATCTTGAACATGAACAACATTATTTAAACTGACACCAACAAGACGTAAATTTTCACCATTATAAATACTTTCAAACAATAATAAAGCTGTCGCATAAATGATATCAAAATCATTTGTATATTGATCAATAATAGTTTGTTTTGTTTTTGATTTTTCTCGTGTATATTTAAGTGTAATAGAAATAGAATTAGATACAAGATCTCTTTTTTTGGCACGATTTGAAACTTCCTGTGATAAAGAATGAAAAACAGATTTAATGAATTCTTCATCATGACTATCATTTTCAAAAGTCGTTGAATTTCCAACTGATTTTAACTCATTCTTCTTATAATTGATTTTAGAGAAATCTTTGCCATTAGCTCTTTGATAAACAATAAATGTATTCTTTTGAAAAATAGTTCTTATTTTTTCATAGTTTTCATATTTTGCCAAATCACCAATAGTATAAATTCCCATTTGCTGTAATTTTGGAACAGTCTTTTTCCCAATTCCATGCATATCCCCTACAGGTAAATGCCAGAGTTTTTCTTTAAAATTACGATTTGTAATCATGGTTATCCCCATTGGTTTTTTCATATCACTAGCCATTTTAGCAAGAAATTTATTAGGCGCAACACCAATAGAACATTGTAATTTTAAAGTTTTAAAAACATGATTTTGAATGTCTTTAGCGGCCTGATATGGATGGATATGCTGATGTTGAATATATTCTGTCATATCAACATAGCACTCATCAATACTTGCGACTTCAAGTTTTTTTGAAAAAGATGAGATAAGCTCAAAAAATTGTTGAGATAGAGTTTTATATAGTTGAAAATGAGGTGGAACAGTAATCAATTGTGGACATAGTTCTTTTGCTTGAAATAAAGGCATTGCTGAATGAATTCCATATTTTCTTGCTTCGTAAGAGGCAGTTGTAATAATGCTGCGACGTGACTCACGACAGACAACAATAGGTTTTCCTTCTAAATCAGGATTTTGAGAGATTTCAGCACTTGCAAAAAATGCATTCAAATCAATATGAAAAATAATTTGCAAAGAAATCACCTCAACTTTCATAACTATTTTAACATATAGTTTTTATAATTATAAAGACTTTCTTTTTTTACATGATCAGTTTTATGTGCTAATCTTAATTTATCAGCAATCATTGCAATAAATTCTGAATTTGTTGGTTTCGCTTTAACAGCCGAAACAGTGTAACCAAATATATCATCAATAGCATCTGTATTTCCCCTGTTCCATGCGACTTCAATAGCATGTCTAATAGCTCTTTCTACACGAGATGAAGTTGTTTTATACATTCTTGCTATATCTGGATATAAAACTTTTGTAACCTGACCAAGAATTTCAATATTATAATATGTTGTTAAAATAGCTGTTCTTAAGTACATATAACCTTTAATATGAGCAGGTATTCCAACTTCATGTAAAATTTCTGTGATTTCATTTTCAATCTTCACTTTTTTATATTTTTCAGATTCATCCTGATCCATTAAATCTGTTTTTTGGAATTCAGAAGCAGTAATATAAAGTGTTGATTGAATAAAGTGTTGAATATCAAAAGGATATTTAAAGCAATAAGTGACACCAAGTTCTTCTAACATATTGCAAATTGTCTGATTTGTAAATTGGGTAATACAGATAACTTTTTGAAAAGATTGTTTATTCATTTCTTTTAGTTTTTTCAAAACGCCAATGCCATCAATTTCAGATAACATCAGATCAATAATTAATAAATCACAAGTTCTTTGATTAAAGAAATTTAAACAATCAATACCATTTTGTGCCGTTCCAACAACAGTCATTTTATTTGTTTTTTCTAAATTATATTTTATATTTTCCAATAACTCTGGTTGTTCGATAGCAATAAATGTTTTCATAATTTCCAATTTTCCCTTTCGATTTCTTCTCATCAGCAAATTTATTATATATGTGTCAAATTCATATTCCTAGTCTTTATACAAAAAATAAATGTGAAAAAATGAATTTATATCTATTCGTCAAAATTTTCACTGCTTTTTTCGACATAAAGTTTGTTAAAAAGTCTAATCGTGTTGAAATAAGAAAAAGAGAATCTAGCAGGATTCTCTTTCTATTTGTCGTTTTTAAGCATCCAATCAATATATAATCCATAACCTTGATGAACATTATTTATGTCAACATGTGTTACACATCCAATGAGTTTATTGTTTTGAATGATAGGTGAACCACTCATTCCTTGAACAATACCATTTGTTAATGACAGAACTTCTTCATCTGTTATTTCGAAAGTTATACCCTTTACATCAGGTTCGTTTTGTTTCTTTAAATCAGTGATGCGAATTGAACAACGACTGACTTCGTGACCATTGAGAACAGTTAAAAAATAAGCTTCTCCCAATTCAGTCTCATCCATAGAAGCTGTTGAAATTGTTTGAAGTTGATCAGAAAGATTTGTATATTGGCCATAAATACCATAATTATTATTTTCATACAATCTTCCTATTTCAATAGAACCGATTTCAGCAATTTTTTCTCCTGGATTTCCATTTTGAGAAGGGTTTATTTTTTTTACATACGAATTATAAACTGTTCCATTTTTAATCGTTGTATCACTTGATAATGAAGTATCATACATCATATGTCCTAATGCTCCAAAGTGATGTGTTTCAGGGTTATAATACGTCATCGTCCCTATGCCAGTTAAACCATCCTGAACATAAAGTCCAGTCGTAAATTGATCATCTTTTTTTTGAAATTTCAATTCTTTTTTTATGGTCTTATTCTGACGTTTTAAGGTTAACATAATTTTTTGATTCTTTTCTACACTGTTTTTAACAGATTCCATTAACTCTGAAATAGATTCTACATTCTGCTGATTCACTTGCGTAATTAAATCACCAGACTGATAGCCATCACTTGCAGGATTATAAGGACGATTGTCAATAGAAATATCATAAGTTCCAGTAATCATAACACCTTCATAATCAAGCTCGATCCCTATTGATTGACCACCTAGAATAACATCTGCTGCAAAGACTTGAAAGGATGGGAATACTAATGAAACGACAGTGATGAGTGATATACTCAACTTTTTAAAAAGCAAAGCATATACACCTCCTTGTAATCAAATTGATTACATTTTATTTTGGCATATATGCTTTATTTTATGCATCTAATAATTTTTTAGCATTTGCTATAGCTTCTTGAGTCATAGTTTCACCAGATAACATTTTTGCAATTTCTATAATTTTTTGGTTAGAATCTAGAAGATGAATAGAAGTGATAGTTTCATCATCAGTTGATTTTTTTTCAATACAATAATGATAATCTGCCAAAGCTGCAACCTGAGGTAAATGAGTAATACAAATAACCTGTTTTTTGGAAGCTGTTTTTTTCATTTTTTCTCCAATTTTCGTCGCAACTTTTCCACTGACACCAGTGTCAATTTCATCAAAAATAATAGTATCAATACTGTTATATTCTAAAATTGTTGTTTTTATTGCTAACATTATACGTGAAATTTCTCCCCCACTTGCTGTTTCGTTTAAAAGGCTTAAATCTTGTCCCTGATTGATAGAAACCATAAATTGTACATTAGTACATCCTAGTGGCTGAAGCATTTGAGATTCTTTTATTTGAACTTTAAAAATAGCTTTATCTAAATATAAATCTTGGAGTTCTTGATGAATATCAGCTTCAAATTTTTTAGCATATTTTTTACGTATATGATGCATTTGCATTGCGATATCTTTTGTTTTCTTTTCTTGTTGCTGAAGCTTATTTTGAAGCTGTAAAATATATTCTTCTCTATTTTCAATAGTTTGAATTTTTTGTATTAATTCATCATGATATTCCTGAATATTTTGCATTGTAAAACCATATTTTCTTTTTAATCTATTGACTTTAAATAAAATATCTTGAAGTTCATTAAAACGATATTCATCAAAATGAAAAGAACGATATGTATCCAGTATATTTTCTGTAATATCTAATAAGTTATAATAAAGATTTTGTATACTTTCTACAGGTTCCTCAAACTCTTGATAAGAAGATAATGATTGAATTTCATAAGTAGCCTCTTTTAATTTTGGTAAAACACCTTGACCATTATTCATAAGTTGTTCAAAATTTTGAATACTTTCATTCATTTTCTCATAATTTTGTAATATTTTTAATTCTTCTTCAAAACGATCTATTTCATCATCTGTATAACTGACTTCTTCAATTTCTTTTAATTGACTTTTTAAAAAATCAAGCTGTTCATCTGACATATCTTCTTGAATAGTTTGATTCAAATGTTGTTGTATATCTTTATATTGTTGAAATTGAGTTTGATAATCTAAGAAAAGATCTTGTAGCTCATCTTTTGCATATTCATCCAATAAAAGGATATGGTTTTTTTGAGCAAAAAGTTTTTGTGTTTCAAATTGAGAATGAATATCAATCAAATAAGGCATTAATAACTTTAAAGCATTATGAGTAGATGATTGATAATTGATTTTAACTTGACTCTTACCATTACTTTGAATATTTTTTGTAATAATAAATTCGTCATCAGCTTCTATATGTAATTGCTGACATATGGCTTCTAGTTGAGGTGTTACAGTCACATCAAAAACACCTTCAATGACAGCTTCTGAACATCCTTTTTTGACAAATGAAGCGGAAGAGCGGTTACCACATAATTGTCCAATAGCATCAATCACAATAGATTTTCCAGCTCCTGTTTCTCCAGTAATAACGCTCATTCCTTCTTGAAAATCAATTTTCATTTTATCAATAATAACAAATGATGAAACATATAAACTTTTTAACATGTATTTCACCTACCCTTTAAAATGGCTGTGTGCTTCTTCGACAACTTTATAAATATCTATATCTTTATCTACATTCTGACGATGAATAAAGCATCCTAAAAACTCAATATTCCCTTCTCCTCCAGTAATTGGCGAGTAAGTCAGTCCCTGTAAAGAAAATCCTTGTTCATGGGCATATGTAATAACTTCTTGAATGACTCTTTGATGAATTTCAGGTTGAGAAACAATTCCATGTTTTCCTACATCTTCTCTGCCAGCTTCAAATTGTGGTTTAATTAAAGCTACACAATATGAATCCTTTTTTAAAATCTGAGATAAAGCAGGAAAGATATGTTTTAACGAAATAAACGAAACATCAATACTCGCAAAATCCGGTTGACCATATTGAAATAAATCCATTGTAGCATATCGAAAGTTTGTTTGTTCTAAAACGTGAACACGAGGATCATTTCTTAATTTCCAGACTAACTGATTTGTTCCAACATCTAATGCATAAACCTCTCTAGCACCATGTTGTAAAGCACAATCTGTAAATCCTCCTGTAGAAGAACCAATATCAAGCATTAATAGATGATTTAAATCTAAATTAAAAATTTGAATAGCTTTTTCAAGCTTTAGTCCGCCACGTGATACATAAGGCAATTTTTCTCCTTTGATATACAAATGTGAATCAACTGGTATTTTAGTACCAGGTTTATCAATATAGTCATAATCATCACGAACGATTCCCGCCATTATAGCTCGCTTTGCCTTTTCGCGAGAATCAAATAATCCCTGTTCTACACAAAGAATATCAACTCTTTCCTTCTTCATCAAGTATCTCCTTTACTTTTTGTTTTAAATCATCTAAATGTATATGTTCTATTTTGAATAATGTGTCTAAATCTCCCTGAGGTGTGTAATGGTCATCAATTCCTATATAATCAATAGTCATAGGCATTTTCTTTCTTGAATAATAATGAGCAATAGATGAACCTAACGACCCAATCATCAAATCAGTTTCATAAACAAGTATATGTTGATGTGTTTGAGACAGTTCATCAAGAATATTTTCATCCATAGGTTTAATAAAACGTGCATTAATTAAATTAACTGGTAATTGTTCTGTCATAAGCCAATGAGCAACACGATCAACTTTTACATCATAAGTCATAATAGTTAAAGCATTCTGTGAATCAAAGATAATCTTTTCCCATGCTCCTATACTTATCTCCTTATCTAAAGAAACATCTTTATCTTCAATATTCCCCTTTGGAAATCTGAGAATATATGGATGTTGAAAGTGACGAAAAACAGTATTTATCATCATTTTCATTTCAATAGCATCTTTAGGTGTCATAATAACAAGATTTGGAATAGATGAAAGAATACTCATATCAAAAACGCCATGATGTGTTTCACCATCTGCACCAACAAGTCCACTACGATCCACGCCTATGAGACATGGTAATTGCATTCTTGCAATATCATGGTTGATCTGATCATATGCACGCTGTAAAAAAGAAGAATAAATAGTAATAAATGGTTTCTTTTGAGCATTTGAAAGTCCAGCAGCAAAAGTCATAGCATGTTCTTCAGCAATGCCTACATCAAAAGCACGATCAGGAAAAGTATCAAAAATATGACGCAGACAGCTTCCTGATATCATTGCTGGTGTAATTGTTACAATGTCCTGGTCTTCATACATCCATTTTTCAATATGTCTTGCAACAACTTCACTCCAGCTAATCATAGAACTTTCTTTTGAACGAATACCTTCACGATAATCAAATGGAGCAACACCATGATATACTCCATAGTAATCATTTTCAGCAAGAGGGTATCCTTTTCCTTTTACAGTATGGACATGAACAACAACACTATGATCCATTTCAGATGCCAAACTCAAAGCATTAAAAAGATCATGAAAATCATGACCATTAATAGGTCCTATATAATCTAAACCAAATTCACCAAAAATATTATCATTAATAACATTGTTTTTTATTTGATCTTTCACTTTTTTTGTTATTTTATAAACTTTTTTTCCTAAATTTGATTTACTCAAAAAAGAAATATAATTATTACGAGCGTTTTTATATTGCGTAGACATACGAATATCAGAAAAGAAATTACTTAAGCCACCAACATTTCTAGAAATAGACATATTATTATCATTAAGAATAATAATCACTTTAGAATCAACAGATCCAATATAATTAAGCGCCTCAAATGATTCCCCACTCATAAGTGCAGCATCACCTACAACACATATCATTTCACCTTGTTCGTGATTTAAATCTCTAGCAATAGCCATTCCAATAGCTGCTGATAATGCTGTTGATGAATGACCAGCTTCCCATACATCATGAATACTTTCTTTTTTCTTTTGAAAACCACTCAAACCATTATATTGTCTAAGTGTTGAAAATTGTGCAGCTCGTCCTGTCAATATTTTATGAACATAAGATTGATGTCCAACATCAAAAATGATTTTATCTAATGGTGAATCAAAAATATAGTGTAAAGCAATTGTTAATTCAACAACCCCCAAATTACTAGAAAAATGTCCACCTGTTTCAGATACATGATGAATAATAAACGACCTGATTTGATCAGCCAGTTCTTCTAGTTCTTCAATATTTAATTGTTTTAAAAACTGAGGATTCTTGATTTGCTCAAGTTTCATTTAACTCACCCTTTTCAAAATTTTTATAAACAATTCTAAAATCAATCCATGATTAATTTGCATTGCATAAATTCTTTCATAACATTTTTGGAATAATTCTTCGATTTTTTTCTGTGAAGCTTCGACTCCTATCAAGCTTACATAAGTAGATTTATGATTTTCCAAATCACTTCCAACCTTTTTTCCTAACTCTTCAGTCGTCCCTGTAACATCTAAAATATCATCCTGAATTTGAAATGCTAAACCTAAGTCAAAACCTAGTTGTTTCCATGCATCAAGATCACTTTTTTTGGCGATACAGGCAGCCATTTGCATGCTAACTGAAATTAACTCTCCTGTTTTATGTTTATGGATATCTTCTAATTGAGATAAATCAGCTTTTCGATTTTCAAAATAAAGATCTTGTTGTTGCCCATAAATCATCCCATTAATTCCACTTGCCTGATACAAAAGATTAGTTAGTTGAACTTTTAAAGAATCATCAAGTGAAGTTGTTTGTAATATGATATTAACTCCTAAATTTAATAAAGCATCTCCAGCCAAAATAGCTGTAGCTTCATCAAATTCTTTATGACACGTTTTTCTTCCTCTTCTTAAATCATCATTATCCATACCAGGTAAATCATCATGAATAAGTGAATAAGTATGAATCATCTCAATTGCACATGCAACATCTAAATATTGATGGTAATCAAATTGATAAGCTCTTAACACTGTTAAAAATAAAATTGGACGCAAACGTTTACCAGGTGCCAATAAGGAATATAACATTGCATCCTTGACTCTTCCATCTTTCAATGGTTCACATAATTTCACTAAACGTTGGTTAATTTCTTCTTTCATTGTATCCATTGTATTATTCCCCATTCTTAAATTCTTTGAGCTTTCCATCTTCATATATTTGTGCGACTTTTTCTTGAATATTTTTTAGTTTTTCATCACAATATTTAGAAAGAGTAATACCTTCTTGAAATAAAGCTATGCTATCTTCTAATGCAATTTCATTATTTTCAAGTAAGCTTACAATTTCTTCTAAGCGCTTTATAGCTTCTTCGTATGTCATTGCTTCCATTTTCTCACCTACTTTATTTGTGCCTTTCTCATACCATCATAAAATTGTATATCAATAAGATCGTCTGTTTTTACATCATTTTGAGATTTTATAAATTGATCATCTTTCTTTATTAAAGTATAACCTCTCTGCATAACTTTTAAAGGGCTTAAAGCATCAAGTTGGATAATCAATTGTTGGATTTTATAGTTTTGTTTTTGTATATTTTGATCCATTTTTTGCTTTAACTGTTTTTGATGATGTAAAAGCTGTTGTTCAACTTTCATATTTAATAACTTAAACTGATAAGAGAACTGATCTTGTAAATGTGTTAGACGTAATATCTCTTGTGAATAAAGAGCTTCTGGTGTTGTTAAAAAATAAGAATTTTTTAATCTATTTAATGTTTGTTGACAATTTTGAAGATAGTGGTTCATATCATGCACCAATTGTTGGGTTAATCCATTCAAATGTTTTTTTAATTCTTCCTGATCAGGCGTAGCGCTTACAGCTGCTGCTGTTGGAGTTGGACAACGCAAATCACTGACAAAATCGCATATTGTAAAATCTAATTCATGTCCAACGGCACTAATAATAGGCGTCTGGCATTGAAAAATAACACGGGCTAAAGCTTCTTCGTTAAAATTCCACAAATTCTCAATTGTACCACCACCACGTGTTATCACAATTAAATCAAAACCAATGCGATCTACATTTTGTAAAGTTTCGATAATTTTTAAATATGCATTTTTCCCTTGGACTGGAATTGGGAAAAAAATCAATCTTACAAAAGGGAAACGTGAATGTGCAATTTCAATAAAATCATGAACAGCATCTCCACTTTTAGCTGCTAAAATAGCGATAGATTTAGGAAAACGAGGTATAGGCTTTTTATACTTTTCATCAAATAAGCCTTCTTTTGCTAATTTCTTTTTCAAATCTTCAAATGCTAGATATAACTTTCCTAGGCCATCCTGTTCAATTGATTGTACATATAACTGATATTCACCAGTGACTTCATAAACCGAAACACGGGCTCGTATATACACTTTCATTCCATTTTCCAATTGAAATTGAAGTTTTTTTGCTGCCGAAGAAAACATAACTGCTGAAATTCTTGAATGATCATCTTTTAAAGTGAAATAAAGATGACCACTAGGATGTGGTCTATAATTTGAAATTTCACCAGTAATATAGACATTATGCAAAGAAGCATCCTGATCAAATCTTGCTTTTATATATTTATTTAATGTATGTACACTAATATATTTTTTTGCATCCATTAAGCAATATGTCCTAAAATACCATTAATGAATTTATAAGATTCATCATCACAGAACTTCTTAGCATTAACAACAGCTTCATTAATCACAATTGTTTTAGGAAGATCGGATTCCAACAATTCACAAGCCGCAATTAATAAGATGGCTCTTTCCATAACGCTTAAACGTTCAAAAGTCCAACCTTTCTTTAAATGTTTTTCTAATAATTTTTGATAAGATTCTTTATTCTGTAATGTTGTTTCTACTAACCACAACGCAAATTTTAACGAATCTTCGCTTGTTGATAACTTTTCATTTTCTGATATATAAGTACGCATTTCATCAAGAGAAGTTCCTACTAATAAATTTTGATAAATACAAATCGTAGCTTGTTCTCTCGCTATTTTTCTATGTGTTTTTTCCATATAATTAAGTTGCCTCCACAATTTTCAAATATATTACATTTTACCACAATTATATATAAAAATAAACAAAAGAAAAGTAAGAAATCATTTTCTTACTTTAATCAAACTCAATATTATCAACTTCAATATTGATGTGTTGTACGTCAACATCAGTCATTTGTTTAACAGCAACTGCTATTTTCTCCTGAATTTCTTTTGTTATTGATGAAATATTAACACCATATTTAATACGAACATGGATACATATATAAACTTCATTATCTTTTATTGAGCAGTTTACTACTTTTTTTGTACCGGGAATCTGCATTCCCTTAGATGTATCTAAAGAAACATTTTTCATTTCATTGACAGTTCTCTTTGTAATTTCATCAAACACTTGAACATTCATCAAAATCTTTCCATTAACACGTCCTTGTGTATAAGTATAGTATTCATTATGTGCCATAACATTACCTCTCTTCTTACTACTATTGTATATAAAAAGTTACAAAAATACAAGTTTTATTCATCAATAAATTTAACTTCCACCTGATATGAATCACCTACTAAATTAAGAACTTCTTTAATGACATTTGAAGCATCACTTTGTGTTGCATCCTTTTTCAAAATTGTTATTTTGACAGTCTGATTATCAATTTCTACATAACTTTCTTGATAACCAAGTTCCCCTAATTGTGTGACAATTGATTTTTCTTTTTCAGTCACATTTTTTGTTTCACTTATAGTTTCTAGTGCTTCATTAATAGATTCAGAAGTGCTTGATTCTTTTGCAATAATTTCATTGTTTTTAGTAATAATATCTTCTCTTTTTTTATCAAGCTGATTCTGTAATTGTTCAATAGTAGAAATATCATTTTGAACAACTTCATTTTGTGAGGTTGGTGGTAACATGATGTAATAAATTGATAACACAAGAATAAGACTAAATAAAGTTAAAAATGTAAAAGCCTGTTTATTCATATTCATTCTCCTTTTTTCTATATACTATATGATAAAACAGACTTAATTATGAAAAAAAGAGCTTACGCTCTTCCTTGATATTTACCATCAACTGTATTAACAATAACAACTTCACCTTCATTAATAAATAAAGGAACTTTAATTTGATATCCAGTTTCGATAGTTGCATTTTTTGTTGCTCCAGTTGCTGTATCACCTTTTACAGCTGGTTCAGTTTCAGTAATTTTAAAAGCAACATTAATTGGTAATTGAATTCCTAAAACTTCACTTTCATAACTTGTTATTTCTACTTCGTCTGAAGGTTTTAAGAAATTCTTTTCCCATTCAAGACGACTAGCAGGAATTTCAATTTGTTCATAAGTTTCATTATCCATGAAAACAAAGCTATCTCCTGAATCATATAAATATTGCATTTTTCTTTTTTCAATCATTGCTAAATCAACTTTTGCAGTAGGATTATAAGAAACTTCAGTAATAGCACTTGTTCTCATGTTTTTTCTTTTTACCATATATTTTCCTGATAATCTACCTTGTTTATTTTGATCATTAGAAATACATAAAAAAAGATCATTATTTTCTGTATATGCATTTCCTGGTTTTAATTCTTTAATGTTGACTGCCATAAAAAATATCTCTCCTTTGCTATATGTCTTCTAGATTATAGCAAATTTCAATGATATTGTAAAATAAAAAAGTGCATTGTACTATTGCTTTAGAAAAAAAGAATAAAGATAAAATCTATTGCAAGTAAAATATAGGTCATAACTTTTAGATTGCGTTTCTTTTTTTCATCTATCATTGCCTTATTACAATAACATGTTAATAAAAAACAAATAATCAAAATACCAAAAACAATATAATAAATCATAAAATAGAACCTCCTATACATATTCAAATTTTAAAATGGCTCCTGTATCCACTTCTACCCACACTAAAAAAGAATACTGCATCTGTTTTGTTTGAACAAATGTTGTGACTTCATAATAATTCCCTAAATCATCTACGGTTGATATCACTTCATTACCATTAAAACTGTAATCATCACTTAGTAAAATATCATTTTGAACAGTATCGCTATAATATTTTACCAAGAAAATTTCTAAATTTTTTTGTTTCAATAACAAAGAAATAGAATGGAGCTGGCTGGCAGATTGAAGAATATAAAAACTCGTTATAGATAATGCTAATGTTAAAAGCATAAAAACAATTAATACGATTTGAAGAATAGATCCCCTTCTATTCATTAGTAACGATTTCATCTTGTCCTTCCTCTTTTTCAGAAGTAAACGCATATGTCAATAGAAAAGTGTAACGTTGACGATCTCTTGTTAAATGGATATATATCAAATCATTTTCAATAGAAAAAGAAACATCATCAACATGAAATAATAATATTTCAAATCCTGGCGTTTTTACTAATCTATTGTTATCAAGAATAAGCGAGTTCTCTTCTCCATCAAAATCTAAATAGCGAAATACCTCTCCAACTTCTATGTACGATGTTCCAATGGTATATTGACTGCATTGTTTGGCTGCAATATAAATATCTTCATTATTTGCAGTATGATGAGTATAAGCGTATTGTATAAGATTAAATAAACCAGTTAAAGTGAAAATAATCATCAGTGTTATTGAAAGAGATAATAATACTTCAATTAAAGTAAAACCATCTCGATGATACTGACGTAATCTTGTGAATATGTGAAATCACCTTCTTCTTTTAACAATAATTGATAATCTTGATGTATCTTTATTTCCTTTTTGTATAATATTGAAAATAAACTTATAAAGAGAATAAAAACTGAAATAAAAATTTCAAAAGCAAACAAGCTTTCAATTAATGTAGTTCCTTTTCTATTGAACATAAAAACTACCACTTCCAATCTGATAAACAAGTGTATAAACTTGACTCCCACAATAATATGTGAGTGTCTTTGCTCCTTGAATATTTCCATTTTCATTAAATGTCAGCTGATGTGATTCAAATGAATCATTTGAATCAAGAGTAAAAGTTTGTGAGGATTCTTCCCATTCGTATTGAATAAAATCAGATGCAAAAGTCACTGTCACTTGCGTTTTTAGATTCATAGCTGTCAATTTCGCCTGATATAAAAAACGTGTTATTTCTTCAATCTTTGTATGATCGTTTTTGACTGGTAAATGCATGCGCCACGACAAACAAAATAACATACACATAATCATGAGAACAAATAATGTTTCAATCATAGTGAATCCTGATTTATCGTACATAGGCTTGCCCATTTTTGATAGATATTTTCTTTCCATTTGGACAGACACCTTGCTTTTCTGTTAAATATGGATCAGAGCCACTTGTTAAATCAGAAATCTTGGTTGGTAATTTACCATTTTCAATTTCATATAACAAAATTTGTGAATTGACAACCTCAATTTGAGCTTCACACCCTTTATTTTTAACAACAGTATTTTTAGATGTTACATTAGGAATAACAAGAAGTAAAATAACTAAAATAACACTAATACAAAAAATCATTTCAATTAAAGTAAACCCTTTTTTATTAAACATATTTACTTTCCTTTCTATTATATATTTGATATGGAATTCATCATAGGAATAATAATGGCTATATAAATTGTAATGACAAACAAAGCCACAAAGCCATAAATCATAGGAATCAGATATTTTAAAAAACGTTCTATACAATAATCTAAATATTCATATGTAACCTGAATATAATAAGATAATGAATGTCTTTGTTGTGGATTTTTCATATACATCTGAAAAAAAGATATAAATAAATCATCAAAATATTCAAAGTCTTCCAATATTTCTTCTAAGTTCTCACCTCCATACAATCGATTATTTATCTCATACAAAATAATTTTTAAATCACTATCCGTCATCTGTTCATTTAAAATGCTTATAACACTGGTACTGTCAATATCTTCACTTAATAATTCATGAAAGTATAATGCAAATTTGAGTGAAAAATATTTTTGTAAAATCAGCTTAAATATCGGCCATTTGAGATACATTTCAATAATTCTATATAATTTATGCTTTAACGCATAAATCAGCCTTAAAACAAGATATAACGCTATAAAAACAGCACCAATAATAAAACTTGGTATAAAATAAAAAAAGCCAAATAAAATCTCTATAAGAAATGATTTTTCGATTTGGAAAGAACTAAAAAGCTGATTGACATTCGGTAACAGCATAAACACAACAAATAGTGAAAAAAGAAATAAAAAAGTCACCAATATAGAAGGGTATGTTAACTTTGATTTCAGTTTATTTTGATATTCTTCTTTCATTATGCATATATCTAGGCTTTTTTTAATTGCTTCTGATAAACAATTTTTATTTTGAAAAAAACGAAAATATTCGCAGAACAAATGTGGTAAAGAAGAATTCAATAAAATGTTTTCTATTGATTCACCGTGATTTAACTGCTCCAACATTTCATCAATAACATGATAATGAATCATTTGCTGACATAAACGTAAAGCTTCTTCAATACTATAACCTGCTTCCAATAAACCATACAGATTTTTTAATAACAAATAATCTTTATTCATAGACAAGTTCCTCTTCAAATAATTCAGATGGGAATCCCATTTCAATGAATTGATGAGCTGCTTTATGAAAAGAAAGATAAGAAAACTCCTGATGATTTAGATATTTGTCTATATCCTCTTTTTTCATGAGTTCAGATATGACAAATGCCTTTTTATTTGCCACGTCATATTTCATACGCTGTGAAATAATGCCTACAACAACATCAAGTATATCGGTTTTGTGAATACCCAAATTCATAAAGCGTTTAATAGAAAGTGGTGCATTACTAGCATGGATAGTTGTTAAAACAAGATGTCCAGTTAAAGCACAAGTCAAAGCAATTCTTGCTGTTTCTTCATCTCTAATTTCACCAATCATAATAACATCTGGATCATGTCTAAGGATTTGTCTAAGCGTATCATAATATGTAATACCAATTTTTTCATTCAACTCAATCTGTAAACAACCATCCAAATGAATTTCAATAGGATCTTCTATTGTAATAATGTTTTTTTGAGAGTCATTAAGAATTTGTTTTAAAACAGTATATAAAGTTGTTGATTTTCCTGAACCTGTAGCTCCACTTATAAAAAAGAGTCCATGACTTTGTTTCGATAACCAACAAAGATAATCTTGTATTTCTTTTTGATATGTAAGTTCTTGAATCGAACGTAATTCATGATTGTTTAAAATTCTTATGACAATACTTTCAAATTCTAATGACGGTAAATAAGAAACTCTTAAGAAATATTTTTTCTGATTCATTTTTAAAGAAATATTTCCAGTTTGTGGCATCAAACGATAATTCGTATGAATCAATGATTTATATTTAATAAAATTCATTAATTTATACCCTTTTTCATTTTCTAAAACATCATACAGTTTTAACTCACCAAAAATACGAAATTGAATTCTCAAATCTTTTTTTAATAACATATGAATATCCGTAGCTTTTTGATTCAATGCACGATAAATCATTTTTTCAAATAGTTCATCCATAATAACCCTCCTATTATATATATACGCATTATTTTTTCATTTTTCTTTTTTTCAACAAAAAAAGATCATAAATTTTTATGACCTTAAAAATGGATTATGCTTTTGTTCATAATTTAATGAGCTTTCTTCTCCATGCCCAGGGAGTAAACGTGCATCAAACTGTAAAGATTTAATTTTTTCTAAACTTTCTTTAGTAGTAAGATGAGATGATGTGGGGAAATCATAACGACCAATCGAACCAGCAAACAGAACATCACCACTAAATAAAGCATTTTCTTGAGGAACATAAATCATACTGCTTCCATAACAGTGTCCTTCTAACAATAGCCACTGAACTGTCATCCCTATAATATTCATTGTAGAAGTTGCTTCCAAAAGAGGAGCTTTTAAAGTAAACGATTCTCCCATCATTGCAGATAGATTATATTGAGGATTTCTTATGATTTCAAATGATTCTTTTTGTGCATATACTGGACATTGAAATCTTTCATATAAATAATCAACAGCGCCAATATGATCAAAATGTCCATGTGTCAATAATATAGCTTTTAATTCTAACTCTTTTTCTTCTAAAAATTTAGCAACTTTTTGTCCTTGAGCACCTGGATCAATAATAAAACATTCATGATTATCATTATATATAACATAACAATTTGTTTGCATTGTTCCTAATATTAATTTTTTTATCATTATCTTCGTTCCTTTCAAAATAAAGAAAAAAAGCCAAAAAGGCTTATTTTTTTTCTTTATGAGTTGTTTTTTTATTACATCTAGGACAGTATTTTTTGACTTCCATTCTTTCTGGATGATTTCTTTTATTTTTTGTATTAATGTAGTTTTCTTCACCACATTCAGTACATTTTAAAATGATGTTTTCTCTCATTTTTACACCTCCATCACGACTTTGCCATACTATAATAGCATAAACAATTCAAAATTACCATAAATTTTTCACTTTTTATCCATATTTTTCAAAATACTTTTCAAATGCATATTTTGATAGAGTCGTACATGTCCCTCCACCAGCATCAGGTAATGCTTCAGCAATACAAGCAACAGCTATTTCTGGATTATCATAAGGAGCATATCCAATAAAGGCTCTATTGGCCCATACGTCACTTGTTCCTTCATAAACTTTCTGTGCAGTCCCAGTTTTTCCTGCTGCTTCATAATCTCCATTGACACCACTCGCTAGTCCTGACACACAACCCATTCTAAATCCAGTATGAATTGTATCAAAAGCTAATTTATAACTTGAGACATCATCGAGTACTTTTACCTGATGTTGTAAAAGTGATATCTTTGTACCATCGTCATCTTCTGTAAAAGATTCCATAAAAAGATGTGGTTGGACTCTTTTACCACCATTGGCAATTGAGGAAACATATTGTGCCATTTGAATTGGTGTATAAGTATCATATTGTCCAATTGCAAAGTCAAGAAAGTTACCAGCTTGTCGTTGTGTAACACGACCACGATAGCCTAAGGCTTCACTAGGTAAATCTATACCTGTCTTTACACCTAATCCTAATTCTCCTACATCAAGTCTCATCTGATCAAATGCTGAATCCCTAATAGACAAAGGCTCTCCATATTCATAAGTTCCTCCACCTAATAAGGTTGCAACATAAAACATATAAATATTCGAAGATTGCGACAATGCTTCTGCAGCATTTAAACGTCCTAATCCACCTGTATCCCATGAAAACTTGGTCGGTGTACCAGCTATTTTAAAACCACTACTTGTATCATCAAATTCCGTGTATTGATTAATCACACCATGTTTAATACCTGCATATATTGTTCCACCTTTAAATGCCGAACCTATTTCAAATGCGTTTTGAACAGCGCCACCAGCCAATTCATAAATATCTCCCTTTTCATCTCTTTGATAACCACACATTGCATAAATGGCTCCTGTATTAGGGTCAATCATAACAAGATAAATGTTATTAGCATATCTATATATTGAACTCGTATGTGCCTTCATTTGTTTTTCAATTTCATCAGTAATCGCCGATTGTAAATCCCAATCAATAGTCAAACGAATATTATCACCTTTTGTCCCACTTGATACAGTTTCTACAACAGGATTCCCATCACTATCATAAGCCAAGGAATAAGTTGCTGGAGTTCCAGCTAAAATATTTTCATACTGCATTTCTAAACCACTTATTCCCACACGTGAATCATTGTTATAATCCTGAGCTAATAATATATCTTTTGTACTTGCAGGCAATCCTTCTTTTTTCGATGTTACTCTTCCTAAAACAGATTTAAATTCTGTACCATATGTATTTTCTCTTGACCAGTCATTTGTTACTTTAACACCACGTAAAATATCAGAATTTTCACCAATGAGACTTGCTTCTTTAACTGTTAAACCTTCTAATAAAACAACTGATCCACTTGTACAGTTTTGAATTTTTGAATAAATCATATAATACTTCATATCATCATCAGATAAATTGTCTTTTAACATCTGACTTGTAATACGACTTAATTGTAATTGATAAATTTCATCACTTGAATATGTCGATCTTTCTTCGCTAGTGATTAAATCATTAATTAAATCATCTTTAGTATCCTTGCATTTTAAAATCAAATAATCTTTTTTATCTCTTTCAGTTACACTTTTAATATCAACATTTACATTTTTGACTAAAAAATTTGCAATAATTTTGATATCATCTTGCGTAATATTTTGTACGGCATAATAAGTCGCACAATTGATATTTTTATTGTAAGAAAGTCTTTTATAATTTCGATCATAAATATTACCACGGAATGTATCAGCAGTAAAAAGACTCGTATTATATTGTTTAAGTTTTGTTGAATAATATTCCTGTTGAGAAATTTGAGTAATAAACAAACGTATCAACAAGACAACACCAACAGCACCAATAACTCCCATTAAAATTTTAAATCTTCTTGAGATGACATTATCGGTTTGATTTTTAATTTGGGTTTCAATTTCTTTTTGCCCTTCAAATCGAATGGGATTTTTTTTGAATAAATTCAATTTTAATGCACCTCCTCGACTTATTATATTATATACAATCTAGAAAGTAAATCAACCCATAAGAAAAAGAGAATTTCACAAATTCTCTTAATCATCATCAACAGAAAGAATAGCCATAAAAGCTTCTTGAGGAATTTCTACACTTCCTACTGCTTTCATTCGTTTTTTACCTTCTTTTTGTTTTTCTAAAAGTTTTTTCTTACGTGAAATATCCCCACCATAACATTTTGCTAAAACGTTTTTACGCATAGCTTTGATATTTGTTCTCGCAATAACTTTACCCTGTATTGCAGCTTGAATAGGAACTTCAAACATCTGTTTTGGGATAATCTCTTTTAATTTCTCACAAATAATACGACCACGATTATAAGCAAAATCTTTATGAACAATTGTTGATAAAGCATCTACAACATCACCATTCAATAAAATATCCATACGTGTTAATCGACTTTCTTTATAACCATCTAATTCATAATCAAAAGAAGCGTATCCTTTTGTACATGATTTTAATTTATCAAAAAAGTCATAGACAATCTCACTTAATGGAATCAGATAAACAACATTTCTTCTCAAATCATCAATATATTCAATATCCTGATATTCACCACGTTTAGATTGACATAGTTCCATAATTGGACCTACATATTCATTAGGTGTCATAATTGAAGCCTTAACAAATGGTTCTTCAATATGATCAATTCTTTGTGGTCCAGGCAATGCAGCAGGATTGTCAATTTCAATCATAGAACCATCTGTTAAATAACAATGATAAATAACGGATGGCGCCGTAGCTATTAATTCAAGATCAAATTCTCTTTCAAGACGTTCTTCAATAACATCCATATGTAAAAGGCCTAAAAATCCACAACGGAATCCAAATCCTAAAGCCTGTGACGTTTCCGGTTCAAAAACAAGTGATGAATCACTTAATTTCATTTTTTCTAATGCTTCTCTTAAATCTTTATACTTTGCGTTATCAACAGGATACAAACCACAGTAAACCATTGGATTTAATTGACGATATCCTGGTAACTGAACATTTGAAGGTTGTTCTAAAGTTGTAATTGTATCACCGACATGAACGTCACTAATGGATTTAATCGAAGCAGCAATCCATCCAACTTCCCCTGTTACAAGTTCTTCTTTTTTAACCTCTTTTGGTGTTCTGACCCCTACTTCCAACACTTCATAAACAGCTCCAGTAGCCATAAAACGAATATGATCTCCAACTTTTATTTTTCCTTCTTTGACACAAACAAAAACAATAACACCTCGATAACTGTCATAATAAGAATCAAAAATCAAAGCCTGTGTAGGATGAGAAATATCACCACGTGGTGCAGGAACATTCAAAACAATATCTTCCAAAACATCTTCGATATTTAATCCAGTTTTGGCTGAAATCAAAGGTGCTTCATCAGCTGGTAAACCTATAATATCTTCAATTTCATGAATAACACGCTGTGGGTCTGCACTTGGTAAATCAATTTTATTAATAACTGGTAAAATCTCTAAATCATTATCTAATGCTAAAAAGACATTGGCTAATGTCTGCGCTTCAACACCTTGAGCAGCATCAACAACCAATACAGCTCCCTCGCATGCAGCTAAAGAGCGTGAAACTTCATATGTAAAGTCTACATGACCGGGTGTATCTATTAAATGCAAAAGATATGTTTCGCCATTTTTGGCTTTATAAGTCAATTGAACAGCATTTAATTTAATAGTAATACCTCTTTCTCTTTCCAAGTCCATACTATCAAGTAACTGTTCCTTCATATCACGATCACTCACTGCCCCAGTAAGTTGTAAAATTCTATCAGCAAGAGTCGATTTTCCATGATCAATATGGGCGATAATAGAAAAATTTCTAATATGTGACTGATCAATACTCATCTTTATCTCCCCTTTCTATTCTTATCTATTTTACACAATTCTATCTTAAAAGAAAACAAAAAAATAGTCAAATGACTATTTTTTCATAAAATACTTATCCAAAAATTCAACATGTTCAACTTTGACTTCCATGATCGTTGTAGATAAATGATCAGGCGATTCAAATGTTTTAGACTGAAGCCTTCCTTTAATTCCTAAAAAACTTCCTGCTTCGCAACAATCCATAACTTCTTGAGCTATGCCTTTCCAAAGAACACAACTAATATAATCATGATCTCTAATCCCTAAATTATTACGATAAGGTCTTTCTACATCTAAGATTAAAGTTGCTAATTTAACACCAGTCGGTGTTTCTTTGAATTTTGGATTTTCAGCAAGTCTCCCTATTAAAATAATTTCATTAAACATTTTTATATTTTACCTCCTCATCTATGAGTATATAGGAAAATATAAAAAGTACCAAAAATGGTTATTTTTATCCTTTTTATAACTTTTCTTTATATTTTGGAAGCTCAAAAAGCATAAAAATGATAAAAAAATGGAGAAATCATACAAAAATATGAACCAATTTATTAAAATGAGTCATGCCTATAAAAGAAAAAAGTAAAGAAAATCTTTACTTTTCAAGCAAAACAAATGCAATTGCATATTTATTTTCATGTGAAATAGAAATATGAGCATGAGAATCATGTAAATAAGGCGCACCACTTTCATCATTTAAAATTTCAATATCATGAAAAGCCATTGCTCCAATACCAACATGACAAGCTTTCATATAAGCTTCTTTACCAGCAAAACGTCCTCCTAAAAATTCTAATTGTCTTTTAGGAGAATTCATTTTTGTAAATATCTGATACTCTTTTGGCGATAAAATATGTTTAACAAAATTGAGATTATGAATATCTAAACGTTCAAGATCAATAATATCAACACCTATTCCCTTCATTAATCTTTAAACTTTTTTTCATAAAGACTCATCAATTCATCTAAACTCATAGAATCATCAATTTCATCAATGAAAGAATCCTCATCTTTGTTTTGGAAATCTAGCTTAAATTCACCAGTTCTCTCTTCAATAATTTTTAATTGATCTTGTTCTTCTTCAACAATATTTGCTATATTTCTTAAATTCTGTTCAACACTTGGTTCTTCCACTTCAACCTTTTTTGGTTTTTTTGTCTTTTCTTCTTGCACATTTTCAAAAGGACCGTAAAACGGACTAATAATGGGAATTAATTCATCTGATTCCTTTTTGACTTTCTTAACCTTAGGTTTTGCCACCTTTTTAACTTCTGGTTTTTTTGTCTCTTTTAAACCTGTCATTGGAGATATAATCTCACTCATACGATAAGTAGATTCTGCAGGCGCACTTTTTTTAACTTCTTTTTTCTTTGGCTCTTCTTTTTTGATATTTTTCTTTGTTTCAACCTCATCATTATAAATAAGAGGAGTACTAAATTTTTCTTTACGTCTTTGTTCTAAAACGGGATCAACTTTTTCAAATAATTCTTCTTCCTCTTCTTTTTTAAAAAACTTTTTAAACATTTTGCTTTCCTCCTTACAACATTATTTCTATTTCTCGTTTTCTAATCAATCTGATCAATAAACTCCTGAATCTGCTGTTGTGTTTTTCTTAATTTATTGACATATCTTCCAACTTCTTTACCATCACGATAAGCGACGAAAGATGGAATACCCATAATCTCTAAATCAATACACAAATCAACCATTTCATCACGATCTATATAATAGAAAGTCCACTCTGGATTTTGTGCTACTAAATCATCAATAAATGTTTTTAAAAAATGACAATCTGGACACCATGTTGTTGAAAATACTAACATAGCATTTCCTTTAATTGCATTTTCAAATGCCTGTAAATCACTAATTTTTATTAAATTATCCATTTTTATTAACTCCTTTAAATGTTGTTTTGACTTGATATATTGGACCAAATGGAGAAAACTTTCTCTCATATTCTGTTTGAATATTATCCTCATATCCTTCACTATGATGCAAGTCTAAGCATACATCTTCAAAATGTAATCCATAGTTTTGAAATGACACCAAAGAATATTCAAACAATAAACGGTTATCTGTTTTTAAAATCAATTCACCATTATCAATAAGAATATTTTGATATACATCTAAAAATGCAGGTGATGTTAAACGTCTTTTTGTATGTCTTTTCTTAGGCCAAGGATCACTAAAATTTAAATGTATACGATTCACTTCATGTTTACCAAAAACTTCTGTTAAAAGAATGGCATCTTCTTTTAATAATTTTAAATTTGATGGTATTTTTTCTAATTGATCTATTTTTTTTATAGCTCCGACCATAACACTTGGAAATTTTTCAATTCCAATATAGTTGATATTTGGATAACGTAAAGCATTTTCAATAATAAAATCACCCTTACCCATTCCAATTTCAATATATATAGGATTTGAATTTCCAAATAACTCATTCCATTTTCCACGATATTGTTTACCATCTAAAATCACAATATCATCATGTGCAGCTAAAATATCATTAGCTTTAGGATTATTTCTTAAACGCATATAAGCCTCCTATATTTTTTTATTGTAACACAGTTTCACTCTTTAATCTATCTAATTCTTCATCAGTTAAAGGACGATAAGCTCCTAATTCAAGATTTTCATCTAAGTTTAAATTTTTCATACGTATTCTTTTTAAATAAAGAACTTCTTTACCAACAGCATGAAACATTTTCTTAACCTGATGGAATTTTCCTTCATAGATTTCTACTTCAATCTCACTATGATTTTGTGTTGTTGATAAAATTTTTAAATGTGCACTTTGACATTGATATTCATTATCAATAACAACACCAGATAAAAAGGTTTGAACATCATCATCTGTTACAACACCTTGAATTTTTGCATAATACACTTTAGGGCAATGTTTTTTAGGTGATAACAGCTGATGAGCAAGAACACCATCATTTGTAATCAATAATAAGCCTTCAGTATCAACATCTAATCTCCCAACAGGAAATAAATCTTGGCGATAATTTTCTTCAATTAAATCAATAACAGTTGGATAAACATTATCTTCAGTGGCACTCACATAGCCAGCAGGTTTATTTAACATATAATAAACATATTCCTGATAATGAATACGTTCATCATCAACATAGACCTTATCTCCTACAGGATCAACATGATGTTTATCTTTTTTAATAACTTCACCATTGACTTTCACATAACCATTTTTGATTAATTGTTTTACTTCTTTACGTGTCCCAAAACCACAATGGGCTAATAATTTATCTAATCTCATGATTGTACCTCAATATATTTTTCTACTTTTTGTGTTTTTTCTTTATCCAAATAATAACAAACATATATTTTTACATCTTGTATCTTTTCAGTTTCTCCAGAAAGCTGAACTCCTTTATAAAAATGTTGACTTTTATCAATATAATCAACTTTCATGTGGCTGATAGAGTCATCAACAATTCCTAAAACCGGACACATCTTTTGATCATCTTCATGAGCATATGCCATAGCCTCGATATAATACATATCAACCTGTGGCTGATCGATAATAACATCATAACGATAACTATCTTCTAAATCATAAAAAACAACTTGAACATGAAATGGATAATCTGTATCAAATTCCTGATGTGATATTAACTGTTCTTTAATTTGATAATATTCCTGAAATTGTTCATCAGAAGATGATGATTGACATGCCACACAGAACAAAGAAATCAATAAACATAATAATATTTTTTTCATATCATCACCGCTTCTATTATAACAAATTTATAATCAGATAGCTATATGAAATCATCATGCTCATAATGAAAAAAGGTATCATTATGACTAGCATAACAATACCTTATTTTCAATATAACATTGAAAAATTTATTTTCCACGACATTCAAATGTATCACAAGCAGTTTCTGCATTTTTCTTTGCTTCAACGCAGTGACAATTACCGACATGAATACAGTTTGCTTCACAACATCCATCACAATAATATTTACAACTATCTACGCTACATTTAACATCCTTAGCCATAGTTTCACCTCCATATATTATTATGGCTTGATGGACTATGAATATACAATCAAACAACTAAAACTGTATTCAAGATTTCCATGACATGATGTTAAAGCAACCTGATATTGCATATCCTGAATTTGCGGATTTTCTTTTTGAATAAATTCATTAAGTGCATCTTCTAAATCCAATTCATGTGTTTTTTCTATGATTTTAATTTTCATATGTCTATTATAACATCATGACTATATTCAATTTGTCAACTATTGACGTATTTCAATAGCAAATTGGCAACTGAATTCTTGTTGTGGTTCTAATGAAATGATACCTTCTTTATCTTTAAATTCGCCATCAAAGTCGATATAATCTCCATGTCCGTTCCATGGTTCTAAAGCTAATAATCCACCGACATGTTTACTTGCCCAGATACCAAGATGTGGATAATTTTTCATATGGAAATAAATAGCTTTTTGATGATTAATTGATTTTAATGCAACATAACTTGATTGAAAATCTTTAAACACAATAGCATCATTATCCAATAATGCCTGTCTTACAAAGAAACGTTTTTCATGATCAAAAAATGGTTTTGTAGTACGTGACATGGCACGATGAGCAACATCAATGACTTTCTGATCAAGAGTTTCTTCTTTTTCAAATTCAACATAGTAATCATTGCTTGATTCATTTTCCATAAACGGACATGCAAATGCAGGATGTCCACCAATCTGGAAATAGATTGTTTTTTGATCAGTATTTTTGACAACACATTGACATTCCAATGTATTCCCTTTTAAAGTATAAATGACTTTCAAATTAAATAAATATGGATATTGTTTTAAAATATCTTCATTTGGAGTTAATTCAAACTCAACGCAAATATCAGATAATTGATGTGTCATATATTCATTATGTCTAGAAAAGCCATGTTGTGTCATATGATATGTTTGTCCATCTATACGACATTCATCATTATGCAAAGCACCTACAATTGGGAAAAGTATTGGTGCACTACTTGCCCATAATGATGGATCTCTACGCCACATATAGTTTATTTGATCATGCTGTCCGATAATTTTAATAATTTCAGCACCTTTTGCATTTAATTCAACTTCTAATTCACTATTTTTTAAAATCACCATATTCTATACCTACCTATTTCAATTGTCCCTTAATCATTGTTTGTTGAATTTGAATGTTGTCATCAAAGAAAATAATATCTGCATAATTTCCCACTTTAATTTCTCCTAATAATGGTTCATTTAAACTCTGAGCAGGATTATAACTTGCTAAATTGACAGCTTCATTTAATGTTAATCCAAGATGTTCATAAGCATTTTTAACAGCCACATTCATTGAAACAATACTTCCTGCTAATGTTCCATCAATCAATCTTGCTTCTCCGTCTTTTACATAAACATCTTGATTTCCTAAAAGATATTTTCCGTTTTCCAAACCTGCTGCTTCAAGAGAATCTGTAATTAAAATCAATTTATCTTTACCTTTAGTACGTAATAATGCTTTAGCAGCTGCATAATTGACATGTACGCCATCTAAAATCAATTCTGCATAAACACTATCATTGATCATAACAGCTCCAACAACACCTGGTGCTCTATGTGTTAATGGTGTCATAGCATTATAAGTATGTGTTCCTGAAGTTGCCCCCGCATCAATAGCCGCTTGAGCTTGTTCATAAGTTGCATTTGTATGTCCTAAAGAAACAACTGTATTCTTATCTTTTAAATAAGATATGAGTTCTAATGAGTGTTCTAATTCAGGAGCAATAGAAATTTTTCTGATGATATCCTGATGATCTTGAACAAAAGATAAATAATTATCAACTGTTGGCAAAATCATACATTCTTCTGGTTGTGCTCCTTTATATTTTTTATTAAAGAAAGGTCCTTCTAAGTGTGTACCTAAAACTTGAGCCCCTTCAACTTTATCTTTATTGACAGCAATATTTTCAATAGCTTTAGCAATATCATCAACAGGCATAGTCATTGTTGTTGGTAAAAATGATGTTACTCCTGTTTTTAAAGTTGCTTTAGAGATTGTGTTTAAATCATCAAATGTAGCATACATCGTATCACTACCACCACGACCATGCGTATGTACATCAATGAAACCTGGGCTTACATAAGCACCTTTTGCATCAATAATATCTTCATCTTCTGGTTGACGATTACTGATTTCTGTAATCTTATCATCTTCAATAAATACATTTTTGTTTACAATTTCATCATGTAAAATGATTTTCCCGTTTATAATACATTTTTTCATTTTTTATGTCCTCCTTCTATTATTATATGCTTATTAACCTTAATCTTCAAACAATATATAAAAAAAGATTTCTAATCATTAGAAATCTTTTTTTGTTGATTTAATTCTTCAATAATACTTTCAATTTTATTACCATATTCAATTGATGTATCTATAACAAACTGTAGCTCAGGACATTTACGAACTGTTAAACGTTTTGCTAAAAGAGTACGAATAAATCCTTTAGAGTGTTGTAAAGCTTCCATTCTTTTTTGAGGATTTTTATTTAAAAAAGAAACATAAACTTTAGCAATTGATAAATCATTTGTTACTTCTACACCAGTAATCGTACAAAAACCTATGGCTGGATCTTTAACTTCCATTTGAATAATATCAGATAATTCTCTTTGAATAATATTATTTAATTTTTCTTTTTTTAATACCATAAAAGATCAGCTCCTATTTTCTTTCGACTTCTTCCATGATGAATCCTTCAATGATATCTCCTTCTTTAATATCATTGTAGTTTTCAATTGTCATACCACATTCATACCCAGCCGATACTTCTTTTGCATCGTCTTTAAATCGTTTTAAAGATGCTAATTTTCCTTCATAAATAACAACACCATCACGGATTAAACGAATACCACAATCTCTACGTATATATCCATCTGTTACATATGAACCAGCAATATTTCCAATTTTAGAAACCTTGATAACTTGTCTAATTTCAGCTTGACCAATTACAACTTCTTCTAATTCAGGAGCAAGCATACCACGCATAGCCGCTTCAATTTCTTCAACCATTTTATAAATAATATTATGAAGTCTGATTTCTACTCCTTCTTCCTCTGCTTTACGTCTTACATTAGCATCAGGACGAACATTAAATCCATAAATAATAGCTTTAGAAGCACTAGCCAATAAAACATCAGATTCACTGATTGCACCAACAGTCGAACGAATAACATTGACACGTACACCATCAATATCAATCTTTTCTAATGAACCCTTAACAGCCTCAGCTGTACCATTGACATCAGCTTTGACAATAATATTTAAATGAGCAACCTGTCCTTCTTTAATTTGGTTGAACAAATCATCTAAGCTCATTGCTGAGCTAACACCACGATCTTGTTCCTGTTTAGCCTTTTGTCTTTCTTCTCCAACATGACGAGCCATCTTTTCAGTTTCAAATGCCATAAACTTATCACCAGCTACAGGCACATCATTCAATCCTGTAATTTCTACTGGAGTTGAAGGACCAGCTTCTTTTAATTCTTTTCCATGATCACCAAGCATCTGACGAACACGTCCAAAGGCAGTTCCTACAACAATTGGATCTCCAGCTCTTAATGTTCCATTTTGTACAAGTAAAGTTGCAACAGGTCCTCTTCCTTTATCCAAACGACCTTCAACAACGCTACCATAAGCATAACGTTTTGGATTTGCTTTTAAATCAGCAAGTTCTGCAACAACTGTCAATGTTTCTAATAATTCCTGAATTCCAATTCCTTTTTTTGCAGAAATATTACAGTAAACTGTATCTCCACCCCATTCTTCAGGCATTAAACCTAATTCACTCATTTCACCTTTGATACGTTCAGGATCAGCACCTTCTTTATCAATTTTATTAATAGCGACAACAATAGGTACACCAGCAGCTAAGGCATGGTCAACTGCTTCTTTTGTTTGTGGCATAACGCCATCATCAGCAGCAACAACAATAATAACAATGTCTGTTAATTGCGCTCCACGGGCACGCATTGCAGTAAATGCTTCATGTCCAGGCGTATCCAAGAACGTGATTTTCTTTCCATTCACTTCAACCTGATAAGCACCAATATGTTGAGTAATACCACCAAATTCGCCTTCAGCTACTCTTGATTTTCTAATATAATCAAGTAAAGTTGTCTTACCATGATCAACATGTCCCATAATTGTAACAACTGGTGGACGACCAACTAAATCAGCTTCATCATCAATGATTTCAATATCTTCAAAGTTAATTTCACTGACAATAACCTTTTTCTTTACTTCATAACCATACTCAAGACAAATTAACTCAACTTGTTCATCATTTAATGATGAATTGATTGTTACCATTGTTCCAAGCATGAATAAAACTTTAATAACATTAGCTGGTGTCTGTCCAATCATCTCAGCTAATTCACCAACTGTAATACCATCTTCATATTCAATAATTCCATCTCCCAATTTCTTTTCTTCCTTTTTTTGTGGAATATTAGAAATGAGTTTCTTTTTATGATGGTTTCCCTTTTTCTTTGTTGATGTATTCTTTTTTGCCATAATATCAACCTCCTCATTTTGATTTGATTTTATTTGCAAAACCTTTATCTAATATACCTAACGCAACACGATTGTTTTTCCCAATGGCTTGAGAAAGTTCTTCACTTTGTCCCATAACACAATAATCAATATGATAATAGGTACATTTATCAATATATTTCTTTTTGGTATTATCACTTGCATCTTCTGCAATGATAACAAAATCAACCTTTTTTTGTCGAATTGACTTTAATAACACATCTCCTGTAGCAATTTTTCTAGCACGCATTGCTAATCCCAACAATGAAATCGTACTTTTATCCAACATATTTTTTTAATTCTTCAAAAATCTCATCAGGTATATCTACTTCAAGAGATTTTTTTAAAACTCCTTTTTTTTGAGCTATTTCAATTGCTTCAAGGCTTCTTTTTAAATAAGCACCTCTTCCATTCATCTTTCCTGTTGGATCAACAAATACTTCACCTTCTTTATTTCTCACCACACGAATCAATTCTTTTTTAGGCAATTGTTCTTGTGTTGCTACACACTTTCTTAAAGGTATCTTTCGCACTCAAAATCACCCCTATTTTTCATCATAATATTTGTCAAATTCATCATAATCAATGTCTTCATCATATTTTGGATCATAATCATAATCATCATACTCATCATAGTCATCATAATCATCGAATTCTTCTGATTCATCTGATTCATCATGATCTTCTTGATACATATCACTATCTTCTTCTATTATATCATTTTCTTCGAAATTTTCTTGTAATTCTTCATCTGTTTCAGATAATTTATCTTCAAATGATTCTTCAATAACAGGTTCGTCTTCTTTTATCATTTCTGCTTCAAATGATTTTTCAAATTCAGCATCTTCACCATATATAATTCCTTCATTTGCAGCTTCACTAACTGACTTGATATCTATTTTCCATCCAGTTAATCGTACTGCTAAACGTGCATTTTGACCTCTTTTTCCAATAGCAAGTGATAACTGATTATCAGGAACTATAACTAAAGCACTGTGTTTTTCTTCATCAATATCGACATGTACAACATCTGATGGTGATAAGGCGTGTGAAATATACACAACTGGATCTTCACTCCATTCAACAATATCAATCATTTCTCCATTTAATTCATTCACAACATTGCGTACACGGCTTCCTTTTGGACCAACACATGCTCCAATAGGATCAATATTTTCATGACTTGTATAAACTGCAATCTTGCTACGATCTCCAGCTTCACGAGATACAGATTTGATTTCAACAGTTCCATCATAAATTTCAGGAACTTCCATTTCAAATAATCTTTTTACTAATCCAGGTTCTGTTCTTGAAACACCAATATGTGTTCCTTTTGTATTACGTTCAACATCACTCACATAAACTTTAATACGTTGCCCTTCATATATCTTTTCACCTGGAATTTGTTGATTTAATGGTAATAAAGCACCTGTTCTACCAATATTAATAATCGCAAAACGTTCTTCCACGCGATCAACAGTTCCATTAATAATATCATCTTTTTTATCAATATATTCGTTATATAATGTTTCTTTTTCAGCTTCACGAATTTTTTGTTTCAACAACTGTTTTGTCTGAATAGCTGCCAAACGTCCAAAAACTTCTGGATCAACTTCAGTGACAACATCATCACCTATTTGATACTTAGGATTAATCATTTGAGCTTCTTCTAAAGACAGTTCATAATCTTCATCATTGACATCATCAACAACATGTTTAATCTCATATAAACGAATCTTTCCATTGATTTCATTAATTTCAACACGAATAATTGACTCAGGACCACCATAGTTCTTTTTATATGATTTTTCTAATGCTTCTTTTAAAGCATCAAGCACAATTTCTTTTTTGATACCTTTTTCACTTTCTAATAAATCAAGTGCCTGAATAAATTTTTTACTAGCCATTTTACATTATCCTCCTTAAAATTTAACAGCTAACCTTATAAAAGCAATATCATTATAATCAATATTGCATTTTTTCTTAATGTTTTTTACCATATACTGTAACTCAATTTGAGTACCTTCAACATTCAGTATTGTCCCATAAACCTCATTCATGCCTTGAGTTGGATTCTTAAACTGGATATATACATACTCTCCAATAGATTGTTGAACTTTTTCAAGTGTTTTTAATGGTTTTTCAGCACCAGGTGAAGATACTTCTAAATAATACTCATCTTCAATCAAATCTTCCTGATCTAACATATCGCTAATAGCTTCACTCACTGCAACACATGTATCCATATCAAGATGACCATTATTTTTCTCAATAAAAATTCTTAAATACCATTCATTTTTTTCTTTGACATATTCAATGTCATCTAAATAAACATCATGATCATTTAATATAGGTTGAATAAGTTGTTTGATTTTTTCTAGCATATAATCCTCCGTTTACAAATATAAACGAGAGGGTTTCCCCTCTCGTAAATCACTGATTACTTTTATAATATAACATAATCAATCACAAAAAACAATGCTTTCATCACCATTTTTATGAGAAATCAAATAATGATAATTGATTCTCTTCAGACATATTTTCAAATGCCCCCAGTTTTGTTAGAAAATCAATTTGATTATTTGTTAATTTTGTACGTTTCATGACATCTTCTTTTGATAAGAATCTATTTTTCTGTCGTGCTTCAACAACACTATCACCAACGGATGTTCCTAAACCGTCAATAGAAACAAATGGTGGTAATAATGCCGAGTCATCATCTGGATCTATAATAAAGTTCTGCGAATCAGATTTTTCCAAAGAAATATTACTAAAATGCATTCCTCTTTCAAACATTTCTAAGGCGATTTCAAAAACAGAAATCAAAGCTTCTTCTTTATTTGAAATTTTGACCCCGTTTTGCTTATCATTTAAAATGCTCTGATATTTCGCATAGACAGCTTCCTTTCCTTGAATCATCGTTTCAATATCATAGGCATCACAACGTGTCGTGAAATAGACAGCATAATATTCTCTAGGATAATATAATTTCCACCAAGCAACACGTACGGCACTTAAAACATACGCTGCAGCATGAGCTTTAGGGAACATGTATTTGATTTTTTTACATGATTCAATATACCATGTTGGTACATCATGCTGACGCATTAGCTCTTCATATTTTTTCTCTGGAAAAACAACCGGTGATTTTCCTTTACGAACGCATTCCATAATATCAAAAGCATCTTTATTAGGTAGACCTTTTTCAATCAAATAAACCATAATATCATCACGACACCCAATAACTTCTTTTAGTGTACATGTTCCTGAACTAATCAGTGTTTCAGCGTTTCCAAGGTAAACATCTGTTCCATGAGATAGCCCTGATAAAATAACCAAATCACTAAATGAAGTTGGATGCGTCTGTTCAAGCATCCCACGTACAAACTTAGTACCAAACTCAGGCAATCCGAGTGCTCCCGTTTTACAATTTAAATAACTCAAATCAATGCCTAATGCTTCTGTCGAATTAAATAAACTCATGACTTTTGGATCATTGGTTGGAATATCCTTAGGATTAACGCCAGTTAAATCTTGCAGCATTCTAATAACGGTTGGATCAACATGTCCTAAAATATCAAATTTTAATACATTATCATGAATGGCATGGAAGTCAAAATGCGTTGTTTTCCATTCCGCAGATAAATCATCAGCAGGATATTGATATGGTGTAAAATCAAAGACATCCATATTTTCAGGAATAACAATGATTCCTCCTGGATGCTGACCAGTTGTACGTTTTACACCCGTACATCCTTTAGCAATTCTTTCCAGTTCAGCCTGACGCATAGTATTTTCTTTTCCCATTAACTCTGCATAACCTTTTGCATAACCATAAGCTGTTTTTTCAGCTACAGTTGAGATTGTACCGGCACGATAGACATGACTTTCACCAAAAATTTCTTTTGTATAAGCATGAGCCGTTGGCTGATAATCACCTGAGAAGTTTAAATCAATATCCGGTACTTTATCAGCATTAAATCCCAAGAATGTTTCAAATGGAATGTTATGTCCATCACCTTTTAAAGGATGTCCACATTTCGGACATTTTTTATCAGGAAGATCATAACCATTAGCAATATACCCTTCGGGTAAAAACTCATTATATTGACAATGTGGGCAATAATAATGCGGAGGTAAAGGATTAACTTCTGAAATATTAGCCATTGTCGCAACAAATGACGACCCTACTGATCCTCGACTTCCTACAAGATAGCCTGCCTCGTTAGATTTTTTAACAAGCTTATGTGCAATATAATAGATAACTCCAAAACCATGTTTAATGATATTATCTAATTCCTTTGTTAAACGCTTTTCAACAATATCAGGTAGGACTTCTCCATATTGTTTATGCGCATTATCAAAACATAATTGACGTAAATTTTCATCAGCATTATCAATATGAGGTGTAAATAATTTATCATGAACAACATGGAAGGAACCATCAATCATATCTGCAATTTTATTTGTATTTTCAATAACATATTCATACTTTTCATCTTCACTTAAATAAGAAAGACTATCCATCATTTCCTGAGTTGTACGTAAATACTCATCAGGTATCCAGGCTGTAGGATTATTACGATCTGTCAATGGATGCAAAGCTCCACCTAATCCAATTTTAGGATTGCATGTAAAAACATCTCGGAAAATTTTATCTTTTTGATCTAAATAATGAACATCACCAGTCGCAACAATCAATTTTCCCATTTCTTTTGCAGTATCTACAATACGACGCAAAATACGAGTGAGATCTTCCATCGTATCAACACGGCCTCTTTCAACAAAATATTGGCATATATCTAATGGAAGAATTTCAATATAATCATAAAAAGACATCGCTTTTTTTAATTCATCAAGACTTCTTGTCATTGCAAGATCAAAAATTTCTGAGTTATAGCACCCACTACCAAATAATAAACCTTCACGATAAAACTCTAAACGTTCTCGTGGAATACGTGATGTTTTTTCAAAATAAGTTGTATTCGCTTCAGAAACAAGTTTAAACATATTTTTTAAACCTGTTTTATCTTTAGCAAGAACACACATGTGTTTAGGACGAACAATCTTATATGCCTGTGGACATTCCATTTTATTCATATCCAATACATTATAATAACCTTGTTGCATCAAATCATGTAACATCATATTAAAAACACCAGCTAAAACTTCAGCATCATAATCAGCACGATGGGCATCATCACCATCATAAGGAATACGATAATGTCTGGCAACATTACCTAAACGATATCCTTTCAAATCTGGTAAAAGCTTCCACGCTAAAGTTAATGAGTCAATAGCTGGATTCTTTAATTTCTGATATCCATATCGTGTTAAGATTTCATTTAAAAATCCAACATCAAAAGTTGCATTATGAGCCACAATAACATCATCACCAAAGAAGTCTAAAATTTTCGGTATAAATTCTTCAATTGAAGGTGCATTTTTAACATCTTCATTTGTAATATGTGTTAAATTGGTAATCTTCTGTGAGATACGTTTATGAGGTTTAATAAGGCTTTGAATACGATCAATTTCCTGTCCATTTTTTATTTTAACCGCACCAAATTCAGTAATATCATCATCCATAACAGATAATCCAGTTGTTTCAAGGTCAAAAGATACAAATGTTAAATCTTTTAATGTTTTGTCTGTTTCATTATAAACAACTGTAAATTCTGGATCAATCATATACATTTCGACCCCATAAATCATTTTGATCTTATGTTTCTGACTTGCTGTTTGTGCCTCTGGAAATGATTGAACATTTCCATGATCAGTAACAGCTATAGCCTGATGTCCCCAATAAGCAGCTCTTTCGATATACTCAGAAATACTGCCAATTCCATCCATTGCTGACATCTTTGAATGCACATGTAATTCAACACGTTTTTTTTCAGACTGATCTTGACGTATTTTAGGTGAAGGAATGACTTCTACTTCTCGAGCCATAATAACAGTATCTTTCATATATGTATCATATTCGACATTTCCTTTTACACGTACCCAAACATTACCTTTTTTGACTTTATTCATCTCTTCAACACTGTTGCCACCTTTATTTTCAAAACGTTTAACAACAATACTGTTGGTATAATCAGTCACATATAATGATTGAATTGTTTTTCCTGATTTGACTTTCTTAGATTCTTCTTTAAAAACATAGCCTTGAATCATCACTTCTTTGACCGTGTCATCAATTTCATCAATTGTTAATGAAAAATAATCTTTTTTATATCCTTGATACTTTGGTTTATTTTCTTTTTTGGGAGCTTCACTAACCTGATCAAATGTTTTCATATCAACTTGAACTTCATTTAAAGCATCCATTTCCTCTTGGATGGATTGATATGTTTGATTATTTTGATCAATAAAAGCATGAAAACCAATTTGCATTCCAAATTTATTAAAATACTTATCAAAAATTTTATATAATTTCTCTAGCTGATTGAGTTGAATATCATTAATAACCTCAATTTCAAGAGTATTATTTTCAAAAGATAATAAATCTTCTTTAATAAAATCAATTTGTGGAAAACGATGTTTTAATCCATCAAAAATAAATAGAGCATATTCTTTAACGTCTTGAGGAGTATATGAAGATGCCCAATCAAAAAGAAATTCACATGGATAAGGAAACTCTTTTTTAGCTGCGAATAATAATCTGATTTCTGTTAATGGCACAATATGTGATGCACCAATATAAAATGTATAAGAGTTATCTTTATGTACAATCACACGCTCAATATAAGCATGTTTCAAAGCAGAAACTTCGTTTTCAAGATGAAGCTGCTGTAATAATATAAGCATTTTATCCATCCAATAAACCTCCTATAGCAAAAAGGGATAAAAATCCCTTTTATTGAAATATTCTTAAAACATCTTGATATGTGACAAAAATCATTAATAACATAACCAATCCTAATCCACAAAGCTGCAAAGCAATCTTGATTTTTTCAGGCAATTCTCTTCCAATAACCTTTTCAATTAATGCAAAAATAACCTGACATCCATCCAAACCAGGAATTGGCAATAAGTTAAAGATACCTACATTGACTGAAAGCAAAGCCAATAAATTTAAAATGTAAGTAATCTGCCCAGTTTGTGTGACCTGCGAAGTGACCTGATAAATCCCAACAGGCCCAGAAAGCTGTGTAACTGTTTCACTAAAACGAGTAATCAATTGACCAAGAGCCACAAAAATCGCAACACTCATTTCGCCAATAGAAATAAACGTATATTGAATCGCTTCAGCTATATTCATAGAACGTGTTGCCTGATAAATTCCTAATTTATAAGCTTGTGATGACTGATCATATTTTAAAGTTGCCTGTAAATTTTTTGTCTGCCCATCACGATCCACTTTAATTTGAACATGGATTGTAGATGCGGTTGTTTGAAGATTTTTTTGAGTCAGTTGAATATCCCCAAAATTTGATACTAAAATAACTTGTCCTGTTTCATTAATCGTTAATTCTTGAATAGTATCTCCCGTTTCTAATCCTGCCTGTTGAGCAGGAGAATTTTCTATAATTTGACCAACTTGAGCTGTTTGAACAGGTAACTGACCACTCAATGCATTAACACCAAATGTGACAACAACTGCCAATACAAAATTCATAAAGACTCCAGCCAAAAAGATAATCACTTTCTGATATGTTTTAATTCCTTTTAAAGTTCTTTCAAGAGGAATATCTTTGAGTTCTTCTTCATCACTCTGTTCTTCACCAGCCATAGAAACAAAGCCCCCAAAAGGCAAAGCACGAATTTCATATTCCGTTTCCTTACCTTTTTTAGACCATAATTTAGGACCAAATCCTATTGAAAAGTGTGAACAATAGACACCAAAAATTTTAGCAGCAATGAAATGTCCAAATTCATGAATAATAATGATTGAACCTAATATCAATAAAAATACTATGATAGTAATGATTGTCTGCATCTATATTTCTCCTACTCTTTCTTTTACAAAATTTCTTGCCCATTGATCAATTTCAATGAGTTGTTCTAAAGTTGGATGATCAATCCAATGATGCGCACGCATAGCTTCTTCAACATATTTTTCAATATCTAAAAATTCAATTTTTTTCTTTAAAAATAAAGTATTTGCCTGTTCATTTGCACCATTTAAAACACATGGCATTGAACCTCCTCTACGCCCTGCTTCATATGCCAAAGCTAATGCATGAAAACGATGAAAATCAGGTTTTTCAAAATGCAAAGTTCCCACTTCACTTAATGATAAACGTTTGCCACCCATTAATGGGAAACGATGCGGATAAGTTAAAGCATATTGAATAGGTAAACGCATGTCCGGTGTTCCAAGCTGTGCAATAACAGCAGTATCCTTATATTCAACCATGGAATGTATAATACTTTCTGGATGAATAAGAACTTCTATATCGTCATAATCAACATCAAAAAGCCATTTGGCTTCCATGACTTCAAGACCTTTATTAAATAAAGTCGCACTATCAATGGTAATCTTTGCACCCATAGACCAGTTTGGATGCTTAAGTGCATCTTCAACACTGACATGTGAAAGTTCAGATCTTGTTTTATCACGAAAACTTCCACCACTTGCTGTCAAAATAATTTTATTAATTTCTCCATGATATTCACCATTGATACATTGAAAAATAGCAGAGTGTTCACTATCTACAGGTAATAACTGTACCCCATATTCTTTTATCAGAGGAATAATCAAATGTCCAGCAACAACAAGTGTTTCTTTATTAGCCAAAGCAATATCTTTATGAGCTTTAATAGCATTCATCGTAGGAAGCAAGCCAGCAAAACCAACAATTGCATTTAAAACAATATCAATTTCACTTAAAGTCGCAATACTTACCAAACCTTCCTGACCACAATAAAAATGAACATCTTTGTATTTTCTTTGAAGATAAAGCATATCTTCTTCATTTTGAACACAAATATGCTTAGCATGAATAACTGTCATTGTCTGTTCTAATAAATCAATATTTCGACCAGCACTCATGGCTACAATTTCAAACTCATCACGATGATGTTTCACAACATCAACAGTTTGTTGACCAATTGAACCGGTTACTCCTAAAACACAAATTTTCTTCATATTAAGCCACCACCATTGTTATAAAATGAATCAAAATACCAAAAACCATTGCATTAAAAAGAATTGAATCAAAACGATCTAAAATCCCACCATGACCAGGTAAAATCTGAGAGAAATCTTTGACTTCAAAGGTTCTTTTCATACTACTAAAAGTTAAATCACCAATTTGACTTGTCATTGTTAATATGAAACACATAATAATCAACCAGATTATGGGCATATCTATTTGAATATATGCACCATATCCAGCAGAAAGAACAGTTCCTAAAAAGATTCCACCAATCGAACCTTCAATCGTTTTTTTAGGTGAAAGACGAGGATTTAATTTATGCTTTCCAAAACATATCCCTGTAAAATAAGCTCCTGTATCTGTACCAAAAGTAGCCAAAGCAAGAATCAAAATATATTCTAATCCATATGTTAAACGTAGTTGATAAAGCATATGTAATCCCATAGCAATTAAAACACCTGATGTAAAATAATAACACAATCTTAAAAAGTTCATACCTTCATCAAACATACTACATGCCATTAAAATAATCATATATAAAATAATAATTTCACTTGAAATCAATAATGATTTTTCAAAATATAAAGAATAAAATACAAAGATAGCTACGATTGGATATAAATAAATATGAGCTTTAGGGCGATTGCAGATAGAAAGCATTTCAAAAACAGCAATTCCTGCAACAATACCTATTAATGCCTTAAATGGTAAACCACCCCATATCACACATGGTAAAATAACAATAAGAAGAACAATAGCTGTAATAATACGTGTTTTCATTTTAAAACACCTCCAAATCTTCTTTCTCTACCTTGATATATCGCAATAGCATGATGCAATCTCTCTTCATCAAAATCAGGCCATAATGTCTCATCAAAAACAAATTCAGCATAAGCTAATTGCCAAAGTAAAAAATTTGATAAACGACATTCGCCACTACTTCTCACCATTAAATCAACAGGTGGAAGATCTTTTGTCATAAGATGTCTTTCAAAACAATCTTCTGTAATATCTTCTAAAGTAATATGACCATTTTTATATTGTTCGCAAATATCTTTTGTTGCTTCAATAATTTCATCACGGCCACCATAAATAAAAGCAAATGTCAAAATCAACCCATGATTTTGTGCTGTTTGTGCAATTGCATCTTTAATGATTTTCTGTGTTTCTATTGGAGCCATTTCTAAATGACCAATATAACGAATTTGAACATCATTATCCATTAATTCCTTCAAATAAAGATTAAAAAATTCTTTAGGTAATTTAAAAATATATTCGACTTCACTGGCATCTCTTTTAAAATTTTCAGTAGAAAAAGCATAAACAGTCATAGCTTTTACACCAAGACGGTTTGCTTCTAAGGCTAAAGTACGAATTGTTTTTGTACCTTCATGATGTCCATATGTACGTGGCATTTTTCTTTTTTTTGCCCAGCGACCATTACCATCCATAATAAAAGCAATATGTTTAGGAATATTGGTCATATCTAAATCATAATCTATTTTTCTTTTTTTCTTAAAAAACATATCGTCACCTCATAATCTTTTTGTATTATAACATAAAAGGATTCAACATGCGAACTCTTATCTTAAAATATTCTACAAAAAAACTCCTACTTTTAAGCAGGAGTCTAAAAAACTAAACTGTCATTAAATCATTTTCTTTGTCTTTTGTTAATTGATCAATGATTTTAACATATTGATCAGTTAATTTTTGAACTTTCTCTTTACCTAATTTAACTTCATCTTCAGATAAATCAGCTTTTTCAACATCATCATTAGCATTTCTACGAATGTTACGTAAAGCCACTTTTGCATCTTCAGCATATTTTTTCGCTTGTTTTACGTATTCTCTTCTTGTTTCTTCAGTTAATGCTGGGACATTGATACGAATAATTTCACCATCATTTTGTGGTGTTAATCCTAAATTAGCTTCATAAATAGCATGTTCAATATCTTTTAAAATATTTTTATCATATGGTTTAACAACAAGTTGACGTCCTTCTACAACTGAAATACCAGCAGTTTGATTTAAAGGTGTCATTTCACCCCAGTAATTAACTTTTACTCTATCAAGCATAGTTGGATTGGCACGACCAGTTCTTACTGATGAAAGTTCGTGTTTAAAAGCTTCAATAGATTTCTCCATTTTTTCTTTAGTTTCTTCTAAAATTAAATCTAGCATGTTTCTTTCCCTCCTTTTGAAATAATTGTACCAATTGATTCACCATTACATGCACGTGCAATATTACCATCTTCTTGCATATTAAATACACAAAGATCGATACCATTGTCTTTACATAATGTAATTGCTGTTTGGTCCATGATATGTAAATCTTCATTTAATACATCTAAATATGTTATATGATCATATTTTTTAGCTTGTGGGTCGATTTTAGGATCAGCTGAATAAACACCATCAACACCATTTTTAGCCATTAAAATAACATCAGCATTCATTTCAGCAGCACGCAAAGCAGCAGTTGTATCAGTTGTAAAGAATGGACTACCAGTTCCTGCTCCAAAAATAACAATACGATTTTTTTCTAAATGACGTACTGCTCTTCTTCTAATATAAGGTTCTGCCACTTCTTTCATATCAATAGCTGATAATAAACGTGTATCCAAACCAATAGCTTCTAATGCATTTTGTAAAGCCATACCATTCATCACAGTTGCTAACATTCCCATATAGTCAGCAGCGGCTCTTTCCATACCCATATCACTACCAGTTTTACCACGCCAAATGTTTCCACCACCACAAACAATAGCAATTTCTACACCTAAATCTTTAGCATCTTTAATTTGTCTTGCAACATCTGCAACAACAACTGGATTAATTCCAAATCCCTGTTCACCAGCTAACGCTTCACCACTTAGCTTTAATAAAACTCTTTTGTACTTCATATGATCTCTCCTCCATTTTACAAGAAAAGGGCACAAAAAGTGTGTCCTTTCTATTTATATAATTATCCTCTCATTTGAGCAGCAACTTCTTCAGCAAAGTTTTCTTCACGTTTTTCCATTCCTTCACCAACTTCAAAACGTACCATTTCTAAAACTTTACCATTACCTAAGTATTGAGCTACTGTTTGATCAGAATCTTTAATGAATGCTTGATCAACTAAGCACATTTCTTTTAAGTTTTTGTTTAAACGCCCTTCAATCATTTTTTCAATAATATTTTCTGGTTTTGGTTTTGCACTCTTAGCATTTTCTTCCATAGCTTGAGCTTTTAAAACAGTTCTTTCATGTTCTAAAATTTCAGCTGGAATAGCTGTTCTATCAATATATTGTGGAGCAATTGCAGCAACTTGCATAGCAACATCTTTAGCTTTCACTTCATCAATACCAGAAGCTTTAACTAAAGCACACATTTTTCCACCCATATGAGAATATGCACCGAAGATTTCATCATCATTTTTAGTCATTACAGTAAATCTTCTTAAACTTAATTTCTCACCAATTTTACCACTTTTTTCAGCAATAACAGTTCCTAAATCTTTACCTTCAACATCTAATTGTAAAGCAGCTTCTACATCTTGAGGTTTTGCATTTACAATTGTTTTTGCTGTTAAAGCTACTAATTCCTGGAATTCAGCATTTTTAGCAACGAAGTCTGTTTCAGAGTTAACTTCAACGATTGCTGCAGCATTTCCATCAACAACAAAAGCAGTTAAACCTTCAGCAGCAATACGATCTGCTTTTTTTGCAGCTTTAGCAATTCCTTTTTCCCTTAACCAGTCAAAAGAAGCTTCTAAATCACCATTACAAGCTTCAAGTGCTTTTTTACAATCCATCATTCCAGCACCAGTTTTTTCACGTAATTCTTTTACTAATTTTGCACTAATAGCCATTTTTTTCTCCTCCATCTTTTTTATAAAAAAAGGAAAGCATAAGCTTCCCCTCTTATTAACTATGCTTCAGTTTTTTCTTCTTTAACTTCAGCTGGTTTGCTTACTTCAGCAGGTTTGTTATTTTTAGGACGTCCAGCATTTTTGTATCTAGGTCCTTTTTGTTTGTTTTCTTCTACAGAAGCAACAGCATCATTCATTGATACTTCTTTATCATCTTCATCTTTTACATAGGCAACTGTTACTGGTTCACCTTTTGCTTCACATACTGCATCCGCCATAGCAGCTACAATTAATTTAACAGCTCTAATAGCATCATCATTAGCAGGGATTACATAATCCACTTCATCAGGATCACAGTTTGTATCAACGATACCAAATACAGGGATACCTAAGATTCTTGCTTCTGCAACTGCGTTATGTTCAACTTTAGGATCTACTACAAATAAAGCATTTGGTAATCTTCTCATTTCTTTAATACCACCTAAGTTCTTTTCTAACTTAGCTTTTTCTTTCATAAGAAGAACTGCTTCTTTTTTAGTGAATAATTCTAAAGTTCCATCTTCTTCCATTTTTTCTAATTCTTTTAATCTTCTAATTCTCTTTTGGATAGTTTTGAAGTTAGTTAATGTTCCACCTAACCAACGAGAATTCACATAGAAACTTCCAGATCTTTCAGCTTCAGTTTGAACAGCTTCTTGAGCTTGTTTTTTAGTTCCTACAAATAAAACTTTTCCACCTTTAGCAACGATATCCATTAAAGCTGCATAAGCTTCATCAATTTTATCAGATGATTTCTTTAAATCAATGATATAAATACCGTTTCTAGCTGTGAAAATGTATGGAGCCATTTTTGGATTCCATCTTTTTGTTTGATGTCCAAAATGAACACCCACTTCTAATAATTTTTTCATTGAAATTACTGCCATTGTAACTTCCTCCCTTTCGTTTTTTCCTCCATTGTTTCTAACATAAACCACCATGAACAGGCACTCGATTTATGAATTCACAATGTGTGTATTTTCAATACCCGTTGTATAATACCATAACACGTCCAAAAAAACAAGATAATTTCCTATATTTTTCATTTTTTTATACTTTTTAAAAGCTCTGGTACCATTTCTTTTTCATCTCTCATTTTTTGATCAATAACATAATAATTATGATAACCTCTTCGATATATTATACGATCATGAACAAGAGGTGGTCGTTGATTAGAAAAAGATGGTATCCTTCCATAATATGTCCTTAAATAAATAAAAATAAACCTATAAAAACAACATAGCTGATAAAAAAGATAGCATAAAATGACAACAGTATTCATTTGTAAATAAAACAAGAAAAGCAAACAATATACAAAAATAGATATTTTTAAAGTCAAAAATAAAGACTTTTTTAGATCCATAATACTTTGTAAAAGTAAGCTTAGAAATCTACCACCATCCAAAGGATAGATAGGTAAAAGATTAAAACACAAAACAAACATATTCATTGTTAATAAAAAGTCCTGATAAACACCATGACTTAACATTTGAATTCCTGCATAAATAAACAAATGACTACATGGTCCAGCTAAAACAACACACATTTCTTTCCAGATAGATTGAAAATAAAAATCTTTTAAATACAAATAAGCTCCAAATGGAAGCAATTCTATCTTTTTAATTTGAAAATGAAAATAATATGCCATCAAGAGATGGCATATTTCATGTAAACAAACAATCAATAAAGTTGAAAGATACCATTTCAAATATCCTCCCAGCCATGAAAAAAGAAAATAAACAAGTGTAATTGGGTGGATAGAAAGTTTATGATATAAGCTCTTCAAATGTTGAATAATCAATTTCCTGTTCACCTTGAGTAAAAACAATCATAACCTGATCTTCATATGTTCCCAATATAGTTGATTCTTCAACCTGGTCATACATACTTACAAAAACATCCTGCATATTTCCAAATGTCACTTCTATGTTATTTTCTAAAAGAATCGTTACATATTTTCCTAATAAATTCTGTTCTCCCACATAGATGACACGTCCCATGCCAAAATTCAATACTTCGTTAGACTGATTCGTATAATAATTATCTTTGATATGTGTATAATTCATCTTTGATGAAACAGTTGCAGTTTCCTCTTGTCCTTGAAAAGACAAAAAATGCTGGTTAATCCATGATGTGACTTTTGAAAACTGCAAATCATTTAATACGTAATCTTTAATATAATCTCCATTAGGACTAACCTTAACATATGCACAAATAGCAATTCCCACAAGTAAAGCAACCATTGCTTTAATCATACCATTATAAATTCTAGAAAAATGACGATCGGTTAAGACAGGATGACGATGCGCCCTTCTCTTCTCCATTCTCCTTCTAATTTCATCAATATCATTCACAAGTTTTCACCTCATTTTAACTTATGAAAGAAAACAAAAAAATATTATCTAAAAAGACGTTCCAGTAGAGGTTTTCTTTTATTTTTTTGAAAAGGAATCTCCTGCCCCTCTAATCGTTTGACAATACGGTCAAAACATCGATAAATACTTTCTTTTTTATTCATATAAATAGGCATTCCTTTATTGTTAGCCTCAATCATATCATGTTCTTCATAAACAATTCCAATCAATGGAATTGACAAAATATCGTAGGCTTCTTTAAGTGAAGGACAACGCCCTTTCAAAACATCTGATTCATTATATTTATTGACAAGCATATGTAATTGATCAACACCCTGTTTCAACAATAAGCCTACAACACGATCAGCATCACGTAAAGAAACAGTATCTAGATTGACAACGATAATAGCTTCTTTTGACAAACTACTGGCATATTGAAACCCTTTTTCAATACCAGCAGGACTATCAATCAATATATAATCAAATTCCTGTTTTAACTGTTCTACCATATTGATCATATAATCTAAATTTAAATTTTCAAAAGAAAGTGATTTGCACGCAGGCAATAAATATAAAGATTGCATACGTTTATCTTTAACTAAAATCTGTTGTAAAGAACATTTATTTGAAATAACATCTTTCAAATCAAAAATCACTCTATTTTCTAATCCTAACATGACATCTAAGTTTTTCAAACCAAAATCCGCATCTATTAAACATACTTTTTTATTCATATTGGCTAATGCATAACCCAAATTAATGGTCATACTACTTTTTCCAACACCACCTTTACCCGACGTAATGACTATAGTTCGACACATAATTTTCCTCCTTCGTCAAAATAATCTGGTTATCTTTATAATAAACGCTTGTGAGTGCAGAAGTTGTCAAATCATGTAATGTCTGTTGATTAATTATAATTTGAGCATTTTGAAAATCATGTCCAAATATACGTACATCTTCATTCATTGCGACAATAGTTCCTTTGACTGTATTAAGAAAATAAACATTCTGATAACAATAAACATAACTTCCTGGATTGACGATTCCTAAAAACAATGTTTCATGATCAATGATAATTTCTTCACCATTGTGAAGTTGTTCTTTTCTGATATGGACATGATGAGGTTGTTGATGATATGTCATACCATCAAATAAAACCTTTTCTTTTTGCATCAGTAAATCCATCAAAGAATGAACTTCATCAATTGCTAAAACTCGACAGCCAAAATCAAAAAAAGCTCTTGGATAGTACCCCTCCTGTTGAAATAGGGGTTGCTCCAAAAGCTGATTCAAATCATCTAAAAACTGCTGAAATGTACAATTCTCATTGACTTTCATAACCAGTATTCCATTAATTCCTTTGACTTCAATATTCATTATTTCACCTCAATTTTCACTTTATTGTAGATCCAATAAATGATAACTGATAAAACAGCATTCAAAAGTAGTGTTGGTAATAATTGCATAACTACAAATGAAACCATTGGATATCTTGTCATATTGGTAATCCACATCAACCAATATACAATACATTCCTGGGCGAATATTGTCAAAACACAAAAAATTGTAGATTCAACAATATTTAATGTGTCTAATTTAAACAAATATGAACGAACAAAGGCGATTAAACAATAAATAAGAATATATATGGCTAAAGAATTTGCATAGACAACAGAATAATAAAGACCACATATGGTTGCAAAGAAATAACGTTCTGCACCGTCTATTGTCCTCACTAATAACGCAAACATCATTAAACCTAAGTATGGTGTGATGGTTATTCCGGTTTTAGTGAAATTATAGGGCAAGAAATAATGAATTGTACTATCGACTACAAAACATAAAAAAACGACTAAAAAACATTTGACTAGATAGCTATCTTGGACACGTTTTCTCATTCGTCATTCACCCTTTGAACAACAGCAACATCATTAAGAGCGTCAAAATCCACACTAGGTGTGACATCACAAACAGACTCAGTTGCATCATCACCAGTCGCATAATTTTCTACTGTTCCAACTAAAATACCTTTTGGACTCTTTCCTTTTCCACCTAGACCACTTGTTACAACCTTAGCATCTTTTTCAATTGTTTCAACATCACTTAGCAAAGTAATAGAATATTTATGCGTATTAATATTATAACGATTTAATAATCCATAGTATTCCTCATCACCACTTAAAATCATAACTGGCAATTGTGAATTGGATGTTTCACTTGATAATAAAGTGACTGTTGAAGAAATTTCACTGACACTTGTAATTGTCCCAATCATTCCCTGAGCATTGACTACTGCCATACCTTCCTGTACACCAGAAATTTTCCCTAAATTAATAGTGACCTGATTATTCCAGTTTTGAGCATCCCTAGCAATCACATTTGTATATTTTACCTGATATTCAGTAGGTAGATGATCAATATCCATAATTTCTTTTAAATCATTTAATTCATTTGTTAAAACTTCATTCATTGCACTCTCACGAGCCAAATTATCTAATTGTTCCTTCAGTTTTGCATTTTCTTCATAAACATCTTTTAAATCATTATATTCTTCAAATAATCCTGTTACATATTGAATAGGCGCTTTAATAATATAATATTCTAAATTTGCAATTGTATCTTTAAAAATAATTTCTATACTTGAAGCAGAACGACTGGTTACAAGTGTTAATACTGAAAATGAAACCAGTACAACTGTTATAATAACGATTCTTCTTTTTTGTTTTGTCCATTTATTACCTTTTCTATACAAAGATACCACCTCTTATCATTCATACATTATAATATCTCAATATAAAAAAAGCAATTCGTAAAAAACAATTTATCAAATTCCTATATTTTCACATCTTTATTCATAAAAAAACAATTGTTTTGCCATAATACTATAAAATTGATTCCACCCAACCACAATATGATCTATAACTTCAATTGACATCATTTGTCCTAATTTTTGAAACTGTTCTGTCATAAGCAAGTCTTCTTCACTAGGCAATGCATCTCCACTTGGATGGTTGTGTACTAAAACAATTTTTGCACTGCTTATAGCGATAGCTTCTTTAAAGACTTCTCTAGGCGTGACAACACTCATATTTAATGAGCCAATAAAAATGGTTTTTTCTTTGATGACTTTATTTTTATTATCCAAACAGAGCAACAAGAAATGTTCTTGCTTTAAAAACATCAACTGGTTATGTACTCTTCCAAAAATATCATAAGGATTGAGTAATGGCTTCTCTATTGATGAAACATCTTTTAATCTTTTAGCAATTTCTATAATACTCAATATTTCAATTGCTTTTGCTTGCTTAATTCCCTTCAAAGCAATCAAATCTGCATAAGTAACCGTCGATAGATTTGCAAAACCTCCAATTTCCGTTAATAGACGTTGTGACAATTGAATCACCGATTCATTTTTATGCCCAGTTCTTAATATCAGTGCCAATAATTCTACATTATTCAATGTTTCAATACCATATGTTAATGCTTTTTCACGTGGATTTTCTTCTAATGGTAATGTCTTAATCATAGATCATCACCTTTCGATAAAGAATCCAATAACATTTCATTTGTTGTAGATGTTGGCACAATATAAGTTTTCATGATTCCTTTTACTTGTGTAGCATGTTTTTCTATATCTTCTTTTTTTTCACTAATCATTGATAATACATAATATTGATCATTTTTTGTATAGGTATATCCTTCGATTCCCATTTCTTTCAATTCAGCTAATTTTTCATCTTTATTACTTGCTTCCTTATAAATACCAACCTGATATGCATAAAGTGTTTTTTGTCCTAGAGAGCATCCATATGTAAAAATAAACATAAATACCAAAGAACAAACAACTGCAAAAATAACAACTTTCCATTCAAATTTCATTTTAATCACCCTTTCTAATCTATGCTATAACATATAAAAATATGAAAGGCAAATTGCCTTTCATATCACTAATCTCTCCATTCAATACTGATGAGTCTTGGAATTGAAATTCTTCCCTTCTTCGATTTAATAATTTTATACGCTGCAGCACCTAATATCAAATAGAGTAATGCAGTCGCAATTAAACCTCCACCTTGAATTTCACATTGCTGTTGTACGGTTAATTCTTTCATGCTGACCCTTCCTTTCATCAGTAGCCCCTAATTATTATATATACATTTTTTTCAATTTTTTCTTCTTAAAAATGAAAAAAAGTGAAATTTTTCAATTTCACTTTACATCATATTCAATTTATCTTTCATCGCATTATACTTTGATTGATAATCAGCTAATTTCTTTCTTTCCTGTTCAACTTTTTGAGCAGGTGCTTTTTGAACAAAGTTTGGATTAGAAAGCATAGATTCACAACGTTTAATTTCGTTTTCTAGCTTTTTGATTTCATCTTCCATCTTTTTCTTTTCTGCTTCCAAATCAATATAATCACCTAATTCAATAATCAAAGCATTACCACCTTTGATCATTTCTGTTGCTACATTTGAAGATGTTTCAACATTATAACCAAAGCAACGCGCATGACAAAGTTTATAAATATATGGTGAAAGATTTTCAAGTAAGCTTTCAAGCTGAGTATCCTGTGTTTGAATAGAATATGCAATTTCAATAGCATTTTTAATGACATATTGAGCTCTTAAATTTCTAATACCTTTAATGATATCAATTAAGTAAACAAATTGATCCTGAATTTGTTCATTATTGAATCTATCATTAATAGTAGGCCATTTCGCAATACAAATAGATTCTTCTATATGTGGAATAGATTGATAAATTTCTTCTGTCACAAAAGGCATAAATGGATGTAATAATCTTACAATTGCATTCAATACATAAACCAATGTATTTTGTGTTGCTTTCTTTTCAATGTCATTATCACTATTTAAATGAACCTTAGACAATTCAATATACCATGAACAGAAATCATCCCAAATAAAATTATAAAGTTCACTACCTACATTAACAAATTCAAATTTATCCATATTTTCATCAACAGAAGCAATCACTTCATTTAAACGATTGAGAATCCATTGATCAGCTAAATTTAAATGATCAAATGATAAATCCTGATATGACATATTTTCATCAATATTCATTAAAACAAATCTAGCAGAATTCCATATTTTATTAATAAAATTCCATGCAGCATCTAATTTTTCAGGAATATATCTTAAATCCATACCAGGTGCAGAGTTTGTTGTTAAAAAGAATCTTAATGTATCAGCACCATATTGGTCAATAACATCCATAGGATCAACACCATTACCTAAAGATTTAGACATCTTTCTTCCTTGCTCATCACGAATCAAACCATGAATCAGAACATTTTTAAATGGTCTTTGGCCAGTAAATTCTAATGATTGGAAAATCATACGAGAAACCCAGAAAAAGATAATGTCATAACCTGTGACTAATGTGTCAGTTGGGAAATAACGTTGATAGAGTTCACTCTCTTTATTTGGCCAACCCATTGTTGAAAATGGCCATAAAGCACTTGAAAACCATGTATCAAGAACATCTTCATCCTGTTTCCAGTTTTCAATATCTGCAGGTGGATTTTTACCCACATAGATTTCTCCTGTTTCTTTATGATACCATGCAGGAATCTGATGTCCCCACCATAATTGACGTGAAATACACCAATCTTCAATGTTTTCCATCCATTGTTTAAATGTTTTTTCAAAACGAGGTGGCACAAAAGAAACCTTAGAATCTTTTAATTGATTCTCTAATGCCGCATTAGCAAGTGGTTTCATCTTGACAAACCATTGTTTTGATAAGTATGGCTCAACAATAGCATGACTACGTTCAGAATGTCCAACCTGATGCATATGTTTTTCAATATGATCAACAACACCTCTTGCTTCAAAATCTTTGACTAAAGCTTCACGGCATTCAAAACGGTCCATCCCTTGATATTGACCACATAATTCATTCATTGTACCATCATCATTCATACATTTTGGCATCGCTAAATGGTATTTTTTTGCTAAAGCAAAGTCATTAGGGTCATGAGCTGGTGTACATTTCATAACAGCTGTTCCAAAACTCATGTCAATGTAGCTGTCTGCCATAATTGGTAAAGATTCACCATTCGCAGGATTAATTGCATGTTTGCCAACCAAATGCTGATATCTTTCATCATCTGGATGAACAAAAATTGCTTGATCGGCAAACATTGTTTCAGGACGTGTTGTCGCAATAATCAATTTTTCACCTGTTTCAACAACTTCATAATTGAAATAATACATATGTCCTTCAATTTCTTTATGGATAACTTCAATATTTGATAAAGCTGTACGTTGAACTGGATCCCAGTTAATAATACGTTCTCCCTGATAAATATAACCTTTTTCATATAGCGTTACAAAAACAGTTTTAACCGCTTCGCTTAATCCTTCATCCAAAGTAAAACGTTCTTTTGTATAATCTAATGATAATCCTAATTTTTCCCATTGGCTACGAATAATAGAAGCATATTCTTCTTTCCATGACCAAGCTTTTTCTAAGAATTTTTCTCTGCCCAAATCATAGCGAGAAACACCTTCTTCTCTTAAACGTGCTTCTACTTTTGCTTGTGTTGCAATACCCGCATGATCCATACCAGGCAACCATAATGCATCATAACCTTGCATTCTTTTATAACGAATAATCATATCTTGTAAAGTTGTATCCCAAGCATGACCTAAATGAAGTTTCCCTGTTACATTAGGTGGTGGAATAACAATACTATATGGTTTCTTAGAAGTATCTCCCGCTTCAAAATAGTGATGATCTAACCACGTTTTGTATTTTCCTTCTTCTACACTTTTATGATTATATTTCGTCGCTAATTCTTTTTTCATCGATTTCATCTCCCTCTTTATCTTCGCCAGGAATATCTGTATCATAAAAATCTTCTTTATGATCTAAAACATATTGTGTTAACTTTTCTCCTAGGTTTGTGGTACTGACAAGTGTCACAAATTCATTTGTAAAATCTGAAAAATTATATCTTGAATAATCTCCCATTTCTGGATCATCTTCATCATCTTCTTCATCATTCTCAATAATTTCTGCAAAACGTCTTGCTGCTTTCATTAAATCAGCAATTTCATGTGCACCAACTCTTTCAAAAATATCAACTACCATTGGTACATATGGTTGACTCGCTGGACTTAAAAAGAAACTATGTAAAGATGCATTACGACCTTCTAAAGAAGATGTAATCATATAAATACCATAAACAGTTCTCTCACTTTCATTCATTTTTTCAAAATAATGATCAAAATCATCATTTTCTTTTCTCATACAATGAAACAATGCTGCCGCAGTCACATCTTCTCTTGGACATGTTTCTAAGACTCCAGGTCTTAAATATGAATATCTCTCTTTTTTAGCTTCATATTCCATCGCAGCTTTTTGACGATGTGCCCTATTTTCATTAACTCTTTTTTTAAAGAAAAAACCTAAAAAGCAAAGTGCAAAAATAAATAATCCCCAGACAATATAATTAGCCATTTCTTCTCCTCCTTTAATAAAAAAGAACATTCGCATAAGGACGAATGTTCGTGGTACCACCTTAATTCATATACAATCTGTATACCTCATAAACCTTAACGCAGTTATACGTGTTTACCTACTTCAATATTCAGAAAACAAACTCCAAGGCTACCTTCCATTTCTTCTTCTATCTCTTCACACCAACCAGAGATTCTCTTTAAGAATACAAAATGTACTCCTCCTCTTCAACGTCTATTATATTCTAACAAACCTGACTATCAAAGTCAATTATAACTGTGTAATAAAATCATGAATTGAATCTAAATAATATAATAAGCGTGAAAGCTTAATAATGTTATCAATTTCGTCATGTTCTAATTGAATAATAGGCACAATATTCATTAAACAGCAAAGTAATAATTTTTCTTCTTCTCTTAATTCAAACTTTTTCAAATAGGATTGACTCAAACAATCCAAATCAAAAAGAATATCTGGTATTTTTTGATACATATCAAATATATCATAAATGGGTAAATCCATTTCCAGATAATCAAGTGATATTAAACATTTAGATTTCAGTGAAATATGTTGATAATCAAAATTTTTATATGTGATACAAATACGAATAGATCGACAATTTTGAACACAATTCATATACTGTGATAAATATTGACGTGCTAAACATAGCGCATCATAGATACGATAATAATTCATAACAAGCAGCCATTGACTAGGTGAACGGTAAAGCTCATTTTCATAATTGGTAATCATCTGTTCATAATAAGCCATACGTTCCTGAATCACTTTTAAAACATCATTTTCAAGTGTATGAAAATATTGCTGATTGACTTTCATATCATAAAAACTATGACCATGGAGATAAGCTAGTGTTTCAAAATAAAATTGAATTTTCATTTCCTTAAGATGTTGTGAACCACTTTCAATAAACGGCATAAGATAAAGATATTGTTGCTGATAGGAAGTCAGATATTCATGATGATCATTCGGTATGATATGAACAAAACAGGATAAATTCAATGTTTCAATAGAATCATACATATTCTGTAATGATTTCTGTGATGTGATTTTTGCAACATAGTATCCTTCTTCACATTTTAATTTAAAAACATGTGAACTTAACTTAATTTCACCAATAACATGAAGTCCATAGTTTTTTAAAATAATTTCCTTCATATCATATATGGAATAATAACGATTGTTCCCTGGGTTAAAGAACGCTCATGATTGTACTGCTTAAGAGCATATTCATCTACTTTATAATGTCTAGCAATAGTTTCATAGCTATCACCGTCTTGAACAACATAAAAATAATATGTGCCTAAATCTTCATCATTATTGACATCTTCACTTTCTTGAACAGGCATATCAACTTGTTTATCTTCCAATGGCCTTGTCTGTTGAATTGTTACTTCCTTTGTTTCAGGAATAACATCCACAATTTTTTCTTCTTCACGTAAAAGCTTCTCAATCTCTTCTGCAGGATCCACTTCTTCATTTCTCGTCACTGTATCAACAACACGATCTTCATCATCCAATACCCCATATACATAAGCCTGTATAACCAATGACAAATTACCATCAACAAGATGATAATCAAAATCTTCTACTTTCACATGAAAATCTCTTTTATCTGTAATCTTTTCAAATAATGCGAAAATATCTAAATCTATTGTTTCATGAAATTGATGTTTTTCCTGTGTATCTTTATATTCACCATTAATCATAATACTACCAACCGCACGCATTCCATTTGTTTCCATCTTATAACGAATAGATTCATCAACAGATATCGAAATTAATTCATGAAGCTGATGATTCAAATCAACCATTTTTTTAAAATATATCTTTTGCATACAATCCCTCCTATCAAACTGTATGCATAAAATTGAAGAATATGAATAAGAGAAACTTTGACAATAAAAAAAGTAGAGCTTTTCTCTCTACTTCATTATTGATTCTTTTCAAGTATTGCTAATGCCTGTTTTAAAACAGATTGACCATTCATCATTCCATAATCTTTCATATCTATATGAGCAACTGGAACCCCAGGTGCTTCAGATTCAATTTTACGTTGAGCATAACGTACTTGAGGTCCTAATAAAATAATATCTGTTCGATTGGCATTAGCTTTCACCTCATTAGCACCAACAGCCCAAATTTCTGCCTCTATACCTTGTTCCAAAGCTGCTTTCTTCATCTTTTCAACAAGTAAACTTGTAGACATACCAGAAGCACAGCATAACATAATACGTATCATTTTTCTTCCCCCTCCCTATATCTATTATACAAAAAATGAAAAGATTTGTTAAGAGCGAGATTATTTGTTATAGCATATGAAAAAATAGGTATTATTGTGTAAAGTTTATTCCTTGCCTCTTTCACCACTTAATTTTAAAATAATTATTTTCAATCAATATTTTTAGAGTTCACATAGTTGAAAAATAGATTGCCATAATTCGTCAATTCCAACTTTATTTAGACTTGAAAAACGAACAAACAGATCCCCTTCTTGAAAATCCAAAGTTTCTTTAATACGTTTTTCATTTTTCTTTAAATCATTTCGTTTTAATTTATCTTCTTTTGTCGCCACAACAATAACAGGAATCTGATAATACTTAGCATACTGATACATTTGAACATCATCATGAGTCGGCTTATGTCGATAATCCACAATTAAAATTAAGCCTTTTAACAAATCACGTTCCCTTAAATATGTATCAATCATATCCGCAAAGCTTTCTTTTATAGCATCACTGACTTTCGCATAGCCATAACCAGGAACATCTACCAAACAGATTTCATCATTAATATTAAAGAAATTTAAAGTACGTGTTTTACCCGGTGTTGAAGAAACTTTTGCTAATTTTTGATGATTCGTCAACGTATTAATTAAGCTTGATTTACCGACATTACTGCGTCCAGCTAAACAAACTTCTGGTAATTGATGATCTGGCCATTGTGATTTCCATGCTGCACAGAGCAAAAACTGTGCTTTGTTTACCTTATACATATCTTTCTCCTTTCAAAAAAAGCTACTGATTCAATCAGCAGCTTTATTGTTTCACTAAAGCATTTTCTAAAACAGTATCAATGTTATCTGCTAATATAATATTCAAATCATTTTGAACTGATTCAGGAATATCATCAATATCCTTTTCATTATCTTTAGGAATAATGATTGTACGAATACCGCTACGATGTGCAGAAATTGATTTTTCTTTAAGTCCACCAATTGGTAATACTTGTCCTCTTAATGTAATTTCACCTGTCATAGCAACGTCATCACGAACAGGACGATTGCTAAAGGCAGATAAGATTGCTGTTGTTAAAGTCACACCAGCACTTGGTCCATCTTTTTTGACTGCTCCCTCTGGAACATGAATATGAATATCTTGCTTATCAAAAGCAATGTTTTCTAATCCATATTTTTGAGAATTTGCTTTCATGTAATCTAATGCAATAGAAGCAGATTCTTTCATAACATCACCAAGCTGTCCAGTAATAATAAATTTACCACTACCAGCAAAATGATTAACTTCAATTGGTAAAATATCTCCACCATATTGTGTATATGCCATTCCAGTAACAACACCTACTTGTGGCTTATCTAATTTTTTAGTATGTTCAAATGGTGCTTTACCAAGATATTCTTCTAAATCTTCAACATTTAATGTAAGCATTAAAGACTGATCTTTTAAGATTTTTAAAACAGCTTTTCGACAGATTTTAGCAATTAAACGTTCTAATTGTCTAACTCCTGCTTCACGTGTATAATGACGAATCACATACATTAATGCATCATCTGATATATGAAGCTGTTCATCTTTTAAACCATGAACTTTACATTCTTTTTTCAATAAATGTCTTTTAGCAATTTCTAATTTTTCTTGTTCTGTATATGAAGATATCTCAATGATTTCAAGTCTATCTCTTAATGGATCAGGAATACTTCCAAGATCATTTGCAGTTGCGATGAATAAAACTTTTGATAAATCATAAGGTTCTTCTAAATAATTATCAGAGAAGAATTGGTTTTGTTCTGGATCAAGAACTTCAAGCATTGCACTTGTTGGATCACCTTTATAATCACTAGACATTTTATCAATTTCATCTAATAAGAAAACCGGGTTCACAACACCTGCTTTTTTCATTCCTTGAATAATTCTTCCTGGCATAGAACCTAAATAAGTTCTACGATGTCCTCTAATCTCAGCTTCATCTCTTACTCCACCTAATGAAGCTTTTACAAATTTTCTACCTAATGCTCTTGCAATAGATTTAGAAATAGAAGTTTTCCCTACTCCTGGAGGACCAACCAAACAAATAATTGGAGCATTTAAAGACTGAGTCATTTGTTTAACAGCTAAGTGTTCCACAATTCTTTCTTTTGGTTTTTCTAATCCAAAATGATCTTCATCAAGAATTCTTTCTACTTCATTGATATCTTGTGTATCTTCAGTTTCTTGATACCAAGGTGTTTTCATAACCCAATCAATATAAGTTCTCACAACATTGGCTTCAGAAGAAGCAGGTGGCATCATATCATATCGTTTTAATTCTTCTTCAATCTTATCTTTGATATGTTGAGGATAAGGTTTTGATTGAATTTCTTCACGAATATAATCTGTATCATCTTCTTTACTAGGTGTATCACCAAGTTCTTCTTTAATTGCACGTAATTTTTCTCTTAAATAATATTCTCTTTGATTTTCATCAATACTTTCTTTGACTTTAAGATTAATTTTTTCTTCTATTTCATTAATTGTCTTTTCTTCTTCCATGCTTGCAAGAACTAATAATAAACGTTTATTAATATCACATTCAGCTAAAATAGCTTGTTTTGTTTTTAATTCGACATTAATATATTGTCCTATTGTATCAGCTAATGCACTTGCACTCATGCCCTGTGACAAACTTGCAAAAACTTCACGAGGGAAAACCTGAAGATTTTTATGCATTGTCTGCATCTGATCTGTTAATTTTCTAACTAACGCAATTTCTTCAGCACGGTCACCATGAATATCTTCAAGATATTTTGTTTTTGCAAAAAGACAACCATCTCTTTCTTCAAGATTTAAAATTTCTATTCTTTTTTGACCTTCAACAGTCAATTTGATTGTTCCATGATTATCTCTTTTGATTCTTCTTTTAATTTTGCATAATGTTCCATAATGATAAACATGATCAAAATCTGTATTTTCATCAAGTGGATTTGTTTGAGAAATAAAAACAACGTTTTCATCAAATTCATTCACACTTAATTCAATTGCTTTAAGGCTAAAACTTCTTCCTACATCTAAAGAAATTTCATGAGAGGGAAAAACAACCATCCCTCTAGTACAAATGACAGGTAAATCAACGACAATATCTAATTCATCCATAATTCATGACCTCCTTTGTATTTTCATTATTATATATAATAATGAGTCACTTGTCTATTCATTTGTTTTAATAAAACAAGACGCTTGAAGCGTCTTATTTTACATTATCTTTAATCAATTGAACAGCTTTACGAGTAGCTAAATCATTTCTAATTTGTCCTAACTGTCCTTCAAAGAGTTTTTTCACTTCGTCGAATTCTCTTCCATAGTAAGTTGCAATTTCTTTGATTTCGTCATCAACTTCATCATCGCTCACTTCGATATTTTCAGCTTTAACAATTTCAGATAAAATCAAATTAAATTTCACACGTTTTTCAGCTTGTTCTCTCATTTCAGCTTTCATATCATCAAGAGTTTTACCAGTTAATTGTTGGAATAAATCCATTGTTAAACCTTGTTGAGATAAATTTTGTTCAACTTCTCTTAACATTTGTTGAAGTTCTGTTTCAATCATTGCATCAGGAACTTCAAGTGGTGTATTTTCAATAACGGCATTGAAAATATCATCACTGAATTTTGCTTCAGCTTCATTTTGTTTTCTGTTTTTGATTTGTTCTTTTGTGTAAGTTTCTAAATCAGCTAAAGTTTCAATACCATCAACATTAACATCTTTTGCTAATTCATCATCAATTTCAGGTAAAACTTTTGATTTAATTTCATGAACTTTAACTTTGAAAGTTACTTTTTGTCCAGCTAAATCAGCAGCCTGGTAATTTTCTGGGAAAGTGACTTCAATTTCTTTTTCTTCACCAACACCCATACCAATTAATTGTTCTTCGAAACCAGGAATGAATGATCCTGAACCAATTTCTAATGGATGGTTTTCACCTTTTCCACCTTCAAAAGCAACACCATCTTTAAATCCTTCAAAGTCAATAACAGCTGTATCACCGTTTTCAACTTGACCATCTTCTTTTATAACTAATTCAGCAAATTGATTTTGATAATTCTTTAATTCAGCTTCAATTTCTTTCTTTGTAACTTTAACTTGTGTCTTTTTCACTTCTAAACCTTTGTACTGACCTAATTGTACTTCTGGAGCAACTGGTGCAGTTACAGTTAATTTAAGAACATCTTCTGAAATTTCATCAATTTTCACTTCAGGTTGTCCTACTGGACGAATATCATTATCCAATAAAATACCTGAATAATTTTGTTGTAAAATCATATCAGTTGCTTCTTCTAAAATAGTTCCTTTTCCAAGTCTTGCTTTGACCATTTGTTTAGGTACATGACCTTTTCTAAAACCATCAATCTTAACTTGTTTTGCTAATTTGTCTAATGCTTTTTCTTGAGCTTTTTTCCATTCTTCAGTTGTGAAAGTCACTTTAACTTCCATCATAGATTTTTCAAGTTTATTACAAACTGTTTCCATTTATACTTCCTCCATTATTTCAACACGCTTATTATACATGAAACAATTACATAATGCAACCATTTTAACACTCAACTTGTTTGAGTGCTAAAATTTGTTCTTCAATTGCTTCTAAATCACAATAATATAAAATTTCTAATTCTGACAAGTCAACATCTATAGAGAGTAATGTTGCCACATAATAATGAATTGAGGCTGCCCAGACATTATAATCCATTTCATCAATTTCCTGTGGATAGAAAGAATACAGTAAATATTCCAAATATTCCTGACACTGTTCAAAAAGTGATGGATTATCACTTTCTAATGCATTTTCAAGATACTTTAAAATACCTGTATAAGCAAGCTGATCTAATACCATTGGCATATAGCTTGGATTAAAACTATAAATCTGACCAAACTTCTCAACTTCCATTTCTTCATCAACCTGCTGATCGATCATAATTTCCATTAATAAAGTCTTTGCAAAAAAATGTTTATTTGGATCCATCAAATAAGTTTTAATTGTAGGAATAATCATACGAACATTCAATTGCTGTAATTGATCAAGTGCCATATACAACAAATCTTCATTACAATCTTTTTTATTTAACAATTGATTAATTTCTTCTATTGAAAAAATTTGATTTTTATTTTCAACTTCATATCGGGCTTCCTGCTTTTCAAGCAAAATTTCGTCATAAGCCGTATTAAACAAAGTTTCATATTGATAAGGTATATAAGGCATAGATAATTCTTCAATTAATAAATCTATTGCTTCTTCATATTCACCCAATTCTTTTAATGCCATGATGTACATAGATATAACATCATAATATGTTTCTTTTGCCAAAGCCTTTGCATGAGCGCCTTCATATTTTGCTTTTTCAAATTCACCCAACCCGATGAAACAAACGAGTCTTAAATATCTTGTTTTTTCATCATTCATATCATGAAGCTGATTTAAAGCTTGAAGATATTCACCATTTTCAATCAACTCTTCAATCAATTTTATCCCTCCTTTTGACTTGTACGAGATATTCTATCAAAATTTAAATATTTAAGCAAATTATTTTTACATATTTTATCATTCTACAAAAAACTGTTATACACAAACATGTATAACAGCCCTTATGTTATTCATCACCAAAGCAGACACCAACAGCTTTAGCAGCACGAACCAATTCACCATTTGGATCGACACGTTTTTGTTTACCGAATTTAGCATCACCAATAACTTCTTCTAATGATGTATAATCCATATTTTCTCCATGAAGAGTCACAACATTACCAAATAGTCCTTCATCAATCAATTCACATGCTTTAACTCCAAAACGAATAGATAAAATACGATCATAAGGAGTAATATCTCCACCACGGATAATATGTCCTGGATTAACAGAACGTACTTCATGATTTGGAATCACTTTTTCTAAATCATCCGCTACTTTTGCAGCCAAACCACTATAACGAACTGGGTCAGGTGAATCTTCTACAATTTTACCAATGACTTTTGTACCATCAGCATATTTTGCTCCTTCAGCTACTGCAATAACAGTATAAGGCAATCCCTGTTCATCACGTTTAGCAATATGTTTAGCAATATTTTCAATCGTAAATGGAATTTCTGGAATTAAACAAACACCAGCATTTCCAGCAAGTCCTGCATATAAAGCAATCCAACCTGCATCTCTTCCCATTAATTCACAGCAAATAACACGATGATGAGATTTAGCAGTTGTCTGTAAACGATCAATAAATTCAGTTCCTACACTCATTGCACTGATGAAACCATATGTAAGGTCTGTACTAGATAAATCATTATCCATAGTTTTAGGAACTCCAATAACATTAACACCTTTTCTTGAAAAATCTCTAGCACTTGTTAGCGTTCCATCTCCACCTAAAACAACAAGAACATCAACACCCGCTTTTTTCAAGTTTTCTACACCAACATCACTGACATCTTTTTTAACTTTTCCACCTTTTCCATCATCTACCAAATAGTCAAAAAGATTATCTTTATTAGAACTATATAAAATAGTTCCACCTTCCTTATAGATGTTTTCAACTTTTTCTTCTGTTAATTCAATATAGTTATTGTTATATAAACCACGGTATCCATAAACATAACCTATAACTTCCCATCCATATTTATGAATAGCTGTTTTTGTAATTGTTCTAATTACTGCATTTAATCCTGGACAGTCACCACCACCAGAAAGTAATGCTATTCTTTTCACTTTCTTTTCCATATCATTATCCTCCACATTTATTTTCCATTCTTCATTATAATAAAAATCATCACAGAAAACAACAAAAAATGAATACGTTTACAAAATTTCGTATAAAATAAGAAGTTAAAGATGTTTTCATTGTTTTAAACATTCTTTAACTTTTGTTATAGGTAAACCAATGACATTATCACGATCACCAACAATATAATCAACAAATACACTAGCTTTCCCCTGAATACCATAAGCGCCTGCTTTTCCCATCCATTCATTGGAATCTAAATAATCATCAATCATCGCAGTTATATCTTTAAAAAAGACTTGTGTTTTTTCACAAAATGTTTTTAAATCATTTCCCATATATATGGCAACTCCTGTATAAACATCATGACGATGATGAGATAGACGCATCAATATTTCATAAGCTTCCTGACGATCATTTGGTTTACCAATGACACAATGATCAAAATAAACCACTGTGTCTGCCGCAATAACAATATCGTGAGGATATTTTTGATGAATAGGATATGCTTTACGCATCGCTAAATCACATAAACGTTTTTCAATAGGTAATGAATCATCTAATGTTTCATCAATAAAAGAAGCATCAACTTTAAAGTCAATGCCTTCTCTTTCAAGCAATTCTTTTCTCCTAGGAGAAGTGCTTGCTAAAATAATTTTACTCATGGTCTTTCTTTTCTTCTTTATGTATTGGTTTAGGAAGCAATGCTTTACGAGAAACATTGACACCCTTATCAGTAATCTTAGTTACTTTGACTTTAATGATATCACCTATTTTTAAAACATCAGAAGCTTTATTGATACGTTCATGAGCAATATCTCCAACATGTAAGAAACCATTTGTTCCTTCAAATAATTCTACAAAAGCAAATTTATCTTCAACACGAACAACTTTTCCATCATAAATTTCCCCAACTTCTGCTCTTCTTACAATATTTTCAATAAGTTTGGCAGCAGTTTCAATAGCTTCCTGATCATAATGATAAATTGTTACACGACCATCTTGTTCGATATCAATTTTAACATCATTAGATTTTTCAATAATTTCATTAATTGTTTTACCACCAGTTCCAATAACATCTTTAATTTGATCTGGTTCAATTTTCATCATATAGACTTTTGGTGCATATGGACTCAAATGATCTCTTGGTTCACTAATAGCATTCATCATACATTCCATAATCTGCTGACGTCCTACTTTCGCTTGCGCTAAGGCTTCTTGTAAGATTTCTTTTGTGATTCCATCAATCTTGATATCCATCTGTAAAGCACAGATACCATTTTTTGTTCCAGCGACTTTAAAATCCATATCTCCTAAATGATCTTCCATTCCCTGAATATCTGTTAAGATTGTATAATCATCACCTTTTTTCACAAGTCCCATTGCAACACCACTAACCGGATTACTAATTGGAACACCAGCAGCCATTAATGCCATAGATGATGCACAAATAGAAGCTTGTGATGAAGAACCATTAGATTCTAAAACTTCAGAAACAACACGAATTGTATATGGGAATTCTTCTTCGCTTGGAATAACCTGAGCTAAGGCTCTTTCACCTAAAGCACCGTGTCCAATTTCACGACGACCAGGCGCACCCATTCTACCTGTTTCACCAACAGAATATGGTGGGAAATTATAGTGATGCATAAAACGTTTTTGATCTTCTAAACCTAAACCATCAATTTTTTGATGTTCTCCTAAAGCACCTAATGTACATACAGAAAGCACTTGTGTTTCACCACGTGTAAACAAAGCAGAACCATGTACTCTAGGAAGTAAATCAACTTGTGCATCCAATGGACGAACTTCATCAATTTTACGTCCATCAGGTCGAATCTTATCTTCTGTGATTAATCTTCTTACTTCATCTTTTTCTAAATCATGTAAAACGATTTTAACCTGTTTAATAACAGCTTCCTGTTCTTTTGAATCAGCATATTCTCTAGCTTCAAATAAAGCGACAACTTCATCATTGATTTCATCAATAGCTCCATATCTTTCTAATTTACCAGGAATAGAAACTGCCTGAATCATTCTCTCTTTAGCTAAAGATTCTACTTCTTTTACAATATTTTCATCTAATTCAAACAAAGGAATTTCAATTTTTTCCTTACCATATAAAGCCACAATTTCTTCTTCAAAAGCAATTAACTGCTTAATAGCTTCATGACCAAATAATAATGCATTTAACATTGTTTCTTCATCAACTTCTTTAGCATCAGCTTCAACCATGTTAATAGCTTCTTTAGTCCCAGCAACTTCTAGATTAATTAAACTTCTTTCCATCTCTTCAGGACCAGCATTGATTGTAAACTGTCCATCAATCAAACCAACATTCACACCTGCAATTGGTCCATTGAATGGAATATCAGATAAACATAAAGCTAGTGATGCTCCAAGCATCGCTGCCATTTCTGGTGACGCATTCTGATCCACTGATAAAACAGTATTCACAACTTGAACTTCATTTCTAAATCCATCAGCAAATAATGGACGAATAGGACGATCAATCATACGTGCCGTTAATGTTCCATGTTCACTAGGACGCCCTTCTCTCTTTAAAAATCCTCCTGGGATTTTCCCAACTGAATATAATTTTTCTTCATATGTTACTGTTAATGGAAAAAAGTCTACGTCTTTAGGCTCTTTTCCAGCCACTGCAGTAGATAAAATCACTGTATCATCATATCTTACTAAAACAGAACCATTAGCCTGCTTAGCAAGTTCACCTGTTTCAACAGTTATTGTTTTCCCATAAAACTCTAAACTCATTACATGTTTTGACATATTATATTTTTCACCTCATTCATTATCTTTGTCATTATAGCATATTTTACAGTAATAACAAATCATTTCTTTATCATATTTTACACAGATATCCATAAAAAAAAGATGACCGAAGTCATCTTTTCACTATTTATGCTTTGATAATTCCTTATCTTTCATTTCTTTAACCATTTTCGTCAGATGTTCTTTTTCACTTTGAAGTTGTCCATACATTTCTTGTGTGTCCATCTTCTGATGAGATGGAATATGTTTATTTGTATTTTCATGAAATGTCTTTTCATAAGATTCTTCAGCTTTTTCATGAATACAATGACGTAAAGCTTCTAAAGTTTTATGTTTATGTTCTTCTTTTTCTTTCATTTCCTGAATTTCTTTTTTTAATTCAGTCTGATTGAAAATAACTTCATTTTCTTCATCCTGACTATTTCTTTTTTCCTGATCTTTAAATACCTTTTGATAAGCGTCTTTTGCTTCTTGAATAATATCTTCCTTACTCATATTGTCGTCCTCCTTCATTTGACGAACTTATTATAAAATGATTGATTTCAAAAAAACATAGACGCTCAACATTTGATTATATGATTAACAAAATTTATGATTGAAAATGATATTTCTGTTATTTTTATTTACAAAAAGAAAAGATATTCATTTCGAATATCCTTATCTTCTTAATCCTAATTTGTCAACTAATGCTGTGTATCTATCAAGATCTTTATTTTTTAAATATTTTAATAAATCTCTTCTTCTACCGATTTTCTTTAAAAGACCTCTGTTTGAATGATAATCTTTTTTATGAACTTTAAAGTGTTCATTTAATTTGTTGATATCAGCAGTTAATACAGCGATTTGTACTTCTGGAGAACCTGTATCTCCTTCTTTAGTTGCGTATTCTTTCATAATAGCAGTTTTTTCTTCTTTAGTTAACATTATTTATTCCTCCTTTTATTTGACTTAGCCATGTCCAAGAAATAGGTCGAGGACTCTTATATCCTAGATATAGCCGCATTTGTAATTATAAAGAAAGCATAGGAAAAGTCAAGTTATTTATTGATCTTCATGAAAAGAATTTATAAAATATTTCAAAGGAGGATATTTCATGAATAAAATAGCATTTATTGGTGTTGGCGTTATGGGTAAACCTATGGTTCAACATCTTACTAGCGCTGGATATGATGTAACAATCTATACACGTACTAAAAGCAAGGTACAAGATTTAATAGATTTTGGTATTACCTGGAAAGATAGCGTTTATGAATGTATACAAAATCAAGACATAATTATGACAATGGTAGGCTACCCTCATGATGTTAAAGATATTTATTATGGTCCAAAAGGAATCATAAACAATGCAAAGCCAGGAGCTATTCTTATAGATTTGACAACATCATCGCCAAAACTTGCAAAAGCAATTTATAACGATGCCAAAGCACATCAGTTAGAAAGTTTAGATGCTCCCGTATCTGGAGGAGATTTAGGAGCCAAAAATGCAACACTCTCTATTATGGTTGGTGGAGACTATACAACTTTTCAAAAAGTTCAAAAAATATTAGATATCCTAGGTACAAGTCTATATGTAGGAGCAAGCGGTATGGGACAACATACCAAAATGGCTAATCAGATAGTGATTGCTGGAACCATTGCAGGTGTCAGTGAAGCCATTCACTATGCCAAAGAACATCTATTAGATATGGATATATTGATGCAATGTATCACCAAAGGTGCCGCTGCCAGCTGGCAGTTAGAACATAATGGACAAGCGATGATTGATGAACAGTTTCAGCCAGGGTTTTATATCAAGCATTTTATCAAAGATTTAAAAATTGCTAAAGAGGAAATGGATCATCAAGAACTTCCTGTCTTAAATACTGTCTTACAAATGTATCAAAGTCTTCAAGAAGACAATCTAGGAACACAGGCTCTCATACACTATTACGAAGAAAACTCATGAAGTTTTCTTTTTTTGTATCATAATCAAAGAAAGCATTAATAATAAAAAACTGACAAAATGCATCAAATCAAAACTTTCATTTAAAAATATTAAGGATTCTATATAAGTAAACACAGGATTTAAACTTAAAAAGAAACTTGTTTGAACAGCACCGATTTGTTGAATAGCTTTCATATAAGTGATTTGTATAAAAGCAAACCCTAGACCAGAAATAATCAAAAATAAAATCCAGTCCCATATATTTAACGAACTTAACTGATAAAATCTCAATTGTCCCTCTAACAAACAATGTCCAAGTAAAAAAAGAGAGCCAAATAATAATTCAAAAAAAGTAAAACTTATACTATGAGAAATATTCCATTTTTGAATAAGAATATTACCAGAAATATAGAGAATCATACCAAGCAGAAGATAAAAGAATCCAATCTGTATTGAAAAAATCTGAAAATGAATAGATAGTAAAAAAGCAAACAATGATAAAAACATAGCTATCCATTCTTTAAATGTATAATGATTTCTTAAAAAAAGAAATGATAATAAGAAAGTTACTGTTGGAGATAAAGCATTCATAAATGCATTATCTACCCCTTTTACTTGATTCATACCCAAGAAAGTAAAATAGAAGTTTAAATATATAGATAGAAGTGCAATAATGATTAATTTCTTCTTATTTGGACAATGTAAAGGAATATGAGTAAAACAAATATATAAACCTAAAAATAAAAAAGATAATAAGACTCTTAAAAATGCTAAAAATAAAAAAGGAAGCTGATTCAGCAATAATTTCATAACAATAACATTACTTCCCCAAAAAAAGCTTGCTAAAAAAAGTTGAAAATAAATGGACATACTATTCACCATTTCTAGTATGTCCATTTTCATATATTTCAATCATTATTTATATTGATGTGATTTTCCAATAATCTCATGAATATCTTCAATACCCATGTCATCCAAAATATCATTCATTTCCTGAATGATTTTAGGACAAGCATAAGGATCAACAAGGTTTTGACAACCTACAGCCACTGCACTAGCTCCTGCTATCATCATTTCAATAGCATCCTTACCAGTGGCAATCCCACCCATTCCAATAACAGGAATAGACACTGCCTGAGTCACTTGATAAACCATACGTAAAGCCACTGGAAAAATAGCTGGTCCACTATATCCACCTGTTTTATTTGCAATAATTGGTCTTCCTGTTTTGATATCAAAACGCATTCCTATCATTGTATTAATCATTGTAATTCCATCTGCTCCAGCTGCTTCAACTGCTTTTGCCATAGCAACTATATCAGTGACATTTGGAGAAAGTTTTACATAAACAGGTTTTTGACTCACTGCTTTTACAGCCTTTGTCACTGCGGCAGCCATGTCCGGATGAGTTCCAAATTGAATTCCTCCCGCATGTACGTTAGGACAAGAAATATTAAGTTCTAATGCCCCTACCATATCATGTTTAGATAGACGTTTAGCAGTTTCAACATAATCATCAATAGCACTACCCCCAATATTAGCAATAACTTTATCATTGTATAATGGACGTAATTTTTCTAATTCTTCATGTATCACTGCATCCACCCCTGGATTTTGTAAACCAATAGCATTTAACATTCCACTTGGTCCCTCTGCGATTCTTGGTAAAGGATTTCCATAACGTGGTTCTAAAGTTGTTCCCTTTAACATCATCGAACCTAAACAGTTGATATCATAAAATTTTGTAAACTCATACCCAAAACCAAATGTTCCACTTGCTGGAATAACTGGATTTTTCATATTTAATCCAGGTAATTCAACTCTTAAATTAGCCATTGACAATCACCTCACTTGACATTAACACTGGTCCTTCAACACAAATACGTTTATATGGTTTTGTCTTGACTTTACATGAACATCCCATACAAGCACCAAAACCACATCCCATACGCGCTTCAAATGAAAGATAACCATTTTCAGGATATGTTAAAACCAAAGCATCAAGCATTTTTTCAGGACCACAAGCATAATATTTATCAAATTCAATATGATTTTCTTTTAAAGCATCAATAACAGTCCCTTTAACACCAACACTTCCATCCATAGTTGCTATATATGTAGGACAAATGTCCATAAATTCTTTTTGATAGAAAATATCATTTTGACTATTAAATCCAAGTACAGCCTGAACTTCAACACCATGATTTTTTAAAGTTTTTGCTAAATTATACATCGGTGGCACACCTAATCCTCCACCAATCACAACTGCCTTTTGAGCCTGAAAATCTAAAAAGCCATTTCCAAGTCCTGTTAAACAGTCTAAAGTATCACCAATATTTTTCTGTGAAAGAATCTGTGTTCCTTCCCCAACAACTTTAAAAATAATAGTGATATGATTTTCATCATAATCACAAATACTCATGGGTCTTCTTAAATAAGGCTGTAATGAGTCATTAATTTTGACATTAATAAATTGTCCTGGTGTTTGAATGAACTTTGCAGCTTCACCTTCTAAAACCATTTCATATACATCTTTGACAAGTTCTTTTTTAGAAACAATTGTCATTATTCCCTGATAGTTTTCCATTTATTTTTCCTCCAAATTTATAAATTCACCATTCAAAATATTAGCAAAAATACGACCATAACATGTTGTTCCTAAAAATGGTGTGTTGGCTGATTTTGATTTCAAGTCCTTTTCTTCAATCGTAAAAGATTGATCAAGGTCAAAAATACATAAATTAGCTAAAGAACCAGTTTGAACTTGACAATCAAAATGTAAAACTTGAGCTGGTCCAACTGTTAAAGCATCTAGAATTGTTTCTAAAGAAACCAGATTTTTCTTAACTAAATAAGTATATAATAATGGAAATGCATGTTGTAAACCTATAATACCAAACGGTGCATTTTGAATAGATGTATTCTTTTCATCTCTAGCGTGTGGCGCATGATCAGTAGCAATAACTGTGATTGTACGATCATTGAGTCCTTGAATAAGTGCCTGATGATCTTCTTGACTTCTAAGTGGTGGATTCATCTTAAAATTAGGATGACAATCTTGAATATTGTCTTCTGTTAAAATTAAATGATGTGGTGAAGCTTCACCTGATACAGATAAACCTTCTTTTTGAGCTTCATTTAATAAAGCTACAGTTTCTTTTGTAGAAATATGACAAACATGATAACGATTGTGATATTGCCTAACTATCTCTAAATCTCTTGCTACCTGCTTATACTCTGAAGCACTATTAATACCTATTAAATGATGTTCTTTAGCATAACGTCCTTCATGTATACAACCACCATGCAGCTCACTTTCATCTTCACAATGAGCGACAATAATAGAATCTAAATTACTTGCCAACTGCATAGCCAATTCCATCATCTCATCACTTTGAACACCTTTACCATCATCAGAAAAACCTACGACTATTTCTTCATCAATAAGACGTGCCATATCTACTAATTTCTGACCTTGAAGATTTTGAGTGATTGCACTATATGTATAGATGTTAACACAACCATCTTGTTCAACCCTATGTTTGAAATCTAAAACTGTTTCAATATCATCCATACATGGATTTGTGTTCGCCATAGCTACAATTGTACCATATCCACCATACAATGCACTTAAACTTCCTGTATGAATTGTTTCTTTATGTTCAAATCCTGGTTCTCTTAAATGTGTATGTATATCTATAAAATTATGTGAAACCAACTTACCTTGTAAATCAATGACAGGCATATCACCGTTTTCGATATTTGAAGATATCTCTTCAATATAACCATCTTTGACTAAAATATCTGTTTTTTGAAAAATACCCTGATTATATAAATAAGCGTTTTTTAATAAGTAATTATTCATTTTCTAATACCTTATGAAGCATTGCCATTCTTACAAAAACACCATTTTGCATTTGTGTAAAAATACGACTCTTCTCACTTTCTACCAATTCGTCTTTAATTTCTACATCACGATTAATAGGAGCAGGATGCATAATAATAGCTGTTTCCTTTAAACGTTGATATCTTTCTAAAGATAATCCATAAATCTGATGATATTTTTCTTTAGAAAAATTTTCATCTCCAACATGACGTTCATGTTGAACTCTTAAAAGCATAACAATGTCCATGTCTTCAATAACATCATCAAAATCAACATAGTTGTAGCCTTCCTGTTTATATTCCAATGGTCCAGAAGTATATACATTCATACCAAGTCTTTGCATAACATGATAATTAGAATGAGCGACACGTGAATGTAAAATATCACCCACAATAACAACATTTAATCCTTCAAAATGTCCAAATTCTTCTTTAATAGTCATTAAATCAAGTAAAGATTGTGAAGGATGATTTCCTTTACCATCACCAGCATTTAAAATAGGAACATTAAGCTTTTCTAGCTGTTTAAAATAATCTTCTTCAGGATGACGAATAACTAAAGCATCACAACCGATACTTTCAAATAATTTACAAGTATCATACAAAGTTTCACCTTTCTTTAAACTTGAATTACTAGCCTCAAAATTTTGAGTACGACAACCTAAATTACCAGCAGCCATATCAAAACTATAATGAGTTCTTGTTGATGGCTCAAAAAAAAGATTGGCAACAACTTTCTTTTGGTGATAATCAATCACTTTACCATTTTTAAAAGCAATAGCCTCATCAATAATATTTTGAATCTGTTCTAAAGACAATTCATTTAAATCAACAATTCTTTTCATAGATCCTCCCTTATTTATATTACCCAAATTTTTCATGTAATGCTTTTTCCACAATCGGTGGTACCAAGCCTGTTACACAACGATGGTGTGAAGCAATTTCTTTGACTGATGAAGAAGAAATATAAGAATGATTAGGCCTCGTCATTAAAAAAATCATATCCACACTATCATCTAAATATTGATTTGAAAAGGCCAACTGTAATTCATATTCAAAATCCATCGTTGCACGTAAACCTCGTACCAGTATGGGTGCATTCATTTTTTTAGCATAAGATACTGCTAAATCATCACTAAAATCCACACGAACATTAGCGTAAGTTTTTGTCACCTCTTTTAAAAGCGCCAAACGTTCTTCAAGAGAAAACAATGTTGTTTTTTGCGGATTGACAAATATAGTGACATACAAAACATCATACATCTTACTTGCACGTTCAATAATATCCAAATGACCACATGTAACCGGATCAAATGTTCCAGCATATACTGCATTCATGATTTATTCTCCTTATATATTAATATTTGTAATGATGTAATCCCATAAATTTGTTGTTTCTTTAATATAAATGGTTCTTTAACATCAATGGCTTCTTCTTTTAAATCTTCTATAACAATAATACAATCATCATTCAACATATGATTTTCAACCAGAAAATCCAATATTTTCTGATGAACTTTCATACTATAAGGTGGATCAAGTAAAACCAAATCAAAGCAAATATTCTCCTGAGCAAACTTTAATAAAGCTTTCCAATAATCCATCTTATAAATATGAACAACATCTTCAATCTTTAATGCTTTTACATTGTCTTTCACTGTTAAAAAAGCACGATATTGTTTATCAACACTATACAATTGATCCATACCACGACTAATAGCCTCAATTCCAAGCCCACCACTACCAGCAAACAAATCTAAACATGTACCACCTTGAAAATAAGGACCTATCATATTGAATAAATTTTCTTTGTTTTTATCTGTTGTAGGTCGTGTTAATTTAGAATCAACACTTTTAAGTTGACGACTCTTTAATTTTCCTGCAATGACTCTCATGAATTATACCTCACAACTGAAAACGTTCTATTTGTAAATCATCACTTATATTCTTAAAAACAATACATGTGACTTCTTCTAACAAGTCATTCAATTGATCATAAGCCTGATAATAATTCTGAATAAAAGAATTTTGACTCATCTCATATTGAACTTGCTGTAATTCTTTTTTTAATGACTGTTGCCCAATATCTCCAGGATAGTCTTTTATTTTTAAATAATCTTCCTTCAAACTTTGATACCTTGATAGTAATGCAACAGTCTGATCATGATACAAATGACATTGTGCCTGATTATATTTTTCAAATTCTTCTGTTTTAAAAATAGCATCCATTAGTTCATCAATCATTTCATACATATTTTTCACCTACAATAACATATCTAACATCTGTAATAAAGTTCCTACTCTTTCAATACGGTCAGCAAAAGTCATTTTATTTTCTACTTTATATTGTCGTAAAAGTGTTGGAAACTCTTGAGGATAGCGTGATAAAATCAAATACCATTTTGGGTGCATTCTTAAATATTGACGCAACTCCTCATTAATCATCGTACCACTGCCTATTTTGAGACTTTGGTTGTTCTTTAACAACAAAAGTGCTAACAAGATCTAAGATTTTTTGCAACCCCTCAAAACTTTTTGAAAGAGCATCTAAATCAACATTTTTTAAAATATCTAACAACCCAGTCAAGTCTGTCCTATTATGTTTATAAGGTTCCCACATTTTGTCATCTTCACCATATAAAACATAAAATTCATAAAGTTGCTGCCAGGTATAACGTCCTTTTACAACTTCTTCGCGAATAGCTGGTATTGTTTTCACAAAAGCTTTAAAATCATCAATTTGCATATTCTCACCATTAATAACATATGCAATTTTATTCCATTTGTTCTTTTAAAAGATCACGATTATATTTTGCAATGATAGATTGAGCAATTCCTAATCCCATCATAGCTGCCAAAGTTGAAGAACCCCCTGAAGAAATCAATAACAATGGAACTCCTGTCATAGGAATAAAGCCAGAAACTCCTCCAACATTCACTAATAAATGAGTAAAGAAATATAATCCTACTCCATAAAGAATTAATTTACTTTTTGTATCCTTAATTCTTAATGCATAATGAAACATCTTATATATAATAATCACATAAGGAATTAAAAACAGCATGAAACCAACCAAACCTAATTCCTCATAAATAATGGCCACAATAAAGTCATTATGTGATTCAGGTATATAGCCATACTTTTGAGTTGATGAGCCAAACCCTTTTCCAAATAAACCACCTGTCGCAAAAGCAATCAATGCATTCGTTAATTGCCAGCCATCACCTTCAATATCACCCAAAGGATTTAACCAGGTATAAATACGACCTAACTGATATGGTTTTAATATGAAAGTTGCACTTAACAATATAAGAATAAAACCAATAACCAGTAAAATCAAAGCAAGTTTTTTATATTTGGTATAGTATGGACGTGGTGTAATAAAAAACAACATCATACAGATAAACGCCATAATTAAAGAGCTTCCCATATCCTTTTGTAAAAAGACACCAACAAAAAAGGCAATAAAAATAGCTAAAATAGGTCTAAGTATACAATACCATAATTTTCTTTTTTGAAGTTCTTCCTTTTTTTGTCTTGTGATATTTCGAGGAATCTGACAATATTCTTCGATTTCTCCAAAATGGAAAGACAGAAAAAGAATCATAATAACTTTCATAAACTCAGCAGGCTGTATAGTAAATGAGCCAATACGAATCCAGGCATGTGAACCTTTTCCATCTTCAAAAAATAAACAAGCTAACATTAAAACTAAACCAATAGCATAAAAGATCCATGTTGAATTGGCATTCACCCAGCTCTTTTTAAAACAACGTGTTAAAAAAATCATCGCTGCAAAACCACCCAACACAAAAATAGCTTGTTTAATCATATTCATCGAAGCATACATAGGTCCCATCTTCGCTGATTGGCCAACTGAAGCACTTCCAATCATCACAATACCATATATGGTTAAAATAACTACACAAAAATAAACTGTCTTATCAACTCCACGTCTTTTAAAAATTCTTTTCAATAAATTTATCATCGCATGTCAATCCAATCATTGTCTTTAGCTTTTTGAAAAACTTTATATATTGAATAATGTGAAACCTTTTCAAAAGCAGCATCAATTTGTTTTTGTTCACTTTTTGAATCAACAACTTTTATATATCGACGATAACATGTCATAAATTCATCTTTTGAAATACCTTCTTCATAAGCTTTTTCAACAGCATTATATAAAGACATTACATCAATAATATCTTGGGTATCCCAAAATGGACTCAACGGATAATCGTACATTTTCTTCACTTCCTATCTTTTTCATATTATACATGATATGAATTAAAAATAAAACAGGAATTGGGTAGAAACACTAGCAAATTTGTAAATAAAGAATAGTTTAAAGTGAAAGGAGGGATTTCAATGAACTCTTGTTATAATTACGGAGGATGTGGATGCAATAGCTTCATGCCAACATTTGGATTTAATCCATTTGGATGTGGTGGCTGCAACAGTTTTCCAGTCATGACAACAAGTTGTGGTGGATTTAGTTGCAATAATGGCTGCACTTGGTTTGCTATTGTCTTAGTTGTCTTCTTATTGCTTATTATCTGTGGATGCACAAAAATTTGTTAATCCAAAAAATATGCTAGATTTCTAGCATATTTTTTTCGTTTATGATACAATACATGGCGAGGTGATTAACAACATGATTTTAATGAAAGATATTATTGATGATCATCATCCTTTGATTCGTGAGATTTCTCAACCTGTAGAGATGCCTCTTAGCCAGGAAGACGAACAATTATTATTAGATATGCATGAATTTCTTGTGAATTCACAAGATGAAGAGCTTTCTGAAAAATATCAATTACGTCCTGCCGTTGGAATCGCAGCAGTACAATTAGGTATTTTAAAAAGAATGTGTGCTATTCATGTTTTGACATACGATCAGGATGGAAATATAAAAAAAGCCGATGACTATGCTCTTGTTAATCCTAAAATTGTTTCTTATACAGAAAAACAATCTTATTTAAAAGATGGTGAAGGATGTTTAAGTGTCAATGAGGAAAAAGATGGATATGTTCCTAGACATGCAAAAGTAACTGTCAAAGGATATGATGTTTTAACACATCAAGATGTCACTATTGTTGCAAGAGGATTTTTATCTATTTGTTTACAACATGAACTCGATCATTTTGACGGTGTTCTTTTCTATGATCATTTCAATAAGAACAATCCTAAGGCACCTTTGCCTAATGCTATGATTGTTGAATAAAGAAGCCCTATGGAATTTATTTCATAAGGCTTTTTTATTGATTAAATTTGATCAAATGCTTGATTTAAATCAGCAATCAGATCATCAACATTCTCTAATCCTATAGAAATACGAATTGTTCCTTGTTGCACTCCTCCAGCTAATCTTTCTTCTTCACTCATTTGAGCATGTGTTGTTGATGCAGGATGTGTGAGTAGACTTCTAGAATCAGCAAAATTTGTAACATGAGTAAAAAGTTGAATATGATTAATAACTGATTTTCCAGCTTCTAAACCACCCTTTACTCCAAAAGTAAACAATCCTCCAAAACCTTTTGGAAAATATTTCTGACATAAATCATATGATGAATGGCCTTTTAACTCAGCATAGCTTACCCATTCCACTTTTTCATGATTTTGTAAAAACTCAGCAATCTTTCTTGAATTTTCAACATGTTTATCCATACGTAAAGATAATGTTTCTAATCCAAGTAAAGTCATATACGCATTAAATGGCGACATACATCCACCTAAATCTCGCAATGTTTTCGCAACAGCTTTTGTACAAAAAGCCTCTTGTCCTAAATCTGCATAAACAATATCATGGTAAGCTTTATCAGGTGTTGTCATCAATGGGTATCTTTCATTATGCCAATCAAAACGGCCACTATCCACAATGATTCCTCCCATAACATTTCCATGTCCAGCAATATATTTTGTCGTAGAATAAACAACCAAATCAGCACCATGTTCAATAGGTCTAAATAAATAAGGCGTTGGTGTCGTATTATCTACAACAAATAATAAACCATGACGATGGCAAATTTCACTAATCGCATCAAAATCTAACATATCTCCATTAGGATTACCCACTGATTCAACAAATATCATTTTTGTTTTCTCATTAATTAAGTTCTCCATAGTCTCCAAATCACGTGGATTAACAAAATGAGAAGTAAATCCCATTCCCTGCATTGTTCCTGATAATGAACCAATTGTTCCCCCATATAAGTTATTGGCAGCAATAATTTCATCACCACTTTGACAAACAGTCATAATCAATCCCATGATAGCTGCTGTCCCAGAGGCAAAAGCTACCGCTCCTACACCACCATCTAAAGCAGCCATTCTTTGTTGAAGAACATCTACCGTTGGATTAGATAAACGTGAATAAAAATAGCCACCTTCTTCTAAGGCAAAAATATTTTTTGCCTGATCAGCACTATCAAATGTAAAAGCATTAGATAAATAAAGTGGTACACCTGTTGCTTTTGTTACAGGATCAGGTTTTTGTCCTGCATGTATCTGCAATGTTTCAAATTGATATTTCTTTGACATTCATATTCCCCCTTTTATGAAAGATATTGTATCACAAATAAAATACAAAAAAAAGCTATTCCATAGATAGCTCAATAATAATGATTACAAATATTTACCATATCTTCAATATATACACGACCACCAGAGATGATATCATCATCTAAATGATGTTTTGTTTTAAATGACTTCTTACAAGAATATGTTTCTCTCATTAATGGTAAGTCTTGTTTTAAACATAATTGAATGATTTTTTCCATTTCTTTGCTTTTAAAACAAAATAAGTTAAATAATGCCAGATTACGAATATGTTGACGAGATAGCTGACATATAAAATTTTCTAATTCTTTATCTTTTAAACATGGATATTCTTCAAATCCAATAACCAGAAGATCAATGTCTTCCTGAAAAGAAAAATCTGTTATTGGTTTGGCATAAGTTCGTGCATATCTTGCCATGTCTTCTGCTAAAAGTTTTGCATCTTTGCAATGCGTTGTATAAACAACTTGAACTTTCATAAAACCAGCCACCTTTCTATTTTATTATAAAAACAAAATATGAACTGAAAATAAACATGTGTCCTTATCGTTTTATAAATCAAATCATATGTTATGATGGAAGGAGGTTAATATGAATATTTTTCAAGAAGATAAAAACTGTTTTTCACCATTTTATATGTCAAATCAAACAAGACAATGTCAACCTGTTCTTTTTGATCCACAGGAAGCTATTTCATTAGGTAATTTATTTAAAGATCTCTATATGTCTTATCAGGGATTTTCTAATTATTGTCTACAACCTGAAAATGCACGTCAACAAGCGTTACTAGAAGTTCAGATGTATTATTTTGTAGCACATGAAATCAATCTCTATTTAGATATGCATCCTCATGATGAAAAAATGATTCAATTATATGAACAATATATTCAAAAGGCAAAACAAAGCCAAGATGTATTTGAAAAGAGATATGGTCCTTTAGAAGTACAAAACACTCAAAATAAAATCCCATTTGAATGGATACAAGGTCCTTGGCCTTGGGAATATCAAAAAGATTAAGGAGGTTTAAAAATGTGGATTTATAGTAAGAAATTACAATATCCTATTTCCATTAAAAATAAAGATTTATCTATGGCCAAATTCATCATTACACAATTTGGTGGACCTAATGGTGAACTTGCTGCTTCAACACGTTATATTACACAACGTTATACAATGCCTGATGAAAAAGGAAAAGCTTTATTAACCGATATCGGTACTGAAGAACTTGGACATATGGAAATGGTATCAACAATGGTTTATCAATTAACACAGGGAGCAACAATGGAAGAAATTAAAGCTGCTGGTTTACAAAGTTATTATACTGAGCATGGCTGTGCTTTATTCCCTAATGATGCCAATGGTGTTCCATTTAATGCTATGGTCTTTTCATCAACTGGTGATCCTGTTGCTGATTTAGCGGAAGATTGTGCCGCTGAACAAAAAGCCAGAGCCGTTTATGAAAACTTGATGAACCAAACACGTGATCCTGATTTACTTGCTCCATTATCTTTCTTACGACAACGTGAAATTGTTCATTATGAAAGATTTAGAGAACTTTATGAAGAATATGTTCAAAGATATTATCAACCTGATTTTCCTTCAAAATGTTAAAAACCCGAAAAATTCGGGTTTTTACTTTGCTGAAGCATAAGCAATAAATAATCCAATAAGTGCAACAACTGTTGTAAACAAATCTCCTACAAACAGTGAACGAACACTTAAAGTGAAAATATCTAACAATGATATAAATTGCATACCCATACCTGCTTCATGTAAAGGAAGATAGATCATAGTCATTTCTCCCACGACATAACAGATAACAGTTAAAATCACACTTAAAATAGCCATTTGTGATGAATGAATTTGTGATATTTTAGTCACTGCTCCAGCAACAACCAAAGCACATATAATATAGAATAATGATGAAGTAATATGTAGAGAGTGAATCACAATTCCAAGTACTACACCACTCGCAATGGCAGTCAATAATCCTAAACCAATAACTTTACTCCATTGTGCAGAATTTAAAAACTGATCATTATTAGAACGAAAATATTTCTTTGCTTCTTGTCTTTCTTTATATTCTTTGTATTTATCCTGAAATGACATAACTTACCTCCAATTAATGAATAACATGTTTTTGATGTTTAAACATCAATAAAATATATGTACAAATAAATCCACTCACTAAACCAGCTAAATGTCCTGATAATGAAATGGATGGAATAACAAATGAAATAACCAACATCAAAATAACATTAGGTGCTAATTGTTTGAAAATATCCATATAAATATAGTGATAATGTAAAGCTAAAGCTCCTAAAGCTCCAATCAATCCAAAAATAACACCACTAATTCCACCACTTACAACATTAGCCCCATATCCAGTCAACAGATAAAAAATATAAGGCAGTCCAGTTGTCATAAAAGCAGTGACAATAATTAAAATAAGATATTTTTTAAAATCCAGTGATTTTTCAATAAACATCCCCAAACCATAAAGAGAATAACAGTTCACAGCTAAATGAAGAAAACCAAAATGAATGAAATTAGCTGTAAAAAGACGATAATATTCATGCGTTACCATTACATATACAGGATTATAACCACCAAAAAATAGGCCCTCATAAGCTGTCATTTCTTCACCAAACAGAAAAAAACTTAAAATATAAACAATAATACATATACCAATCAGAGAAACTGTAATTGGAGCTTTCTTAAATTGCCATATCAACCTATTTAACATATTATTCATCCAAGAACTCATAGATAGACATTTGATCTACAAGAACTTCTTCCTCCTCCTTAACAACTTCATTTTTTTCAATAATCTGATCAAGTGTTAACAATGACAAAACATCATCATAACTCATTTTAATAGCTCCCATTTCCAACAAACGAATATTACCACCATAACGATTATCATCAAGAACCATTTGTTTAGTCCAATGATAATGAAAATTTTGAATCGTCGTAAACCATACTGCACCACTATTAATATGTGTCGCTGTAATAATTTGTATATCACTTAAACCACAAACGTAAATATTTCGATCTAAAGCATTTGTTACATTGAAATATGCAAATGGATCAACCGCACTCATGAGTAACATACGTCCATCTTTGATATATCGAGAATAAGTTTTCTTTTTATCAAACATATGATCACTCACAAAACAGATTGCATTTCCACCTAAATTTAAAAATGTTTTCAATGCATATGCATCTGTTCCCTTTGTTCCATTAGCAACCAATACTTTTTGCTCATCATAAACTTTTGTGACAATATTTTTTGTATAAGTATTTAACCTCTTTTCAAGTTCCTGTGGTCCTACAACAGATACCATATGATTTTGAGTCAAAGACATATCACCAACATAATACAAATACAAAGGTGCTCGTTTTTTTAGAGTTGTCGTTAAAACAGTAGGATAATTATCTTCGTATTTTGTAGTAATGGAAATGCCCTCATTTTCAAGATTAGACAAAGCAAATAACAATTCATTAATTGTTGATAATCTTGCAATCATCTTATAAGCAATATATTCTTCAATACCTAAAATATCTATTAAAGTATCTTTATTCATACCAAATAATTTAGATGGCGTTTTTTTAGTAGAACTTTTCAATTTACGTTCTACATTATACCATTCATCTTGAGAAAGAGCGGCTGTATTATCAACAACCAAATCTCCACAAAATAAAAGAACAGCCAAGCTATCTAAATTTAACTGTATTTTCATAAAACCACCTGCACTTTGCCATTATTATATCATAGTTGGATAAATCCGTCGATAAAAAAAGGTATGATAATGCATCATACCCTTTGTATTTCAATTATTCAATTCCCATTTTTTCTTTAACAGCAGCTTGTGCAGCAGCTAAACGTGCTAATGGTACACGGAATGGAGAACATGAAACATATGTTAATCCTAATTTATGGCAGAATTCAACAGTGCTTGCTTCTCCACCATGTTCACCACAGATTCCAAGTTTGATATCAGGACGAGTTTTCTTACCTTTTTCAATAGCAATTCTCATTAATTCTCCGACACCTTCTTGGTCTACTTTAGCAAATGGATCTGATTCAAAGATTTGTTTACCATAGTAATCACCTAAGAATTTAGCAGCATCATCACGGCTGAATCCATAAGTCATCTGAGTTAAGTCATTTGTTCCAAAGCTAAAGAATTCAGCTTCTTCAGCAATTTTATCAGCAGTTAAAGCAGCTCTTGGGATTTCAATCATAGTACCAACTTTATATGGTAATTCTACACCAGCTTCTTTAATAATCTTATCTGCTGTATCACAAACAACTTTCTTAACATATTTTAATTCATGAACATCTCCAACAAGAGGAATCATGATTTCAGGAACAACATTTTGTCCTTCTCTATTGACTGCAATAGCTGCTTCAATAACAGCTCTTGTTTGCATTTCAGCAATTTCTGGATAAGTCACTGCCAAACGGCATCCTCTATGACCCATCATTGGGTTGAATTCTTTTAATGATTCAACACGAGCTTTTAAAGCATCAAAAGTCATACCTAAGCTTTCAGCAAGTGGACGAATTTCTTCATCAGTATGAGGTAAGAATTCATGTAAAGGTGGATCCAAGAAACGAATAGTTACTGGATAAATTTCCATAGCTTTAAACAATTCTTTAAAGTCACTTCTTTGATAAGGTAAGATTTTTTCAAGTGCTTCTCTTCTTGCTTCTTCAGTTTCAGCAGTAATCATACGTCTGAAGTTGAAAATTCTTTCTTCTTCAAAGAACATATGTTCTGTTCTACAAAGACCAATACCTTCTGCACCAAATTTACGTGCCTGTAAAGCATCTCTAGGTGTATCAGCATTTGTACGAACTTGTAATTTACGTACTTCGTCAGCCCATTCCATGAATGTTTCGAAATCACCACTAATTTCTGGTTCAACAGTTTTAATTTGTTCACCATAAACATTACCAGTGCTTCCGTCTAATGACATATAATCACCTTCATGATATTGTTTACCATCAGGTGTAGTTAAAATTTTATTTTCTTCGTCAATCTTTAATGAACCACATCCACAAACGCAGCAAGTTCCCATACCTCTGGCAACAACTGCAGCATGTGATGTCATACCACCACGAATTGTCAAGATACCATGAGCAATATTCATACCTTCAATATCTTCAGGTGAAGTTTCAAGACGAACTAATAAGATATCTTGAACACCATTCTTTGATGCTTCAATAACATCTTCAGCAGTAAAATAGATACGACCAGTAGCGGCACCTGGAGAAGCAGCTAAACCAGTAGCTACAACTTGTGCACAACGTAATGATACATCATCAAAGTTTGGATGTAATAATTGATCTAATTGTTTAGGTTCAACTTTTAATAAAGCTTCTTCCTTAGTAATCATACCTTCATTAACAAGATCAACAGCAATCTTTAAAGCAGCAGCAGCTGTTCTTTTTCCATTACGTGTTTGAAGCATGAATAATTTACCATCTTCAATTGTAAATTCCATATCTTGCATATCTTTGTAATGATCTTCAAGGATTTTATTAATTTTTACAAATTGATCATAGCAATCTGGCATAACTTCTTTTAATGTATCAATTGTTTGAGGTGTACGAATACCAGCAACAACGTCTTCACCTTGAGCGTTCATTAAGTATTCACCATATAATTTCTTTTCACCAGTAGCAGGGTTTCTTGTAAAGGCAACACCTGTACCAGAAGTTTCACCACGGTTACCATAAACCATTTCTTGAACGTTTACAGCTGTTCCCCAGCTTCCTGGGATATCATTTAAACGTCTATAAGTAATTGCACGATCATTATTCCATGATCTAAACACGGCTTTAATAGCTTCCATCATTTGTACTTTAGGATCTTGAGGGAAATCTACACCAGCATGTTTTTTATATTCTTCTTTATAGATTTCTACAACTTCTTTTAAATCATCAGCTGTTAAATCTGTATCAAATTCAACACCTTTTTCTTCCTTAACTTTATCAAACATATGTTCAAATGAACTTTTTGGGAATCCCATAACAACATCAGCGAACATTTGAATAAAACGACGATAGCTATCATAAACAAAACGAGGATTTTGAGTCGCTTCAGTAAATCCTTTAGCCACTTCATCGTTCATTCCTAAATTTAAAACTGTATCCATCATACCAGGCATAGAAGCTCTTGCCCCAGAACGTACAGAAACAAGTAATGGATTATGTGCATCCCCCATTGTTTTTCCTGTAATTTTTTCTAATTCAGCAAGTTTTTCATAAACTTGGTCTTCGATTTCTTTAGCAATCACTTTCCCGTCTTCATAATATCTAGTGCAGGCTTCAGTTGTAACAGTAAATCCTTGAGGTACAGGCAAACCAATATTTGTCATTTCAGCTAAGTTAGCCCCTTTACCACCAAGTAAGTTACGCATGTCTTTATTTCCTTCACTAAATAAGTAGACATATTTTTTCATATAACTTCCTCCTTTGTTACTACTTTTCATATTATACACTATGTGAGTGCTTACATTCAATAAAAAAATGACGGAATTTAAAAAAAGTGAATGAATCTTTTTTCAAAATTCATTCACTCTCTTTTAAATTTATTTGAGCCATTCGTTGTTTTTTATTCGTCCTGTGCTAATTCTATACGAACACGTCTTCCTTTAATTTTTTGATTATAACAATAGTCAAGAACCTTTTGAGCAGCCCCTGGACTTAGATTAACAAAAGTAAACTTTCTTTTGATTGTGATATCTCCAATTTCTCTTTTTGGAATATCTGCATAGCGTACAAAAAAATCAATAATATCTTTGACATTAACTTTATCCATTGAACCTACTGTCATAAAAATACGCTGTTCTTCTTTATTCATCTCATTAAGACTTTGATAATCATATCCAACTCTTTGAGAATAACACATAGCAAGTAATGCTGCAATCACATCGTTTTTCATATGCTGTGGAATATCTTTTACAATCTTTTGAAAAGGTTTCATATTTCCTTTAAGCATGATTTCCTGTACATCAAACAATAATTCTTTAACTTTTTGATCAAAGATATCTTCAATAGCCGGAATATCTAATTTTTCAATATGACTATGTGTATGTTTTTCAATAGCTTTTAAGAAATTTCTCTCACGTGATGTCACAATAGAATAGGCTTCACCTTTTTTATTGGCACGACCAGTTCTTCCAATACGATGAATATACAATTCTTCATCTTGAGGCAATTCATAATTAATCACATGCGAAATATTATCCACATCAATTCCTCTTGCTGCAACATCTGTCGCAACCAGATATTGAATTTGTCCAGTTTTAAATCTTCTTAACGTATTCATTCTTTGGTTTTGTGATAAATCTCCATGCATAGCTTCAACATTATAATGCTTTTGTTGCATAGCTGCGACAACTTCATCAACAGAACGCTTTGTTTTACAGAATATAATCGCATTATCCATTTCTCGAGAATCTAAAATACGGCATAGAACTTCAAAACGACGATTGACTTTCGTTTCAAAATAATATTGAGAAACTGTAGAAGCTGTCATTGTTTTGGCTTTGATTTGAATATGCTGATAATCTTCATGCATATAAAAACTTGCTATTTTCTTGATATCACTTGGCATTGTAGCCGAGAATAAAACTGTATGTCTGTCTTCAGGAACGGTTTGTAAAATCGTTTCAATATCATCAATAAATCCCATATTCAGCATTTCATCCGCTTCATCAAGAACGAGCCATTCAACACAATCTAATTTTAATGCTTTACGACGCATTAAATCTAAAACGCGTCCAGGTGTTCCAACAACAATGTCTGCACCTTTTTTTAAAGAACGAATCTGTTTTTCTATTTCACTTCCACCAAAAACACTGACAATAGATAAACTCGTATATTTACCAATACGTCGAAGTTCTTCATCAATCTGTAATGCAAGCTCACGGGTTGGTGATAATACTAAAGCTTTTACTCCATCATCCTTTTTGTTAATGCTAGACAATAAAACACTTCCAAAAGCCAAAGTCTTTCCTGTTCCAGTCTGAGCCTGTCCAATAATATCCTTTCCTTCCAACAATACAGGAATAGCTTTTTCCTGAATAGGAGAAGGGAGCACATACCCCATCATTTCAATACCTTGTAAAACTTGTTTTGATAAACCTAAATCATAAAAAGTGACTTGTTGCATATATAACCTCTCTTTCATCTACATTCACCTTGTATCCGACAAAATCAAGGCAAACGTCATACAAATCATTCAAAATAAAAGTCAGGAAAAGATTTTTCCCGACTTACTTTTTTCTTTTCTATGCGATAATATCATACTCTCTACAAAAACACAACTCTTTATTTATTTTTTTGATGTTCTAAAATATAAGGCCTTACCTGTGCTAAAAAATAAAGTGATCCCGTTACAAAAACAACACCTTCATGTAAAAATGCCTGATCAATGGCTTTATGCCAATCTTTTTCAATTTTAACAGGAAAGTTTTCTGCCAATTTTTCAACGGTTTGTGCTCGATAAAAATCAAATTCACAAACAGTGATATCATCTGTTAGTTTTAACAACATTTCCATCATAGCGTGCGTATCTTTATCTTTTAAAGCACTAAAAATAATTTTTATATGCGAATATTTTTTAGCTGACTGATAAAAAGCTTCTATACCTTCCTTATTATGAGCTCCATCAATAATAATAAGCGGATGCTGACATACAGTTTCAAAACGCCCTGCCCAGGTTGCTTCTAATAAGCCATTTAAGAGCTGTTCATCAGTATAGGTTAAATATTCGTACTCTTTTAAATATTCCAATATTTCTATGGCTAATGCACTATTTTGGCATTGATAAATGGCCGATGTATTTAATCTTACATGATAATGACGATAATCATAGGTTAAATAATAACCATGATCTTGAATATTTTCTATATGTCTTGTTTGTATAAGTGGGCTATGCAATTTGTCACATATATTCTGAAAAACATTTAAACACTCACTCTTCTTTTCACCTGTTACATAGGGAATCCCTTCTTTAACAATACCAGCTTTTGTACGTGCAATCTGTTCATATGTATTTCCTAAATATTCAACATGGTCTAAACCGATATTGGTATTGGCACAAATCATTGGATAGATAATATTTGTTGCATCCAAGTCACCACCCAATCCAACTTCAAAAACTGCAAAATCAACACGATGTTTAATAAAAAACATAATCGCAATAAAAACTTCTATTTCAAACATAGAAAGTTCATATTCCAAACATAAATCCATATAACGATTTGCATAGGTAATAATTTCATCTTCTTGAATGTGTTGATTATTAATACGCATAATTTCTAAACGTGTTACTAAAACAGGTGATGTAAAAGTTGCCACTTTATAACCTGCATTTTGTAATACAGAACGTATATAATTCGTTGTTGAACCTTTTCCATTTGTTCCACCAATATGAATAGATTTCAATAAAATTTGAGGATTCCCCATATCTTTCATAAAACGTTTGAAATTATCCAGGGCATAAACACGTTGCTTTTGACTGGCAATAAAATCATGAACTTGCTGATAATGAGTAAAACGTTTTTGAATTTGATGGCGATAAACAAGTTTTTGTTCTGTTAATTGATCTTCGAGAATTTCAAAGCCCAATTGTTTATATAAAGGCTCTAATGTTTGAGAAACAGTCACATATAAATCATCACAAGATAATTGTATAGCTTTACGTATCAAATCACTGGCAATGCCTTGATGACGATAACTTTCTAAAACGCATAAATATTTGATGTGTTGAAATTCATAAATCCCAATAACCCCTACCAGTTTCTTTTCAAAAGCTCCAATAAAAAATAGCTTCTTTTGGCGAGAAAGAGTGAGTATTTCTAATAAGGATTGCTGGTCATTATAAAAAAGTTGCGCTGCTTCTTTGATTTCATGTCCTCTTAAAATTCTTAATTCCACAATGTTCTCCTTTACAAAGAAAAAACAGCTTAAGCTGTTTTTTAAATTTTTTCAAAACGATCTACGTCTACTACAAAGACAGTTGCTCCACCAACTAAGACATCCACCATGATAGGTGTAAAAAATTCTCCCATTTCAGTAGGTGGAACCGTAGGTTCCTTTTCTACACGCTTTCTAGCATGAGCTTTTATAATCTCAAGTGCTGGATCTACTTTATCATCATTTGTTCCGATAAAGAAAGTTGTATTTCCTTTCTTTAAAAAACCACCAGATGTTGCTAACTTCGTAACAAAGAAACCACCTTCAGTCAATGCTGTCTGAACAGCATTACTATCATCATTATTTACAATTGCAATTATGAGTTTCATAGTCTGACTCCTTTCTTTCTTTTATCTTATCACTTTTTTAAGATAAGTACAATTTTTTTAATAGTCTTCTATCATTTCCCCATGTTGTCGTGGTAAGAAACGTTCTTCATAAAAACGCAAAGCATAGCTATCTGTCATTCCTGATAAATAATCACTGACAATCAGTTCACCAGGAGATTGCCGATAAGTTTCTGTCATTTTTGAAACATGAGCACATATACCCTTTTGAGGATAATGACGGTATATGAAATCATCATATAAAATATCATATAATTCTTTCACCATTCGTGTTAATTTTTCGTTTTCTTTCAATATTGTAGGATGATGATGAATATGTGTTGAAATAAATGTAAAGAGAATTTCTAAGGCATGAAAGACTTCTTTTGAAAATTCTAAATATGGTTTATGATAACTATGAATAACCAAATCACCAATCAAACGATTAATAATGGCTTTATTATCTTTACCTAATACTTGAACCACTTCTAATGGTAAATCATCTATAGAAATAATACCTACCTTAATTGCATCTTCAATGTCTTTACCAACATATGAAATAACATCGGAAATACGAACAACACATCCTTCTAATGTCATTGGCAAAATCTTAAAAGAATAATCTTTCTCATGCCAACATTTTTCATATTCTTCCCAAAACTGTTCAATTGTTTTATGACTATCTGGTTTATATATAGGTGAAAGAATCTCACCATTATGGCATAAGATTCCATCTAAGACCTGTAAAGATACATTATATCCGATTCCATTTCTTTCTATAAACAGTAAATTTCTAACACTATTCGCATTATGCGTAAAATAGCCAAATCCTCTTTCTTCTAAACAATCATTAATAGCTTTTTCACCTACATGTCCATATGGCGCATGACCTAAATCATGTCCTAATGCAATAGCTTCAATTAAATCTAAATTCAGATTTAAACCTCTACCAATCTGTCTTGCTATACGTGATACCCACTGGACATGTAAAGAACGCTTAGTAATGTGAACATTACTAAAAAAGGATAATGCCTGTGTCTTGTCGACATAACGGCTATAACTTTTAGAATATAAAACACGATCAATATCTTCTTCAAAAGGCCAACGAATATCAAATTCTTTGGCTTTCTTTTTTGTATTCTTCACTTTAATACAATCACTATTACATGTTGCATAAGGAGACAATCTTTCATCTGCTAATTTTGTTTCTCTTAAAGAATCATGAATAATTTGATCTTGAGCTTTCATGAAATCACATCCTTTTTCTTTTTTTATTTTTTATAGTATAATACTTATGGTGATTTGATGCAAAATAATATACAAAATAATTTAATTTCATGGTATAACCACAACCATCGCCAATTTCCATGGCGAGAAACCACGAATCCTTACTATATATGGATTAGTGAAATTATGTTACAACAAACAACAACCGAAGCAGTCATTCCCTATTATAAACGTTTTATTCAAACGTTTGATACTATTGATAAATTGGCTAGTGCCTCTTTAGAAGAAGTTTATAAATTATGGGAAGGTCTTGGTTATTATCGACGAGCTAAACATATTCACGAAACTGCACAACTGATTTGCGAAAAATATGATGGACAGTTTCCTGACACCTATGAAGATATCTTAAAACTCAAAGGGATTGGTCCTTATACTGCTGGAGCTATTTGTTCTATTGCTTATGGATTGTCTACTCCTGCCATTGACGGCAATGTGTTAAGAATTATCTCACGATTATATGCCTTAACTGAAAATATTGCTTTACCAAAAGCTCAAAAGAATATTTTTCATATTGTGAACGATTTATTGATTGGTTATGATGCTTCTGCCTTTAATCAAGGTTTAATGGATCTTGGTGCCACCATTTGTCGTCCTTTAAATCCACAATGTGAAATTTGTCCTATTGCCCCCTTTTGTAAAGCCAGACAATCTGGACAACAGAAAGTATTACCTATTTCTATAAAAAATATCAAACATAAAGAAATCAATTACATAACTGGCATTATTACTTATCAAGATCAATATGTCATGATTCAAAATCCTGCCGGATTATTAGAAAATTTATATGGTTTTATTCAATACGAGTTGGAAAGCCCCTATCGCTTTATTGAAGAATTTGAAAAACAGTATCATATATCATTATCTCTTGTTTCATATCATGGTCAGGTTAAACATGTTTTTACGCATCGTACATGGCATATGCATATCTATCATTTTACAATTTCCAAACCATTGTCATCATTATATAGTTTAAATGATATTTCACAGCTTCCTGTTTCAACGGCACATTTAAAAGTTTTAAAGCATTATTTAAAAACAATCGAATAAGCAATAAAAAGTGGTACAATATGTGAAATGAACCACTTTTTATTATAGGATAACTACTAATTTTCATCAGTATTTAATTGATATTTTCACTTTTTTCATCTTCTTCATAACGTTCTATAATTCTCTGCACAACAGGATGTCTAACAACATCTAAGGCTGTCAAATAGACAAAACGAATACCTTTGACATCTTTTAAAATATGCAAAGCTTTTTTCAATCCACTACCTACACCTTTTGGTAAGTCTATTTGCGTAATATCACCTGTAATGATCATCTTAGAACGGAAACCAAGTCTAGTTAAAAACATTTTCATCTGTGCATCAGTCGTATTTTGTGCTTCATCCAAAATCACATAGGCATCTTCCAAAGTACGTCCACGCATATAAGCAAGTGGTGCAATCTCAATAATGCCTTTTTCAATAAAGCGTTCTGTCTTTTCACGACCTAACATATCATATAAAGCATCGTAAAGAGGTCTTAAATATGGATCCACCTTTTCTTTTAAATCCCCTGGTAAAAATCCCAGACTCTCACCCGCCTCCACTGCCGGTCTTGTCAGAACAATTTTTTGAACTTCGTTATTCTTTAATGCCTGAACAGCAAAAACAACTGCCATATATGTTTTTCCTGTCCCTGCTGGACCAATCGCAAAAACAACATCATTACGCTTTAAAGCATTATAATATTCTTTCTGACCTAAAGTTTTTGGATAAATCAATTTTCCATTTGTTGTCCTTGCTATTTTTGTCTGATAAAGTTCATCAATCATATTCAACTGATGATTTTTAGCTAAATTCAAAGAATAGATAATATCACGTTGACTGATTGTTTTTCCTTGCTTAACTAAAGTCAGTAAAGTACGAATCATATCTTCAACTTCCTGATTTTTGATTTCTGTATCATTTAAAACAATCTCATCACCACGAACAATCATTTCACATTGCATAGCTTCTTCCAATAAATGTATATTTTCTTCCTGCTGTCCTAAAAGTCTTGATATTTCATCCATTGTGCATGTTTCTAGCTTTAAGATTTTCTTCATTGTCTTCTCCTTTGACTGCAATATCTTCAATAAGAGTATAATGCATCTTTAACGTTATTTTACTACGTGTACTTGTCATTTGTAAAACATTTTCTTTATCAATAACAGCTTCTGTTGGTATCTGAGCACGAATATTTAATAAAAGCTGATAAAAGGCTTCCCCGTGATCTTGTTTTTTATTAGGCAGACTCGCTTCATACTGATGAAAAGTATAAGCATAAACATGCCCTTCTACCGGAATAATCTTTGTTTTATTTTGGGTTGAAATGATTGTGTTTTCAACAAGCAAATCACCTTTTTTAACGTAATCATTTTTCTTGACAAGAATATGACCACTTTTAACATCTAACGATTGAATCATGCCATCTTCTTTGGCATATAAATTACGATAATTATCTTTTTTGACTGTTTCTTGTCGACGTTTCGTATATTCAATATGAAAAACACTGCCTGTCTGATAGATATTCATATATTCAATTTTCTCTTTATATATATCTTTAAATTGCAGCAATAAATCATTTAATTTCTCATAGCTTTGAAGCGGTTTTAACAAATCTATATTTTCTTTTTGTAAAGTTTTCATCATGCTCTTATTGACCTCAGGTAATGTTCCTTCAATTTGAATATCAAAAATAAGATAAGATGAAACAAAAATACTGATGAAGAAAAAAAGCACTCCAATAAAATTTAAATGCTGTCGTGATAAGAAAAAGATATATTTCAATAAGCCAATGGTCTCAATATACTGATATGGATAATCCCATCTTTTTAAAATATATCTTTGATAAACAGGAAGATAAAATAGAAATTGAGAGTCCTTTTTTTGTAAATGTATTAATTTTAATTTTTTATCTCTAGCATAAATCAATAATGAATAAATTAATGACTCATCTACACTATATTTATCATACCCTATTTTCATCATATTCAATCACTTTCACATGACCATGAAGTCGAATTTCCTTTTGATCATAATATTCAATCTGTAGATTTTCTCCTCTAATAATCAAATTGTAATCGGGCATCTGAATTTTAAAAAAATGTGTATCCATCATCAGAACTTCATGATAATCATAAATACAAATACGTTCCTTATCAATCATCAGCATGATACCACCTCAGTGGAATATATGATACAAAACAAAAAAGAAGAACCAAAAGTTCTTCTTATCTTTGTTTACCTTTATTTTTTCTAGCAGCTTCTGATTTCATTTTACGTTTTAAACCAGGCTTAACATAAAATTCTCTTTTACGAGCTTCTGCAAGGGTACCTGTTCTAGAAACTTGTCTTTTGAAACGACGTAATGCATCATCTAATGATTCATTTTCTCTTACTACAGTTTTTGCCATATTGAACTTCCCCCCTTTACTAATACCAAATACATGCGTTATTATACATTGATAATAACAGAAAATCAAGTTTTTTTATATAATTCCCACTTGATATTTTCATTTTTTTCATTTATTACTGTTTCATCAACGAAACTCCTGATGAAGTTCCAATACGTGTTGCTCCAGCATCAATCATATCTTGCATATCCTGATAAGTTTTCACTCCACCACTTGCTTTGACTTCACATTGTTCACCAACTGTCTGTTTCATCAATGCAACATCATGAACAGTGGCTCCTCCAGTTGAGAATCCTGTTGATGTTTTGACAAAAGTTGCTTTTGCTTTCATAGCCTGTTGACAAGCTAAAACTTTTTCTTCATCAGTTAATAAACAAGTTTCAATAATCACTTTTACACAACGTCCCTGGCTGGCATCAACAACAGCCTGAATATCTTTATATACAGTTTCAATATCACCAGCTTTTAACGCCCCAATATTAATAACCATATCAATTTCATCACTACCATTTTCAATAGCATTTTTTGCTTCAAATGCTTTCACTTCTGAAGTATTAGCTCCTAGTGGAAATCCAATAACTGTACAGATTTTCACATCGCAATCTGCTAAGTATTTTGCACAATAAGATACCCATACTGGATTAACACATACTGAAGCAAAATCATATTGCTTTGCTTCATCACACAAATGCGTAATTTCATCTTTTGTTGCATTCGCTTTTAATAATGTGTGATCAATAAATTTGTTCCATTTCTTTTCCATCATCTTCTTCTCCTTTAAAGATTTTATGAATTGCCTCTAAAGCAACATATTTATCTCCAGGATAAGGATCATTTCCAATTGCAGAAGCCATAAATTGTTCATGTCCTTTCCCTAGAATCAAAATAATATCATCACGATTTGCAATTTCAATTGCCTGTTCAATAGCAATGCGACGATCTTCAATAATAACACTTACAGGTTTTTCAATATATTTTTGAATATCTAAGCAGATATCCTGAATATCTTCATCTCGATTATCTTCAGCCGTCAAAATAACCTGATCACAGTATTGATTCGCTAATTTCCCTATTTTTTGCCTTTTATTATAATTCTTCTTTCCTGGTGCTCCAAAAACAGCAATAATTCTTCCGTTTTTCTTCACTTGTTGAGCAAACTGAAATACCTTTTCATAACTTTTCGCATGTTGACAATAGTCCACAATAACATGGAAAGGATATGGATGACTTAATAATTCCATACGTCCATCAACACCTTGAATATGTTCAATCATATCAATAATTTGCATAATTGGCATTTCTAGCGCTAATAAAGATGTTACAACAGCCAGAATATTCGATATATTAAAACGAGCTAAAACAGGAACTGAGACATGATGTAATTCATCATGAACCTGTAAATCAAATTCACTATGATCAATAAATAACTCTATATTTCTAGCCATGACGTCTGCTCTATGTTCAATACCATAAGTCAGAACATGACTTTTGATAGAGTCTTTGACAAGAGTGTAAAAGCGAACTTCATCTGTATTTAAAATAGCATAACCTTTTTCATCCAACAAAGAAAAAAGCTTAGCTTTAGAAGCCATCAGATTTTCCATCGTCCCATGAAAATCCAAATGTTCTTCATAAACATTTGTAAAAACAGCAATATCAAAATGAACACTATCAACTCTTTTCAAAGCCAAACCATGACTTGATACTTCTAATGTTACACCTTTGACATCTTTTTTCACCATATCATTTAAATGTCTTTGTAAAAAAATAGTTTCTGGTGTTGTATATGGGCATTGTTCAATAATACCTGCATATTCAATATTATTTGTCCCAATATATCCCATTTTTAAAAATTGTGATAAAGCATTTTTAATCATCAAGGCAACAATTGTTTTTCCACTTGAACCAGTTATACCAATCACCGTCATTTTATAACTAGGATGATCATAAAATAAATCAGCAACTCTGTTCAATTCATCTAAAACATTATCAACCTTGATATATAAAATATCCTTATGCTTAAATGTTAGAGGTTTAGAGTAAACAATGCATTTCGCCCCTTGAAATATAGCATCTTCAATATATTTATGTCCATCTACACTTAAACCATCAATACAAAAGAAAATAGAATCTCTTCCTACATAGCGTGAATCACTATGAATGGAACGAATCTTAAAATCTTCTTCAACATCAAATAATTCATTAATTTTCTTCACTCACAACACTTCCTATCAATTCTGTATCTTGACATTCCTCAATAAAAACAGGATAGATATGTCCTACTGAATCCAATGGTAACTTCGTTTTAACTTTCAAATAATTAGAAGCATGACCAATCATATAATCCCCATCAGCTTCTTCAATTAAAACATTCAAAGTCTGTCCAATCTGTTGGCTGGCAAACTCATGAAGGAGCTGATGCGATAAATCCATCAACGCTTTCACTCTTTGATGTTTAACATTTCCATCTACCTGATCTTTCATTTTGGCAGCCGGTGTCCCTTGACGAGGTGAATATGGGAAAACATGTAATTGGTTAAAATGCATGTCTTTAATCCACTGATATGTGGATTCAAAATCTTCATCAGTTTCACCAGGAAAACCAACAATAACATCAGTTGTTATAGACAAGGTTGGTAATTTTTCTTTTAATTCTTTCATCTTTGATGCAAATTCATCAGTCGTATAATGACGATTCATTTTTTTCAAGATTTTATCGCATCCAGATTGAATAGGAATATGAAGATGATCAACGATAATAGGTGATGTAGCAATCAGATCTATGATTTCATGAGTGATTTGACTCATTTCAATTGAAGAAATTCTTAATCGCTTTAAACCTTTCACTTTTGTCGTTAAATCTACCAATAAGTCATAAAAGCTGTAATTATCAAAATCTTGTCCATATCCAGCAGTATGAATTCCTGTCAGAACAATTTCTACAAAACCATGATCAACTAATTTTTGAGCCTGTTTTAAAACACTCTCCTTATCTCTCGAACGAATACGCCCTCTCGCGTATGGGATAATGCAATATGTACAAAAATTATTACATCCATCCTGAATTTTCAAAAAAGCTCTTGTGTTTTTCGTAAATTCATCAATATCCAGATCTTCAAAATGAGATAATTTCATAACATCAGCAACATGAATAACAGTCTGATGTGTTTTTTGGTATTCTTCAACAAATTCCACAATTCGATTTCTAAACTGAGTTCCTAAAACAACACCAACACCTTCAATTTTTGCAACTTCTTGGCTTGCAACCTGACTATAACATCCCACTACACATACTGTAGCTTGAGGATTTTGACGAATAGCTTTACGAATCATCTGACGAGATTTAGAGTCTCCAGTGTTTGTAACAGTACATGTATTAATGACATAAACATCTGCCTGTTCTTTAAAATCTACACTTTCATATCCTGCATCACAAAAAAGCTTCAGCATCGCTTCTGATTCATAAGTATTCACTTTACAACCCAATGTTAAAAAAGCAACTTTTTTCATAAAAATCCTTTCTATTTATATTTTTTTATAATTTTTTTATAATTCTTTAAAGAAATATATTCCAAATCTTTCAATGTTTCTAAACAATCCAGATACAAATAATTTTCAATATCATATGCAATCTTTTGAATATCTTCAATACGAACTTCACATTGAGCTTTATCGTCTTGAATGATAACTTTATTCAAAAATTCATGATTATCTTTTTTAAAGATATAAATGGTTTTAAGCGGATCAAAATAAAAGCAAATATGTCTTTGATCTTCATATACATTCTCTAAAGAAGAAAAACCTGTACGAAAGATAGAATAACCATACATATCAATTGGTGTATGAAGATTCACTTTAAAATTTTGTATATATTCACGATGTTGTTTTAATAGCAACATTTGATAATCATGAGTATAACGCTGATTGACAAATGGTTCTAAATAAGGAATATAAATCATGACTTGACTCTGTAAATCCTGGAAATGAGGAGCCGTTTCTAAAACTCCAGCAATATCATTATTAAACATCTTTTGTTTTTCATCATAATTTAAATAATCCAATAAATCATAATGTTGATTTAAAAATCCCTCATAAATATTTTCAATCTGATTTTGCGTTAATAAACCACGATATATAATTTCATATGAAAACAAATCAAAATCAGTCTTGATTTTTGAAGATAAGCCCATCTTTTCAAAAAAAGAACGATGACTTTCTATTTCTTGATATAATTGTGTTTTAGCAAGAGGAATTTCCACCCCTATTTTATTTAAACTTTCTATAAATCCCATGATGACATCAACTCCCTACTAAATCCAATAACACTTAACATATATAACGGGGCTGTTTCGCTACGTAAAATTCTTTTTCCTAACGAGCAGGCCTGAACACCAAGCTCTTTCATCTTTTGAATTTCACTTTCATCAAAACCACCTTCAGGTCCTACAATAATTGTTATAGTGTGATAATCTTTTTGAAGCGTTTTTGCTAAAAGTGATTTTTCACCATTTCTGCTTTCTTCTTCATAGGCAACTAAATTGACATCGCCTAAATATTTCTCTAACTGTGATATTTTTATAAGTGAAATCAACTCAGGTATTGTCTGACGACAAGATTGTTCACTTGCCTCTTTTAAAATACGAGTATAACGTTCTCTTTTCTTTTCAAAAGATTTTTCATCCGTTTTAATAATACTTCTTTGTGATAGAAAAGGAACAATTCTATGAACACCTAATTCCGTAGCCTTTTGAAGAACCCATTCAAATTTATCATTTTTAGGCAAGCCATAGATTAAAGTCACTTCAACATCCAGTTCATTATTTTCTATGAGCTCTTCTTTTTGTTGAAGTATTCCTTTTTCAATATCTATAATTTCATATATATAAACATGATGATCTGGTAAAATACAAATCACTCGATCACCTTGATGATATCGCATGACACGTTGCATATGTTTATGATTATAAGGGTCAATATGTATGAATGATCCCTCTATATTTTGAGCATCTATAAAATATCTTTGCATAACTTCCTCCTTTGGCTATTCTATCACATTTTGTTGAATATAAAAAGAAAAAAAGATTAGTAAAGTCAATCCTCTACTAACCTTCTCACTCTTATGACTTTCTAATCATAAATTGTTGATTTTGATAATCAATCGTAATGTTATCATCTTTTTGAATAGAACCTTTAATCATTTCTTTGGCAACTAAAGTTTCAATATGTCCCTGAATGAAACGTTTAAGTGGTCTCGCTCCAAAAGTAGGATCAAAACCTTCTCTTGCGATTTCTTCTTTAGCCCCGTCACTCACTTGAACTGATATATTTTGTTGTTCTAGACGTTTAGAAAGCTGAGCAATAAATTTATCAATAATCTTATAAACAACTTGATTATCTAATGAATTGAACATGACAATTTCATCAATACGATTCAAGAATTCTGGTTTAAAATGAGCTTTTAATTCCATTTCAACTTCATGTCTTGTTTCTTCATTATTACCTTGTAATAAATATTGTGAGCCAATATTAGATGTCATAATAATGATTGTATTTTTGAAGCTAACAACATTGCCTTTAGAATCAGTAATACGACCATCATCTAAGACTTGAAGCAAAACATTAAAGACTTCAGGATGGGCTTTTTCAATTTCATCCAATAAAACAATGCTATAAGGCGCACGTCTAACAGCTTCCGTTAATTGGCCACCTTCTTCATATCCAACATAACCTGGAGGTGCACCTAATAAACGAGAAACACTAAACTTCTCCATATATTCACTCATGTCAATACGGACAATATTCTTTTCACTATCGAATAATTGTTCTGCTAAACTCTTTGCAACTTCTGTTTTTCCTACTCCAGTTGGCCCAAGGAACATAAATGAACCAATTGGACGGTTTTCATCATTGATTCCAGCACGTGATCTTAAAATAGCATCACAGATTTTTTCAATCGCTTCATCCTGTCCAATAACTCTTTTTCTTAAAATATCATCAAGATGTAATAATTTTTCTCTTTCAGATTCCATCAATTTATGAATAGGAATACCTGTCCATCTAGCAATAACTTCACTGACTGTATCAACTGTTACTTTTTCCTGTAATAAAGCATCATCAGACTCTTGTGATTGATAATCAGCAATTTCTTTATTAATACGAGGTAATGTTTCATACTTGATTTTTGAAGCTTCTTCTAAATTACCTTCAGTTTCATATTTATCTTTAAGGGCTTCATATCTCACTTTTTGATCTTTTAATTCTTTAATATGATCTAAAGCTTTCTTTTCTTCTTTCCATTTATCTGTTAAACCTGTTACTTGTTCATCTAATGAAGCAATACGACTCTTAATTTCATCTAGACGTTTTTCATTATCTGCATTTTTATCTTCTTTTTCAATAGAAATACGTTCCATTTCCAAACGATTCTTTTCTCTTGTGATAACATCTAATTCTTCTGGTAAAGAATCAATTTCCATACGTACAGATGCACATGCTTCATCAATCAAATCAATAGCCTTATCTGGCAAGAAACGATCAGTAATATAACGTTCACTCATATTCACAGCTGCCACAATGGCACTATCTGTAATCTGAACACCATGATGAGATTCAAAGCTATCTTTTAAACCACGTAAAATCGCAATTGTATCGTCACTATCTGGTTCATCAACTTGAACTTTTTGGAAACGTCTTTCTAAAGCAGCATCTTTTTCAATGTACATACGATACTCATCTAGCGTTGTTGCTCCAATACAGTGAAGTTCACCACGTGCTAACATTGGTTTTAATAAGTTAGCTGCATCCATAGCACCATCTGTTTTTCCAGCTCCAACAAGCTGATGAATCTCATCAATGAATAAAATGATATTTCCTTCAGATTTTTTAATTTCATTTAATACAGCTTTTAATCTTTCTTCAAATTCACCACGATATTTAGCACCTGCTACCAAAGCTCCTAAATCAAGTTCATAAAGAGTCTTATTTTGCAAGCTGACAGGCACGTCATTTTTAAAAATACGCCATGCCAATCCTTCAACAATAGCAGTCTTTCCAACACCTGGTTCACCTATCAAAATAGGATTATTTTTTGTTTTACGTGATAAGATTTGAATAACACGTCTAATTTCTTCATCACGACCAATAACAGGATCTAATTTTCCATCCTTAACATCTTGAATAAGATCTCTACCATATTTTGTTAAAACTTCATATTGATTTTCTGGTTGTGGATTATTAACCATATTTCCACCTCGCATTTCCTGAATAATCTTTTCTAATTCTTTTTTATTTAAATGATATTGTCGAATCAAATCTTGAATAAATGTTGATTGCACTTCAAACATTGCCATAATCAAATGTTCAACACTTGTATATTCATCTTTATAATCACTCATCACTTTTTGAGCCTTTATTAACAATTGATTCAAATCATATGATATTCTTAATTGACTTTCATCAACACCATTGACTCTTGGTTTTTGTTGTTGTTTATTTCTTAAAAATGTTTCTAACTGTTGAATATTGACATTTGCTTTTGATAGCACACGATATAAAATACCACTTGTATCTTCCAATAATGCTAATAAAAAATCTTCAACATCAACAACCTGACAAGACATTCCTAAAGTCTGTTGCATGGCTTTTTGCATAGCTTCCTGCATAGCTGTTGTCCATTTTTCTATATTCATCTTCATCACTCCTTTAGCACTCATTATACCCAAGTGCTAATTATAGTATACCATGTTTTTTAGCACTGTCAACCCCGAAGTGCTAAAATGTTTATTAAAATTCAAATACTGTTTTTATAATGAATAACCTAACTTATTCAAATCAAATATCATCAGTGTAGACTTTGACTTCAACTGCCCCATAAATTCCGATATAGAATATTTTGGTGGAATTTCAAGCAACATATGTATATGGTCAGGACATGCTTGCCCCTCTATAAGTTCTACATCCTTGAATCTGTTAATCAACAGTATCAATATCTCTATGATATCTCTTCTTAATTTATTATATATGATGAGCCTTCTATATTTTGGTACGATAACTATATGATATTTGCATCTATATGATGTATGTGATAAACTATTTATGTCTTTCATAGACTAACCTCCTTTGATTCTTTTGTTTCTTAGCTGCCAGGCTAAATTCATTGTATCATTGGAGGCTTTTTACTTTCAACGCTCTAAGCTTAATTCTTTTACCACGCATATAACACGTGGTATTTTTAATAACAAAAAATCTTTAGGATTTCTCCTAAAGATCATATTTTTTTAAAATACCCACACCAATTGGATATGGTCCCGTATGCACACCAATTGTAGCGCCAATTTGTTGAATTAAAATAGGTTCATGGAAGTCTGGATAAGCTTGTAACATCACCTCTTGCAAGCTTTCTTTAAACTTTTCTCCTTCTTGTTGATCATAGCCATACCCAACACAAAAACGATAATCGTTTGGTGAAAGCTGGTTATCTTTAAAATATTTTACAGTATGCTCAAGAACTTTCTTTTTAGATTTTTCACGTCCACGTGTAACACCCATTGCAAATATTTCACCATCATGAAGTACAATTAAAGGTCTAATTCCTAATGTTTTCGCTGCAACTCCAGCAACTTTACCAATTCGTCCACCATGAATGAGATATTCAAAATTTCCAACAGTAAAGAAAATACGTCCTGACGATTTGATATTTTCAATTTTTTGAATCACTTCGTCATATTGATAGCCAGCTTCTTTCATTTGGGCAGCCTCAATAACCAGTAAACCTTGTAAAACAGTATTCACAGTAGCATCAATAATCATAATTTGACGTTCAGGATATTTTTCCTCTAATATCATTTTCGCATTCATGGCACTGTTATAGGAACCAGAAAATTTAGTCGTAATACATATACATATAATATCTTCCTGATTTTCCAGGATAGGTGTAAAAGTTTTTATATAATCTTCAATAGAAGGCATCGAAGTTTTAGGAAAAACATCTTTATGATCAACCATAAATTGATAAAATTCATGCACTTCTAAATCTTCTTTTTCTTTTTGATAGTGTTCATTATCTGTTGTTATATAAAATGGAACAACATGAATATGAAACTGATTCATCAATGACTGATCTAAATCACATGAACCATCTGAAACTATCTGATACATTCTTATTCCTCTTTTCCATTATGATATTGATTGAATACAGAGTACAGGTTGTGAATTTTCCACAATCGCATATTCTTCATTCATTTGATTGGATACACACAGAGGATCATTTCTTTTTAAGATGTAATGATCCAATGGATAATGACAATCTTTTAATGTCACGACGCTCTCATCAAAAGCAAATATTGAAAAATAATGATATTGATCTTTAGCAAGATAATGTTGACCTGGTTTTAAAACAAATATCTTGTTCCATTCATCATAGATCGTGATAGAGATATCCTGATATTTTTCTAACAAACATAGTACTGCCATAAAATGATCAATACGGCGATGTGTCACTCCATACAAATCTATGGCATCATAACCCTTTTGAATAGCATATTGTATTGCCAATGCTGTATCAGTGTCATCTTTAATACTCGAATAACGCTGAATATTGATATCTTGAAGAATCTGCTCATTTTCAATAGAATCCATATCTCCAATAGCTATCACAGGTGTAATTCCCTGCTGGTATAAATGATAAACACCCTGATCGACACCAATATATTCAATTGTTGAATCTTTCACAGATCCAACATTGATTCCACTATAAATGCCTATTTTCATTTTAAAGAATCAATAGCTTCCTTTCTATTTTCAGCATTAAAAACATAACTTCCAGCAACCAGCACATCCACACCTGCTTCTCGACATAATTGACCTGTCGTAGCATTAATGCCACCATCCACTTCAATCAAATAATGACGATTCTGTTTTAACTGACAAAGTTCATGTATCTTAGAAAGCGCCTGCTCTTGAAACGTTTGTCCGCCAAATCCAGGCTCAACACTCATAACTAATACTAAATCAAGATCATCTAAATATTGTTGAATTGATGAAATAGGTGTGTTTGGCTTTACACTTAGTCCTACATGTACGCCTTGATCATGAACATACTGTATAAATGTTTTCACTTCCTGTTCGTGATGAAAAGCCTCAATATGCGCTGTTATTAATGAAGCATGTGATTTTATAAATGCATCTACATATTGCATTGGTTTTTCAATCATTAAATGAACATCAAGATATAAATCACTCACTTTTGCAATATCATTTAAAATACTATAACCAAATGAAATATTAGGAACAAAATGTCCATCCATTACATCATAATGAATCCAGTCTGCTCCACATTCACGAATAGAATCCAAATCTTTCTTGAGCTCAGCAAAATTAGCTGATAAAACTGACGGTGCAACTTTAACCATATTTTTTCTCCTTCAATAACTTGCTTTCTTTTAAAAACATTAAATAATGTTCATATCTTTGAGATGATATTTCCCCTTGTTCAACAGCATTTTTCACTGCACAATGTGGTTCACTTTCATGTAAACATCCTCTAAACTTGCATTGTTTAGAAAGTTCATGAAAATCATGATAACTTATAGCCAGATCCACTGGTTCAATATTTAATTCCAACGATGAAAAACCTGGTGTATCTGCAACATAACCACCATACATCTCAATAAGTTCAACATGTCTGGTTGTATGTTTTCCACGTCCTAAAGCTTTTGAAATTTCATTTGTATCAATCTGCAAATGAATATCCAAAGCATTTAATAAACTTGATTTTCCAACACCACTTTGTCCAGTAACAACTGTTACTTTATCTTTAAAAATATTCTTAACAGCCTCTATCCCCTGTTCTTGTTTAGAACTCACATATAGAACCTGATATCCTGCATCTTCATAAGGTTTCATTTGATGATATATCAAACTTGAATCCACAAGATCCATTTTTGATATACAAATAATCGGTTGAATCTGAAGATGTTCAATTAAAATCAAAAAACGATCTAACAGTAATAAATTCATATCTGGTTCTTTAGCAGAAAAAACAAGTAAAGCCTGATCGACATTACAGATTGGAGGTCGAATAAGACTGTTCTTTCTTGGTAACAGGGATAAAATGTATCCTTCAGTTTGATTTTCAATAGAGAATTCACAATAATCTCCAACCAATGGTTTTAAAGAATCTTTTCTAAATTTTCCACGGGCACGACATTGATAAACTTGTCCCTGTGACTTAACATAATAAAATCCTGCCAAAGCTTTAATAATTTGTCCTTTTTGCATTGTTTTTCTCTACCTCATTGTTGTCCTGTTATCTGATTTGTTCCTGTTACTTGTGAAGAAGACGGAGTGTCAGTACTTGGTGTCGTTGTATTATTATTTTCGTTTTCTGCAGGAGTTTCAGGAGTTTCAGGAATTTCTGGTTTTTTATCATAATAATACAAAACAATTTTTTCACCTTTTTTATAAACTGTTGTAAAAGCAGCAAGTGACTGTTCTTCTACAACATTGATTTTCATAGTTTTAATCTCTTCGACTGATGTTGGTGGTTCTAATACACTTAGCTCTACAGTAAATCCTGCTTCTGTCAAAATGCTTTTAGCTTTTTGAATATCTTGACCATAAACATTTGGAACCTCAGCACTGTATCCTTGTGAAACTGTCAATGTTATTGTTTTATTGTCACTATTTGGATCAATTTTCTCTCCTGCATCCAAAGATTGTTCTAAAATAGTTCCTTTTGAAGCTTCATCAATTCTATCTTCTTTATTGACTTTAAAGCCTAATTCCTCAAGTTGATCTGCAATAGTATCATAATCTTTACCGACATAATCTTCAATGACGATATATTGTCCAGAAGAAACAACCAAATGAACCTCATCACCTTTTTTAACATTTGCTTTTGCAAGAGGATCACTTTCAATCACTTTTCCTTCTTCAACATCATCACTCAATTCATAAGTGACATGACCTTTAACTTCCAAACCTCTATCTTCTAACAAAGTGATAGCTTCAGCTTCTGTCAAATTCACTACATCAGGCATTTCAAATGATTGTGAAGGTCGTAAAAGCAGAAAATAGACTGCAATTAAAATTGCTAATGCTGCGACAACACTGCCACCAATAATCATCAGCATCTTTTTATGTGAACGTTTTGTTTCTTCTTCTGTTTCTTCTTCAATTGGTAAATGTGTCTGCGATTGTGTAAAAAAGTCTTTATCTTCAGCAACAATTGTTGCTAATTCATCATCTTCCTCATAATCAAATGTTATTTTTTCATCATTGATATGGGCTGCTTCCAAACAATGATTCAAATCTTCCAACATTTCAGAAGCACTTGCATAACGATCTTTTATATTTTTAGCAGTTGCCTTAATAATAATATTTTCAACCGATTGAGGGATAGATGGATTAAAAGCACAAACAGAAGGGATTTCATCACGCATATGTTTTAAAGCAATATTAACTGGAGATTCCCCATTAAATGGAACTTCACCGCGAAGCAACTCATAAAAGACAATTCCTAAAGCATAAATATCACTTTGTGCAGTTGCTTTCTCTCCACGGGCAATTTCAGGTGCCAAATAATGTAAAGAACCCATAATTGTATCTGTTTGTGTCACCTGTGATAATGATTGAATAGATGCAATTCCAAAATCACCAATTTTGACAACCCCACTATCAGTAACCATAATATTTTGAGGTTTTAAATCACGATGTATAATACCAATAGAATGTGCTTTAGCAGTAGCACTAACAACCTGCTTCATAACATCAACAGCTTCTACATAATGTAAAGCACCACGTTTATGAATCAATTCTTTTAAAGTTTGGCCTGGTACATATTCCATGACAATATAATAGTCATCTTTTTCATCACCAACATCATAAATTTCAACAATATTTTTATGTGACAAAGCCGCAGCCGCACTGGCTTCACGATGAAAACGTGTCACATAAACCGGATCCCCAGTTAATGATGAACGCATAATTTTAACAGCCACTGTTCTTTTTAAAATTAAATCTTCAGCCTCATAAACATCAGCCATTCCACCTTGTCCAATTAATCTTTTCAATTGATAACGTCCAGCAATCGTTTTATTGATTGAACTCATAAATTAACAACTCCTTTTGTCAAAATAAGTGCAAAACTGATATTGTCTTGCCCACCATATGTATTGGCAGCATCCATCAACTGACTAGCCCTCGTTTCAATATCTTCCTGAGCATGCAAAATATTCATCATCTGTTCATCACTCAGTGAATTATATAACCCATCTGAACAGACCAATAAAAATCCATCATTGATTTGTTTTTCAAGAAAAGAAGGATTCAATGAATCGCTGACTCCTACAGCCTGTAATAAGATATTCTTTTGAGGATGAAATCTTGCTTCAGCTTGTGAAATTGTCCCCGAATCAACAAGAACATTCACCAAAGTATCATCTCTTGTTAATTGAATAAATTCATCAGTAACCCAATAAACTCTCGAATCACCAACATGAGAAATATAAATATTGTCATGAATACATAAAACAAGAACTATTGTTGTTCCCATACCTTCAAATTCTTGAGATTCATGGCTTTTTGATTCAACAATCATATGAGCATGTTGAATAGCTGATAAAATCCAATCATGAATTTGACTTGTATCAGTTAAAGACTCTTGTTGCTGATAATTTTCAATAATATCATCACAAGCCATTTGTGAAGCAATTTCACCTGCGTTATGTCCACCCATTCCATCACATAAAACAACCAAACATTCATGATCACTTTTTTGATAGCAACGGACATAATCCTGATTCACTTTTCTCATGCGTCCAATATCACTTTTCATGATGACTTGCATGTTGTTCACCTACCTTCATGGCACGCAGTTGCCCACATGCCCCATCTATATCACGTCCATGTTCTTTACGTAAAGTTACATTCATTTTTAGACGCAATAACTCACTTTTAAATGCCTCAACAGTTCCTTTATCTGACTGTTGATATCCATGTTCATCAACAGCATTATAAGGAATTAAATTGACATAGGCATTAAGCCCTCTGATGTAATGAGCTAACTGTCTGGCATGTTTTAATTCATCATTAACTCCCTTTAAAAGAATATATTCAAAAGTCACACGACGATTCGTCTGTTGAATATAATTTTCAATAGATTGTCGTAACTGTTCCATTGGATAACGCTTATTGATGGGCATTAATTGATCCCTAATTTCATTATTTGGTGCATGTAAAGAAATAGCTAAATTGGTTTGAATTCCTTCACTGGCATAACGTTCAATCTGATGACATAAACCACAAGTAGAAATTGTGATATGTCTAGCACCAATAGCCAAACCTTTAGGATGATTAATAATACGAACAAAATCCATGACAGCATCATAGTTATCAAAAGGTTCTCCCGTTCCCATGACAACGACATGACTGATTCTTTCCTGTGTATCTTGCATAACTGTCAGTACTTGATTGACCATTTCTCCAGCAGTCAGGTTTCTTTGTTTTTTTAATAAACCACTGGCACAAAAACGGCATCCCATATTGCATCCCAACTGACTTGTGACACATAAACTTCTTCCATAATCATGAACCATTAATACCGTTTCAATAAAACCTCCATCTTCCAGTTGAAGAAGATATTTAATTGTTCCATCTTGAGAAACCTGTTTTGTTTCAATTTTCATTGGTCCAATCTGATAGATTTGAGATAATTTTTCTCTTAAATCTAATGATAAGTTATTCATCTGTTCAAACGATTGTACATTTTGACGATATAGCCACTCAAAGACTTGTGTAGCTCTAAATTTCTTTTCTCCAAGTTCTTTAAATTCTTCAATCATCTGTGCTTGTGTATAATCATAAATTGATTTCATATTTTCATTCCTTTTCTAATAGACACATATAAAAACCATCACTATGATACTGATATGGTAAAATTGTTAATTCTTTTCTTTTCTTCATATCAGGATACTTTGTCATGAATTTTTCTATTTGTTTTTCATTTTCTTTTTTATTGAGTGTACATGTACTATATACAATATTACCACCTTTTTTCAATAAAAAATATGCATTTTCTAATAATTTTTCTTGTATAGCTATCATTTCATCCATTGCCGAACTCTCATGATACTTAATTTCAGGTTTTCTGGCAAGAACTCCCAATCCACTACACGGTGCATCACATAGAATTTTATCAAAAGACTCAGATGGATACACATCTTTAAGCAAAGTAGAGTCACCTACATGTGTATGCACATTTTTAACTTTAAGGCGTTGTATTTGCTGTTGAACCAGATCTATTTTATGCGCATATAAATCATAAGCTTCAATTGATCCCTGATTATTCATAAGCATCGCTAAATGCGTTGTCTTGCTGCCAGGCGCACAACACATATCTAAAACATAATCACTTGCTTGAGGATTCAATAACCTGGCTACAAGTTGACTAGATTCATCCTGGATTGTCACATACCCCTTTATGAAAGCTTCATCAGAAGCAATATGATGTCCTGAATAATAAAGACCATCAGGTGACAGTTTTGCTTCTTGCCACTTTGAATCTTTCAACAAAGCCTCTTTTGAAGTAAGCAATGTATTCACTCTCGCACAATGATGAGGCACTTCTAAAAAAGCATGACAAATACGTTTTGTTTCTTCATAGCCATATTGTTTATCAAACATTTTTACCAACCATAATGGATGACTTGTTTCAATAGATATTCTTTCCAATGGTGGCAAATCATCCAACTGATAAGATGATTGAAAAGTCTTTTGTAAAATAGCATGGATAAAACGTGCAGTTTTCATTCCTTTTTTCTTTTTGGCTAATTCTACAGCTTCATTAATAATAGCATAATCTGGAATAGAATCCATCATTTCATGCTGATAAAGACTCATCAGTAAAAGCATCTTTTCATATGTTTTAACACGCATATGAAGATGTGGCTTTAATATATATTCCAATAACAACATATTTTGAACTGTTCCATAAACAACTCTTGTAATAAAATCTTTTTGTTGTCGTGTTAAATCATAACGATTAAAATAGGCATTAATGGTTAGATTTAAATAACTTTTATCTTGTTTAAATTTTAATAATATTTCTAATGCTATCTGTCTTTCCATAATTATATTTGTGAGTATGGATTAAAATCACAAACGATCCTTACCTTTCCTTTCTGTTGTTTATTATAATAATCATTCATAACGCATAAAGCTTCATAAATATCTTGTGAATGTAAAAATTTAACAAGTATACGTTCTCGATAAATATCCTGCATTTTATAGATTGCACTTCTAGCCGGACCTAAAATAACGGTTTGTTGACTATGTGCCAATAAATAATTTTTAACATCTATCGCAACACTATGTATAAGTTCCTCATGAGGCGATTGAATCAAAATGCTGACCATATGGCAATATGGCGGATATTTGGCTTTTTGACGATATTGCATTTCCTGGTGAAAGAAAGCAATATAATCATGTTTGGCAGCACAAGTAATGGCATAATGTTCTGGATTATATGTTTGAATAATAACATGTCCTTGTTTTTGCCCTCTTCCACTTCGCCCAGATACCTGACACAAAAGCTGAAAAGTTCTCTCACTGGCACGAAAATCTGGAATATTCAAACTCAAATCAGCATTTAAAACACCAACAAATGTGACATCTTCAAAATCCAATCCTTTCGCAATCATTTGTGTGCCTAATAAAATATTTCCTTCCTTATTTCTAAATCTTTCAAGTAATTTCAAATGCCCATTTTTTTGACGGGTTGTATCCACATCATAACGAATCACTTTAGCTCCACAAAAAATCTTCTCTATTTCCTCTTCAATTTTCTGCGTTCCATAACCTACACTCTTTAAATGCGTTGAACCACAGTGAGGACAAACATGAGGATAATCTATCATATATTCACAATAATGACATTTTAATTTATGCTCACTGCGATGATCAGTTAAAGTGACATCACAGTGCGGGCATTTTAATACTTCTCCACAATCCTGACATTGTACATAAGAAGCATAACCTCTTTTATTTAATAACAAAATAACCTGTTCACCTTTATCAATTGTCTGTTGAATACTTTGTTTCATTTTTCTGGAAAATAATGAATAATTACGCTGACGTGTTTCTTGAATCATATCCACTATTTCTACTTGTGGTAATGGTTTTTGATTAATACGCTCAGGTAATTCATATAAATCATAAACCCCTTTTAAAGCTCTGGCATAGCTTTCCAAGGATGGAGTTGCACTTCCCAAAACAACACTGGCATGATGCGTTTTCGCACGCATTTTAGCAATTTGCGAGGTTAAATAACGCGGCTTTGCTTCTTGTTTATAGCTGGCATCATGCTCTTCATCTAGAATAATTATGCCTATATTTTCTAATGGCGCAAAGACTGCAGATCTGGCGCCCACAACTATTTTAACTTCCTGACGTTTGATGCGACGATACTCATCATATTTTTCACCTTGTGATAAACGGGAATGCAAAATCGCAACCTGATTGCCAAAACGTTGTCTAAAAACTTCTACCATCATAGGCGTTAATGAAATTTCTGGAACCAGCATCATAACAGACTTATTTTGTTGAATATAATGAGCAGCTAAAGCTAAATAAACTTCAGTTTTCCCAGATCCTGTAACACCGTGTAATAAAGCAACTCTCCCTTGATGAGCCAAAATCCCATCCACAACTTTTTGTTGCTGTGTTGTTAATTGAATATGTTTTGATTGATGTTCAATTGAAAATGGCTGACGATAAACTTCTTTTTCAACAATTTCAATACATCCCTGTTTTTTTAAATTATCAAGCAAAGCTCGACTGTATGGAATATCCTTAACAGGAATATCTGGATGTTCTTGTAAAAAAGCCATACATTCCTGTTGTTTGATTGTTTTGGCATAAGTTCCTTCAACAAGGTGAACAACCTGTTGTGTTTTGATACCTACTGTTTGGTGAGTACTCGGTTTTAATTGCGTTGGCAACATCGCCTGCAAACATGATATACGTGGGGATAATGTCATACGTGATAACTGATTAGCCAATGTCTGTAACTCTTCATTTAGTAGCGGTTCTTCATCAATAACATCTAAAATATATTGATAGCGAAAACCAGCACGTTGTTCTAACTCTGATTTTGAAAAATGTGTTTCTTCAACATTTTCAACATAACCAATAATTTTTTGATAACCAAAACGAATCCATACACGTACACCTACAAGCAATGATTTTTCACTCAAATAATCAAATGTTGTATCCAGTGCATGTACAGGATGTTCAACTAACACTTTGACAATATACATATCCTCACCTGCCTATTGCACTATTCTATCATAAATTTACTTTTTTTAAAATAATTCCAAGTTCTTTTTCATTTATAAAGGACAGTCTTCATGACTGTCCTATTGATTTCCATTTTGATATCTCTCTTCTCCCCACCATAAAGGCAAAAGTTCCTTTAAAGTCACAGTTTCTCTCGTATCAAAATCGACCATAATTTCCATATCCTGATTTTTTTCATTCAATTGCATAAAAAACTCACGACAAGCTCCACAAGGCATCCCACTCCCGCCTCCATATGGAGGACAATCACGAAAAGCAATCATTCTTTTCACAATAGTCTGTTGACTTTGCATATACATATTCAATGCCGCAACTCTTTCAGCACATAAATCTAACACTCCACTACAGCTTTCTATACAAAATCCAGTATATATTTCACCATTTTCACTTTCCAAAGCACAAACGACATGATGTGCATAAATAAATGGTGAAACTTCATGAGGTTGATATTGTTCCTTAGCTTTCAAATACATTTTTTCCCAGATATCCATAATTTACAGTTCCTCCATCTTTTTGAGATCATCATTACAGACATATGTTTCCACATAACCACATTTTTTACAAATATATTGTTCAACCTTTAGTTTACGATCATCAACAACAATATCCTGATAAGCATTACGTCTGAAAACCCCTTTAGCTGGAACATAAAGAATATCCTGACTTTGACACTTAGGGCAACATTGATTCTTTTTCATAAGATACCTCCTATACATTCTTAAATATATCATGTCATAAAAATGAAAACCCTGTCAATTCTTTTCTCAAACAAAAAAACACCATAAGGTGCTTTATAAATTTTCTTTAATAATTTTAGCAATTTTTTCTTTTGCAGCAACAACATCATCATTTTCAACAACATACTTATATTCGTCTTTTGTTGCAATTTCTTTTCTTGCTTTTGCAAGTCTTTCTTGAACGATACTTTCTTCTTCAGTACGACGTCCACGAATACGACGTTCCAATTCTTCAAGTGATGGGGGTACTAAGAAAATGGTTAAAGCATGAGGACATTTTGCCATCACCTGCAAAGCACCCTGAACTTCAATTTCCAATACAACGTTTTTCCCTTCACTTAATAATTGATCAACATAAAATTGAGGTGTCCCATAATAGTTTCCAACAAACTGAGCATATTCAAGCAATTCACCTTTTTCAATTTTCTCTTTGAATTCTTCTTCACTTACAAAGAAATAATCAATTCCCTCTTTTTCAGTTGGACGAGGTTTTCTTGTTGTCATAGATATAGAATAAGCTAAATTTAAACTCTCATCTTTAAAAAGTTCCTGACGAACTGTTCCTTTCCCAACACCACTTGGACCACTTAGAATGATTAAAAGCCCCTTTTTCAATCTCTCCACCACCTTTTGAAACAATGTTACATGAATGAAACATTAATGTCAATTCTTTTTGAAATATGTTATACTATTTATCGGTGATGAAATATGGCTTATGACGGAATTATGCTATCTCGTGTTGTAGAACAACTACAAAATCAATTAACACGAGGAAAAATTAATAAAATCTATCAAATTTCTCAATATGAACTTTTATTTCATATTCGTTCACAAAGAGAAAATTTCAAATTATTGATTTCAATACATCCTGTATATGCAAGAATTCAATTAACCCAATTATCTTATCCAACTCCAGCCAGCCCTAATGCTTTAACAATGCTTTTGAGAAAGCATCTGGAAGGAGCTTATATTGAAAAGATTTCTCAGATTCAACTCGATCGTATTGTAGATATTGAACTGATTGGTGTAAATGAACTCAAAGATACTGTCAAATATCATCTCTATCTAGAAATCATGGGTAAACATTCTAATGCAATCTTGACATATGACAACAATAAAATCATTGATTGTTTAAAACGTGTTTCTCCCGCTATGAGTGCTCGTATTTTACAGCCAGGAGCAACTTATAATCAACCCCCTTTAATTGAAAAGAAAAATCCTTTTACAAGTGAATGGATGGAAACAGATAATCTGACAAAAACTTATCAAGGGTTTTCTCCTGAACTCTCAAAAGAAGTTCTTTATCGTATCCATCATGGAGAAACTTTTCAAGACATTATTCAATTATTACGACACTCACAAAATATCTATATCCACAAATATCAAGATAAGGAATATTTTCATATTATTCCTTTAACGCATCTACAGTGTAACGGAGAAATATATCCTCTATTTGATGGTTTAGATAAACACTATGATTTAATTGATGAAAAAGATCGTATCAAGCAACAGACTTCAGATTTAGCAAAATTTATTCAAAATGAATATCAAAGAAACATCAATAAACTTAATAAATTAAAACAAACTCTTTTTGAATCACAAAACAGTGATGATTTACGCATTAAAGGTGATCTTTTATTTGCTAATCTCCATTTGATTTCTAAAGGACAAAAAGAAGTTACTGTTGAAAATTATTATGATGGTAGTATGATGACTATCGCTTTAGATGAAAGATATGATGGTAAAACAAATGCAAATAAGTATTATGCAAAATACCAAAAAGCCAAAAAAGCTTTAACGCATCTTCAAGAACAGATAAATATTGTCGAAAATGAAATTCTTTATTTTGATAGTCTTATCACACTGATGGAAAACGCTTCCTATTATGATGCATTAGAAATGAAAGAAGAATTAGAAAATTTAGGTTATTTGAAAAAGAAAAAAACCAAACAGGTGCATCGACCAAAAAAATTGCATATTGAACAATATCTTACTAAAGACAATATACAAATCTATGTAGGTAAGAATAACCTGCAAAACGATTATCTTACCTTTAAGATGGCTTCTAAAAATGATATGTGGTTTCATGTCAAGGACATGCCTGGAAGCCATGTCATTGTGCATAGTCAGAATCTAGATGAATATACCATTCGTTTAGCAAGTCAAATAGCTGCGTACTTTTCCAAAGGTAAACACAGTTCTTCAGTTCCTGTCAATTATACCTTGGTTAAAACGCTAAAAAAGCCACAGGGTGCTAAACCGGGACAAGTGATACTTTCACATTACTCAACGATTTACATTGATCCTGATGAAACTATTTTTAACGACATGAGAAAGGTGAATTCATAGAGTTCATATTTGGAGCATTGACAAATGTTTGCTCATAAACAGGATAAAATACTGGATAATACATGCAATGGTTGACACGACGACATTCAATTGGACAAATCACAGGCTGAGCAACAGGTGTAATTTGATTTGTCACACAAACTCTTCTAGGAGCTACTAAAGGTTGTGGACGTGGACAACCATTGACACTTCCAAAATTCATTTGTTGTCCTTGACATGAACATGAATTCATATTTTGACAACCACAAGATTGTTGAAACATAATTAATCCCTCCTTCACTTTAATGTATGTTATATTTTTAAAAGAGGTAGGGCAAATGAAAGGAGTTTTATAATGAAATTCATCAAATGGGATTGTTTTCATGAAATTGAAGCTTATACAACATGCAGTTATTGTAACGGAGAGCTCATGAATATGAGTTTCAATGGTATTGATGATCAACAGGTTTTAAAGAATCGAGAAAAATTAGCTCAAACTTTGCATACTGATTTAAATCATATGGTTGCAACACATCAACGACATACCACAAACTTTCTAAAAGTTCAACTTCAAGATGGAGGTAGAGGTATGTGGAGTCAAGAGGATGCATTTGACAATTATGATGCTTTGTATACACGTGATCGCCATTTATGGCTTTGGTCTTTTCATGCTGATTGCTGTCCTGTTTTATTATATTGCAGAGATCAGAAAATTGTTGCCGCTATTCATAGTGGATGGAAAGGAACCGTAAATGAAATAGTTGGAAAAGTCACAAAACATTTAATAACTCATGAAAATTGTAATCCTCAAATGATTTATGCCTATATTGGGCCATCCATTGAACAAAGAAATTTTGAAGCAAAAGATGATATTATTGATTTGGTTAAACAAATGTCTTTTGATACACATGATTTTTATATTCAAAAAGAAGATGGAGCTTATTTATTGAATAGTAAAGGTTTAATTCAACAACAATTGCTTAATCTTCAAGTGCCTCAAAAAAATATAACCATTTCTCCATACTGTACAATTGAAGATGAGGACCTCTTTTTCTCCTATCGAAGAAATAAAAGTCCTCATCGCAACATTACATTAATTTCTATGAAGTAACCTCCGGGTTACTTTTTATCATATTATTCATAGCTTTTGGAATAAATTCAATTAACTTTGACGGAATCACAGTATAGGCTTCTTTAGCCAAAAGATCACCAGTATATCCATGTATGAAAACACCCAACATTGCAGCCTGTAAGGCAGGATAACCTTGTCCTACAAAACTTGTAATTATTCCAGCTAAAACATCGCCCATTCCTCCAGTTGCCATAGCTTTATTTCCTGCACGAATACGATATGATTCCTGACCATTTGTCACTATGGTATAAGGTCCTTTTAATACCAAAACAACATGGTGCTCTTTTGCAAAATCTTGTGCAACCAATAACATATCATCCTGACTGTCGAATGGACATAAACGCTGAAATTCACCTAAATGTGGAGTCAAAATAATATCTCGATTTTGATGTTTTAATAAATCAGTATGTGCTGATAAAATCGTTAAAGCATCCCCATCTATAACGAGAGGTTGTTTTGTTTTTTCTAAAACATCAATAACATAACGATAACTATCTAAGCTTTGACCTAGTCCACATCCAATTAATATAGCATCATATCGAAGAAAATCTTCTTTCTGTAAAATAGGAGGCCTTAAAACTGCAGTTGCTTCAGGGCAGAACTGAGTTAATGCATGTATAACTTCCTGATCACTCATAACTGTCGTAATTCCACTACCACTATAAACACAACCTTTTGCACTTAACAGAGCTGCTCCTTTATATTCAATGCATCCTGTAATAAGGCAAGTATGTCCATATGTGCCTTTATATCCATCAAAAATTCTTTCTTTTAAAAGTGGAAACATCATTTTATCATCTGCCATCTGATACAATCCAGCTTCTTCACTCACATCATCTACATCTAGTTTTTCAACAATAACTTTTCCCGTAAAAAAATAACTATCAGGATTAAGAAATCCATTTTTCATAGCACTCAAAGTAATTGTTGAAGTTGCATAAATGACGCTTTGATATGGTTTTCCTGAATCACATTGAAGACCTGTAGGAATATCTACAGCAATGACTTCCTGATCATAGAGTTGATTAATACTTTCAATAACACTTTGATAAATACCTCGTGGTGAGCTATTCAACCCAAAACCAAATATTGCATCAACAATTGTATCACAATCCGTCATATAACCAATCAACTCTTCTAAATTATCCTGTTGAAATAAATAAACAGGAAGAGACAAATCATAACATTTCTGCAAATAATAAGCATTGGCTTTTGAAAGATGATTCGTGTTTTCAAATATAAAAACTTGTACATTCTTTTTCTGTTGATAAAGTTTAATAGCCAGAGAAAGCCCATCTGCACCATTATTACCTGGCCCACAAACAATACTAAATGATTCACCATGGATATGTTCCAACAAACAATCACTTGCTTTATCAACCAATTGTTCAATTGTATAACCGTGTTTCAATAAACATTCATCATATCTTTTCATTAAAGTATGGCTTCCAATATACATATTCATCACCTGACCTTAGCCCTATTATAACAAAATAAAAACTGTAATGAAATCATTCATTACAGTTTTTCATCATTAATATCTTACACCACAAGTAAATCCACTTAAACTTGTATAACTAACAACAGATCCTGTTGTCGGTGAATGAATAACTCTTCCTCCACCAACGTAGATTCCTACATGGCCTGGTCGCCATACAATGTCACCTGGTTTCACTTGAGATAAAGAAATTGTTCTTCCTCCACTTTTTTGTGCTCCAGATGTACGTGGGATACTCTTGCCGTTCTTACGATATACCCATTGAGTAAATCCTGAACAGTCAAATGAACTTGGTCCAGTTGCACCCCATCGATATGGACAACCCAATCGTGATTGAGCAGTAGCTACCATTCCTTGATTAGGAGCAATGTCATCTGGATTTACAACAGTAACTTTCAAAGTTTTAGAACTTGAATTACCAGCTTTATCCGTAACACTATATTCAACAGTATATTTTCCTGCTTTATTTGTATTAACTGGATTGCTGATTTCGACTTTAGAAGTCACATTTCCATCTTTGTTGTCAGTTGCACTTTCTAGATAACTTTTTGCATTAAAGCTCTTACCTTTAGTAATTTGTACTGAAGACTTAGATAAACTAATCTTAGGTGCACTTAAGTCACCAACTTTAACTTTTAATGTTTCTTCAGATGCATTACCAGAAGAATCTTTAGCAGTAATTTTTAAAGTTGTTTCTCCATCTTTCTTAGTATCAACAGTTCCATCTACTTCAATAGATTTCACTTTCTTATCAAAGTTATCAGTCACTTTGATATAATCTAAATAATCAAATTGAGAACCATAGTCTACTGTAACTGTAGATCCCTTCTTGTAACTAATAGTAGGTGCAGTCGTATCTGATACATAGAATTCATATGTTTGTTGAGTTTGATTTCCAGCGTTATCTGAAACACTCAATTCAATCATTTGAGATCCTAATTTTGAAGTATCGAGTTTCTTGTCTGTTTCAATAAATGGTGTAACATCTCCATCAACATTATCAGATGCATTGACATATTGAGCGATATCTTGACTACCATTTGCTTCAACATCAATAACATAACCTTGACTATCTCCTACCGGATTCAATTCAGGAGCAGTTTTATCAACAACTTCTACTTGAACAACCTTTGTACTTAAATTTGAGAACATATCGGTTGCAGTTACTTCGACGTTATATATACCTAATTGATATGCATCATATGATGTATCATCAATTTTTACATCCATAGCGTCTAGGGAATCACGATTATCAGAAATAGCAAACATCGTTTTATCTAGCTTTGTCCCATAAAGAACTTCAATCTTATTAGCTTCGATTGTAGGTTTTTCTTTATCGACAGCAGCATAACCAACCAAACCAAATGTTGAAATACATAACATCGGAATGAACATAGCTTTACGTTTTAAAACATGCTCTTGCATAATTTCCAATAAATTCGTCTTAATATTACTATCCATTCGTTGCCTCCTTTCAATAATATACCCATTTAGAATTATAAAACAACGTTCACAAAAAGTCCACAATTTTCTTAAGAAATTCTTAAGAAATTAAAATTTTGTTGATTATATCAATATTTTTTGAATTAACTTTTTTTGACGTTTTTTTGTTTTTTATCATTTTTCTATACAAAGTATTCACTTTTTAATCAATTTTAGACATATTATTATCTTCATTTCATAGAATGAGTTGAAAAGGAGAATGCTATGATTATTGTCTATTTTTCAATTTATTGTTTTTTAGGATATTGGCTTGAATCTATTTATGTTTCGTTATTTCGTAAAAAATGGATCTCATCAGGTTTATTGAATGGTCCATTTATTCCCTTATATGGTTTTGGTGCTTGTATCCTTATATTATGCCAACCCTATCTTCAGTATTTTCATCCATTTTTCGTATGTCTTATCGGTGGAATTTGTATGACTTTATTAGAATTATTAAGTAGTTATTATATTGAACGATTTTTTCACACTCAATGTTGGGATTATTCTCATCATGCTCTCAATTATCAAGGGAGAATATGTTTGGTATATTTTATTTTATGGTGTTTATTAAGTGGTTTATTCATTTATATAATTCATCCATTTATTTGCTCACTATCATTACGTCATGATGCCTGTTATCTGATAAGCCTGATTTACATTTCGTTTATTTTAAAAGCATATGGTGATCGATTGTTAACAACAAAACAAAATGGTCTCAATATTCATTAAAAAAAGAAGATTTTTCAATCTTCTTTAACCAAGATAAGCTTCTCTTACCTTTGGATTATTTGCAACTTCATTGGCTTTCCCTGATACAATAACATTTCCAGTTTCAAGAACATAAGCACGATCAGCAATTGAAAGTGCTTTATTTGCGTTTTGTTCAACTAATAACACCGTTACTCCATCTTTATTAATACTTTTAATAATGTCAAAAATTTCATTAACCAAAATAGGTGATAACCCCATTGATGGTTCATCTAACAATAATAGCGTTGGTTTTGACATTAATGCGCGCCCCATTGCTAACATCTGCTGTTCTCCACCTGACAGTGTTCCAGCCAATTGATTTCTACGTTCCTTTAAACGTGGAAATCTTTGATAAACCTTTTCTAAATCTTGTCCTATTTTATTATCCGTACGTAAATATGCGCCCATTTCCAAATTATCTTGAACCGTTAATTGAGCAAAAATACGTCTACCCTCAGGAACTTGAGCTAAATTTTTGGCAATAATTTTATGTGCAGGAAGTTTTGTAATCTCATCCCCCATAAAAGATATCGTACCACTTTTAGGTTTTACCAATCCACTAATAGCATGCATGATAGATGTCTTTCCAGCCCCATTAGCTCCAATCAAAGCCACAATCTCACCTTGATTCACTTCAAAACTTACATTTTTAATCGCATGAATCACACCATAATAAACATTTAAATGATCAACTTTTAACATGGTCATCCCCCTATTCTTCATGTCCTAAATATGCTGCAACCACATCAGGATTATTTTTAATTTCATCTGGAGTCCCAAATGCTAAGACTGTACCAAAATTTAAAACTGCAATTTTTTCACAAATCCCCATAACAAGTTTCATATCATGTTCAATCAATAAAATCGCAATAGAAAATTTTTCTCTTACAATCTTTATCGTTTCCATTAATTCTTCTGTTTCAATAGGATTCATACCAGCTGCAGGTTCATCTAACAAAAGAAGTTTAGGTGACGTTGCAAGTGCTCTTGCTATTTCTAGTTTACGTTGTTTTCCATATGGTAAATTTCCAGCTTTGACATCAGCATATTTTTCTAGATCAAAAACACGAAGTAAGCTCATAGCCATTTCCTGCATAGCCTCTTCACCTTTAAAATAACTTGGAAGATGAAGAATAGATGATAATAATGAATAATTTTGAGAATGATGCAATCCAACCTTAACATTATCAATAACACTCATTTTTTTGAATAAACGAATATTTTGAAATGTTCTTGCAATCCCTAATTGTGTAATTTGCGTAGGTGTCATCTTTAAAAGTGACTTCCCATCAAAAAGTATTTGTCCACTCGTTGGTTTATAAACACCTGTCAACAAATTAAATACAGTTGTTTTTCCAGCTCCATTTGGTCCAATCAAACCATATAATTGGTCTTTATCCATTTCAAAATTAAACTCATCAACAGCTTTTAAACCTCCAAATTGGATTCCTAATCCCTCTGCTTTTAACAAACTCATCAGTCATCCACCTCCACTGTCTTATTCTTAAAAAATTTAGCTTTAATACGAGGCACTAAATTTTTTTCTTTGATAATCATTGCAGCAATTAAAACAATTGCATAAAGTAACATACGATAATCCGCAAATGCTCTTAAATACTCTGGCAATATCGTCATGATAATAGCTGCTATAATAGAACCTTTTAAATTTCCTAATCCACCTAATACAACCATAACCAGAATTTCTACTGATTTATTATAATCAAATGTAGAAGGAACCAGCATTCCCATATATTGAGCATATAATCCACCTGCAATCCCAGCAAAGAAAGCAGAAATAGCAAAAGCTAGGATCTTATAATACGATGTAGGAATACCAGATAATTCACTGGCTGTTTCATCTTCACAAATAGAAATAACGGCACGCCCATGACGTGATTTAACAATACAGTAAATGACATAGATTGTAATCACAGCACTTAAAAAATAGACAGAAAAATCAATATTCATTGCTTGAAATCCCATCAATCCTTTGGCACCATTTGTAATACTTAAATTAAGCATAATAACACGTATGATTTCATTAAATGCTAAAGTAATGATACAAAGATAATCACCTTTTAATCTTAATGTTGGTATACCAATAACAACGCCAATCAGGCAGGCAGCAATAGCACCAATCAATAAGCTTAATAAAAATGGGAAATGAAGATACAAACTACATAAAGCAGATGTATAAGCTCCTACGGACATAAATCCAGCATGTCCTAAAGTTAACTGTCCTAAATAACCACTCGCTAAATTCAAGCTTGTTGCTAAAATAACATTGATACAAGCCATAATGAGAATTCCTGACCAATAATAGTCAACAATTCCAGCACTCATTAAAAACATAATGATTCCATAAATAATCAGCGCCATGATAAAGGATATAATCAAATCTTTTATTTGTTTCTTTTTCATCCCTATCACCTACACTTTCTCTCTCATATTCTGACCAAACAATCCTGCTGGTTTAACTAATAAAATAAAGATTAAAATACCAAAAACAACTGCATCTGAAAAAGCAGATGAAATATATGAAATTGTAAATGCTTCAGCAACCCCAATAATCAATCCACCTACCATTGCTCCTGGAATGCTTCCAATTCCACCAAGAACAGCTGCTATAAAAGCTTTGATACCTAACATGGCACCTAAATAGGGATTAATCAAAGAATAACTCATACCATAAATAATACCAGCAATAGCTCCTAAACCAGAACCAATGGCGAATGTTAGAGAAATGGTTGTATTCACATTGATTCCCATTAATTCTGCAGCTCCTCGATCTTCACTGACAGCACGCATTGCTTTTCCCAATTTTGTTTTGTTTATAAACAAAAGCAATAATCCAGTACAAATAAAAGTTAAGATAAGTGAAAGCAAAGCGACATACGTAATATGAGCGCCAAAAAAAGATACTGTACCACTAGGCATATATTGAGGAAAAGTTCTGGCAGCAGAGCCAAATAAAATCAAAAATAAGTTCTGTAACAGATAACTGACACCAATAGCAGTAATTAAAACAGCTAAACTCCCACTATTTCTAAGGGGTTTATAAGCCACTTTTTCTGTCACAACACCTAATAAAGCACATCCAGCAATGGCTACTAAAACACTAACAATAATGGGTGCTTGCACCATAGTTGTCATCACATAAGCCAGATATGCGCCAACCATAATAATTTCACCATGAGCAAAATTGATCATTTTAGCAATCCCATATACCATTGTATAACCAATGGCAACAAGTGCATACATTCCACCTGTACTTAATCCATTGATGATTTGCGTTAAAAATTCCATTTGTAAACCTCCTGACTTAAAAAAATAAAGGAGAAAAATCTCCTTTATTTTTCTTCTAATCTAAATAACTATATTCACCATTTTTAATAGTTTTAACAACTAATTCTTTTGTTGGATTATGTTGATCATTAAATTCAAAATGACCTGTAATACCATCATAATTTGTCTTTTCTAACTGTTCACAAATTTTAGCATAATCAGTTGTTCCAGCAGCTTCAACTGCTTTCAATAATACCCAAGTTGCATCATAAGCCATTGTTCCAAACATGTTTGTATCACTGTGATATTTTTCTTTATATTTAGCTACATAATTTTGTACATCTTCTACTCGGTCATCGAATGTATTTGTATAATAAGCTCCATTGAAAATAGATTTATCAACATCTTTAACTGATAAAACGCCATCCCAACCATCAGTTCCTAAGAATGTACCATTGTAACCAGCATTTTTAAATTGACCAACCATAGTTGCAATCATTTCATAATAATCTGGAATATAAACAGCATCTGCTCCTGATTGTTTTACTTTTGTAATATAGCTTCCAAAATCTTTTGTATCCTTTGGATATTTTTCTTGTAATACAATTTGTGTGCCATCTTTATTTGCCTGAGCAACAAATGAATCTGTACATCCCTGACTATAATCACTACCACTATTTGTTAAAATAGCAACTTTCTTAACATTAATACGACCATCACCAATAGCTGTTGCAATTGTCTGACCACCCATTGAGTCATTAGAACATGTTCTAAAGTAATTGCTTCTTGTACTTCCATCATTATTTAAAGTAATACTATCACCAGAAGTACTTGGTGAAACAATAGGTGTTCCATCAGCTTTAGAAGCCTCTCCTAAAGCTAAACCTTCAGCCGTAATAACAGGACCAACAATTCCAACAACCTTTTCACCAACTAATTTTTTATAAGCATTCACAGCATCTGTTTCCTTACCTTGAGAATCTTCAGCTAATAATTCTACTTTATATTTTGCATCATCAGAATTATTATAATCTTCTATGGCAAGTTCAATAGTATTTTTAACTGGAATTCCATAAGTTGATGTTTCTCCAGTTAATGGACCAACAAATCCAATTTTAATTGTATCCCCTTCTTTTAATTCTGTAGCTGAAGAACCACCAGTTCCTCCACCACAAGCAACCAACATACTTGACACAGCCATTAAAGACATAGCTTTTTTTATATTCATATATCTCTCCCCTTTTTTTAAATATATTCATTATTATACTTAACATTTTATACAAGT
>OGPH01000025.1_pt1 | contig 164887 bp, 122 predicted proteins | sample 1552891 | NCBI WGS metagenome assembly OGPH01 (sample SAMEA2580272, study PRJEB22360) | human gut metagenome | biome: human gut; feature: human-associated habitat; material: faeces | place: Denmark | collected 2008/2010 | reverse complement strand
GGGTCCCCACAAGATACTGTGTACTTGTGGGGCTTAATAGCATCAAAATTCTGACTTTTTAGGGAGAGTGAAGATTCTGAATTTTATGAGAAGTTTATTTTTTAACTAAATCTTAACTTCGGATTAAAGTAATCTTTAACTTGCGCGGTTATGATTAAGCCATAAAGTTTCATAACATAATTTTCTCCCATTATTGAGAAGGGGCGTCCAAAGCGGACGCTCTTTTTCTTTTGGCGCGTGCGGGCAATAAAGTTGCCTTTTTTGTAATTGCATATTATAATAGACAGATGTAAGAGGATTCGAAATTGACCATATGTTTTTATTGCTTGCGTTAATTTATCTTATTTTCATATCGCTGGGGCTTCCCGATTCGCTTTTCGGGGCGGCGTGGCCGGTCATGCACGTTGACTTCAACGTGAACGAAAGTTTCGCAAGCATATATATGATAATCACCGCAGTCGGTTCGGGCGGCGTAAGTTTTATTGCGGGGCCGCTGATCAGAAAATTCGGTACGGGCAAAGTAACGGTGGTGTCGATTTTGCTTACCGCCGTCGGCATGCTTGTCATCGGTTTTTCGGTGCATATCGCGATGGCGATTTGCGGTTCCATACTTATGGGGTTTGGCGCGGGCGCAATCGACACGGGGCTCAACAACTACGTTTCGACGCATTATAAGGCGCGGCATATGAACTGGTTGCACGCGTTCTGGGGCGTGGGAGTTACGTTAAGTCCGATAATCATGGGCGCGTTTCTGGATATGAACAACAACTGGCGCGGCGGATACAGATGCGTGTCGTGCATACAGTTCGCGATATTCGCGGCTTCGCTTTTTTCGTTGCCGCTTTTTAAGAAGTACGAACACTCCGTGACGGTTGAAACGCTTGACGGGGCGGCGCCCGACGAAGGCGAAGAAGAAAACGAAAATACGACGAAAGAACAGGCGGAAGAAGACGGCGAAAAGCCGAAAAAGAAGAAGCCTGCAATTTTTGAAATATTGAAAATCAAGGGCGTGGCGTGGTCGGTTTTGTCGCTTGGCATTTACACTTCGATGGAATTTCTGATCGACACGTGGGGCGCAAGTTACGCCGTCAACACAAAGGGCGTATCGCCCGCAGACGCCGCCCGCTGGGTGTCGCTGTATTTCGGCGGAATTATGGCAGGAAGGGTAATCAGCGGGTTTATCTCTTATAAATTTGACGATAAAGTCCTTATTCGGTTGGGAATTGTCGTCATGACAATCGGAATGATCGTGTTTGCGTTGCCCATCGGGAAATACTCGCTTGCGGGGCTTCTGCTCATCGGCACGGGCTTTGGTCCGGTGTTCCCGTCGACGATACACGCAGTACCGTTCAGGTTCGGCACGAAGTATTCCGCGGACATTACGGGAATACAGATGGGCGGCTCTTACGCAATCGGCTGGGCGGTGCAGCTCACGTTCGGATTCGTCGCGCAAAAGGTCGGTTTTTTGTTCATGCCGTACTTACTGCTTGCGTTTGCGGCGGCGCTGCTTATCGTAAGCGAAATCACGAACAAAGTCACCGCAAAACACAAAGTTGCGGCGGAGCAAATATCGTAAAAAATGAAACAGCGCGTTAAGAAATCGTTGATAATCGTTGCAATCGGCGTGGTGGTAAACGTCGCGCTTGCGCTCATCAAAATGTACGTCGGTCTTTCAAGCAACAGTCTTTGCATAATGCTTGACGCGATCAACAACTTTTTTGACATTTTGACGGCGATAGTGGCAGGGGTAGCGTTTTGCACGCTTCTTATCCCGCGCAGCGAAAAGGCGCCGTACGGCTACGGCAGGACGGAGTATCTTGCGGGGTTTATCGTCGCGGCGACTTCGGTCGTGGTCGGCGGGCTGTTTCTGATAAGGTCGCTTAACCGCATGGCGATGCCCGAGCCGGTATGGTTCGGTGTAAAAAGTTGCATATTGATATCGGTGACCGTGCCGGTAAAACTCGGACTGGGGCTTACCTACTATTTTGCCGACAAGAAGATGAAGTCGCCTGCGCTCAAAGCCTTGGCGATTGACAGTTTTATGGACGTCGGCATAACGGTGACTTCGGTGGTGTCGTTTGCGGTGTCTGCTCGCATCGACTACGCCGCGGACGCGATTGTCGGCATCGTCATAAGCATTGCGGTTATCGTATTTGCGATAAAGGCAGTCAGGGACAACGTAAAGGCGGTTGTGTCGGGTGACGGCGCAAACGACGAGAAAGAAGCGATATACAAAGAGTGCGAAAAGGTCGGCGTGACCGTTGTGAAGACCGAGCTTCACGATTACGGTTACGGCGCAAAAATCGGCGTCGTCATCGTGAAAAACGGCGACGAAAACGTATTTTCCGACATTTCCCGAAAAGTTCGCGAAAAAACAGGCGCGGAAATTAAATTTATAATTGAAACAAACGGCGAAAACGCCGAAGAACAAAACAACTGAGGTGAAGATATGAGAAAGAAGAAATTCGACGAAACGAACGACGTTTCTTTCAGCGTGGAAACAACCGAATTCGGCACGCGTGAAAAGAGAAAGAAAGAGAAAAAGGTCCTTTCGCCCGAAGAAAAGAAAAAGCGTACGATAAAAGCGCTGATTATCACGGCAAGCGTCGTGCTTGTCCTTGCGATATTCTTTGGCGGTTGCGCGATAAGCACGGCTGTCGGCACGAAGTCGCTTATCAAGCAAGGGCAGAGTTTTGACAAAGTCGAATATACCGAGGAGCACAAGCAGATTGTGCCTACTTTCGACAAGGAACTCGGCTATTACGTGTTTGAAAATAAGGACGGGCGCGATTTCAAGGTGTTGCAGTTCACCGACGTCCATATCGGCGGCGGCGCGTTTTCGCACAAAAAGGACGCGTGGGCAATGAACGCCGTCGCGACGATGATAAGAAAAGAGCAACCCGACTTTGTCGTGGTCACGGGCGACATCGCGTATCCCGTACCTTTCCAGTCGGGCACGTTCAACAACAAAAACGCCACGATGATTTTCGCGGAAATGATGGAAACCCTCGGCGTGTACTGGACGTTCGCGTTCGGCAACCACGACACCGAATATTACAGCCGTTATTCGCGCGTGGATATCTGCAACTATTATAAGGAAAGAAATTTCAAGTATTGCTTGTTCGATGCGGGCGTTTGCGACGAAAAGGACTATATTGGCGACGACGCAATGGGCTTCGGCAACAATATGTTCGTGGTCAAAAATTCGGACGGCAGCATCAATCAGGCGCTCGTAACGTTCGACAGCCACAGCTACATCGACGGCGACTACTTCGGCGCGGCGTGGAAATACGACAATATCCACCAGTGCCAGGTCGATTGGTATACCCGCGAAATGGCGAAGTTGAGAAAAGCAAACGGCGATAAAGCCGTCAACAACCTTGTGTTCTTCCACATTCCGCTGCGCGAATACCGCGACGCCTGGGCGAACGTCATCGACAAACTCGGCGACGGTAAAACACCGAACGTCGGCGATAAATTTGTATCCGACCGCGGCACGACCGAGTTTATCTACGGCACGATGGGCGAAAACAACAAAACCAAAAACGGTCAACGCACATACGGCGTCTTCTGCGGAATGCGTACGGACGAACTGTTTGAGGCAGGGCTTGAAAACGATATGCAGGGCGTCTTCTGCGGTCACGACCACTACAACAACTTCTCCGTAAACTACACGCCGAAGGGCGCAACCCGCTCGATCCGTCTGACGTACGGCATGTCCATCGACTACCTCGCCTACGTCAGCGTCAGGGATCACGCACAACGCGGATGCACGCAAATCTTGCTGAAAGCCGATAACTCCTTTGAATGCGCACCCAAAAACTACTATTCGGACTACAACGTGACGCCCGAAAAACCCGAAAGGAAGAAATAACTTTTTCCTCAATTCCAGACTACAAAAAGGCTTGCCACGCGGCAAGCCTTTTTCATTGCGTTGTTCGGCGTGCCGATGTCATAAAACCTTGTTTTTCCAAAATTTTGCATGTTATCCTTTTCCTAAAATTATTAAAGACAGTGGTCTTTTGGAAGCGAACACCGTTGTCGCAAGTGCAGGAGAAAAAGAATGAAATACATAGAATGGTTGAGTCTTTGGATGGATAATTACATAAAACCGAGTACAAAAGAGCGCACATATATTCGATACGAGCAAATTATTTATTTGCATATTGCTCCGAAAAGCAGAAACAAAGAGATTAACGAATTGACACCCATAACCTTGCAATCGTTTGTAACGGAATTATTATCAAGATTATGGCGCGTTTTATCGGCAAATAAGCTAAAGGGGTTTATTAATGATAATTTCATCTCTAAATTCATCTCTAAATAGAAAGCCGAAAATTGTTTTGCAATTGTTATGGATTTTCATTGTACTATGTGGTATAATACTTTATAAAACTAACAAAAGAGGGGATATTTTATGCCACAAGTAAAAGAAACGACGTGGGATTTATTAGTTTCTGGCGATAGGTTGCATGAGATTTCTGTTTCCAGATGCAAGGATAATATTGAAACTAAAGTTCCAAATGATGAGGTTGAATCTTACTATGCGAAAGGATGGAATCATCTAAAAACGAACAAAAAGAATACCACGATTTACAAGGAAAAACCGGTTGGTGATGCTTTCGAAGATGAGGTTTGGTCTGTATTTTATAATATGGGCTTTAAAATCATGAACGAAAATAATAAATTTGCAATTGTGTATGGTGAGCAGTCAAAGATTTCAAAGCAAATAGACATTGTTGCAATTGATGATGAAACATGCCTTTTAATTGAATGCAAAGAAAGTTGGAAATACGATACTAAAAGAAATTTACAAATGGATATAAACGAGGTTCCCGCTTATTTTGTAAAGTGCTGTAATGTTCTAAAAGAAAGATATAACAACTTAAAATTCAAATGCATATTTGCCACTAAAAATATATCGGTTACACAACACGATAAAGATCGCATGAAAGAAAACGGCATCGTTCATTTTGATTATTCCACCGTTCTCTACTATAAAGCACTCGCATCACATCTGGGAACTGCGGCAAAATACCAATTATTAGGGCAACTATTTGCAGGTCAAAATATACATAATATTGATGCACATATTCCTGCTATAAGAGGGAAAATGGGGCCGTATACATACTATTCTTTTGTTATTTCCCCAGAAAAACTCCTAAAGATTTCTTATGTACTCCATAAAACAAATGCAAACAATGATTATGAAGACCTTCTTCCGTCTTATCAAAGGCTAATAAAAAAGGATAGATTGAAAAGCGTCCGGGCATTTATTAATGACGGAAATTTCTTCCCAAATTCTATAATAATCTCAATAGATGCAAAAAAGCCATTGCAATTCGATTTCGCATCTAAAGAAAAAAATGATGACTCATTAACAAAAATGGGGATATTGCATTTGCCACAAAAATATCAATCTGCTTATATTATTGATGGGCAACACAGGCTTTATGGATATTCTGATAGTAAATATGCTGCTAATAACTCTATCCCGGTTGTTGCATTTGAAAACCTAGACAAAAACACTCAGCTTAAGTTGTTTATGGACATAAACCTTAACCAAAAAGCTGTGCCAAAAGCATTGAGAAACATATTGGAAATTGATGTATACTACGATTCCGACAACCCGACGTTGGCACAAGGTGCATTATTAGGCAAAATCGCTAAACGTTTAGGAGAAGATTCGAGTTCCGCCCTTAATGGTCGCGTAATTATTGGAGAAGATGCTGGGACTGCGAGATGTTGTATTACAATAGAAAACATAAAGCTTGCTCTGTCAAAAACAAAGTTTTTTAATAAACTAAAAAAGAATGGACAAGTGTTAAAAGCCGGAATATTAGATAAAAACAACAATGAAAAAACATTTAACGCAGTATATCGTCCATTCGTAAAATTTATAAATTTAATTCGAGACAACTTCGCAACAGAATGGAACAGTGACGATAGCTTTTTTGTAAAAAATAATATTGTTGGAGCTTATATTCGGCTGTTTGATGATATGGTAAGTATCGCATACAACAAGGACCATGCTATTGTTGACAACTGCGATGCTTTATTCAAAAGCATTTGCGACCATATTGATTTACTAATACTTGTTCTTGCTGATTTAAACGCCAATGAAAGAGAATTCATTATTAAACAACGCGGTGCTGGCGCGCCATACGCTGTTTATAGAATGCTCGAAATGAAAATGTTTGAAGAAGACTCTTCTTTTTCTAACGAAGATATTGAAGATTATTATACTCAAAATTATAGAAATTATAATGACGATGCAAAACCAAAAATTGCAAAAATTAAGAACATATTATTGAATTACTTTAAGACTGTTTTTACCGAAAACGATTGGAAAAGGAAGTACCTTTCCGAAAAACAGGAAAACGATCTGATGAATAGGATAAATTCAAGAAACATCTCCTATTCTCGAAATGGGATTGACAAAACAGTTGATGAGTGGGGTGAGATAAATTTAAACGATATGGCTGAGATTATCAATTTTAGCACAAATTGGACAACATTCTTCAAAAATAAGTTTAATGAATGGGCTCCGAATGCAAATAAAAATGCCGTATTATCTACAATAAAAACCATTAGCAAATGCTCCGATAGTATTCGTAATGGCCATAAAATTACAGGTACTGACTATCAAGAAATAGAACGCCTTTATAAATCGATGACTGGAGAAGAATAATGGAACCAATAATGAAGTGGGCTGGCGGAAAGCGGCAATTATTAAACGATATCGAATCTGTAATTAATATTAATGATTTAGCAGGACACAGAGTTTACGAGCCATTCGTAGGCGGAGGTGCCTTTTTCCTTGATTTGGAACATGACAATGTTCTAATTAATGATATAAACAAAGAGTTGATCAATGTATACTTGCAGGTAAGAGATAATCCACATCAGTTAATCCGTATACTAAACGAACACAATATTCATCATTCGCATGATTACTACTATGAGATTAGAAATTATGATAGAAATGGAAGAATAGAAAACCTATCAAAAGTTGAACTAGCAGCTAGGACTTTGTATTTAAATAGGGTTTGTTATAATGGATTGTATAGAGTTAATTCAAACGGACAGTTTAATGTTCCTCTTGGAAGATATGCTAATCCTGAAATTGTATCTGAAAACAAACTTTTGGATATTAGCAATTATTTAAATGTTAATAGAATCGATATTACTTCTACGGATTTTGCTCAAGCTGTTCAAGGAGCAGTTGCTGGTGATTTGGTTTATTTTGATCCTCCATATGATTATGAAGAAGGAGGATTCACATCATATACTAGCGATGGTTTTTCCAGAGATGATTTGCACAGGCTAAAATGTGTTTGTGATGAACTGGTAAAAACAGGTTGCAAAGTTGTGATTAGCAACAATGATACAAGTTTTGTTAACTCGTTGTTCGACGATAAAAAATATACCATTAATCACGTGTTTGCAAAAAGAATGATAAACTGCAAAGGGCAAAGAAGAAAGTCTGTCAAGGAGGTTATAATATATGGATAAAAATATCCCGTTTCCACAAGCAGACGACTTTGACAAAATCATACAGATCCTCCATTTTTCAAACGAGGAAGATCTTAATGACTCCATAAAAATTAGTTCGCGTTTAGGAGGTATTTCCGACAGACAAGTTTCTTATTATGTTTCAGCAGCAATGTTTTTAGGATTTGTGGAAGTTACAAATGGGAAAAGAGTGTTTTCAAAACATGCAATAGCAATAAAGAATATGAATACATATATGCAAAATGCGGAGATAATATCTACGATTCTCTTAAATCCTGTTTTTAACAAGACATATGTTTATTCTGTTTTATTTGGACAACAAGAGCCATCAGTTGTTGCTGATATTTTAAATCAATATTATCCTGATTATAGTGACGCAATTTATAAAAGAAGAGCTCAGACGGTTATAAGTTGGGTAAATTGGGTTATAAGACATTTGTCATAAAGGTAAATCTTTGCATATTTTTGTCGTGGTTGCGGTTTGTACTATATCGTACACATAAAAAAGCACAACAGTTTATGTTGCGCGTTAAAAATAAGGGGGCCCGCGAGATATTGTGTACTCGTGGGGACAACAGGGCGTGCTCGGCATAGTGGAAATCGAGGATAAACAGCAAAACGACGCAAAGTGTCTGCAAAGCTACACACGGTGCATAACGCAAGAAAACGCAAGCGTTTTCCGAACGCCAACCGTTCGGTTGGGTTCTCGCCCGGCAATTGCCACGCACAAAAAAACAGAAAATTTTTCATATCCCCGTTGACAAACGGAAAGGGTGCCGATTTATAATTTATAATATACTACTACGCGCGAAGATTTTCGTCTGGGGGCGATATTTTAACAAACGAAAAAACAATCGTGGAGTGTTTGATAACAAGTCGCGCGTTTTCGCGACATCGTTTCGGGAAAGGCAAGGGGGTATTATGCACAAAGAAAGCAAACTCGCAAAAAACAAGGCGTTCGGAATCTTTCTGATGATTCTCGGCGTGTTCGGGTTTTTGATTATCATACACAGGCTGTGCTGTTACAAGTTCGAATATGACGAAAAATTCAGCCCTGTCGATTACGGAAAATTTAATATCCTGTCTTTCTTCACGATTCAATCCAACGTGTTCGTATACGTGTATCTTATTTGCGCGGGGCTTGCGTCTCTCGGCGTCGAGGGGGCAAAGAAGGTTGCGTACAATCCGCTTGTCGGCGCAATGGCAACGACGTATATCCTTGTTACCGGGCTCGTATACACCGCGGGCATTCCCATGGGATTTACTCCGCCGTTCAAGTGGGGCGATTCCTACCACGCGATGAGCAGTTTCATTCAGGTGTATTTCCATATGATTATCCCGCCGATTATGCTGATAATGTGGTTTTTCCCGTTCACGGACAGGCGCACGAATCATAAGACGGTATGGGCGTTTGCTATATATCCGTTTGTGTATTCGCTCTTTTCCATAATCCGGGGCGCGGTGGGAAAAATGCACTTTTATCCTTATCCGTTTTATCGTCCCGAATTTATATGGTCGATATTCTCAAAAGGCGACGTCAATTATCCGCTTGCGTATTTTCTGATGTTCATCGTGCTTATGGCGGGAATGTTGCTGTTTGTCGGCATAGGCAGGCTTATGATGTTCATAAACGATAAAATGATAAGCAAAACGTTTTGCCGTGGCAACGAGTGCACGGTGAGCGAACAAAGCGACGCGGACGCCGGTTAAGTATTCTGGTATTCGGTTGTTGACTTTGGGGCGAAATGGTGATATTATATCGTTGCAAAAAAGGAGAGAATATGAAAGCGGCAATTATAGGACTGGGCGTTATCGGAAAGGTTCATTACGACGTTTTGAAAAGGCAGGGTGAAGACATAGTTGCACTTTGCGACATAGATGCGGCGAAGTTGAACGGCTACGACAACGTCAAAAAATATTTCGACTACAAGAAGATGCTGGATGAAGAGAAAATCGACGTCGTGCATATTTGCACGCCGCACTATCTGCACGCCGATATGACGATATACGCGCTTGAAAGAAACGTGAACGTTTTATGCGAAAAACCGCTGTGTATAAGGAAAGAAGACGTCGCGCGGATTATCGACGCGGAAAATAAGTCCGAGGCGATGCTCGGCGTATGCCTGCAAAACAGATATAATAAATCCAGTCAATTTGTCAAAAGATATTTTCAAGACAAAAAAGTCGATTTCGCTTTCGGCAACGTGTTGTGGCATCGCGACAAGGCGTATTATGCGTCGGGAGAATGGCGGGGTAAGAAAGAAACCGAAGGAGGCGGAGTGCTTATCAATCAGGCAATACATACGCTTGATCTGATGCAATGGATTTGCGGTGAGCCGACGAGCGTTTGCGCCAACACGTACAATTATTCGCTTAAAGACGTCATCGAGGTGGAAGACACCGCCGTCGCGCTGTTCAAAGGCGACACGGATTTTGAGTTTTTTGCCACTAATACCGCAAAAACAGATTTACCGGTCGAAATACGTTTCATTGCAGGCGGCGATATCGTTACGCTTTATCCCGATAAGGTGCTTATCAACGGCGACGTCGCCGATATCGAAAATGAAATCGAATGGAACGGGAAACGCTCCTACGGCAACGGACACGAGAAACTTATCGGTCATTTTTACGATTGCGTCGCGAAAAAAGAAAAATTTCCGATTGACGGCAGCGAAGCGGCAAAATGCGCGAAGGAAGTCCTTTCCGCGTATGAAAGCGACGGAAAATTCGTTGAAATATAAAAGAAAAATCGTTATTCAGGAAAAAACCGTAAAAACAGCCCGAGCGGGCTGTTTTTTATTGCAAATTTTGGCAATTAAGGTTGTAAACTTATCGATGCGTAAAATTGCTTCGGCGTTATGCCGAACTCGTTTTTGAACGCGCGGAAAAAGTGTGTATAATCCGAGAAACCGCATTTTGCAAACACTTCGGTTATCGGGAAGCCTTCTTCGATAAATTGTTTTGACAAGACCAGCCGTTTTTTAAGGATATATCGGTGGGGGGAAGTGTTGGTGTATTCCTTGAAAATGTGCGCGAAGTAGTATTTGTCCACGAACAACGCAGACGCGATTGCATCCAGGGAAAGATCTTGCGAGATATGTTCGGAAATATAATCAATGGCTTTTGTCACGCAGGGATTTGCTTTTCCCAATATGGTGAAATCGTCGCGGTTTTGCAAGAAATACTGTCCCAGCAACACAAGCAAAGTCTTTATGCGCTCCTCGTTTTCGATGTCCGCGCCGAAGTCGCCGGTTTGTGAAACGGAAAAGCCGTCCAGAATATGGCGGATTTTGTCCGAAACCGCACTGTTGCGGATAAGAAAAGCGTTGTGTTCGTGCGCCTGCAAAAAACAGGTGTTCAGGTCGGTTTTTGCGGTTGAGATGCGTTTCAAATATCGTTGATTAAGCCACACAACAAACCTTTCGTACGTCATGGCGGAGTCTTTGATGTCAAGCTGATGAAGCTTGTTGGGAGGAATCAACAGCACGTCGCCCGGGCGCAGGGAATACTTGCAATCTTCCACGATGTACGACGCAGAACCCTGCAAAAAGAAATAGATTTCCGAAAAATCGTGAGAATGCATTTCCACCGTTTTGAAATCCTTGTCTTTTTTGTGATGCACCTCGTAAGTCGAGTTGCTCATTTGTTGATTTTCGTATTTTGTTCCGCTCATATCTTAACAATACTCCAAAACCGCAAGATATGCAAGTAAAAAAGCAAAAAATAAAATTTACTATGCAAAAGTTGTGTGATAAAATATTTTCAATAAGGAGAAAGGAAAATGGGATTTTTTGATGAAAATCTTTTGCTGACCGGCGATACCGCGCGCGGAATTTACAAAAGCATTGCGGATTTGCCGATTATCGACTATCACTGTCATCTCAACGAAGCGGATATTAAAAACGACAAGAAGTTTTCCGACATAGGGGAACTGTGGCTTTCGGGCGACCATTACAAGTGGCGCGCGATGCGTCTTTGCGGCGTTGACGAAAGTTATATCACGGGCGACCGCTCTTACGAAGAAAAGTTTTTGAAATACGCAAAGATTATGCCAAAACTTTTCGGCAATCCGCTTTATTACTGGACGCATATGGAACTTAAACAAATTTTCGGCATTACGGAGCCTTTGAACGAAGACAGCGCAAGCCGTATTTACGAAAAAGCAAACGAAATTCTGCAGGGGCTCAGCGTGCAAAAACTGCTTGAAAAATTCAGGGTGGAGTATATCGCAACCACCGACGATCCGTTTTCCGATTTGTCTTGCCACGGCGACATAAACGGGGTGAAGGTGCGCCCGACGTTCCGTCCCGACAGATGTTTTTCGGAAGGCGTCGACAAGGTGCAACTTGAAAAGAGATTGGATTATTTCGTTTCCAAAGGCTGCAAAATCGCAGACCACGGATTCGACGATTTTTCCGACACGCAAAATATCGAATGGCTGATTGAAAAATGCTTTGAAAAGGGAGTCGTTTTGCAGCTGCATTTCGGCACTTTCCGAAACGTCAACACCGCGGCGTTTAACAAAATAGGGAAAGACAGCGGGTTTGACGTTTTCAGGGCAAGCGTTGACACCGACGCACTTGCACGACTTCTTGACAAAATGTACACAAAACTTGGGGATTTGCCAAAAATCATACTTTATCCGCTTAACGACGAATGTTTAAGGGCTGTTTGTGCGGTTTCTGGCGCATTTCCCAACGTTATTGTCGGTGCTGCATGGTGGTTTAACGACACCGTATCGGGCATAAAAAGACAACTTGAAACCGTGTCGGAATATGCGGTTCTCGGCACGAATCTCGGCATGCTTACCGACAGCAGATCGTTCAGTTCGTACGTGCGGTTTGATTTTTACCGAAGGATACTTTCATCGTTTATCGCAGATAAGGTCGACCATGGCGAGTATGACGAAAAGTCCGCGCTCGCGCTTGCAAAAGATATTGCATACAACAACGTAAAGGAGGTTTTGGGGCTGTGAAAATGACCTTCCGCTGGTATGGAGAAAACGATTGCATACCGCTGAATTACATAAAACAAATACAGGGAATGAGCGGGGTTGTGACCGCCGTTTACGACACGCCCGTCGGAGAAGTCTGGAAAGAAGAAAAACTTGAAAGGCTCAAAAATCTTGCAAACGACGCGGGGCTTGATATGGAAGTTATCGAGTCCGTCCCCGTGCACGAAGACATAAAACTCGGCAAACCTACGAGAGACAAGTATATCGAAGCGTACAAGCAAAATATCATCAACTGCGGGAAAGTCGGCGTCAGGTGCATTTGTTATAATTTTATGCCCGTGTTCGACTGGCTAAGGACAGACCTTTATTTCAAGCATAAAGACGGCTCGACGTCGCTTGCTTACGATCACGAAAAACTGCTTGCGCTCGATCCCAAAAACCTGCATTTGCCGGGCTGGGACGAAAGTTATTCATTGGTGGAACTCAATAAACTTCTGGACGAATACAAGGGAATCACGCACGAGAAACTGTTTGAAAACCTTGTGTATTTTCTGAATGCGATTATGCCTGCCTGCGACGAAGCGGGCGTCGATATGGCGATACATCCCGACGATCCGCCGTGGGATATGTTCGGTTTGCCCAGAATTATTTGCAAAGAAGAAGACTACGATAAGTTGTTTAAGGCGGTACCGAATAAGCACAACGGAATAACGTTCTGCACGGGAAGCCTGGGTGCGGGCAGGTTCAACGATCTTCCGAAAATGGCGGCAAAATATGCAAACAGAATTTATTTCGCACATCTTCGTCAGCTGAGATACGACGGAGAAATAAATTTTTACGAAAACGGACATCAGACCGACTGCGGAAACGTCGACGTGTACGCGATAGTCAAAGCGCTTGTCGAAAACGGGTTTGACGGATACGTTCGTCCCGACCACGGCAGAAACGTGTGGGGCGAAGACGCAAAGCCCGGATACGGACTGTTTGACAGAGCGATGGGCGCGTGTTATCTCACGGGACTGTTCGAGGCGGTTGAAAAGGATATAAAAGGAGAGAAAAAATGAAAGTTCCTTTCAAAGTAGATTTAAGTGACAAAATTGTTGCAATAACGGGCGCGGGCGGCGTGATTTGCTCGGAATTTGCCCGTGCGCTTGCGGAGTGCGGCGCAAAAGTCGCGCTTCTGGACGTAAACTTCGAGGCGGCGAAAAAAGTCGCGGACGAGATTGGCGAAAACGCGTTTGCCGTCAGGTGCAACTGCCTTGACAAAGACGAAATCCGAAAAGCCAAAGAAGAAGTTGTCAAAAAGTTCGGACAAGTCAACTTTCTTATCAACGGCGCAGGCGGAAATAATCCCAAAGCGACCACCGACAACGAAGTTATGACGGCGGATCTTGAAGGCGCGAAAGACTTTTTCGCCCTTGAAGAAAGCGGGCTTAAATTCGTGTTTGACCTTAATATTACGTCGGCGTTTCTGGTGACGCAGGTTTTTGCAAAAGACATGGTCAAAACAGGCGGGAACATCATCAATATTTCGTCGATGAACGCGTTCAGACCGCTCACCAAAATCCCCGCATACAGCGCGGCGAAAGCGGGCGTATCCAATTTTACCGAATGGCTTTCCGTGCATTTTGCGCCGTGTAATATTCGTTGCAACGCAATCGCGCCGGGATTTTTCGTGACAAATCAGAACAGGGCGCTTTTGTTCAATGCGGACGGCACGCCGACGGCAAGAACGGGCAAGATTCTGAACGCAACGCCGATGAAAAAATTCGGCGAAATAAGCGACCTTATCGGTTGTCTGTTGTGGCTTGCCGACGACAAAGCAAGCGGATTCGTAACGGGTGCGGTTATCCCCGTTGACGGCGGATTTTCGGCATACAGCGGAGTGTAATATGAAACAAGTAATTCCCGTTGTCGTCATAAACGACGAAAAAGAAACGATAGAAATTCTCTCGAAATTGAGAGAAGGCGGCATAAACTGTGCGGAAATCACCTTCCGTACGGCGTGCGCGAAAGAAGCAATCGCAATCGGCACGAAAGCCTTTGAAGATATGAATATCGGCGCGGGTACGGTTATCAACGCCGAGCAGGCAAAAAGCGCGGTACAGGCGGGCGCAAAGTTCATCGTGTCCCCGGGGTTTTCCGACGAAGTGGCTCGCTATTGTACAGACGAGAAGATTCCGTATTATCCGGGGTGTGTGACTCCCACCGAGATTATGCGCGCGCTCTCGTACGGGCTGAATGTCGTTAAGTTTTTCCCGGCGGGCGTATATGGCGGTCTGAAAGCGATGAAAGCGTTGTCGGCGCCGTTCCCGCAGGTCAGATTTATACCGACGGGCGGTGTGGATTTGGGCAATTTGAAAGAATACCTTGATTTCGATAAGGTATACGCCGTCGGCGGCTCTTTTATGATGAAAGGTGATATCGTAAAAAATTGTAAGGAGATTGTAAAGATATGCGAGTTGTGACGTTTGGAGAAATAATGCTTCGTCTGGCACCCGAAAACTATTTGCGGTTCGTACAGGCGGACAGGCTTGAAGCGACTTTCGGCGGTGCGGAAGCGAACGTTGCCGTGTCGCTTGCAAATTTCGGCGACGACGTTTCGTTTGTGAGCAAACTTCCGTCCCACGAGATAGGACAAAGCGCGATAAATTCCCTTCGCAAATTCGGCGTCGGCACGTCGTTTGTCGCAAGGGGCGGCGAGCGAGTCGGCATTTATTACTGCGAAAAGGGCGCGAGCCAACGCCCGAGTAAAGTCATATACGACAGGGCGGGCAGTGCAATCGCAACCGCAACCGACGACGACTTCGACTGGGACAAAATTTTCGACGGCGCAAAATGGTTCCACTTTACGGGAATCACGCCCGCGCTTTCCGACACGCTTGCAGGCATTGTCCTGAAGGCTGTCAGAATCGCAAAAGAAAAAGGAATAACCGTGTCGTGCGACCTGAATTTCCGCAAAAAACTTTGGAGCAAGGAAAAAGCGAAAAAAGTTATGAGCGAGATTTGCAAGTACGTCGACGTGTGTATAGCAAACGAAGAAGACGCAAAAGACGTGTTCGGAATCGAGGCGGAAAACACCGATATCGAAAGCGGCAAACTCAACGAACAAGGTTACGTTTCGGTTGCGAAACAACTTGTCGATAAGTTCGGCTTTAAGGCGGTTGCAATCACGTTAAGAGAAAGCATAAGCGCAAACGACAATAATTGGTCGGGAATGCTGTACACGGACGGCAAAGCGGTGTTCAGCAGAAAATACGCAATGCATATCGTGGACAGAGTCGGCGGCGGAGACAGTTTCGGCGCAGGGCTTATTCATTCGTTGCTGGCAGGCAAAAACGCGAGTGACGCGATTGAATTTGCAGTTGCCGCAAGTTGTCTGAAACACTCGATCGAGGGCGATTACAACATGGTCTCAAAAGAAGAAGTCGAAGCGCTCGCAAACGGAAACGCAAGCGGAAGAGTGCAAAGATAAAAAGGATACTATTATGAATGAAATTACAATATCAGGGTTTTATGATGAAATAAGCAGTGCGTTAAGTACTCAAATCGCCGTTATGCACCAACTCGGCGAAACTTATATGTGCCCGAGAAACGTGGACGGCAAGAATATTGCGGACTATACGTTTGAAGAATTCAAGGAAAAGATTTTCCCCGTGTTGAAAAAGGAAGGCGTGAAGTTTTCGTCCATCGGTTCGCCGATAGGAAAAGTCGGAATCGACGACGAAGAAGGCTTTGAGAAACAAAAGAAACAACTTGCGGAACTCGTGAAAATCGCAAAACTTACGGGGTGCGAATACATCAGGGTATTCTCCTTCTTTTACGGTGACAAAAACCCGAAAGATTGCACGGAGAAAGTTATTGCCCGCCTCAAAGAAATGCTGAAAATCGTCAAAGGCAGCGGCGTGAAACTTCTGCACGAAAACGAGAAAAAAGTTTACGGCGACGTGCCCGAAAGAGTTCTGGAAATTTACAATGCGATTAACGACGAAGATTTCGTTTTGTGTTTTGACGCAAGCAACTACGTCCAGTGCGACGTCAATCCGAAAACGGCGTTCGATATGCTGAAAGATTACGTCGTTTATTATCATATCAAAGATTGCTCGAAATACAAGGTCGAAGTCCCCGTCGGCACGGGCGAAGGGTGCTATCCGTACATTCTGGGCGAACTGAAAAAGCGGGGCTATCACGGCTTTATGACGCTTGAACCGCATACTTTCAAATATGCGATATTCAAGCCGATTGTCAATTTCGTCCCGTTTGCAGCACTTGCGATGAAAGATTATTTCAAGGCGTTCAGGCTTATCGACAAGAAAATGCACAGAAACTATTTTGCGTGCGCGACAAGAAAACAAGTTTTCTTGTGGCAATACTATAATTTGAAAAAACTACTTAAAGAGGTGGAATAATGGATAAGAAAGAAATCAGATACGGCATTGTAGGAATTGGTAAACAAGGCACGTTATACACAAAGATATTTACCAAGCTCAGCGGGCTCGTAAAAGGTGCAAAGCTTACGGCGGTGTGCGACATTTTACCTGAACGTCGCAAGTACGCCGAAGAAAACCTCAAAGGCGTTAAAGTCTTTGATAACTATCAGGATATGTTTGCGTCGGGACTTATCGACGTCGTTATGGTCGAAACCCCGCACTATTTCCACCCGCAAATCGCAATCGACGCGATGAAAGCAGGGCTGAACGTGCTCTGCGACAAGCCTGCGGGCGTTTACACAAAACAAGTCAGAGAAATGAACGAAGAAGCGAAAAAGCATCCGGAACTGCTCTTTGGAATGATGTTCAATCAGCGCACGAATCCGTTGTACATAAAAGCCAAAGAGATTATCGACAGCGGACGTCTCGGAAAACTCACGCGTATCGTATGGATAATAACAAACTGGTATCGTCCGCGTGCGTATTATGCACAAGGCGGCTGGCGCGGCACGTGGTGGGGTGAAGGCGGCGGCGTACTTCTCAATCAATGTCCTCACCAGCTCGATTTATTCACCTGGCTTGCGGGGCTTCCCGTCAGCGTAACGGCAACGGCGTCGACCGTCGGTCGCGATATCAGCGTTGAAAACGACGTGACGGCTTATTGCAAGTTCGCAAACGGCGCAACGGGTGTGTTTATCACCTCGACTCACGACGCGCCCGGTACGAATCGCCTTGAAATCACCGGGGAAGGCGGAAAAATCGTCATTGAAAACGGCAAACTCGTCTTCACCGAAAACGAAGAAATGGAGCCGGCTTTTTCGGAACATAACACCGTGTTTATGGGCAAGCCGAAAACAAAAAAATACAAGTATCGCGGAATCGGGCATTATCTTGCCGTCACGAAATATCCGCCTCAGCACGTCGGCATAATCAAAAACTATACCGATTATCTTCTCAAAAAGACGGACAAATTCACGGCTCCCGGCGAACAGGGCATCGTCGGACTTACTTTCTCCAATGCAATCCACCTTGCAAGCTGGACGCATAAGGAAGTACAGATTCCGTTTGATGAAGATCTGTATATCAGCGAGCTTGAAAAACGCAAGGAAGCCGAAAAAGAAAACGGCAAAAAATAATCAAAATACACAAAAAAGGGAGTTATTATGAGCGATATTTCAAACGTCGCACAGGCGACGGAACAAAGTTTCATTTCGCGCACGAGCGGGCTCAAAAGCAAGGATTATATCGGGTACGCGATGGGCGATACGGCGTGTTGTCTCGTTTTCGGGCTGGTCACGTCGTTCTTGCAAAAATTTTACACCGACATTTTCAGTTTAAGCCCGTTGTTCATCATGCTTATGTTCATCGGCGCGAGAGTCTGGGACGCAATCAACGATCCCGTTATGGGAAGATTGTGCGACACAATCAAACTTTCCAAATGGGGAAGATATCGTCCGTGGTTCTTATGGGCAGCGGGTCCGTTGATTATTTCGACGGTGCTGATGTTCATCAAATGGCCGGGGCTTACGGGCGAAGAAAACTACGTCGGCACCTGCATTTATGCAACGGTTACATACGTGATGTTCGGCATGAGTTACACGATGCTCCAGATTCCGTACGGCGGACTTGCGTCGGTCGTTACGACAGACGAGAAAGAGCGCACGAAACTTTCGGTGTTCCGTTCAATCGGGGCGGGCGTCGGAAGTATCCCTGCGGTGCTTATCGCGTCGTTTTGTTACAAAAAAATCGGCGTCAACGAACAGACGGGCAGAGTTATTTCCGAGATGCAGTACAAGCCGGTAATAATCGGCGTCGTAATCGTGTCACTGATTGCGCTTGTTATGCTTATCCTTGCTTTTATGATGAACAAGGAAAGAGTCATCGCTCAGCCCAAAGAAAAAGTCGCAAAAGGCGAGACGAAACAAATCGTAAAAGGCCTGTTCAAAAACAGGGCGTTTCTGGCGGTCAGCGTGGCAAGTATGCTGTTGCTTGCAGGACAAATGTTCACGCAAAGTTTTTATTTGTACCTGTTCGACGACTATTTCGGAAAGCCTTGGATGAACCTTGTTTCTACTGCCTGCACGTACGCACCCATGGTCATATTCATGTTCTTCACCCCGAAACTCGTCAGAAAATTCGGCAAAAAAGAACTTTGCGGAATAGGTATGATTATCGCGGCGGTTGCAAACCTCGGAATGTTTGCTTTGCGCTCGGTTAACCCGAACATTTTGGCGTATCTGTTCCTGGTGCTTTGCTTTGCAAGCGGATGCGGACTTACTTTCATCATTTTGCAGGTCTGGTCAATGGCAACCGACGCAATCGACGATATCGAGGTCAAAACGGGACGTCGTGACGACGGCACCGCCTATGCGTTCTTTATGTTTTTCAGAAAGCTCGGGCAGGTCATCGCGGCAATCGCCGTAAACGGCGCGCTTCTCGGCATGCATTACGACTATACGAAAGGCGCGGTTCAAACCACGAAAAACCTTGAAATAATGTACGATATGGCAACCATTATCCCGGCGGTGCTTTTTGGAATTATGGCTGTCGTGTTGCTTGTATGGTATCCGCTTTCCAAAAAGAAAGTTGCCGATCTTCAAATTGCAAAAGAAGAACATCTCAAAAACGCATTCGAAAGCAACGCGATTGCAATCGACAATACAAGAGGCATAGAAACCCTTGGAGAATCGTGCGCGCAACTTGAAGAAGAAGCCGAAGAAACGACTGATACAAAAATAGATTAAATTGCACAAAACGGCATTTACAATGATAATAGCGAGGGATAAAATATGAAATACGGCATACAACTGTTTTCTTTAAGAAAGTATCTGAAAGACGAAAAAGGATACGAACAAGTGTTTAAGCGCACGAAAGAAACGGGCGCGCAAGTGGTGCAGCTGTCCGGCGGAAAACCCGTCGCACCCGAATATATCAGGTCGCTTTCGGACAAGTACGACCTGCCGGTCTGCATAACTCACGATAACTTCGCCAGGCTTGAAAACGACCTTGACGCGCTTATCGCCGAGCACAGGATTTACGGTTGCAATCGTATGGGCGTCGGCATGATGCCCAAAAAGTTCCGCACCGGAAAACTTGAAGATCTGGACAAATTTATCTCCTTTCTTAATTCCACCGCGCAGAAGCTTGCGGGAGAGGGTATGACGATTGCTTATCATAATCACTGGTTTGAATTCGACGAAATCGACGGCAAGGTTATATACGACTATATGATTGAGCATACCGATCCGCGCGTGGAGTTTATTCCCGATACGTACTGGATAAGATTTGCAGGAAAGGACATTGAAGAGTATCTTGAAAAGTTGAAAGGCAGGGTGAATACGCTCCATCTCAAAGACTACAAAAACAAAATTTTCAGAGCGGTGGGGAAGGGCACGCTCGATTTTAAGAGCATACTCGAAACAGCCGAAAAATGCGGGGTGCAGAACGCCGTCGTAGAGCTTGATTTTTCGCCGAATCCGTATAAGAGCGTCGAGTTTTCGATGAATACGTTAAAGAGGATTGCAAATGCAAACTAAAACGATAGCAACGCCTTGCGGCAACGTTATCGGCGAAATTACATCGTACGGATTGCGGTTCAGAGGTATAAAATACGCAACAGCCGGACGCTTTGAAATGCCCGCCGAAGTCAGGTCTTTCGGCGGTGATTTCGACGCGACAAAACAAGGCGTATGCTGTCCGCAAATGCGCGCGTTCTGGAACGAAGAACACAGATTTTATTATCAGGAGTTCAGGAAAGGAAAAGAGTTTACTTACAGCGAAGATTGCCTTATCCTTGACGTTCATGCGCCCGACAACGCCAAAAACTGTCCCGTGATCGTGTTTATTCACGGCGGAAGTTTCACGGGCGGCAGCATAAATGAGATGCAGTTCAACGGCTCGGCGTACACGAAGCGTGGCGTGATTTTCATTGCGATAAACTATCGTCTCAACGTGTTCGGTTTTTTTGCCGATGGTGTGCATTGCAAAGGCAATCTCGGATTGTACGATCAATACACCGCTATCGAGTGGATCAGACACAACGTCAGTGCTTTCGGCGGCGATCCCGACAACATAACGCTTATGGGGCAAAGCGCAGGCGCGATGAGCATACAAACGTTGATTTGCTCGGACTATCTCAAAGGCAAAGTCAAGGGTGCAATTATGTTGTCCGGCGGCGGAAAACGCACGGCGATACTCCCGTTGTCAAAGCCGAACGCGCGATATTGGAAAAAACTCGTGAAAGCAAGCGGAGCAAGCTCTTTTGACGAGTTCAAAACACTGCCCGTAGAGCAGGCCTGGACGGCGTGGAAAACAAAACATACGCTCGGGAAAGCGCTTTGTACAAAGCCCGTGATCGACAACGAATTGGTCAAAAACGCAAAGTACGACACAGACGTCCCGATAATCTTCGGAACAGTCAAAAAGGACTTATTACCGCCCGTGCTCAATCATATGGCAAGAGCGTTTGCAAGAAAACAAAAAAAAAAAAAATACGCCGTGTTACGTTTTTTCGCTCACGCGGCTGTTGCCACCCGATAACGCCTCATTCCATTCCTGCGATCTTTGGTATGTGCTCGGCTCGCTCGGGGATTCTTTACGTCCTTTTACGCAAGCCGATTACGACTTGTCCGACGAAATGGTTGACAGATTTTCCGCTTTTGCCAAATCGCAAAATCCTAACGTCGACGGCAAACCGCAATGGAACGTCTATTCATCAAAACCCGATATCAAAGTTTTCAAATAAATTAAAATAAGCATTTCAAGTGCGAACGCCAACCGTTCGGTTGGGTTCTCGCCCATAAATTGTCCCATACAACAAAAACAGCACATCATCTTGATGCGCTTTTTTTAAAATATGGGGACCCCAAAAGATACTTTGTACTTTTGGGGATAAGGAATAAACAAGCAAAAGACAAACAAACAAATAAAATGCGTTTGTTTGGTCAAAAGCGCAGTTTATGACGTGGGACAACAGGGCGTGCTCGGCATAGTGCAAATCGAGGATAAACAGCAAAGCGACGCAAAGTGTCTGCAAAGTTAGACACGGTGCATAACGCAAGCGTTTGCAAGCAACCGCCGACCGCCAACCGTTCGGTTGGGTTCTCGCCCATAAATTGTCTCATACAACAAAAACAGCACATCATCTTGATGCGCTTTTTTGTTGGTGGGGACAACAGGGCTCGTCAACAGCGAAGCGGAAATGCTTGCATTTCGAAGCGAGCGTGCAGTGTGACCGGGGCACAGGGGCGCAATGATTTGCGCAAAGGCGGATAACCCGCCTTATTCGAGCCCGATGTTGTTTTCCGACACATAAAAAAAGCACAACACATAATGTTGCGCGTTTTTTAATGTGGTGGGGACAACAGGGCTCGAACCTGTGACCCCGTGCTTGTAAGGCACGTGCTCTCCCAGCTGAGCTATACCCCCAACTTGTGGTGACCCCTACGGGGTTCGAACCCATGTTACCGCCGTGAAAGGGCGATGTCTTAACCACTTGACCAAGGGGCCACGAAATTAGGCGATTTGTTTCACAAATGTTTTGTTTCGGCGTTTTGCGTTTACGCGAAGACGGCGTAAAGAAAACATAGGGCGGGCAAAGCGCAGGCTTTGACCGGCTTCTTGGAAAGCGCTGAAGGCGATTACCAAGGGGGAAACAATAAAACAAATGTTTTGTTTCGGCGTTTTGCGTTTACGCGAAGACGGCGTAAAGAAAACATAGGGCGGGCAAAGCGCAGGCTTTGACCGGCTTCTTGGAAAGCGCTGAAGGCGATTACCAAGGGGGAAACAATAAAACAAATGTTTTGTTTCGGCGTTTTGCGTTTACGCGAAGACGGCGTAAAGAAACAAACCTTTCGTAACGTTAAAGGATAGCTCAGTTTTCAAGGAACGTGTGTTTTTTAATTTCTCCCGTCGTCGGTAAGCCGCGATGCGTTTTTCCGCCTATGGGGATGTATATATCGTAAATTGCAAATGCTTCGCATTTTCTCGTTTTTATTAAAAACGCTTTTGAAAGTGAACTTTCAACGTGTTTTCAATAAACCCGACACCTTGCGGTGTTGCAATTTACGTTGTGTACATTTGGTAGCGGCGGTCGGATTCGAACCAACGACCTGCCGGGTATGAACCGGCCGCTATAACCATCTAAGCTACGCCGCCAAGTTGGTTGCGGGGGTGGGACTTGAACCACACGACCTTCGGGTTATGAGCCCGATGAGCTACCGACTGCTCTACCCCGCGCCGTTTGCATAAAAATCAAATGCTTAATTAGTTTATCTTATAATTGAATGTTTGTCAAACGAAAATAAGAAAAAAGGAATAAAAAATTCGTGAAAGACCGTGCACAGGGGCGAAAAACGTGCAAACAGGGGAGAATAGTTGCCAAAAACGGTCAAAACATATACAATAAAAGCATGAAAAAGGTGATTTCTGTCGCGCTTGTCGCGATACTTATTGTAACAACCGCGCTGACTTTTACGGGCTGCATATTCAATACCGGCGCAGAGAAAGAAGTTTACGGGGTGTACGGAGTCGACCGTATGTTTTACAATTCGTACGACGGAAAAACGTATAATTACGCCGACAAATTCGACTACTATCTTCTTGTATTGTATAAGGGTGGCGAAAGCGAAAAGACGGGCAAGGTAATCTTAAAACCCGTCGGCGGCGAAGAAACCTCGTACGACGTTCACTTCACGCTGGAATTCGACGCGGAAAAAAGCAAGGTCGTGAAGAAGGTAATCATCAAGGATTTCCGACTGCCGACGTATGGTGTCTCGACGGGCACGCTGTCTTTTGCAGAGCCTGCGGAAGCAAATTTCATGCTGTATCCGAAGCGCGAAGACCTGACGTATAGAATTACTCCGTCGAAAATCGAAGACGGCAAATGGAAGTTCAGCAAAAACCTTTTGGAATTTAACAAAATTTCTATGAGGACGACCGACAAGAAAATCGAACGCGCAAAGAGTAAACAAACTAATTCCCGCGAAAAACGCGGCAGTACCTCAGATTGACCAAAAACCGCTTAACCGCGGTTTTTTAATAAAGGAGAATTATGAACGTAAAAAGAACGATTGCGATTATCCTTATATTGTCGATAATTGTCGTGGCGGTGTTCGCGCTTTCGGGCTGCAACATCACGAACGACGGCTCGGAAGACGAACTCAAAGGCATTTACGGCGTAACGACGATGTATTATAAGTCGTATGAAGGAAAGAAGTACAACGTGTCCGGGCAATACGAATATTTTCTGCTGGTCTTGAACGGCGACGAAGGGAGAACGGGCAAGGTCATAATGAAGCGCGACGGCGACGCAGAATTTTCATACGATATCACTTATACGCCGAAGTTCAACTCGGACGGCAAAACGATATGGAGCATTACCGTCAACGATTTCCGTCTGCCGGAATACGAGGACGAAACGGGCGCGGTGCGCTATTCCGATCCGTCCCAAAGGGAGTTCCGTTTTTATCCGATGCACGAAACGTTCACGTTCAGCCTTACGCTTTCACAAATGGGCGACGATAACCGGGTGAAATTCAACAAAAACTACTTTGCGCTGCACAAGATTGCAAAAAAGACAACCGAAGCGAAAATCAAGTCCGCAAAAGAACAGCAACAAAGGACGCGGGAAGCGCGTTCGCACGAGGTTGACGAGGAGAGAACTTTCGGCACGTACGGCGTGAACGAAATGTATTATATTTCGAAAGACGGCAAAAAACACAACGTTTCGGGCGAGTTCGAGTACTTTATCGTTGCGTTGAACGAAAGCGACGGCAAAACCGGGCAGGTCATAATGAAGCGAGACGGAAAGGAAGAAGAAAAGTACGACGTCACGTTCACGATGACATACGGCGAAGATTCGTCGGGCGATATTTACGTGCAATACGTGAAGATTTCGGGGTTCAGACTTCCCGAGTATGAAGAAACCGGAGCGGTGACTTTCGGCGCGCCGCAGGACGTAACTTTCGTTCACGATATCACGAAAAAGGTAACGCTGACATATAAGGACGAGACGGGCAACAACGTTATGACTTTCGAAAGAACGTACGTAAACGTATCGAATATCAGTATCGAACAAACGAAATCGCAGCAAAGACAATCGCAGGAAGCCCGCGGACAATAAATAGAAAAACGTAATAAAAAAAGACTTGCAACCGTCTGCTGCAAGTCTTTTCTTTTTGATTTGATTTTTTCAGTCGATTTTGTCGGCGTTCGAGTTGTTGTCGTCGGACGAGTTGTTGTCGTCGGCCGAATCCGTGCTGTCTTCAAGGGCGTACAGTTTCATTTCCTTGAAGTCGAACCAGTAAATCTTGTCTTGAAGGGCGATTGTTACGAAGTCGATGACCGCGATAACCCACCAGCCGCAGAAGATAAGAAGAACGACGGAAAGAACCGCGCCGATCGTATCTTTTTTCACGATGCTTTTCGAAAGGCGATAAAGATTCGTGGGGATTGCCCAAAGGAAATTGAGAAGGAACTTGACCCATCTACCGAGTCCTTCGTATGATTTGATATAATTTTTTGCGAAGTCTTGCATAAAAAACCTCCAAACATTTTTTACGAAAGGAATAATAGCACCGTAATACTTAAAAGTCAACGGTTACGGCAAAATAATTTCGTCGTCGCTTAAAGATTGTATGGAAGAAAAGTCGTAATTATTCGTTTCGACGTCGGGAAGAGATGACGTTTGTTTTTTCTGTGGCCACTCGGCAATAAGGATAGCCGCCGTCATTCCGATTATCGAAAGGGCGAGATACCAGGTGAATTTGTCGCCGCCCAGAATCACCGCAAACACCGCGCCCAGCGTGCTTTCAAACGACAAAACAAGCGAAACTTTCGACGCGTCGATTGTCTTTTGCGCGCGCGTCTGAACGATATAAGCAAACGCTGTATTCAACACGCACAGGGTGAAAAGCGGAAGGATAATGGATTTAGGGAAAGAGCAATTCAGCATTGCTTTGCCGTCGACGATAAATCCGACGACGAAAAACAAAACGGCGGCGGTCAGCATTTGTACAAAGGTCAGCGCGCCTGCGGGCGTGGACTTCGTCGCTTTGTCAAGGACAAGATAATGGACGGCAAACCCCAAAGCGCAGAAAAACGCGAGAAGGTCGCCGAAGTTCAGTTTCGACAAGCCGCCGAAAGCCAGACACGCAATGCTTGCGAAGCCCAGAAAGCCCGCGACGAATGCGCGGATCGGCGGACGTTTTTTGTGCGCCGCCCAAATAAAAAACGGCACCATCACGACGTAAAGCCCCGTCATCAAAGATGTGTTTGTCGCTGACGTGTAAACCATTGAATAAGTCTGACAGCCAAAGCTGAAAACAATAAGCGTTCCTGCCAAAACGCCACTTAAACACTGCTTTATATTAAGTTTAACTACCTGTTTGAAAAATATAATGAAAGTTATGAGCGCGGCGACGGAAAAACGCAACACGTTCAGAAGCGACGGCGAAACATACGGCAACACCTGTTTCGTGAATACAAAGCCCAAGCCCCAGACGATGGTGACCAAAGCAAGCAAGAAATATAAAAACAAGTTTTTACGCTTTTGCACTTTTCTACCTTCTCCGACGGGCTGCCTCGCCAAGGAGCGTTAAGAAAACCATTACGATTATATCATATTATAAAAAAAACACAACTTTTTTGTCGGGGGACGCGGTTTTTTTTGTGCAATCTGTTGAAAGCCGCCGCTTTATTTGATAATATATAGTTATAATAAATTATCCTTAAAAGAGGTAAAATTATGGAAATCAAAAAGTGTTGGTACAAGGAAATGACCGTTTACCAGATCTGGCCCAGAAGTTTCAAGGACGGCAACGGCGACGGTATCGGCGACCTGAAAGGCGTGCTGGAAAAGCTTGATTATCTGAAATGGCTGGGTATTGACGCCATCTGGTTTTCGCCCGTTTACAAAAGTCCGCAATGCGACTTCGGATACGACATTGCCGATTATCGCAACATCGCGCCCGAATACGGCACCCTTGACGACTTCAAGGCGGTGCTGAAAGGATGCAAGGAAAGGGGCATAAAAGTCATAATGGACCTTGTCGTCAACCACACGTCGACCGAACACGAATGGTTCCAGAAGTCCCGCATGGGCGGCGACGACAACCCGTATAAGGATTATTATTTCTGGCGCAAAGGCACGGGAAAGGACGGGAAAGGCTATCCCAACAACTGGACGTCATCGTTCCCCGGTCCCGCCTGGACGTGGGACGACGAAAGGAAAGAATATTATCTCCATTTGTTCGCCGTCGGACAGCCCGACCTGAATCACGATAATCCGAAAGTAAGACAGGAAGTCATCGACATTTACAAATACTGGCTCGATATGGGCGTGGACGGTTTCCGCGAAGACGTCATCACTTATATCAGCAAGGAAGAAGGGCTGCCGAACGGCAATCCGCTTGCGCCCGTCATGCGTGGCACGACGCATTATAACAGGGGACCGCACCTTCACGAATATCTGCAACAGTTCAAAAACGAAGGCTGGGGCAAATACGACTGCATGACCGTCGGAGAAGCGCCCGGAATGACGCCCGATATCGCCCTCGAATTCATAAAAGAAGGCGACAAACAAGACCTTAATATGATGTTCCATTTCCAGCATATGGAAGCGGACTGCATCGGCAACGCCTGCGTGCACACGGGATTCAAACTCAAAAAACTTAAAAAAGTCATGTCGACGTGGCAGGACAAAATGTACGGCGTCGCGTGGAACGCAAACTATATGGAAAACCACGATCAACCCCGTTCGGTTTCCCGTTTCGGCGATGAAAAGAGATATCACGACTTGTCGGCGAAAGTGCTTGCAAACTCGTATTTCTTCCTGTCGGGCACGCCGTTTGTGTATCAGGGACAGGAAATCGGCATGACCAGCATATACCTTAAAAACATGCGCGATTACGTGGACGTTGCGGCGTTTTGCACGCACGACATAATGAGAAAACTCGGTCTTCCCGAAAAGCTCGCGATGAAAATGCTTGCATACGGCAGCCGCGACAATGCCCGCACCCCCGTACAATGGACGGACGGCAAGTGCGCCGGGTTCACGACGGCAGACCGCGCATGGTTCCATATCAACAAAAACTATAAGGATATCAACGTCGAAAGTCAGATTGACGACGAAAACAGCGTCCTTAACTACTATCGCGAACTTATCAGGATAAGAAAAGAAAACCCGATTATAATCTACGGCGACTACAAGTTGCATTATAAAAACAGCAAAAACCTTTGGGTTTACGAAAGGAATTACGAAGGGAAACGTATGCTTGTCGTGCTGAATTTCTCGGACAAAGCGGTCAGATTCAAGGCGCCCGAAGGCTTCGACCTTGAAAAGGGCAAGTTACTTATCGGAAACTACAAGGACAACAAAGTGGTAAACAACGGCTTTGTTACCCGTCCGTGGGAAGCAAGGACGTATATCTTCGGATAAACGGCAAAAAAACGAAAAACAGGGGGCTTTTCGGAGTCCCCTTTTGTATTTTTAAGATTATTTTGAAAAAAGTTGGAAATTTTCAGGAGATAATCCGTATATAAAGTAGAGTCATGTTGAAAGAAAAGGTAGCGCGCGCTATCAGACAACTTAAAAAGGGCAAAACCGAGTATTTTGACGAGATTTACGATTTGACAAAGGCGTCGGTGTATTACGTGATACGCGGCGTGTTGAAGGACAACTATCTTGTCGAGGACGCAATGCAGGAAACGTACGTCGCTTTTCTGAACTCGATTGCGAAAATCGATGATGAGCAAAACCCGCTTTCGTACCTTTTGCAAATCGCGAAAAACAAGGCGCTGGACGAGGCGCGGCGTAAGACACGGGCTGCGGGCGCAAATATCGACGACGTCGAAATCGCGACAAGCGACGTGACCGTTTCGGATCTTCCGCTTCTCGAACACGCAAGGCAGAATTTAAGCGACGACGAATTCCGCATACTGGAACTCACGACGATTTACGGATACCGCCGCGTCGAGGTCGCAAAAATGCTTGGCGAACCCATATCCACGATAAACTGGAAATATAACAAGTTAATCAAAAAAGTCAAAACGTTTTACGGCGAGGTTTATAATGAAAAATAAAAACAAGATTATAAACGAATTATACGAAAAGTCCCCCGACGTCAGAGAGAGAATCAGGAAAGACGTCGATTTTTCGCAGTTTGAAAAGAAGAACGCGCCCGCCGCAAAATCGTCAAACGGGTTCAAGTGGGCGACGGCAGTCTTGTCTGTCGCGCTTATCGCGATGATTGCGGTGCTTGCGCCGATTATCGCAAAAACGTCCAAGCCCGACAAACCCCCAAAAACCCCCGGCGTTTCGTACGCGTCGGACTACGTCGTGTTTATCGACGTCAACCCGTCCGTAAGGCTCGACGTGTCCGGTGGAGACGTCGTTACCGCGCAAAAAGGTATGAACAAAGACGGCGTGGTTTTACTTTATCAGGAAAACCTTATCGGCAAAAATATCGACGAAGCGGCAACTTATCTCATTGAAAAAATGGACGAGGCGGGGCTTGTGAAGGATAAAGGCAAAGTCAGAATTTCCGTCGCCGACAAAAAAACGGGCAAGCGCATCGACGAAAAACAGCGTCACGCCTTAGAAGTCGTCAACAATCTGTTCCAAAACAAAAACAAGGACGTTTCCGCAATGATTTTAAGCGATAATGAAATCGACGCCATCGAGGATTATTACGACAACAACAACGTCGGACAATACGAAATCGATATGATTAAGGAGTTTAAGGACAAACTTCTTCGTGCAATCGACAAAAAAATCGGGGACATCGACGAACTTCTTAATATATTGAAACCGTGGGAAAAAGACGAGCGCAAGGTGAAAAATCTTGACCAAAACGACGCGGAAAAAGCCGCGCTTGAAGCAATCAAGGTTTATTGCGCCGACTATAAGGTGAATTACCACGAGGTCGCCAACGACGAAATCGCCGAATTTTGCGATGACCTTGTCGAAAAAAAGAAAGACCTTCAAGAGTGTATCGACGACATCAACAATCCCGACGGCGACGACTCCTACGGAGAGATCCTGTCCGACCTTCTGGAAATCGTCAAGGAAGAACTTTTTGAACAAGAAGATTAAGAATTTTCAAAAACGTTAGAATTTTTTAAGGGCTTGTCCGTATATTAAGTAGAATAAACAGGAGGTAACCCCTTATGAAAAAGAAAATAATATCAATAGTATGTGCGCTCGCTCTTGTCGGAACGATGACGGCTGCGCTCACGGCGTGCGACGTCAAAGGCGGCGGCGGTAACGCGGAGAAAGTCAAAGTCGACGCAAAAGACGTATACGCGCTTTCCGCGCTGACCGGTGCGGAATATCTTGATCAGACCGAAAGCGGCGCAACCGGCGCGGCGGAAACAACCCGTCCAGGGGTCATAACCGACGCGGACGTAAGCGGCATCAAAGACTGTCTTAACATGTTCGACGACATTATCTCGGGCGGCGGCATCACGCAAACCGTTGAAAAGAACGAAGACGTCGAAGGGCTTTATAAAGATTATCCTTTCGTCATGACGGTCACCGTCGGCAATACCGGTATCACCGCAAAAATGTATTATAAGGAAGTAAACACCGTCACCGAAACCGAAATCGACGACGGCGAGGAAGAAACCGAAGTGTCCACGACTTTGTCTGGCGTGATGGTCTTTGACGACAAAGAGTTTGAAGTAAGCGGCAAAAAAGAAATCGAAACCGAAGGCAACGAAAAAGAAACTTCCATCGAATTCACCACCAAAAGCAAGGCGAATCCCTTGAACTACGTCAAGATTAAACAATCCGTAGAAGTTGAAAACGGCGCTCAGGAAGTCGAATACGAATACGAAATCTACGAAAACGGCGAGAAGGTACGCGAATTCAAGCTTGAAATCGAAGACGAAAACGGCAAAACCGAAGTCACTTTCAAAATGGAAATCGAAAACGCCCCCGAAGAAACCGAATACAAAATCATCAAAGGCGACGTGGACGGAAAATTCAAGATTAAATACGAAAAGGGCAAAGAAAAAGGCTTTATCACCGTTGAAGCGGTTGAAGGCGGCTATAAACTCACCTACAACAACGGCTACTCCGAAGTCATTTAATAAAACATAATTTTCCTTATCATTTATCCCTAAAACAAAAACAAAACCCTGCAGTGCAGGGTTTTGTTTTTCAATGCAAGTTAGATTTTGGTTGACGCCAAAGAAAAGGGGAATCCATAACTTGCCCGATGGGCAAATTTCATCGGCGGGGCGATTTCAGTCGGTTGGAAAACGGATTTCACAAATTCGCCGATGGCGAATTTATTTCAGTGTAGCGCCCGAGTTACATCTTGTCGGGGGCGGCGATGCCCAGAAGCGTCAAGCCCGTTTTGATGACTTGTTTCGTCGCTTTGGTGAGCAGGAGCATTGCGTTTCTTTGCGGTTCTGCCGCGTCGATAATGCGGTGCTCGAAGTAGAACTTGTTGTATGCCTGACATACCGCCATCACCGCGCGCGAGATATAGCACGGCTCGTACTTTTCGGCGGCGTCTTTGACTGCGTCGGGGAATGCCGCGATCGCTTTCACGACGGCGTTCGCTTCCGCATTGTCAAGGGCAGAGTAATCGACGTCCTTTGTAATTTCCGCACGGCTTAAAACGCTTGTGCAGCGCGCATGAGTATATTGTACGTACGGTCCCGTTTCGCCCTCGAACGACAGCACGCGGTCGTAACTGAAAACGACGTCTTTTATGCGGTTGTTGTAAAGGGCGGAGAACACCACCGCGCCAACGCCGATATCTTCGGCAACCGTCGCTTTGTCGTCAAGCCCTTTCGATTTTTCGTCCAGAATTGCGCGGGCTTTTTCCACGGTTTTGTTGAGGACGTCTTCCAAGAACACGACCTTTCCTTCGCGGGTGCTCATTGCGCCGTCTTCCATCGAAACCATGCCGAAAGCGACGTGCTCCAAATCCTTGTACCAGTCGTAACCCATAAGTTCAACGACCTTAAACCACTGCTTAAAGTGCAGATTCTGCTGATAAGCCACAACGTACAGGCATTTATAAAAGTCGTAAGTTTTCTTGCGATAAAACGCCGCGGCAAGGTCGCGCGTGGCGTAAAGCGTCGCGCCGTCCGCCTTTAAGATCAAACACGGCGGCATATTGTATGCGGACAAATCCACAACCTTTGCGCCCTCGCTGTCTTTGAGCAATCCTTTTGCGTTAAGTTCGTCGATGACGGGCTGCATTTTGTCGTTGTAAAAGCTTTCGCCGGCGTAACTGTCGAAGGTGACTTTCAGACGTTTGTACGTCCTGTTTACTTCCTTCATCGTGATGTCTTTGAACCAGTTGAACAGGGCAAGCGCGTCTTTGTCGCCGTCCTCGATAAGTTTGAAGTAATGCCTTGCCTCGTCGTTCAGCGAGTCGTCCTTTTCGGCTTCTTTGTGGAAGCGGACGTAAATATCGAGAAGGGCGCGGATACCGCGTTTTTCGATGTCATCTTTGTCGCCCCAGAGTTTGTATGCGACGATAAGTTTGCCGAACTGCGTGCCCCAGTCGCCAAGGTGATTTATGCCGACCGCGCGGTAGCCCAAGAAGTTGAACGTGCGATAAAGCGCCGCGCCGATGACCGTCGTCATAAGATGGCCGATGTGGAAAGGCTTTGCGATGTTGATGGACGAATAGTCGATGCAGACGGTTTTACCTGCGCCGACGTCGGACGCGCCGTACTTGTCAGCATCCGCGGCGACTTTGTCCAGAATTATTTTGTTGTACGCGCTTTTGTTAAGGTAAAAGTTGAGATATCCGTTTTTCGCCTCGACCTTATCGACAAATTTCGCAAGCGAAGCAAGATAAAAGAAAGCGTCGGCGCGTTTTTTCGGCTCGGACTGACTGACGTCGTCAAAAAGTTTTTCAAACGGTTTTCCGAGTGAGGAAAACTCCGCGCGGAAATCGTCCTTTTCGTTTTCGGGCAAAAGATCGAGCAAAGAAGATTTGCTTTTTACCGATTCTCGCACGGCGGAAATCCTTTCGTGAATGCGGTTTATGCGTTTGAGTTTTGCGACGATATCGCTTGCAAGGTCTTCGGCGATTTTGTCGGGCGCTTTCCTTAACACCCTTGCGAAACGGAAGCACGGCAAGGAATAGTCGCCGTTGCCGCTTTCTTTGGGCACCGCAATAAGGGATTCGACGTCCTGCCGGTCGACGCCGTCGATGTTGATAAGTTGCGAAATCTCGTGTTTGTAATCCATAAGTTGCCTTTTTATTTGCTTTTATGCTTAAATAGTTTAAGTTATTTTATCATAGCAATTATATTTTGTAAACCAAAGTGCCGCCTTTCTCTTTACTACAAAATAAAAATGTTGTATTATATTTTCGACAAAAACAAGAGGTGTGATATGAAATTAGGCGTAGTCGGGCTCCCCAACGTCGGGAAAAGCACGTTGTTCAACGCAATTACAAACGCAGGCGCGATGAGCGCGAATTATCCTTTTTGCACGATAGAGCCGAACGTGGGCGTCGTCGCGGTGCCGGACGAAAGGCTTGAAAAACTCGCGGCGCTTTACAACAGCAAGAAAATCACCCCCGCAACCGTGGAATTCGTGGATATCGCGGGGCTTGTCAAGGGCGCGTCGAAAGGCGAAGGTCTTGGCAATAAATTCCTGTCGCACATCAGGGAAGTGGACGCGATCGTGCACGTCGTAAGGTGCTTCGACGACGAAAACGTAACGCACGTTTCAGGTAAGGTCGATCCCGTCGACGATATAGAAACCATAAATCTGGAACTTATTTTCGCCGATATGGAAACGGTGGAACGCCGCATCGCAAAAGCGCAATCTATGGCAAAGGGCGGCGACAAAAAGTTTATCGAAGAGGCAAATCTTTTAACCCGCATTTATAAATGGCTTGAAAGCGGCAAACCCGTAAGAACGATGGAACTGTCCGACGACGAAAAGGAACTTGTGAAATCCTTTTTCCTGCTCACCGACAAACCCGTCATTTACTGCGCGAACGTGTCCGAAGATCAGACCGGCGGAAACGAATATACGAAAGCCGTCGAAGAATACGCAAAGGCGGAAGGCAGCGAAGTCGTCGTGATTTCCGCAAAGATCGAGGAAGAACTTGCAAGCCTTTCCGACGACGAAAGAAAAGCCTTCCTTGACGATTTGGGAATCGAAGAAGGCGCGCTTCCGAAACTTATCACGGCGTGCTATAAACTCCTTGGTCTTATCAGTTATCTGACCGCCGGCGAAAAGGAAGTCAGGGCGTGGACGATCGAGCGCGGAACGAAAGCGCCGCAAGCGGCAGGAAAAATCCATTCCGACTTTGAAAAGGGGTTTATCCGTGCGGAAATAGTAGATTATCCTACGCTTTTGGAACTTGGCAGTTTCAACGCCGCCAAAGAAAAAGGCAAGGTGAGAAGCGAAGGAAAGGACTACGTAATGCAACCCGACGACGTGGTTTTGTTCCGCTTTAACGTATAATTTTTTCAAAATCCGAAACAATGAAAATCAAGACGCTCCCGAGATTTCGGGGGCGTTTGGTTTTGAAAATGAAAAATCCGTTCGATTTTTGTTTACTTATTATATTTACTTTGTTATAATCTTTTATATATTTTTTCAAACGAGGTATTTCCTATATGAACATGCTCGAAGTCGAAGCAAAATGGAATAAAAAATGGGAAGAGGAAAAAACCTATAAGTTCGATCCGTCGAGAATCGACAAGAAGTATTACGTCCTTGAAATGTTTTCGTATCCGTCGGGCGCAAAGTTGCACGTCGGACACTGGTTCAACTACGGACCGTCGGACAGTTTCGCGCGCTTTAAGCGTATGCAGGGCTACGAAGTGTTCCAGCCGATGGGATTCGACGCGTTCGGTCTGCCTGCCGAAAACTACGCGATAAAAACGGGTATTCATCCCAAAGACAGCACCATGAAAAACATCGCGACGATGGAAAAACAGCTTAAAAACATCGGCGCGACATACGATTGGGATTACGAGGTCGTCACGTGCGATCCGAAGTATTATAAATGGACGCAATGGCTGTTTTTGCAAATGTATAAACACGATTTGGCGTACAGAAAGGAAGCGCCGGTCAACTGGTGCCCGTCCTGCCAGACCGTTCTTGCGAACGAGCAGGTCGTCGACGGTTGCTGCGAAAGATGCGGCACGACGGTTGTCCGTAAAAATCTGACGCAATGGTTCTTCCGCATCACGAAATACGCCGAAGAACTTTTGAACGACATCGACAAACTCGACTGGCCCGAAAAAACCAAACTTATGCAAAAACACTGGATCGGTAAATCCACGGGCGGCGAAATCGAGTTCCAAGTGAAAGACAAGGACGTCAGTTTCCGCGTGTTCACGACGCGCGCCGACACGATATTCGGTATCACGTACGTCGTTCTCGCGCCCGAAAGCCCGCTTGTCGATAAGGTCGTCACCGAAGAAAACAAACAGATTGTCGAAGACTATAAATTGCAGTGCAGCAAAATTAACGAGATTGAACGTCTTTCGTCCTCGCGCGAAAAGACGGGCGTGTTCACGGGAAGTTACGCCATCAACCCGATAAACGGCAGGGAAGTCCCCATTCTCGTTGCCGATTACGTCCTTGCAAGTTACGGCACGGGCGCGGTTATGGGCGTTGCAGCGCACGACGACCGCGACTACGTTTTCGCGAAAAAGCACGGCTTGCCCATCGAAAGAGTAATAAAAAGCAAGGACGGCTCGCCCGACGATCTGCCTTATACCGACTACGGCATTATGTGCAACAGCGGCGAATTTGACGGTATGACCACCGAAGAAGGACGCATCGCCGTCATCGAAAAACTTGAAAAAGAAGGGAAAGGGGAACTCAAAACCAACTATCGTCTGCGCGACTGGCTTATCTCGCGTCAGCGTTATTGGGGCGCGCCCATTCCCGTTATCCATTGTCCGCATTGCGGCGCGGTGCCCGTCCCCGAAAAGGATTTGCCCGTGGAACTTCCTTACAACGTCAACTTCACGCCCGACGGCGAAAGCCCGCTGAAAAAGTGCGACGAATTTATGAACGTGAAATGCCCCGTGTGCGGCGCGGACGCAAAACGCGATCCCGACACGCTCGACACCTTCGTATGCAGCAGCTGGTATTATCTGAGATACGTCGATCCGAAAAACGACAAGGAAGCGTTCAGCCGCGAAAAGGTTGACAAAATGCTTCCCGTCGATAAATACATCGGCGGCGCGGAGCACGCATGCATGCATCTTTTGTACGCAAGATTTTTCACAAAAGCGTTGCGCGACATGGGATATCTCGACTTTGACGAACCGTTCAAGTCGCTTGTGCATCAGGGCACGATTTTAGGGCCCGACGGACAAAAAATGAGCAAGTCCCGCGGCAACGTAATTTCGCCCGACACTCTCATCGAAAAGTACGGCAGCGATGCTTTCCGACTTTACCTTATGTTCGGTTTTTCCTATGTCGAAGGCGGACCGTGGAACGATAAAGGGCTTGAAAGTATCCAGCGTTTCATGGACAGGGTTGAAAGGCTCGTGTGCCACAGCCGCACGTTCTCGTACAACAATAATCCTTTGACCGCTGCCGAAAAGAATATCGAATACGTCAGAAACAACACGATAAAATGCGTCACCGCCGACACCGAAAACTTTGCGTTCAATACGGCGATTGCGCGTATTATGGAATTTACGAACGCGCTTACCGATTACGAAAACAAAGTGTCCGACAAAAACGCCGTCTTTAAGGAGTGCGTCGAAGACCTTGTGAAGGTGCTTGCGCCGTTCGCGCCGCATTTCACGGAAGAACTTTGGGAAATTTTGGGCAACAAAACCACGATTTTCAATACCGAATTCCCGAAAGTCAACGAAAAAGCCCTTATTAAGGACGAACTCGAACTCGCGGTGCAGATCAACAGCCGCGTGAAAGCGAAAATCGTCGTACCGTCCGGCGCGGACAAAGACGAAATCCAAAAAATCGCGATGGATTCCGATGAGGTCAAAGCCCTTCTCGACGGCGCGACCGTGAAAAAAGTTATCGTAATTCCCCATCGCCTTATCAACTTCGTAATATAGGAGAAAGATATGATTGACATTAACCTGATTCGCAGCAATCCCGACGCGGTGAAAGCGTCTTTGAAAAAGAAAGAATGCGACGTCGACTTTTCGGAACTTCTCTCGTGGGACGCCGAAAGACGCGCGCTTATTTCCGACGTCGAAAGTCTGAAAGCAAGAAAAAACAAGGTGTCGGCGGACATTCCCCGCTTGAAAAAAGAGGGCAAACCCGTTGACACAATCTTTGACGAAATGAGAAAAATCGGCGAAGAAATCTCCGAAGACGACAAAAAAATCGACGATTTGCAGGAGAAAATCTTCAATTTCGTCGCGTGTCTTCCCAACCTTCCCGACGACGACCTCGTTGCGGGCGGCAAGGAAAACAACGCCGTACAAAAAGTCATCGGCAAAATGCCCGAATTCGACTTTGCGCCCAAAAACCACGTCGACCTTTGCACAAGTCTTAATCTTATCGACTACGAACGCGGCGTGAAACTGTCGGGCGGCGGATTCTGGATGTACCGCGGCGTCGGCGCACGGCTGGAATGGGCGCTTCTGAATTTCTTTATTTCGGAGCACCTGAAAGACGGTTACGAATTTATTCTTCCGCCGTTGCAACTCGGCTATAACTGCGGATTCGGCGCGGGACAGTTCCCCAAGTTCTCGGACGAAGTGTATTGGCTCGACGTCGACGAAGACCGAAAGAAAAACCGCTTTATGCTGCCGACTGCGGAGACCGCTCTCGTGAATATTTACTCGGGCGAAATCATCGACGAAAGCAAACTCCCGATGAAAATGTTCGCATACACCCCGTGTTTCAGAAAGGAAGCGGGCAGTTATCGAAGCGAAGAGCGCGGCATGATCCGCGGACATCAGTTCAACAAGGTCGAAATGGTGCAATATACCCACCCCGATCACAGCGACGAAGCCTTTGAAGAACTTGTGAACAAGGCAAGCGGACTCGTCGAAAAGTTGGGGCTTTATCACCGCATATCGAAACTTGCCGCGGGCGACTGCTCGGCGTCGATGGCGCGCACGACCGATATCGAGGTCTGGATTCCGTCGATGGGCATTTTCAAGGAAGTTTCAAGCGTTTCGAACGCGCGCGACTATCAGGCAAGGAGAAACAACACCCGTTTCCGCGACGCCGCAACCGGCAAAACCCGTTTCGTGCATACCTTAAACGGCAGCGGACTTGCGACAAGTCGCATCCTTCCCGCGCTTGTGGAACAATATCAGAACGCCGACGGCTCGGTAACGGTGCCCGAGGTTTTAAGGCCGTTTATGGGCGGACTTGAAGTAATCAAATAATAAAAAACAAACAAAAGCGCATTGAAAAACCGCCGTACAACGGCGGTTTTTTTTTGCGTCCGAAAAAACGTTATAAGTCGTATTTTTCAAAACTTTTCGCGCCATTTTTATATGAAAGCGCGGTGAGTCCTGCGCCCGAAATAATCCCAATAAACAAAATTACGAGTTTTGCCGCAAGGTGAGAGCCGTCCGTCGTCAGAAACACGTCTTTTACAACGGGCGCGTGTGCAAGCACGACGTCGATTGCGACGATTAAAAATCCGAGTGCGCTCGACAATGCAAAATGTCTGCCGATTTTTTCGGGACTTTTATAATACGCCGTGAAAAACGCCAGGTTGAATATGCCGAAATACAAAAACGCGATTCCGTAAAAAGCAAGCGACGGCATCGAGCCCGCCTGATTTGCGGAAACGTTCAGAATCGTGCAGCGAATGACGGCAAAAGGAATCGTCGCGACAATCGTCAAAAGTTCGAAAACGCAGACGGTGATTATCCTTGCGCCGACCAGGTCCCGCTTTCTTACGGGCAGATTAAGGCTGTATTCCAGGTCGTGATTTTCACGCGACGAAAGACACATAAAGAATATGCCGAGCGTGGTGTAAAAAAACGACACGAGATATGGATAATTCGGAATAAGCAGCATAAAGGCAAACGACAAAAAAATGTAGTTCGTCGGGTGCGCCGCAAGACGGAATTCCTTGTAAACAAGATTTTTCATAATTCCTCCTTTTCAAGATGCACCATAATGTCTTCAAGCGATGCGTCGGTTGTTTCAATGTTCAAAACATCGGCTTTATCGGCAGAAATTAACACGCTTAACCCGTCTTTCAGCCGTCTCACGCCGTGCGAGCACGCTGCGATATCGTCCGTGAAAGCGTCCTTTTTAACGAATGCGAGTTTGTATTTTTCCTTGAACGTATCGGTGGGTTCGCTTGCGAAAATCTTGCCGTTTCTGATGTAGGTAATATCGTCGGCGCACTTGTCCAGATCGGACGTCACGTGCGTTGAAAAGAGTATGGTTTTCCCGTCGTCTTTAAGCGACAAAAACACGTCCAGAAGGTCCTCGCGCGAGACGGGATCGAGCCCCGACGTCGGCTCGTCCAGAATCAAAAGGTCGGCGTTGTGCGACAGGGCAAGCGCCAGCGAATACTTGACTTTCATTCCTTGCGACAACGCCTTTACGGTTTTGTTTTCGTCCAGGTTGAATTTTTCAAGATAGCCGCGATACGCCGTGTCGTCAAAGTTTTCGTAAAACCTTTTCGTGACGGCGGTTATCGTTTTCAGTTTTTTCGTGACGTAATAATCCGCGCCGCCCGAAACGTAGCCGACGCGGCTTTTGATTTCCTTTTCGTTTTCCGAAAAGTCCTTTCCGAAAAATTTTACCGTGCCGCCGTCTTTATGGACAAACCCCAGAAGACATTTGAGAGTGGTGGATTTTCCCGCGCCGTTTCTGCCGATAAATCCCATAATGCGGCCGCTCTCGACTGAAAAACTCACGTCGTCAAGGGTAAATGCGGGATAAATCTTTGTAAGGTGTTCAATTTCAAGAGTTTTCATTGTCGTTATTAAACACCTTGTCGACGTAACACGAAACGTATTGTTTCGGCGGAATGGCGATACCGCGCGCGGGATCTCCGAAAAGAATAAGCGTGTCGCCGGGCACAATGCCGAAAACGTCGCGCGCTTCCTTTGGAATGACGATTTGTCCTTTCTCGCCGACTTTGACCGTCCAGGCGAATTTGCCGTCTTTTTGCGATTTCATAATTACCTCAAAAGTATGAAAAGTATGATTTGTATAACTTATTTTACGCCGCGCATTAAAAATTGTCAATAAAAAAATTAAAAACCCCGCTTGCGCGGGGTAAAAGGATTTTTATTATCTGAATTTTTTGTTATCTGAAATTCACGACGTTTATCGGCTCTCCGTCAAGATAGGACACAAGGTTCATAACCGCGGTGTCCATAAGGCGTTTTCGGGATTCCTTCGACGCCCAGGCGATATGCGGCGTGATGATGCAGTTGTCCGCGCGAAGAAGCGGATTGTCGGGTTTTATCGGCTCTTCCGACACGACGTCGACTGCGGCAAACGAAACTTTGCCCGAGTCGAGCGCGTCTTTAAGCGCTTGTTCGTCGATGAGTCCGCCGCGCGAAGTATTGATGACGATTACGCCGTCTTTCATCATATCGAAGGCGTTTTTATCAAGCATTTTTTCGTTGTCTTTCGTGAGCGGGCAGTGCAGCGAAACGATATCTGCGCGGGAGTACAATTCTGCAAGGTCGGCGTATTCGGCGATTTCGCTGTCCAACGACATTATTTTGTCGTAAACGATGACGTTCATGCCGAACGCGTTTGCGATCGTGCCGACGGTGCGCCCGATTCTGCCGTATCCGACAAGCCCCAGAGTCTTTCCTTTCAACTCGGTAAGCGGATAGTCCCAGAAGCAAAAGTCTTTTGAATTTGTCCAGCGGCCTTGTTTTACGGCGTCGCTGTGGCGTCCGACGTGGTGGCAGCATTCCAGCATAAGTGCGAAAGTGAACTGCGCGACTGCCGCCGTGCCATAGGTAGGAACGTTGCAGACGGGAATACCGCGCTCGGCTGCGGCGACGGTATCGACGACGTTGAAGCCGGTTGCAAGCACCCCGATATATTCGATATTCGGGCAGGCGTCCAGAATTTCCTTTGTGATTTTCACCTTGTTCACGATGACCGCCTGATTATTGCCGATGCGGTTGACAACGGTGTCGAAGTCGTCGGGCGTTCTGTCGTAAACGGTAAGCTCGCCGAGGTTTCTGAACCCGTCCCACGAAAGGTCGCCGGGGTTTTCGGTAAAACCGTCCAGAATAACGATTTTCATAAGTTCCTCCCTGAAAAAGTGCCTAAAGTGCCGGAATTTGCAAAAACATTATTGCATTTTAATTGTACATTAAAAAGCGGGCGGTGTAAATACTCTTTTTCAAGAAAACGACAAAACCGACGATTTTTTTGCAAAATTATCGGAAAAAATTGTCCTGTTACAGGACTTTTTTGCCTTTTGAATAAACTTCCGTGACTTTTCCGCGCTCGTCGACGACGTTGAACGACGCGTCATATCCAACGGAAAGGGCGGGGATTTCAAGCCCCAAATACTTTCTCGGCGATTCGGTCGCGCAATAAACCGCCTTTTCAAGCGGCACGCCGTAGCGGACGATGATTTCAACCATTTTCGCGATGTTAGTCGTGCTTCCCGCAAGGGCGGACTTGTCTTTGAGATACGCTGCGGTGCCGTCGGCAATTACGGGCGTGTTTTCGCCAAGGATATATTCGCCGACAGGCGCGCCGCACGGGGCAAGGGCGTCGGACACAAGTATGATTTTTTCATATTCTTTGCACTTATAAATGAATTTGAAAAGGTTTTCGCCGATATGCACGTCGTCGGCGATGACTTCCGTATAAATATCGTCAAAGTACATCGCGCACTCGTTCAGCCCGAGATGTTTCGTGATTTTGCCGTCGACGCGGCGGAATCCGCTTGACGCGCAGTAAATATGAGTCGCTCCGTCAAGCCCGGCGTTTTTGCAGGCGATAATCTGATCGTCGATACTGTCATCGTGTCCCGCCTGCGCCTTTATGCCGTTTCCGACGATTGCTTTTACGAGTGCAACCGCGTTTTTCGTTGCAGGACACAGCGTTACGATTTTAAGAACGTCCGCGTTCCGGCTGAAAAAATCCGCGTCCTTTTCGTCAAAGGAAGTCATTATGTTTTCAACGGGCTGTGCGCCTTTTTTCGCAATGCTTATGTACGGACCTTCGATATGCGCGCCCAGAATTTCCGCGCCCGACGGCGACAATTTTCTCAGTTTTTCAAAGGCTTTGTCAAGCGCGGTAAGCGGGGTTGCGACAAAGGTCGGAAGGTATGCCCCGATACCGTTTGAAAGAAGGTAATTTCCGATTTCCGACAATGCGTTTTCGCTAAGTTCCGTGACGTCGTGAGTCACTGCGCCGTGCGTGTGAATATCGACGTAGGGCAGCGTAACGTATCGCGGCGCGGACTTTTCGCGCGTCTTTGAAACCTTTGAAATTTTTCCGTTTTCAACGGTTATGTCGACGGCGTTATCGGCGACTTTCCCGCCATAAATGAACTTTACGTTTTTAATTTCCATAATAAACCCCGTTTTTTGTTATAATTTGTAAAAATATATCGTTTCGGGCAGTTGCTCGAAATACAGCGAAACAGAGGCTTTTTTGTTGAAATCGAGCGTCACGAGAGAGGTTGTTTCAAACTCGTATCTTCTGCCGTCCGAAAGGGAAAGCGCGCACGATTTTTCGTATTCTAAGGTGTCTTTCGGTTTCTTAAAAATTGCCGACAAAACGCCCGTCTTTTTTTCGACAAGGTTGTCTGTTGTACCTTTTGAAATCTCTTTCCCTAAAAATTTCACCGGGAAAGTCGGCGGCACGAGAAAGGTGAGTTTTGCGGCGGAAAACGTCGCGTTTGAAAAATGCAGCGCAAGACGGTTTTCTTCTTCGACGACGGATATTTTCACAAAATCCCCGTCGTATCCCGAAAAGTCGATATGCGCGGACTTTACCGAACACGACTTGGTTTTCACGTCCGAAAGCGTGTATTCCCCGTCGACGTCGAACCGCGCGGTCAGTTTCCCGTTTTTCACGCCGAACTTTTTTTCGGCCTTTACCGATTTTATAAACGGAACGAGCGACGTATGATTGAAAACTTCCGTTTCGTCAAAAGAAAGCCTGACGCCGTATCCGCTGTCAACGATTTTAATCATACCGATATTTTACCCTTTTTGGGGGCGGTAGTCAAGGCGCGAAATCACGTTTGAACGAGTCTCGTCATATATTGAAAAAAATCGTCGGGGGAAAAGGGTGGACAGATGCCGCGCGGAAGTCGATTTATCTCGGCTGAAAAAAAACTTTGAAACGATAAAAGGAAAATGCGACGACGTGTTTGCCGTCGTGAAAGCGAACGCGTACGGACACGGCGCGACGGAAGTCGCGAAAACTCTTGAAGAAAGCGGTTGCAAAAAATTTGCCGTGGCGTCGGTGTACGAGGCGGAAAGTTTAAGGAAAAACGGGATAAACGGCGAAATCGCGATACTCGGCTTTTGCGAGGACTTCGGGCTTGCCCGCGAAATTGCCGCCCGTCCGCTCGTGTACGACGAACACACCCTTCGCCTTGCGAAAAAGTACGACGCGGAAGTTTTCGTAAAAATCAATACAGGAATGAACAGGCTCGGATTTTCGACAATCGGAGAAACGGCGTCCGCCGTGAAAAACTTGCGGGTTCTCGGGGTGTTCACCCATCTTTCGTCGGCAGACGGCGACGACGCAACCGACCGCCGCATCACCGAAGCGCAGATAAAAAACTTTATGGAAGCGGAACTCGTCGTCAAAAACGAAAAGGACGTCCCATTTTATGCCGAAAACAGCGCGGCGCTCATAAAGTACGGCAGATTTTTCGACGGCGCGAGAATCGGAATTGCGCTGTACGGCGTAAATCCTGTCCCGGGCGACAAAACGCCGCTTTTGCCCGTGATGACTTTTCGCGCGGCGGTAATTGCGATAAACACGGTGAAAAAGGGAGATTTTATCGGGTACTCGCGCGGGTATCGGGCGAAAAAAGATATGCGCGTCGCGATAATATCGACAGGTTACGCCGACGGACTCCCGCGGGCGTTGTCGAACAAGGGAATGATTTTCTGCAACGGGCAATTTCTGAAAATCGTCGGAAAAGTTTCGATGGACAGCGTTGCCGTCGACGCGGGCGACGCAGACGTGAAAATTATGGACGAAGTTGTCGTTTTCGGCGACGAGATAACGGTCACGGACGTCGCAAACCGCGCGGATACTCTGCCGTACGAGATTCTGACGGGCGTTTCGGAAAGGGTGAAAAGGGTTTATAAAAACCCGTAATGCCGAAGGCACATCACTCCGAAAGGCACACCACGCCGAAGGCTCATCACGCCGTTAGACACATCTCGCCGCAAGGCACAAAAAAGCCCCGCTTGACGCGGGGCGGAACGGTAAAAGAAATTAATTGTTGTTTTTGATGAAATCTTTAAGTTTTTTGGTTTCCATCTTCCAGTAAATCGTCTTAATCGGCGGGCAGATCGCAAACAGGAATCTTGCGAAGGTGAACAGTCCGCAGGGGTAAACGTATTTCTTCTTGCGTTCGATACCCTTTACCATTTTCTTTGCCACGTGGGCGGGGCTTTGTACGGGGAAGGGTTTCTTGAACTCCTTGGGATTTGCGGTTTTGAAGAAGTTCGTATTCGTTGCAACGGGATACAGGCAGGTCATCGTCACGTTTTCGGGAAGTTCCAGACGAAGACCTTGCTGGAAGCCTTGCGTGCCGAACTTCGACGCCGAATACACGCAGTAGCCGGGCATAGCCATCTGACCGATTGCGGAAACGGTGATGCAGAAGTGTCCGTCGCGGCCTTTTAAGAAATCAAGGTATTTGCCATAGGTGTACATCGGCGAAATCGTATTGACCTGAAACATTCTGTTGACGCGATCCCAGTCGGCGTAGTTGTACTGTTCGTAATAAGGGAAGCCTGCGTTTGCATAAAAAATGTCGATTGTGCCGAGTTTTTCTTTTGCGACCTCAAAGATTTTGTCGACGCCTTCCTTGTTGCCGACGTCGCATTGCATGGGGAAGACCTTGCTTTGGTCGAACGTGGAAATGACGTCCGTTTTAAGGTCGACGGCAAGGATTTTGTTGTTGCCTTGCACAAGAAGTTTCAATGTTTCGAGACCGATACCGCTGTTTGCGCCGGTCAGAACGATTTTTTTACCGGTAATCATAATTTTGCTCCGCATTATTTTAATAATAACATAATAGCATAATGCCGAAAAAATGAAAAGCGTTTTGAAAAACGAAATTGCCGCGGGGCGTTAATTTCTCGCAAGATTGTTTGACTTTAATATAAAATATTTATATAATAAATAAAAATCGGAAAAGGGAGAAGAAAAGACGATATGCTGACCGTAAATTACGTTGACGACGACGATGAATTGATGAGAATTTACGACCGCGCGGGGGTGACGGGCGCAAACACGAGCGGTATCAACGCGGTGCTCTTCGACGACGACGAGGGCGTGGGCGTATGCAAAATGGTGCTTCGCGACGAAGGGATCCTTATTGTATCTTTCGACGTCGCAAAGGACAAGGCGGAAGATCCGTCGGTTTCCGACTTCTTTTTCAGGACGATTCTTTTCAAACTGTCGATGAGCGAAGTCAATATTCTTATTGCGCCCGACGACAGGCTTGAATAATTCGGATTCAAAAAACAAGGAGATCTGATGGTTGTTGCCGCGCGGGACGTAGTTTTCCCGTCGTCTTGCGGCGGAAATCACCAAATCGATAATTAACCGAATAAAATCGGCGTATAAAGCGTCGATTTTTCCATTAAGGAGCATATATGGAAGAATTTGCAAAACCAACCAACTTTATTGAAGACATCATTGACGCCGACCTTAAAAGCGGCAAGCATACGTTCATAGCGACGCGTTTCCCGCCCGAACCGAACGGGTATCTGCATATCGGCCACGCAAAAGCCGTCTGCATAAATTTCGGCATTAAGGAAAAATATCACGGCACGTGCAATCTGCGTTTCGACGACACCAACCCGTCGAAAGAAGACGTCGAATACGTCAACAGCATTCAGGAAGACATTAGGTGGCTGGGTTTTGAATGGGACGCGCTTTATTATGCATCCGATTACTTTGAAAAAATGTATTCGCTTGCGGAAGGGCTTATCGAAAAAGGGCTTGCGTACGTCTGCGATTTGTCCGCGGAAGAAATCAGCAAAACCCGCGGCACGCTTACCGAGCCCGGCGTAAACAGCCCGTACCGCGACAGAAGCGTGGAAGAAAACCTGCGTCTTTTCAGGGAAATGCGCGCGGGAAAATACGACGACGGCGAAAAGGTTCTCCGCGCGAAAATCGACATGGCGGCGAACAATATCAATATGCGCGATCCCGTCATTTACCGTATCGTGAAAGCGCCGCACCACAGACAAGGCACAAAATGGGTGATTTATCCCATGTACGACTTCGCGCATCCTTTGGAAGACGCGATCGAGGGTATCACGCACAGTTGTTGCAGTCTTGAATTTGAGGATCACCGTCCCTTGTACGACTGGGTTGTCGAAAATTGCGGATTCAACCCCCGCCCGAGGCAAATCGAGTTTGCAAGGCTCAACCTTACCCACACGATTATGAGCAAGCGTTATCTTCGTCAACTTGTCGAAGACGGCGTGGTCGAAGGGTGGAACGATCCCCGTATGCCGACGTTAAGCGGTATGCGCGAAAGGGGATATCCCGCGGAGGCCATACGCGATTTTTGCTCCCGCATCGGCGTGGCAAAGGCAAACAGCGTCGTCGATATCGCGCTTTTGGAACACTGCGTCCGCGAAAACCTTAACGAAAACGCAACGCGCGCAATGGCGGTGCTGAAACCGTTGAAACTTATTATCGAAAACTATCCCGAGGGGGCGACGGAAACCGTCGAAATCGAAAACAATCCCAACAAAGAAGGCGCGGGAACTCACACCGCGACTTTCAGTCGCGAACTTTTCATCGAAGAAAGCGACTTTTCGCTGAATCCCCCCGCAAAATATTTCCGCTTAAAACCCGGCGGAATGGTAAGGCTCAAAGGCTCGTACATCGTCGAATACACCGGTTGCGACGTCGACGAAAACGGCAACGTCAAAGAAGTGCGCTGCAAGTATATCGAAGACAGCAAATCGGGCGGCGCGAACGCGGGCATCAAGGTCAAGGGCGTAATACACTGGGTGAACGCAAACGACTGCGTCGACGTAACGGTAAATCGTTTCGATTATCTTATCAACGACGTCGAAGGCGACCTTATGGATCGCGTCAACAAAAATTCGAAGACGGTTGTCCGCGCGAAAGCCGAAAAATTCATCGTCGAAAACGCAAAGGCATACGACCGCTTCCAGTTTATGAGACAGGGCTATTATATGGCGGTAAGCAATTTCGACAAATCCGCGCCCGTGTTCAACGAAGTCGTGGGGCTGAAAGACAGCTTCAACAAATAAGACAAAAAAAGAAAAACGCCGTCAACTTTTTTATGAAAAGCGTTGATATGTAAACTATTTTAGTTTATAATAGTTAAGAAGTATCTTGAAACCACGACGGTTTTTTCGTGATTTCGACCATTGTTTAAGGAGATAAATTATGGCAGTATGTAAAACTTGCGGTTCAGTAGTCCATCAGGGCGACTCGTTCTGCCCCGTTTGCGGACAAGGCCTGTTCAACCCCGAAGACGCGCTTATCTGTTCGGCTTGCGAAACGCCGAATGCGCCCGGGACGCGCTTTTGCAAACATTGCGGCGCGGTGCTTCTGAGAAAGCCCAAGACGGTTCAATGTCCCGTATGCGGCAGCGAAAACGCCGAAGACGCCTTATATTGCACGGCTTGCGGCAGCGAAATGCCCGGCGATTTCGAAAAAGAGTTCGAGGTGGAAAGCATCGAAAAACTGCAAGCGGTTTTGCCGCTCATCCACTCTTATGCCGAAAAGTTCAACGGCGAATTTGACAAACTTTCCGAAGAAGAATTGAAAAATTCCACGTACGTTTGCCCGGTATGCGGCAAGCGCAACAGCATTTCCGACGAAAAGTGCCGTCGTTGCGGCAGAGATAAGAACAGAAGTCTGTACCTTGCAAGCAAGCAACGTATTCCTTCGTTCGAAGACGCCGTCGAGGTGCCCGACGTACCGCACACTCCCGTGGTCGAGCCCGTATTCCCGGTGAAAGCGGACAAAAAGCCTGAGTTTATAAACGGTAAAAAGTCTGCCGACAGCAAACCCGTAAGGGGCGGCGGACAAGCCGGTTACGCAGGCGGCTATGCTTATTCGGGCGACGGATTTATGCAAAATTCGCCCATAGTACAGCCCCTTGCAATCGTTCCGTACGTCACGCAGGAACAGCCCTTGTGGCAGTATGCGTCCAAGGCGGATTATGAAAGAATGCGTCGTAATAACGCAAAAAAATAACGGGGGAATTATGGATAAAAAAACAGAAAACGTTAAAAACGAAAAAGTCGTATTTTACGCTCCGTTGCCGGTCAACAAACCGTATCCTATCATAAGGCCCAGCGAAAAAATCCAACTTCAACCCACGGTAAATCCCGTTGCGATCGTTCCTTACCTGTCTGCGGGCGAGGAAGAAGAAACCGTCGCGCAGTCCGCGGCGGAACAACAGACCGTTGCCGCAAGAAAGACGGAAAAACGCGCGTCGGCACGTGTGTCGGGCGTTCTTATGCTTATCATCGCCACGCTGTCGATAATTCTGTTCGGGTTGTCGTTCGCGGCGAAATATCCCATTGCGGGAGCGGAAAAATACATCAGCCTTAAATACTTTGCCGATATGTTCGACGTGATGCTCAAAACGCACGAATTTGCAAAGTTCGACATTGTTTTCGCGCCGTATCTTATCGCCGTCGCCTACGTTGCGATAATCGTCAACTTCATTTTGTCGATAATCGCGATTTCCACGGGAAAGAGAATAGGATTTACCCTTTGCGCGGTCATAGCGTTCCTGTGCTTTGTCGTCGCGGCGTTTTATGAGATGAAATTCTTCTCTCAGATCAAAAATCTGGGCAATCTGCTTTCGCGCGATTGCGGTTGGCCCTCGATAATGCTGATTATTATCGGCGGCGCAAACCTTGTGTTCGCATTCGTCTGCAACATAATTTGTCCTAAACACAGAATTCAGGAAACTGTCGAGTTTTAAGCGGAGGTTATATAATGAAAAGAAAAAACAAAAAAGTAGTTGCCGAATCTTTGCCCGTGAGCGCGGAAGAAACCATTAAAAACGCCCGCGCGGAAATGAAGGACGAAGATTTTTCTGAACTCAGAATTCAAAAGTCCGAAGCAACGCCCATTCCGCAAGGGAAACCCGCGGCGGCTGCTCCCGCTCCGCAAAACGCGCAAAAAGTCCCGCCCGAGATTGCAAATCCCGTCGAATATGCGGTGATGCGTCCCGTGGCAGGCGGTCTTCAACCCATAATTGCACCCCGCGGTCAGGTTCAGCTTAACCCCGTCGTAGTGCCTGTGGCGTTCGTGCCGTACGCAACGCAAAACCAACCCGTTTTGCAAATCGACAATAAACCCAAACAGCAACAACCGCTGCCCGAAGTCAAGGATCAACCCCTTGATAAAAAGGCGGCGCGCGCGGCGAAACGCCGCGATAAAAAGCCCGAGTTTGTCGGGGATGACCTTTCCGCAGAAAAAGCAATCAAGAAAACGAAAGCCAAAAACCGCGCGTTTGCGGCAATCCTTTTCGTTATCACCCTTGGATTCTTTGCGTTTGTCATTCTCAACCACTTCGCGGCAGAACTTAAAATCACAAGCCTTGCGCTTGCCCCCGGCGAGCCCGATATCATTGCCGGCTGGATGAACTTCAATACAAGCAACCTTATCGCACAAGTCCCGCTGTTCCTTTACACTGTGGTATGCGCGATTGCTCTTGCGACGCTTATCGTGGAATTCGTGGGGCTTTGCAACGGCCATGGATACCACATCTGGATTTCCGCGCTTATTCTGTTCGTATTGACGGTGGCGGGCGCAGTTATCTGTGCAACCGTTCCCGCATTCAAAGCGCTTAACGTTCCTTTGAACCCGATTGCGAAGGGCAGCTTCGTATGGCGTCTTGCGATGGTGTCGGTGGTATTTTTGATTTTCGCGCTTTGCTTCATTCCAAGGAAGCCCAAGTTCGATAACGACGACGATTTAAGCGATCTGATTTAACAAAAGACAAAGAAAAATCCCGCGGAGTCCGCGGGATTTTTGTTTGCGCTTTTTCGTTTTGTTCGTTTAATATTCTACGCCGGGGATTTCTTCCCATTCAAGGACTTCTTCCCACGTCTTGCCGTGGTCGATGCAATAAGAATACAACGCAATCGTACTTTGTCCGAATTTTTCAGCGAAAATCGAATTGCCCATTACCATATATAAGGGCACCAAATCTCCGCCTATAATTTCCACGTAATCTTTCTCAATTCCGTTCATTCTTTTATCTCCTTCGTATTATTATCTGTTGGAACAATTATTTATTAAAAAATATCGTTTCCTTTTGAGTCCACGCCGACGACGCACTCGAACCCTTCGACTTCGAGTTTCGTTACCGCTTCCGACAAAAGTTCCGGAAAAGCGATGACTTCCGCCGACTTTATCGCCGATTTATAAAACGCGCCCGCTCCGCCGATTGCGACGAAGTAAACCGCGCCGTTTCGTTTTATCGCGTCGACTACCGCGCGCGTGCGCGCGCCTTTACCTATTATACCTTTAAGTCCCGCGTCCAGCATATCGGGCGTATAAACGTCCATGCGTTTCGACGTAGTGGGGCCGCAACTGCCGTATGGTTCGCCGTCTTTTGCGGGCGTCGCGCCCGTGTAATAGACAAACGAATTCCGAAGGGGGAAAGGCAAAGGCTCATTGTCTTTCATAAGGGCGAAAATCTTTTTGTGAGCGGCGTCGCGCGCCGTGTAAATCGTGCCGCTTATCGACACGATATCGCCCGCATTCAGCGTTTTCAGTATTTCAATATCGCTTGTTTCGACCTTAATCATTTATCCCTCGATTATTCTTTCGCCGTGGCGCGAGCAATGGCATTGTACGGTGACCGCGACGGGCAGTCCCGCAATGTGGGTGTTTTCCGTTTCGATAAACACGCGAAGGGCGGTAACGTCGCCGCGGAAGCCTTCCGCACCGATGCCCAGAGCGTTGATTTTTTCAAGCATTTCCTTTTCAAGGGAAGAAAGATATTCGTCGGGGTTTTCTTTGTCCAAGTCGCTTAATAGGGCGTGCTTGCTCATAATCGCCGCCTTTTCCATCGTGCCGCCGACGCCGACTCCCAAAATTACGGGCGGACACGGGCAACTGCCTGCGTCTTTCACCGTTTCCACAACCTTTTCGACCACGCCCTCGACGCCGTCCGCAGGAGTTAGCATAAAAAGCCGCGACATATTCTCGCTGCCGAATCCTTTCATCATGCAGGAAACTTTCACTTTGTCGCCTTTCACGATGCGCGTGTGGATAATCGCGGGGGTGTTGTCGCCCGAGTTTTTGCGGGAAAGCGGATGCACGGACGATTTGCGGAAGTTTTCATACGCTTGTCTTACGCCGTCGTTTACGGCGTCTTCGACGTATTTCCCGGAAAGCGCGACGTCCTGCCCGATTTCCAAGAATACGACGGCAAGCCCCGTATCCTGACATACCGGCGAGTTTGTATCCCGCGCGATTTCGGCGTTTTCGGTCAGGACTTTCAGCGCGAAGCTTTCGCGTTCGTTTGCGCCTTTTGCCGCTTTCAGACGGCAATATACATTTTCGTCAAGGTGCGTTCCGATGTTCTCAAAAATTTCCCTGACCGCGTTTTCGATTTTTATCGTGTCGATTATCATACTTCACCTTTTTACCGATATAGTATAACATAATATCGCTTGTAAAGCAAAAAAAACCGTGATACAATATTAAACGAGGTTAATATGTCACTGAAAATAATGTCGATCGCCAGCGGCAGTCACGGGAACTGCACTTATATCTCGTCGGAAACGACGCATATCCTTGTGGACGCAGGGGTAAACTTGAAAAGAATTTCAGACGCGTTGAAGACAATCGGCGTGGGGATTACGGATTTGTCGGGAGTTGTCGTCACGCACGAGCACGACGACCATATTTCTGGACTTTCTGCACTTTCAAACGCCGGCGTCAAGGTGTACGCGCACGAGCGGGTTATGCCGCATATCGCGCGCCGTATAGGGCCGATTCCGTTTGAAAACGTAGATTTTTTCGACGCTGGGTTTGAAATCGGCGATATTGCGGTTTATCCGTTCAGGATACCGCACGACACGGTATATCCGCTTGCTTATACGTTCGTGTCCGGCGGCGCAAGGGTTTCCGTCGCAACCGACATCGGTCATATAACCGAAGGAATTTTAAGTAATTTGAAGGGTAGTCAGGTAGTATTGCTGGAATCGAATCACGACGTGGAAATGCTGATGAAAGGATCGTACACGCAACGGCTCAAAACACGTATTTCGGGCGCAAACGGGCATATTTCCAACGATTGCGCCGCAAACGTCGCGGCCGTCCTTGCACACAGCGGGCTGAAAACGCTGATTCTCGGGCATATGTCCGAGGAAAACAACTGCCCGGAACTTGCTTTTTCGACGGTATTGTCCGCCCTTGACGCAAACGGGTTTTCGGACAAAGTCCGCGTCGAACTTGCATATCAGAATAAATGCGGAGAACTTATCGAAGCCGATGAAAAATAAGAATTTCAAGTTTTCAAACACGGGCAACGCGTTTCTCGTTGCGTTTGCGACCTTTTACGTCCTGAGCCTTATTTACGAATTCTCTTTCCGTTTCACAAGCGGAATGAGCGGAGCGGCGGCGTGGTGTCAGTATCTTATCAACCCCGTTGCGTTCATAGGCTCGATGCTCGTTTACGCAAAGCGTAAAAACGTCGACATCGTGTCCGCGACGAAACTCAACAAAAAAATCGGGCTGAAACAAATCGGCATACTTTCGCTGTTGTCGGTTTGCTGCATTATGGCGTTTTTGCCCGTGTCGAACATATTTTTGGACATACTTTCAAGGCTCGGGTTCGATATGAGCCTTAATATCGTCGATACGACGGCATCGGTCGGCGCATACTTTTTGGGACTGCTGCTGCTTGCGGTGCTTCCTGCGTTTGCCGAAGAGTTTCTGATGCGCGGCGTCGTCCTGAACGCGGCGTCGAGAAAGCGCGATTATTCCTATGCGATACTTATCACCGCGGGTATGTTCTCGCTCATGCACGGCAACCCGATACAGACGGTGCATCAGTTTTTGCTGGGCGCGGTGCTTGCCTACGTCGTGCTTGTGTCGAAGTCGCTGTGGGCGGGGATTTTCCTGCATTTCTTCAACAACTTTTTAAGCCTGACGCTGGAATACCCGTACGAAGCGATTATGAAAAATACGAGCTTGGGCTCGATGCACGTCGGATATCGGTATCTCATCTGGATTGTGGCGATACTTTTAGGCGGCACGCTTGTCGTATATCTTCTGAAAAAGTTCACGAAAGTAAGCGCGCCGAAACGCGTTGAAATTTTGCAGGATAACGCCGAAGTCATCGACGTTTACGAAAATAAGGACGGCGTTTATTCCACCGAAAAGACCTTGTCCGTTAAAGCACAAGAAAGCAAAAACGACTTTGCGGCGGCATTTAGGGATTTGTGCGGAATTTTCAAAAAAGGCGGATTAAAGGCTGCTTATAATAAGATAAACACCATAATCCGCGATATTACGCCCGAAGATGACGAAATGACCGAGATGTCGCGCGAGGACTTTTTCCCGTCGAATATCAAGCTTGTTTACGTCATTCTCGCGGTAATCTGGATTATCTCGCTGGTCAGCGGATTTTTGAATTGATGACAAAACGTTTCGCAAAAAACGGCATATACGCGTTCTCGATGCTCCTTATCGCAATCTTTCGTATTATGGTGTCTGATGGGGTTTTGTCGGGGTTTTCCGTGCTCGGTTCCGACGCCGTGTGGAGCGTCGTCGTGCAAGTCGGATTTATGGGCGTCCTGCCGCTTTTACTATACGTAATATATCTTAAATTTTCCCGGGACAAGCACGCCTTAAAAACAATCGCGGCGGAGTTCAAGTACGATTCGTTACCCGCAAAAAAAAGTTGGGTTTATATTTTCCTGATTTCGATTTTCGCAACCTTTATGGTGACGTGTTTGTCAAACGTCTGGTACAATCTTATTTCGGTTATCGGCTACACTCCCTCGGTTTCAAAACCGCTTGTTTACGACAACATCGGCGTACTCATTGCGGATATCGCGCTCACGGCGATTCTTCCCGCGACGTTTGAAGAGTTCACAAACCGCGGACTTTGTTACGGCGCAAACGAAAACGCGCGGTTTCCGACTTTTGCGATAATTCTTTCGGCACTGATGTTCGCGCTGATGCATACGAACGTCACGCAGGTATTTTACACGTTCTTCTTCGGGCTTATCACTGGCGCGCTCGTTTACGTCACGAAAAGTATATATCCCGCGATGTTTTGCCATTTCGTCAACAACTTTGTTGCGGTGATGCGCGATTACGGACGGCAAACCGGAAAAGGCTTCGATTTTCTGAACAAGGCGTACGGTTTTCTGCTTGGCACGACCGAAGGCGGAATAATCGCCACGATACTGTTTATACTCGTTGCGTTTTTGATGTTTGTACTGTTTTTGAAGACGTCGGTTATTGAGAGCGACAAAAGGATCGAAAAAGGCAAAGAAGTCGCGTTTTGCAAGGAAACGACCGCACGATTCGACAACGCGCCGCTGTATTTTGCGATAACGCTGAATGCGCTTATTACGATATTTACCTTTGTATGGGGGGTTATAAGATGAAAATCAACGTCGTGTGCGTGGGCAAGATAAAAGAAAAGTATTTTACGGACGCGATAAACGAATACGCAAAAAGAATTTCAAGGTTTGCGGAGTTCAAGGTTATCGAGTGCGCGGAATTCCCCGTGAAAAACCAAAGCGCGGCGGAAGTATTACAGTCTGTCGAAAAGGAAGGCGAGAAAATACTCGAATGTGTCAAAGGGTATGTCATATTGACAGCAATTGACGGTAAAATGCTGGATTCCGTGGAGATTTCGCGGTTAATGAGTGTCAAAATGACAGAGGGCGTTTCCGAGATAACTTTCGTCATCGGCGGCAGCAACGGCGTGAGCGACAAAGTGAAAAACCGCGCCGATTTCAAAATTTCTTTCGGGAAAGCGACTTATCCCCATCAGCTTATGCGCGTGATTTTGTCGGAGCAGATTTACCGCGCGTTTTCGATAATGAACAATCTGCCGTACCATAAATAACTTTTATTATTACTTCAAATCAGGTCAAACGAAAAAGTTTTTTCATATTATGTCGTATGATTTACGCGTACGACGATTTATTGAACGACCTTAAAACAAGAAAAAATTATTTTTCAATCGGGCAAAGCGTGTTTTCGCGCGAAATTTTCGCATTTGTTAAAGGACGGGGAAATCCGCACGCACTCATATTCGGCGGGATTCACGCAAGAGAGTGCGTTACTGCCGACGTAGTGATGCGGCTTTATGATAATTACGACGAAAGTTTGCCGGCAATATGTTTCGTGCCGCTTGTAAACCCGGACGGCGCGATGCTTGTGAAATATTCGCTTGACGGGGCGGAGTTTTCGTCGCGCGAATTTTTGAAACGGGTGAATAATAATTCAACGGATTTTTCAAAATGGAAAGCAAACGGGCGGGCGGTAGACCTCAACGTAAACTTCGACGCGGACTTCGGAAAAGGCGAAAGCAATGTGTTTTATCCCGCGCCCGAAAATTACGTCGGTGAGCGTCCGTTTTCCGAGCCCGAAACGCTTGCCATGAAAAAATTGACTGAAAAATTCGGCTTCAAAGCGGCGATGTGTCTGCATACAAAGGGAAATCTTATCTATTATGGCTATAAAAAATTGAAATGTTATAAAAATTATGTTAAAATGATTGCAGCCGCAACCGGACTTCCCGTCGTGACTAGCGACGGTAGCGCGGGCGGCTACAAGGACTGGTTTTTGAAAAACGGCTTTGGATTTTCGATAACGGCGGAACTCGGCGACGATTGTCTTTTTCACCCGATTTCACGCGATTACACGGCGGAATTTGCGAAAATCCTTGAAAACACGCCGAAAATCCTTGCAAAAATCGGTGAAGAAATATGGATGAAAAGTTTATGCGCCGCGCAATCGAACTCGCAAAACAGGCGGAAACATTCGACGAAGTCCCCATCGGCGCGGTCATCGTCCTGAACGGAGAGATCGTCGCGGAAGGCAACAACAGAAAAGAGCGGGACAATTCGGCAATTTCGCACGCCGAAATCGTCGCGCTCAAAAACGCCAACGAAAAACTCGGCTGGTATCTTTCGGACTGCGAAATGTACGTGACGCTCGAACCGTGCGCGATGTGCGCGGGCGCGCTTATAAACAGCAGGCTGAAAGCGGTTTACTTCGGCGCGTACGACCAAAAAGCCGGCTGCTGCGGCACCCTTTACGACCTTCCGACGGACAAGCGGTTCAATCACAGACTCCACGTCGAAGGCGGCATCTTAAAAGACGAATGCGCCGTGCTCCTTTCGGAATATTTCAGAAAAAAACGCAAAAAAGACAGCGACATACAAGGTGAAAAATGATTATTATCGGTCTTGGCAACAAAGGACTTTCCTATAAAAACACATATCACAACATGGGTTTCGACGTCGTGAGCAAACTCGCGAAAGAGCTGGGCGTCAGGTTTTCGCATACCGAGTGCAAGGCAAAAACCGCCGTTACGAACGTGAACGGGAAACGCGTCGTCCTTGCAAAACCCGAAACGTATATGAACCTTTCCGGCGAGTCGGTCAGGGAACTTATGGGAAAATATAAGGAAACGGCGGACGGCATAATCGTGATTTACGACGATATCGACATCGCAATCGGCACGATCCGCGCAAGGAACGCAGGAAGCGCGGGCACGCACAACGGCATGCGGAATATCGTGGAATGCTTAAACGGCAACACTGCTTTCAAGCGTATCCGCATCGGCACGGGATTCGACCACGGCAACGTGCCCCTTTACAACGTCGTGTTGTCGAAAGTCAAGGGCGAAAACAAAACCCTTGTCGACGCCTCGACCGACTTTGTCGCAAACGAACTTTTGTCGTTTTTGAAAGACGGCGACTTTGACAAACTTATGAGAAACGTCAACGGATTTAAGCCCGAATGACGAAAAATATAAAAACGAAATGTACGACTTTTTGAGACTCGAAAACTTAAAAGGCGACTTCAAAAACCTTCTCGACGCAGTACGGGGTGGCAAAGCCACCACGGCGTTTTCGCTTGTCCAAGGAGCAAAAAACCACGTTACAAGCGCAATTCCTGGCGTTAAACTGCTGGTTGTGCCGGATAGACTTGCCGCCGAAACCGCATACACTCGTCTGAAAGCGTACGTGAACGACCGCGTCGTGTTTATCCCCGACAAGGACGACGTACTCTTGAACAGAAAAGCGGGCTCGGTCGGACTCACGGGAAGAAGAATCGAGGCGTTGACGCGCCTCATCCAAAACAAAGCGGAAATCGCGGTTATCCCCGCCGAGGCGCTTTTGCAGTATTATCCCAACGTCGATGCGTTCAGGGCGGCGCACGTTACCCTTATGAAAGAAGAAGAGTACGCGCCCGAAAAAGTCGCGAACAAACTTGTGTCGATGGGTTATACCCGCGTCGAAAGCATGTCCGACCGCGGCGAGTTTTCATTGCGCGGCGACGTTCTGGACGTATATCCCCTTGCAAGCGAATACCCGATAAGGATAAGTTATTTTGACGACCTTGTCGAAAGCATAAAATTTTTCCGCCCGGAGACGATGGAAAGCGTGAAAGAAATCGGACACGTCACGCTGTCGCCGGCAACCGACGTACTCATCACCCGCGACGAAGCCGACAAAATCATCGGAAAAATCAAAAAGCACCGCACGACGAACGGCGGAGCGAACGACGTAATCGACGACGTCATCGGCAGGCTCGAACTTAATCCGACCGACAGAAACCTTGTGTGGATAACGCCGTTTATCGACGAAAGAAGCGTGATTTTCGATTATCTTCCGCGCGACGCGACGATTATCGTGGACGAGCCGAAACTTTTGTACGACAAGTTGGAACTTATCGAAAAGGAACACTCGTCAAGGGTAAAAAGCCTTGTCGAAAGCGGCGAAGTACTGCCGATTCATAAGGAGTCGATTTTGACGCGCGCATACGCGCTGACGTATATAAGGGTGATGAAGCGGCTTGCGTTCCAGCAGTTGACCGCGCTCAATCCCGTGTTCGAGTCAAACGCCGTATATACGCTCAAATCGCAGCAGCCCGCAAAGTATTATCTTGACCGCAACGTGCTTTACACCGACGTCAAAAATTTCAACGCAACGGGCTACAAAGTCATGCTTTGCTGCGGCGACGAAAACCGCGCGAAAAACGTGTCGAAATCGCTCAAAGAAAACGATATTTACGCCGAGTGCGACGAAGATTTTTCACGCAGTAAAATCATTGCGACAAAAGCCCCGATACGCGTCGGATTTATATATCATCAGGCAAAACTCGTCGTCCTCGGAATGGACGAACTTTTTGGCAAAATCGGACAGAAAACAGAGTTAAGCAAACCAAAAACGGGGTTTATCCAGTTAAAAACGGGAGATTACGTTGTTCACGAGCAATACGGAATCGGCGTTTGCGAAGGCTCCGACCGCATCACCGTCAACGGGATAACGCGCGATTACGTCGTGCTTCGTTACCGCGACGGCGGCAAACTTTTCGTGCCCATCGACCAGATGGATATGCTGACGAAGTTTTCGGGCGGAGAAACGCCGAAACTCAATAAACTCGGCGGCGACGAATTCAAAAAAACCAAAGAAAAAGCTAAGGCGTCGATACGTAAACTTGCCTTCGATTTGCTGAAACTTTATCAGGAACGCGAAAAGCAAAAAGGATATAAATATTCCCCCGATACGCCGTGGCAGCGCGAATTCGAGGAAAATTTCGAATACGACCTGACCGACGACCAGGATCGCGCCGTCCGCGAAATCAAGGACGATATGGAAAAAGGGCGCGTGATGGACAGGCTTGTCTGCGGCGACGTCGGCTACGGCAAAACGGAAGTGTCGTTCCGCGCGGCGTTCAAAACGGTCATGGACAACAAGCAGGTTGCGATTCTTGCCCCGACAACAATCCTTGCAAAACAGCATTTCAACACCTTAAACGCAAGGTTGCAGGGCTTCGGGATAAAGACGGTACTTTTATCAAGGCTTCAATCGGACAAGGAAATCGACCGCTCGCTCAAAGAAATCGAAGACGGCGTGGTAAGTATCGTCGTCGGCACGCACCGCATACTGTCGAAAGACGTCGCGTTCCACGATCTCGGGCTTTTAATCCTTGACGAAGAGCAGCGTTTCGGCGTGGAGCACAAGGAAAAACTGAAAACGGTGAAAAAGGACGTCAACGTTTTAACGCTTACCGCAACGCCGATCCCGAGAACGCTGAATCTTGCGTTGAGCGGAGTCCGCGACATAAGTCTTCTGGAAACTCCGCCGAAAAACCGTTTGCCCGTGCAAAACTACGTCGTCGAATACAGCGACGGGCTGTTAAAAGACGCCGTCATGCGCGAAGTGAGCCGCGGCGGACAGGTGTTTATCCTTTACAACTACGTCGAAACTATCGAGGCGTTTGCCGAAAAGGTCAGGAAACTCGTTGACGGCAAAGCAAGGGTGATGGTGGCGCACGGCCAGATGGGCGCGGGCGAACTTGACAAACGAATGACGTCGTTTTATCAAAGGGAAGCGGACGTGCTTATCGCAACGACGATTATCGAAAACGGCATCGACCTTCCCGACGCGAACACTCTTTTCGTTATCGACGCCGACAGATTCGGGCTTTCGACTTTGTATCAGTTAAGGGGCAGAGTCGGCAGAAGCGGCGCGCTTGCACACGCATATTTCACGACGCGGCTTAACAAAGTCCTGACCGACGACGCCGTAAAACGCCTTACCGCGCTTACCGAATACAGCGACTTCGGCAGCGGCTTCAAAATATCGCTGCGCGACCTTGAAATAAGAGGCGCGGGAACTTTCCTCGGCGCGGAACAGCACGGCCATATCGAAAAGGTCGGCTATGAACTGTACAGCAAGATTCTGAAAGAAACCGTGGAAGAAATCAAAAACGGCGGCGTAAAGAAAGAAAACAACGTGCTTATCAAAATCGACGTCGACGCATACGTCCCCGAAGACTACGTGGGCGACGGCGACAAAATCAGGGTATACAAGCGCATTTCGGAAGTTACGAGCGTGAAAGAAAGGGACGAACTTATCGCGGCGCTGTCCGACGTATACGGCCCTGTGTCCGCGCCGCTTAAAAACCTTATCGACATCGCACTGTTAAAAAGCCTTGCGGGAGAATACGACGTCGAAAAAATCGTCGCGACGAAAAAAGGCGCGGCATTCGTGTTCCGCGACGCGAACGTTTTCAAGGAGCAAAACCTGCTTTCCGCCGTGGCAAAACTTACCGAAGACGTCGTACTGACGGCGACCGTACCCCCGCAACTGTTGTTCAACACAAAGGGGATGACGGTCGAACAGGTTGTCGAAAAGATGATAAACTTTTTGCTGATCACGCAAAAATCGTGAAATTTCCCGCGTGAAAAACAAAAAAACGATAAAAAGAAAAATATATAAAAACGTTTGCCTAATTTAAGGTAATCTTATATAATATGGTGTACGGTTTTTATTATTATATATAATTCCGCAAGGAGTCTATGATGAATATTAAGAAATTCTTGGCAGTTATACTTGTGACGATTATCGCGATTACCGTGTTTGCGGGTTGCGACGTTATCACGAAGAACGAGGAGCGCGACTACAACCAATCGCTTGCCACCGTGAAATACGCAGGGCTTACGTCCACCGTCACGAAGGGCGAGTTTAACGAGTCGTTCAACTCACTTGCCTACTATTACGTTTACTATTACGGATACACCGTCGACGAAGCGGCGACATCCATATTGGATTCGCTTGCCCAGCGCAAGCTGCTTATCCTTTACGTCCGTGACGAAATCGCAAAAAGTCAGGGCGTTGCAAACACCACCGCGGTTGCCGACCTTTTGAACGCCGTTGAGAAAAACGAAGCGGTAAAGAGCGCGAACGAATCCATGGCAAAGTGGTACGAACAGGTTTTTGAGGAACTCTGGAAAGAGGCAAACTCCACCGACGACACGACGGACGATACGACCGACGACGATAAGGTCGACGAAACCGACAAAATCGCCGCGCGTCCCACTCGTCCCGACAAGGCGGATGCGGAAATCGATTACAATGCGGAGTTAAAACCCGAAGACGCCGAAATCAAATTCTTTGAAAAGGCGAAAAAAGATTTGTTCACCGCAAAAGAATGGGAAGAACTCAACAAGGTCGAAGGTAAGGTCGATTACGTCGACAAGGCATTGAACGAACTCAAAAAACAACTTGCAGACAACTACAAGTCCTACGATTATTACCTTAACAGCGCGTACGAAACCCAGCTTATCTCGAAGTATAAGAGAGAACTCAGCAAGGATTTCAACCCCGACGACGCCGCAATACAGGCTGAATACGAAAGATACGTTTCTCTCAACAAGGAAAAATTCAGCATCGAAACGGAAGCGAATTACAAAACCGCAATCTCGTCGTCCTTGACAAACACCGTTTATCATCCGACGTCGGAACACGGCTACGGCTACGTTTTCAACATTCTCTTTAAGTTCAGCGACGAGCAATCGACCGAACTTAAAAACTTCACGGCGGGACAACCCGACAAAACAATCGTCGAAAAGTATCGCGCACAACTTGCAAACAAAATCGAGGTTATGAAGTCGAATCCCGATTACGATCCCGACGAAGTCTGCGAAGAGTGCGAAAAAGCACAAAAAGACAACAATGACCCCAACAAGTACTGCACGAAAGAAAAATGCAACGCCCGTCCTTACGAGGTCGATAGCGAAGGCAATATCAAGAAGTACAACGTAATGGACGTAATCAACGAACTCACGGCGAAACTCGACGCGGCAACTACGTTTGAGGCAAAGCGCGAAATCGCGGCGCAGTACGTTTATATGGTAAACGACGACACCGGTATGTATAATACGAGCAGCAATAACGCCATCACTGCGGGCGGCAACGGATACCTTATCTCGCCCCACGAAACCGATAAAACTTACGTCGAAGAATTTTCGAAAAAGGGCAGAGAACTTGTAAATAACGGTCTCGGTTCGTATGGCTGGTGCGTCACCGACTACGGCATTCACTTCATGTTCGTAAGTTACATTCCTTACGACACGACCGTTTCGGGCGTAGCGGACGACCTTATTCCCCCTGACTACATCGTTTACTATGGTCGCGAAGGGGATGACAACGACAAAAATAAAACGCTCCGTGACGTCATTGTCCAAGATCTTAAATCCAAAAATACCGAGGCACGTTATCAGATTGCCGCTCAGAACGCAATCGCAGCAAACAAAGACAACTCGATTTCAAGGAATAAGAAAGCCTGGGAAAAGACAGTGAAAGAACTCAAAAAATCGCTTGGCGTAAAAGACTAAGACAAAACAATCAAAAACCTTCGGGTAACCGAAGGTTTTTTTATCGGGTTTTTTGAAAGAAAAAACAACCGCAGGATAATCTCAAAAATTAGTATTGTAAAACCAAGAAACTTATGATATTATATAATCAATAAAACAACTTTCGGAGTCATTATGCAAAACGAAAACAATTTTGAAAAACACGAAAAACTGAAAAAAAAGTTGAAGATCGCGGGATTTGTCCTGGTGATTGTCGGGGCGGTGCTGGCACTGGTGGCGTTTATCGACTTTTTTATAACGGTCGGTAATCCCGACAAAGGAATGCCCAAACTCTTCTTCCTGGCGTTTATAGGGCTTCCCATGCTGGGTATCGGGGCAGGGCTTCTCACATTGGCGTTCCGCCGCGAAATTGCCACGTATTCCAAAAACGAAAGTGTGCCCGTCATTAACGAGGCAAGTTCGGAAATCGCGCCGGCAATACAAAACGTCGTGAAAGCGGCAAAAACCGAAAGCGGCGTCAGGTGCGAATGCGGCGCGTTGAACGACGCTGACGCGAAGTTCTGCAAGGCGTGCGGAAAGCCGCTTGCAAAAACCTGCGACAACTGCGGCGAAGCGAATTCCGCCGACAGCGCATACTGCAATAACTGCGGCAACAAGCTGTAATAAAAAGAGAAAAGGGGACTTGCAAAAGCAAGTCCTTTTTTTGCGCCGTGTTTTTGACTAATACTGCGTTTCGCCCACGGCTTATACGGTAAAGTATTAAGCCGCTCGCGTGCCTTGTCTTATTCTAAAAACACGACGGGAAACTTGTTCACAACCGAAAACGCCGAGATTTCAGATGATTTTTGGAAAAGGTGAACGCAGTTGTACTTTTCGTACTACAAGCGAGGATTTTTCATAAAGGCGCTGAAATATCGGCGTTTTGGCAACGTTCATATTATTATCTGTTGGCATCCTAAAAATACGACGGAAAACCATATAAAACCCGATATTCGTCGGAAAATTTTTTCATATTCGTTGAATTCTCGATTTTTCAATGATATAATAATATAGGCAAAACCCGCGGGAGTGTCCGCGGTTTGCAAAACACAGATTAAGGAGAAAATTATGGGAGATTATTCAAAATTTATCGACGAAAAAAGACGCGCCGTACCGACGCCCGAAAGCATGGTTGACGAAAACGGCATTTGCGCGTTCGGAACTTTCGACAAGGAATTTGAAAAAATGGACCTTGTGAAACTAAAAAAACCCACAAGTTTGCCAAATTGCTTCAACAGGCTTAAACTCACGCTGTGGGAAGCGACGGAAGTCCATCTGAAAAACGGTGTGCTGCTTGCGGTGGTTTGCGATATGGGCATATTCGGAAAAACGCTGAACGTGTTTTACGACAAGCGTACGAAAAAGGTTTATTGCTGGGATACCAACTTAAAATCAAAGGACACCGTTATCGCGCCGAACCTTATTAACGGTGCCGTTGCAGAAGGGAAAACACCCGTGTCGCACGTCAGATATGTCAACGACTTCCAGGACGGCAAATGCCATCTTAAAGGACAACATACGGGCAAATGTCTGATCACCGTTCCTCAAAAAGACAAAACGATCGTCGCGGTAATCAAAGAAAACTACGGCGAAGCGACAATCGAGTACGACTTCACGCTGACGCGTTTGTCAAAACCTTGCGTAGCAAGCATTCCTTTTGGCAAAAACCGCCCGCTGTACAGCCAGAAAGACTTCTTTAAGGCGGAAGGCAGGCTTGTCATTAACGGCGAAGAAATGCTGACGGACGAAGATTCTGCGGCAATCGTCGACGATCACAGGGGCTATTATCCCCGCCGCGCCCATTACGACTGGGTAACGACGATGGGTAAATGCAACGTCGACGGCGCAGAAAAATGGCTTGCGTTCAATCTCACCAGAAATCAATCCATCGATCAGGAAAAGTATAACGAAAACATACTCTGGCTTGAAGGGAAAACAAGCATTCTTCCGCCGATAACGTTCACGAGAAACCCCGAAAGCAAGGACTTTAAGGATTATTCGGAATGGATTGTCAAGGACGAGCACGATATGGTAAACCTTAAATTCAAGGTATACAATATGAATCCGATGATTATGCACGCGCTTGTCGTAAACATAGATTATTATGTCGCATACGGCGAACTCGAAGGGTATATCCGTGACGAAGACGGCAAGAAATACGTCCTTGACGGAATGCTCGGCATGGGCGAAGATAAAACGCTGCTGCTGTAATAAAGCCCGAAAACAGCATGCAAAGTACTGCCGTACGACAAAAAACACAATAATTGTATGAAAGTCTTAAACGGCAAAACATGCAGTTTATCGGTCAAAATCGCGTGATAAACATATTATTGCGAGAACAGGACAAAAACAAAAAAGACAGCCCGCGGGTTGTCTTTTTTATGCAAGGAAACAAGTTGTATTTAACGAGGTTCCGAATTACTGTTCCTGCGATTCCTGACGGAGCAGAGTTGCGTAGCGCAGCATATGTTTGAGAGAGGACACGCCGAGTTTTTCCAGAATGTTGTGGTTGTGGAATTTAAGCGTGCTTTCGCGGATATTAAGGACGTCGGCGATTTCGTTTGCGGACTTGCCGTCAATATACAAGTCGAAAATCTTTCTTTCCGTTTTCGTGAGTTCTTTCAGCCCGGCTTTGAACGCCTCGTAGTTGTCCGGATCGATTTCGTTTTTGCGGGAATACGCAAGCCTTTCGATTTCGGCTTGTCGCTTGTCGATTTCGGCGGTCTGGTTTTCGGTGACGCTTGCAAGTTCCTCGTTCTGGCGTTTCAGCTTATCCGTTTCGAGATCGCGCAGTTTATCCTGTTCGGCAAGGTAGACGAACAAGTCGTCGATTTCGATAATGTCGGAGTTGTTTTCGGCGTGCTCCTGCTTGCGGATTTGTTCCAGATTTTTTATCACCGGCGCGACGAATTTTCGTGAGAAGACAACCGAAAGCACGACGGCGGCGAACACCAACAAGAAGCATACCAAAACGATTCTCGTTGCGTTGACCGCAATGGTTTTGTCAAAGCCGCTTTTCGGCTGCATTACCACAAGGGAGTATGCCGTATCGCATATCGAAATCGTTTTCGTGACGGCGACGAAATTTGTTTCGCCGCTAAGTTCGGTAAGGTTGTTTTTAATTATTTTCGGGGAAAGAGTGCCGCTCGGTTTCAGGGAATAGCCGCCGAGAACGCCCGTCCAAAAGATATTTTCGCAGTCGATTTTGCTGTCTTTTGAAGTTTTTGAAAAAGTGCAGGTTAATTGATCCAACCTTGTCGGCTGGGCGAAGTAGTCCTTGAAGTAGGTGTTGGAGATTTCAAAGCCGCAGATTCCGTAAAAAGTGTTGTCCGCGCCGAAAATCGGGGTGATATAAGCCATCGCACTGTCGCTTGTGCCGTCAAGCGCATAAACGTCGGACAGCAGCGGTCTTTTATCTTTTACGGATTTGCCGAAGATGTCTTTTATTTCCGCCACCGATTCGGTATTGAATTCCAACCGCCATTTACGATGCGGCATTATGCCGTTTTGCCTGCCGAGATCCGAGTTTCCTCTGTACATAAGCAACGTTTCGTCCGTGCGGTCGAGGGTACTGCGCTGGAAGTACAGCCCGGTTCTGGATTTGTCGGCGTTTGTAGCACCGGAGTTTACGGTTGCGTCCATCACAATGAACGCGCCCGAGGCGTCGGCTTTCAGCAGTTCTTCTCTGAGTTTCGGCAAAAGGGCTTTCTGCATGCCTTCGGTATGCGACAGGGAGTCGTTCAGCGCGTTGAAAGAAATCCCGTTTTCGGACAGATACGCGTCGATTATCGCCGAAGAGTCGGCGGCAAGCATTTCGCCCATCATCGAGATATCGTCAAAGTATTTTTCGATTTGTCTTGTATAAAACTCGTTCTGGAAAGTGAGGTTGTCGGAATATTTTTCGGTCGTCGTCGAGAACTGTCCGGCGAAAAATAATCCGCAGCTTACAAACACGCCGACGACAAGAACCAGCGCGAGCATATACAACAAAAGCTTGCGCCACATTGACTTTTTTCTGTTTTTGAAATCGGCGATTTTTAACATATTTCGGGATTTATCGCCGCGTTCAGGCGACGTTATAAAGCGCGGCTTTCATTTCCGCGACGATTTGTTCCGTGGTGCCGCCCGCCGCGTATAGCGAGGCAAGGTTTTTCTGGATTTTGCGGATTTCGTCGTACAGCGTGCGTACTTTGGAATAATAGCCGTCGAAATTCGGTTCTCTCACGAAAGTGCAGGTCGCGACGGTTTTCGTCAGTGCGGCGTAAAGGTTTTTGAAGGCGTCCGACTTAAAGGAATTTTCGCCGATTTTCGCAAAAGCCCCCGTTCTTACGGGCATATATCCGGTTGACAGGACAAAGTCCACGTTGCGCTGTTCCTCGGTGAACCACCGCGCGAATACGGTTGCCGCCTCGGCTTTTTTGTCGGTCGTTTTATAGGCGCAAAGCCCGACGCCCGCCTGCGTTGCGACTTTCTGTTTTCCCGTCTGTTGGGGCAGGGGTAAAACTTGCAGATTCATATCTTCCGACGTATTGTTGGGATACGTGATTTTGTCGTTGGCGTAAAGCACGGAAGCCGAAGAGCCGATGCCGGCGCACGTTTGCGCGGTCATAATCTGCGTGTTGTAGTACATATCGGACACAACGATATGGCCTTTGGCAATCGACGTCGCGAACGCCTCGTAGGCTTTTATAAACGACGGGTTGTTTTCGTCGTACCAGCCGTCCTTGTAAGAAACGCCTTCGCCGTCGGATATTGCACAAAGTTCCGCAAGTCTTATGAGATAATCGATGGCGCAGAAGGGTTTTCCGCCCGACCACTCGTAATATTTTTCGGCGACGGTGAAGAAGCCGTCCCACGTTTCAAGGTCGGACACGGAAACGTCTTTTTCGGCGGCGAATCTTTCAAATACTCCGCCCGCGATAAACAGCATATAAGTCGATTTGGAAACGGGGAAAACCGAAAGGCGGCCGCCCAGCATGCCGTCGCTCAGAAAATCGGGGACGAAGGCGTCCAGTTCGGTCGGCGTGAAATAATCTTTCCAGTTCAGAAGGTTGTCCGCCCCAAGACTTTGCGCGTCGCCCGAGTGACAGAAGAACAGGTCGGGCATATCCTTGGAGCCCGCTTTCCCCGCCTGCGCGTCTTTGAGTTTCTTTCCGATCTGGGCGGCGTTGGACATCAGTGTAACGTCAATGACGATTCCTTTTTCTTTGCCGACGGTCGCGTTGAATTTCTCCACAAAGTCGTTCATCGGGGAGTTGGATTGTTCGCCGTAAACGTGCCACATCGTAAGAGTCGTGGGTTTTTTGGGATCGAGCAAAGAACTATTTTTGTTGCAAGCAACAAAAGTAAACGGAATTGCAAGAAGCGCCGTGGCGGCGATCAACAAAGTGAGTATTCTTTTGGCATTACGTTTCATAGTGTTTTTCCGTTATTATCAGTCGGGGGAAATTGCCCCGATTTTTCAAAAAAACCAAATTATTTTTGGGTTTTTCCCCACCTTTTGGCGGGTTGGGTGGGGGAAAAGCCGTCCTGATTTTGATATACTGTCTATACACTCGAAGGTGATTATCTGTATTATAGCATAACATGCGCGCGCAAGTCAATCCGCCTTTGAGACAATAAAACGCGATATCTGCGGAATTAACAACGGTTTTAAGTCGCAAGTATTCGGCGATTTGGAATAAATCACTTAAATCAAAAAGGAGTAAGACTATGAAAAGAAAGTCATTTCTCGCAATTATGGTGCTGATGCTGGCAATTGTTCTGCTCACTGCCTGCAACAAGGACGGAAAGCACAACTTTGCGGAAGAATGGAGCAACAACGAGACTCATCATTGGCACGCGTGCACAGACAAGGGCTGCAAGGAAACCAAAGACAAAGCCGAGCACACCTGGGACGGCGGCAACGTGACTGTTGAGCCGACCACGGAACAAAAAGGCACAATGGTTTACACCTGCACGGTCTGCCGCAGAGAAAAGACCGAATCGATTAACGAACTTGTCGTCGGAACAGAATATACGATAACCTTTGACAGCAAAGGCGGCAGCGCGGTGCAACCCATCAAGGCAAGCGCAGGCGCGGCGATCACGGCTCCTGCCGATCCCACCAAAGACGGTTTTGTTTTTGCAGGCTGGTATGAAAGCACGGACGGCGGCACGACGCTTTCCGACACGGCATTCAGTTTTTCATATATGCCGGCAAGAGTTTTCACGCTTTACGCAAAGTGGGCGACTGCCGACATTAAGGGCAAGACATTCAAAAAAGTTGACGCAATCGTCGAGTGGGAGTCCGAAGCCGTCAAGCAAGCGCTTCTTGCAGAAATGGAAATGACGGAGGAGGAGTATGTTCAATTCGTTGCATCATCAAAGATCACAGTTGAGTTTGCGGCTGACAAAAATACCGCGACGGTGACCTATGATCAAGGTCCGGGCGAAGTGGGCGGTCAAGGCAGCTTCGGTGTGTTGTATAAAATCAAAGGTACTGCCATCGTGTTCTACGACAGCCAAGAAGATATGGAAAAAGAAATTCCCGCTCACAAGTACGGATTGATTGCCGGCTCAACGTTTGAGTTGTCCGCAGATAAAACAACCATTATACAGACTAATATTGAACCGGGTTTGGGCACATATAAATTTATTTTAAAGGTTGCCCAATAAACCGGCGTAAAAGGAACAAACACAAATAATAAAGGTTTTAAGTCGCGATTTCGGCGATTTGGAATAAATCACTTAAATCAAAAAGGAGAAAGACTATGAAAAGAAAATCAATCATTGCAGTGCTGGCGTTGGTATTAGTGTTGGCGTTGTCGTTGTCGATATTCTCGGCATGCAACAAGAAGCACAAGTATTCAAGCGAGTGGAAGTTTGACGAAAAAACCCACTGGCACGAATGCACCACGAAGAAACACACCGACACATCGGAGAAACTCCCGCATGAGTTTAAGGAAGAAATTGTGAAAGCAGCGGACTACGGCGTGGTCGGCGAAAAGAAATTCACGTGCAAAGACTGCGGATATAGTTATACCGAAGACATCGACGCACTTGGCGCGAAGGACAACGAAATCAAACTTCAAGACGGCAAAACGCTTGATAAAACGTACGACGGAAGTGCTGTTGACGTTTCGGACAAATTCTCGTTCAACGGCAACGGCGAAGTGACGTTAATGTTCAAGGCACAAGGCGCGGAAGACGACGCATACGCCGCAACCGCCCCGAAGAAAGTCGGCGAATATACCGTGAAAGTCAGCGTAGCAGCCACGGCAGAGTGGAAATCCGCGACAAAAACTTTCGACTTTGCAATCACCCCCATGGTAATCAGCGTTGCTTGGGAGCCTACATACAATAATTCAAATATTTTTACGGGCGCACCCACCGAATTGCTTCCAGGCGACGAAGCAACAATTACCGTTACAATGAGTAGCGCTAACGTCGGAGCAGAAGTTCAAAGCTTTGAAATCACCGGGAAAGACGCGGGCAATTACAGCCTTGCAAGAGAAGACGTCAACGTGGAAATCGTCAAAGCAGACATTAACTTTGAAATCAGCAATGCGAGCGCATTTAATGAGTTGTTCTTTGTCGGCGCAACGAATATCCCCGATCCCACAACAAATTACGTTGAAATCGGCACCGGTTACGGCGAAAGGACTATCGAGTGGATAATGCACCTTGGTGACGGCGTTTGGAGTCGCACCCTTACAAAAGACGAAGTAATAGGAACAGCAGGCGAATATCGCGTGCGCATTAAATATGCGGAAGGCGACAACTACAATTTCGGAGCCACCCAGTACGTCAGCTTCACTGTAAAGAAAGAAAGCGTGCTTACCATAAAAAATATAATCGGTCCTGATGGTAATCCTATCGCTGGCATAACCGATAGTGCGTTAGGAATTAAGTTTGGCGAAGATAGAATTAATATGCAGGCTCAGATAGACGGATTATGCGAATATTTGACAAACACAGACAATGCAGAGAAATACTTTATTATCAGAGTTCAGTGCGGAGAAACCGTCATTGCAAGATTTGAAAGAAGAGGCGTGCAGACCACGAGCGATTTACATTATGTGTACACGTATGGCGGTATGTCGTTCGATAATGACCGAGTGACCGGTATGCATTTCGATTTGTTTGGCGCAAACGAGTACGTTAGCGCGGAAGGCAAATGGATTGGTAACGAAGATTTGGAGGTTACGATAGAAATAACAGACTCCAAAGACCACCCCGTACTCAGCAAAGACTCTTTGCAGAACAGCTCATCGGTTGGAGGCGGTCAAATCGCGGTGTTTGAAGTGCAACTTCCCGAGGGAGATGACGTTATTTGCACGTTCGACGTGAATTGGACGGGTGCGCCGAAGAATATCGAAATGGTATTGTACGATGCGGTTACCGGTTCCGAAACAAGCATTGTTGTTAATAAAGTCGGCGAAAACAAATTTACGTTCACGGAAACTTCCGGCAGAAAGAGTTTTTACTTGTACGTAGAAGAGTTGGAAGCGACCAATAATGCTTCGGGGTTTACGATAACGGCTTCCTTTACATCGCCGACAAGATTGAATTTCACGGGTAACGTTGCGTCGGACGAAAGGTTTTACTCGAAAGGTACATCGGTAAAATTCATTGTCGGTGTAGGCGACGCGAGTTCGGAACAGAATTTGAAATACACCGTTGCGCTTTCAAATAATGATAATTTTAGTTATCAGGTTCACGATAAACAAGGCAACGCCATTGAGCTGGTGGATGGTTCTTTCACTATCCCCGCAGGAACGAGCGTTGAAGATTATATCATAACGGTTACATGTGAAAATATTTCAGGCGGTGGCCCCGGCCACGGCATTGGGGTAAAATGCGTGTTGACGGTAACGAAAGAAATCGTCGCGGCATAATTCAACAAAATAACAACAACAAAAGATCGGATAAGCGGGGTAAAACCCGCTTGTCCGAAAAACATTTTACTTAAAGAAGAAAATAATTAAATTTACATATAAAAAAATAACAACGGTTTTAAGTCGCGATTTTTGGCGATTTGGAATAAATCACTTAAATCAAAAAGGAGAAAGACTATGAAAAGAAAATCAATCATTGCAGTGCTGGCGTTGGTATTAGTGTTGGCGTTGTCGTTGTCGATATTCTCGGCATGCAACAAGAAGCACAAGTATTCAAGCGAGTGGAAGTTTGACGAAAAAACCCACTGGCACGAATGCACCACGAAGAAACACACCGACACGACGGAGAAAACCCCGCACGTGTTCACGTGGACAGAAAAAACGCCCGCAGGCGTTCACACGGACAAAGTCGAAAAGGGCGTATGTGAATGCGGATACGAAACCGAAAGGACGATTTCCGGCACCGCAACGCACACTTACGGCACGGAATGGACAAAAGACGAGTCGGGACACTGGCACGAATCGACCTGTGGCACAACGGCTCCCACGCATGACGTAATGAAGAAAGATTTCGCCGCGCATACCTTTGACGAAGGCGTAGAAACCAAACCGGCGGACTATGGCGTGGTCGGCGAAAAGAAGTTCACCTGCACGGTATGCGGATATAGTTATACCCAAGAAATTCCCGCACTTGGCGCAAAAGACAACACTATTTCGTTTGCTAACGATTTAGTTGATGAAAAAACCTATGACGGGTTGGCGTTTATCATTGATCCCGCGAAGGTCAATCGTAAGGGCGACGGTGAAATCACCATTACTTACAAAGGCGAAAACGACACTGCGTTTTCCGAAACCGCCCCGATTAACGCCGGCGAATATACCGTGAAAGCAACCGTAAAAGGCACTGCGGAATGGAAAGGCGGAGAAACCACCACGACTATCATAATCAACAAACGCGAGATAACTTTGCCCGCAGGCGTTTTTGAAAGAAAACTTGGAGAAAACCTTGAAAGCGGAAAGTTCGGTTTGACGTGCATAAACGTCGCGGCAGATACGAACAATGTCGTAGAATGGGTGACGATTGGCGCTCCCGAAACATACTATGCGATTGGCATACATACAATCAGCGCCACCGTCCTGACCGTGGACAACGACAACTTCGAGCTTAACAAAGGCGTATATGACACGGTCAGATTTACCGTTTGGAACGCTCCCGATTCCTTCTATGCCGGAATCAAAGACGTGTTCACCTTTCCTGGTAACAGTGATGTTATGATCAATACAATAATCGCTAATGGCACGGTGAAAAAAGGCGACCAAATTTTAGTCAACGAAATCGGCAAGATAATCACAGTGAATAAAACCGAAAAGGATACGGGCACGTCGGTGACAGAGGTTGAAACGGCAACCGCTGGTGAAGAAGTAGGCTTGCGTATTAGCGAAGGCATAACGAGGGCTGAGCTTAATAGAGGATATATGCTGTCCAAGCCCGATACGATTATCGGTTATAGCAAGGTCACGGTAACAATAAGAGTGCGCACAAAAGACGAGGGTGGTCAAAACACCCCAATTCAGACGGGAATTAAACCGCAGGTTGTCTTTGCCGACACGTTCGGTGAAGTAACCGGCGAAGTTACGTTCCCGGAAGGCACGACGTTACTTTCAGGTGGTGAAATACTTGAAGGCGTCACCATTAATTTCCAAGGCAAAAAAGTCCCCGCGTTTGTCGGTCGCAGGTTCACACTTAGGGTGAGCGGAAAAACTATTGCCGAATGCGTAGTCACCGCAGTTCCTAATGCGACAAGAGTTAGGAGCGGTTTTATGTTAGGAGTCCCCGGCACCAATGTCATTGAGCCTATCGAGCTTGGCGAAAACACATTTGCGGTCAACCTGAACAGAAGTGATCTCGGCGAAATGCTTAAAAACGCCAAAGACACCGATACAATCGAATTAAAATTTATTAATGGCGGAAAGGACATCGCAAAATACACTCGCACTCCCGGCACAGGCGAGGGGGTATACAATGAAGTTGGCGGAAGAATAGTCGGTTCATATCTCATCGTCGAGTTTTATAAAAACACTGGATCTGATCCCAAACTAACCGGTAATAACGGCGAATGGGTTTTTACAGGCGATGATATATCTATCGCAATTGGTGTTTATATTACGCCCGCTTCGGGAACCTGAGCGACACTGCAACCATCGTAGCAAAATAACTTAAAAGTTATTATCTGTTGAAAAATCGGATAAGCGGGCGTAAAAACCCGCTTATTCACCATAAAGGTGTTTTATGAAAAATATATCAAAACTTATTGCGTTTGTCCTTGTTCTTGTTTTGGGTGTGATACTTGTCGCGTGCGGGAATAAGGGCGGTGGCGGTGACAATACCGCGACCACCGTCAACGAACTGACCGCAGAAAGCGGCGTTTCGGCAAGCGGGACTTTTGAGGGCGGCTCCAAACTTAAAGCAGAAGCCCACGCAGCCGACAGCGAGAAAGGACGGGCTGCGATTTCGGCAATCGACAAGCCGTACGACAGCGCAAGGGTTGCCGTTTTTGACATCACCCTTACCAAGGGCGGCGAAAAGGTTCAACCTAACGGCAAAGTGAAAATCACTATGCCGAAACCGTTCGAGGCGGACGTTTACGTTACCTATCATATCAAGGGCGACAACACGGCGGAAGAACTCGAAACCGCGATTGACGGCAATAATATATCTTTTGAAACGACAAGTTTTTCATACTTCGTGGTTACGACGGAAAAGGTTGCGCACCGCACGAAACTCAACTATAAGGGCGTGTGGTATCAATCGTTGCAGGGCGAACCCGTCGACGAAACGAGTAGTTTCCAAAACGATCCGTATATGATTGAAAAAGAGGGCGACGCGTTTAAGATTGCGGACGTCGTAGAAGAAGACACGGCTTTGAAACTTTGTTATAATCCCGACAACTTTAAGTACGACGCGCGCGCAAGAGATAACGTGGGGTATCTTATCGGGAGAGGCGGAGAAGACTGGGAGTTTCGCGCTGAACTTCGCGTAGGCTCGCCGAACGGGCCCGCGATCGCGAAATGGCACGGCTATGAAATTTATGGTTATTACAGATACGAAACCTACGATGACGGCAAAGAGGTCGCGTGGACGGAAAGTCATTTTTTGAATTTCATCGGCGAGGTTCACCCAAAGCTTGAATACATACAGTTCGTTTCCGTTAAAAACGTTGACGGCTATACGGACGAAAACGGCGGGTGGATTTCGGAAGAAGACGCCCTTGACGTTTACGTCGTGCGTACGGTGATAGGCACTTCGCACAGATTGAACAGGGAGCTGATGGCAAGTCGGTACGGAGTTCCCAAAATTTCCGAAAAAGCCGTAAACACCAGAATATCTTCCTACGCGGGATATCCGCGCTACTGGTGGTTCTTCGATATCGATGAAGGGAAGTCCACTCACTGGCTGCTTATCAACGGCAACGTCAAGGCAACGGTTTTCAACGGGCGCGGTGAATTGGTCAATTCGGCAAGCAGTATGAGAATGGATTTCGATTACGACGAAAACCTCGATATGGGCTTTTCCGAAAGCAAGTGTAACAGATATTATATTCTGTTGGAAGAAAACGGCGTTGAAAAACCCGATTGTAAAATGGATTTACAGTTTTTAGAAAACTCGTAAAGTATGGAAAAAATATTATTACGATATACTGAATAAAAATAAGCCGTCCGAACGGTCGGCGGCGGAGGATTTATGAAAGCAATAAAAAATCTTATTATAACTCTTGTGGTTATAGTGGCAATACTGGGGGTTGTCATTATCGGCGGGTACGTCGCGGTTCGCTCCAAGTACGGCATCGACCTTTTCCGCACCGCGGGACAACTGAAAACGCTCACAAAAGACGTTGACGAATCCGCTCTTTGTCCGAATGCCTACGGTGAGCAGGATTTTGTCGAAATGAAAAGCGCAGTCAATGATAAAATCGACGGGCTTATCGTCTATGAAAAGGACAAAGGCTACAACGGCTATTCGGTCAATTTTGCTTCACTTGCGGGCAAAAGTATGACAGATCCGATTTTCCTCACCGAAAAGCATGTCGGGGCGATTGCCCAAACGGTCTTTTACGAGCAAACGGGCGGCAAAATCAAGTTGGGCGATAAGGAAGTGTCCGTAACCGTCGTGCAGATTGACTTTTCGGAAATCGCCGCAAACGGCAGCGCGGACTTTAACGTCGTTGCAAAACTCGACCTTACGCCGTTCAAAGCGGATATGGGCGGTTTCCCGTATAAATACTTCAAAAAATATATCCCCGATAACCTTTACGTTTCGTCCACCGTTCGCGTGGATAAGACGGAAGAAGACGGCTTTGCCTATACCGTAACGCACAAATCGCTTACGCTTAACAATCTTTCGGCTGATGATACGGCGGATTTGTTCAACACCCTGAACGCCGTGCTGAAAATAGGTACTGCCGAAAACCTGAATATGCAGGTCGGCACCATGGCGGTAAACGCACTTATCGGCACGAAAGACGCCATCGGTTTTGCCTATTCCATGAAAGCAATCGGGGCAAAGAGTTTCGATTTCGGCACTGTTTCGGACATAGACTTGTTTATCGTATACTAAACGACTTAATGCAGCATATTTGCGATGTAAAGTCGCGTTTTATGCAAAATATCCCCCAAAAATCCAAACAAGGAGATAATATTATGACACACACAAAGGCAAACAAATCAAAGATACTTATGCTTGTACTCGGTCTTACGATGTGCCTTGCGCTTATGCTCGGCATCGTGTTTGCAAGCCCGACGAGTACGGTCTATGCAGAAGGAGAAACGCTTACGCCGTATGATCGTATATACGTAAATGACGAAGCATTAAACAGCGGTTGGTATTTGGACGAGTCTTACACTCAAAAAAAAGGCAACCCTACGTCGGATTACGTTGCCAAATACAATAACGGCGTTTTGACTCTTAACAATTATCACGGCGGGGACATAGGTACAAGCGCTCCCGCATCAGGATATTACAAAATTGACCTTATTGGAGAAAATACTATTAACGGTGGGCAACGAGGCGTATTTATCGATACATCACGTGAAGGACGAGTAACTATTACGTCTAGTGTAAACGGAAAATTGACGATAAACGCTTCAAGCGCAAACTCTGTATGGGGAATAGCCTGCGGAGCGTCGAATTCAGTAAAAACCACTGACGTTGTTATTGGAGGCAACGCACAAGTCACAATTAACGCAACGTCTAATGGAGAAAACCGTCAAGTTGATGGTATTCATGCAAGGAACGTAACAATCGAAGACAATGCAAGCGTTAATATTACAGCCAAAAACACAAACAATAGCACCGCAAGTCAATGGGTAGCAGGTATTTTTGCAGAAAATAATGTAACTATAAATACAAACGGCAATATCGATATTGACGTTAGCGTGGCGGGTGGCGATAGTGCTTATAGTTATGGTGTTCGAAACGGCAAGACTATGACTAAAGCAGGCAATATGACCATAAAATACAAGAAAGCAGGAAGCAATGGCTGGCCTATTACCGGTGGTGACGTAGATAATACAACCCACGCTGTAAACGTAAACGAAGATAGCGGAAATTGCTTTGCGTCCTATCGCTATGGCACACCGCGCTATGTGGCAGCAATAAACGGCACACTTGCAGGTCCGGGCGTACCTAAGGAAGCAAATAGAGGTAGCGGATATTTCCTTGCGGGTGACTTAGTCACTTTGAATGCGCCTTCTTTGCAAGTGAGCGAAACGGATACGACAAACATACCGTTTGACAAATGGTTTTCGTTTGCAAGTGACGCAGTTATAACCAACGCAACAAGTCAAAACGGAGCAAAACTTACCGTTCAAGACAAGGACATTGAAGTAAGAGCAAATTATAATGCGTTCACCGCACAACCTGTTTTTGAAAGAGAAAGTGGTACAAAAGGTACGGTGACATTTACTCTTATTAGTAATGAATTTAACCAAAGTAATTGGATAAAAATCAGACCGATAAACGATTTAACTATTTCAAAGGGTAACGTTGTGTCTGTTGACGGAACTACTTATAAAGCAACTCTTGAAGATAATGGGACTTATTACGGAACTCCTGCCGGCGAATATGTGGTTGAGGTTGTGTATAATAATAGAACGCTATACAGTGAGCCGTTCACCGTGGACTACACCGAAAAGAAAGCAACCATAGATAGCGTAACTATTTTCGGTGAGCAAGGCGAAACGATTGCAAACACGGATATTACCGTTACTCTTACGGGATATACGTTTGAAACCGCTCTTTCGGGAGACTGGATAACAAATCTTCCCGACGGACTTGTTCAGTCTGTTACGAGAATAAGCGACACCGAGGCGAAAATCACCGTCAGCGGTACGCCTACTGCTCTTAGCGACCAGTTTGTAGAAATCACGATTCCAAAGGCAAATATCACGGGACTTACAAGCGCTTTGACTGCCGAAAGCAATTCGGACGCAAAATTTAATATCGTTGCTACTCTTACAGAAATTGCCATTCCGAAAGCAAAAACGAATCTAACTTATACGGCAGGAAGTCAAATAGGCGTGGAAGGTGGCGTCGGCTATACGCTAACAGGAAATAGCGGCGTTGACGCAAAAACTTATACCGCAATCGCAAAATTAGAGAGCGGATATAAGTGGAACGACGGCACGATAACCGACAAGGAAATCTCTTGGAGCATAGGTAAGAGAAACCCTATTGTAAGCGATTTTAACTTCTATGAACCGAGCAACCTTACGTATGACGGCAATGCCAAAACCGCAACCGTTAGTTTGATTGCTTTCTATGGTGACGAAACAGGCTTCACAGTCACGGTTAAGTACAAAAAAGGCGGAGTGATTGTTGCAGAGGTAAAAGACGCAGGCGAATATGAAGTGTATATCGACACAACCGCAACGGCGAACTTCAACGCGGCAACCGATATTCACGATGTTTCGTGGAAATTTACAATCGCAAAGGCAGAACAACCTGCACCATCTTCTTCGCTATTTACAACCGTTGCTCCTACTACAACCACAACGGACGGCAAGATAACGGGAATAACCGCCAAAATGGAATACCGCAAAGTAGGCGATTCTGCTTGGACTTCGGGAACAGGTAGCGACGTTACAGGACTTTCGTCCGGTAGATATCAAATAAGGTTTAAGGAAACGGACAACTACAATGCAGGAGCAGTTACCGAAGTGGACGTTCCTGAAAGCGGTGTTTCTTCATACAATCTTACCGTAACAGGCGGAACGGGTGGCGGTGTGTTTATTCAAGGCGCAAGCGTAACTATCACCGCAAACGCCCCTGCAACCGGAAAGAAATTTTCGGGTTGGACGATTGATGGAATAAGCGGTCTTGATACAACTAAAACAAGCCTTACCTTTAATATGCCTGCAAATGCTGTAACCGCAACCGCAAATTACGAAGATATCGAGTACACTATTACCGTAAACGGCGGAACGGGTGGCGGAACGTATAAACAAGGCGATGAAGTAACCGTAACGGCAGAAGATAAAGAAGGCAAAGAGTTCGTAGGTTGGCAGGACGAAAGCGGAAAAATCGTCAGCACCCAAAAGGAATATACCTTTGTGGTAAAAGACGGAATGGTTCTTACAGCCGTATATCAGGACAAAGCACCGGGCGGCGGCACGATTGACGGCGAAATCGCACCCGCTCCCGATAAGAACGGACTGTCCGGCGGACAGATTGCGGGCATCGTGATCGGAAGCGTCGCAGGCGTCGGAATTGTCGGGTTTGCAATATTCTGGTTTGTCGTGAAGAAGAAATCGTTTGCCGAGTTAATTTCCGCAATCAAAGCACTGTTCAACAAAAAGCAATAATATCAACAAAGCATTGATCAACAAAAAGCAATAAATCCAAACAACAAAAAACCGTCCGTATTTCGGACGGTTTTTCCTTGGCGAAAAAACAAAAGAATCTTGCACGCAAAAGCGATGTGCCTTCGGCACGTTGCGGATAGCCGGGAGGGTTCGAAAGCGTAGCGTCTACGCTCAACAACCGCGCTTTCGCGCTAATGCCTTGCATTTGACACTTTGTGTCCGGTTGTTGGCTATGTCCGCTGCGTTCGATTTCCGCAAATGCAAGCGCTTGCTTCTCTCTTCACTTGCGGTCAGCCTAAGGGTTCGCCCCCCCATATACAAAAACAACCGCGGTTGCGGTTGTTTTTTGGTGTACCCGGGGGGAGTCGAACCCTCGACACCCGGCGTCGGAGGCCGGTGCTCTATCCAACTGAGCTACGGATACGTCTATGACGGATTATAGCACAAAACGGGCGGATAGGGCAACTTTATTAAAACTTATCGGAAAAATTGCCAAAAAAAAAGGACGGAATTTTTCCGTCCTTGTGGAATCGTCGGTTATTCGGAGCGCAGGCACTCGACAGGATCCTTGTTTGCCGCCATATGCGCCGGTACAAATCCCGCAAGCACCGCCAAAACGACGCTGATACCGAACATCATAAGCGGCTGCCACCAGGAAAGCGTCGCAAGGTGCTGTACGCTGAACAGCTTTGCAATGACCGCGTTTATCGGCAAAATCAGTATATACGATATCGCAATGCCCAGCACGCCCGACAGACAACCGATAATGCCCGATTCCGCAATGAATACGCTCGACACATCGAGTTTCCTTGCGCCGATACTTCTTAATACGCCGATTTCTTTCTTCCTTTCAATGACCGACGTATATATTATGATTGCAATCATTATCGACGAAACAATCAGGGATATCGCGGCAAAACCTATGAGTACGCCCGTTATGGTTGCGGTCATCGACTCCACGTATGCCATTATCATCGACAGGTTGTCGCTGTATTTCACGGGAGTTTCGCCGTTTGCTTGAAGAGTCGCGTTGTAGTTGTTAAGGAACGCAAGGATTTTCTCTTTGGAGTCGAACGAACTTGCATAGATTTTGATTTTCTTGGGCTTGTCGACGTCGGACACGCCGAGTTTCAGCATGAGAGAATCATAATCGCCGCTCGGATCGATTTCGCTGACCGTGACATCTTCGTTGTTCAACGCCTTGACAAGCGGGTGTTCCGACGCGCGCTCCGAAAGGTATCTGGACAGGGCGGCGGTGTAGCCGATGTTGCCGTTTATCGACGTAACGTTTGCGTCTTCGCGGGGACGTACGACGCCCACGACTTTCACGTTCACGGTGTTTTTTCTGCCGTCGGTCTCGCCGTCGATAAAGGTTTTTGCGCGTTGCTCGTCCCTTGCGGCAATCTTTTCCCATTTTCCCGTTTCGGTGTTTTTGTGATAATAGTCGCAACCCGTGGCGATTTGGTATTGCAGGGGCTCTTTGCCGTTTTCACCGATAATATCGCTTATCGAAAATTTTGAGTCGCTGAAAGATTCTTCTCCTTCCGTTTCGCCGGTCGAGCCGCCCAACGCGCTGCCGATATCTTCTTTCGATTTAAGCCCGAGCGCGAAGAGCGCATAGTCGTTAATTTGGTTTTTGCGGTCAACGACAAGCACGACTTCGTCGTAATTCGTCGGCCATTTGGAATTGCCCAGAAGTTCGTACTGCCGGTTCAGAAGCGTTGTGTTGTCGGTCATTTCGTCCCACACGGTGAGATAGGACGAGAACATTTCAAGTTGATCCTTGAAGCCGGAGAGCAAGGGAATATCCGCAATCGCGTCGACGAAAGGCTGCACTTTCATATACTTGTCTTCGTCGCCTTTCGCGTGAGTGTAGTCGCAGTAAACGTCGAAATCCGTGCCGTAGTTGTACTTGACGTAACCGATCGTTTCGTCAAAGTTGTCGTCAATATACGACTTTAATTGTGCCAAATCGTTCTTTGAAGTCAGCAAAGGGATATTATCAAGGACGTTGCCGATGACTTGTTGCGTATAAATCGTGTCGCCCGACGGATATTTTTCGCGCTTTGCCGTGTCCGTTGTCAGAAGGGACAGAATCGCCGACAAGTCCGTGTTGCTTTCACTGATTTCGATGGGGTATTGCGACAGCGCGTTTTCTTCCATTTTTGAAATGAACGACCTTGCGCCCGTCGAAAGCGCGAGAACAAGCATTATGCCGATGATACCGATGCTCCCCGCAAACGACGTCAGAAACGTGCGGCCTTTTTTGCTTATCAGGTTTGTGAAAGACAGCGAAAACGCGGTGAGCGGCGACATCGACGCCTTTTTGCGCTTTTTCTTTTCAATGCGTTTCAGTGCGCGCTTGGCGTTTTTCGCACCCGACTGTTCGATGTCGGAAAGCGCTTTTTCTTCGGCGGCGGTTTTTGCGGCAAGGTCTGCCGCCTCGTCGCTAAGACACTCGTCAAGGGTGTACTCGTTCGTGTCACCGACGATGACGCCGTCCGACATATTGAGAATACGGGTTGCGTATTCGTCGGCAAGTTGCGAGTTGTGCGTGACCATGACGATAAGGTGATCTTTTGAAATTTCTTTCAGCAGTTCCATAACCTCGACGCCGCTTTCGCTGTCGAGCGCGCCCGTCGGTTCGTCCGCAAGAATGATTTCGGGATTGTTGACAATGGCGCGGGCAATCGCGACGCGCTGCATTTGTCCGCCCGAAAGTTGCGACGGATGTTTTCTAGCGTGCGCTTTCAGCCCGACTTTGTCAAGCGCTTCAAGCGCGCGGGCATGGCGTTCTTCTTTTGATACGCCCGCAAGCGTCATCGAAAGTTCCACGTTTTTCTGAACTGTCAGGTGCGGGATCAGATTGTAACTCTGGAAGACGAAGCCGATACGCTTGTTGCGATAATCGTTCCAGTCAAGGTCGTTGTATTCTTTCGTGGAGCGGCCGTCGATGATGACGTTGCCCGACGTGCATTTGTCCAGCCCGCCGATTATGTTCAGAAGGGTTGTTTTGCCACAGCCGGAATGGCCGAGTATTGCCACGAATTCTTGTTTGCGGAATTGGATCGTGATGCCTTTCAAGACGTTTACGACGTTGTTGTCCGTCTTAAAATCTTTTTTAATTTCTTCAAGTCTCAACATAAAAAGCGCCTTCCATATTTTTTGATTTTAAAATAATAGATCTTAATATTAAAAATAAATTAAAATTGCAAAATTGTTAAGAGTATTTTTTAAAAAAACAGGAAAAGTTTTATCATCATTTACAAAAAAAAGACAAAACGCGGGTTGTCTTTCCCTTAAACGCTTGAAAAACAGGGCGGCGAATGATATAATACCTATTATCTTTTGAAAATCCATAAGGAGAGATTATGAGTAAAAATCCAAAAGTCGACGCTTTCCTTCATAAGCTTTTCGGCACCACGCCGGGCGAGGGAATGCAGCCGAAAGAAGCGATTGCTTATTCCGTTGCCGGTTTCGGACAAAACTTCATTTGTACGATTATCGGCAGTTATCTTACCGTCTTCATGACAGACGCACTGGGCTTTGACCTTAACACGAAAATCGGCGTTATGTCGGGCGTTATGGCGGTTGCCTGGCTTATGCTCGGCACGCGTATCTTCGACGCTTTCAACGATCCCATTATGGGCAGTGTTGTCGACAGAACCCGTACGAAGTGGGGCAAGTGCCGTCCTTATCTCAAATGGATGGCGATTCCCATCGGCGTCGTTACCATTTTGTGCTTCCTGCCCTGGTACCCGAAAACGGGCGGCGGCTTTGCGGCTCTTTCGGTGATTTACGTTATCTGGTCGGTCGTGTATACGGTTGCGGACGTTCCTTACTGGGGACTCTCTTCCGCAATGACCAACAACACCGACTCCCGCGGAAAAATGCTGACAGTTGCGCGTCTTGCGTGCACGCTCGGCGCAGGTATCGTTACCGTTTTCGTGCCTATTATTACCTCGGGCGTCACTGCGGAATACAAGTATAACGAACTTGCGGTGCAAACCCCCGTCATCGTTTACCAGATCAACGACGTCAACGACAGCACGAAAAACGTTTACGTCTTTGATACGGAAATGCAAAAAGCATACTTCAACGACGGCGATATCAAGGAAGGCAACCTTACCGAAGCGGCGAAAGCGGCAGGCTTCAAATACGGCAGAACGGTTATCTACGACGATAAGGACAATCCGAAATATCTTAATATCAAATTCAAGAAAAACGGCGATATCAAGAGCGTCGAAGTCAAGGAAGAATATTATAAGCAGAATTTCCGCTCCGCAAGCGGTCTTTTAAGGACGGAATGTGCGGACGCAAACCAGAAAGCCTTGCGTTATACTTACTTCATCGCGGCGATAGTGCTTGTCGTGCTTGCGATGCCGATGTTCTTCTATGGTTTCAAAAACACCAAAGAAAGATTCGGTGCGTCGGAAGACGACAATCCCCCGACGCTCGGACACAACCTCGGGTTGCTGTTCAAAAACAAACCTTTGTTGCTCCTTGTTCTTTCGGGTATCCTTGGCGGCGCGAGAATGGTTTATACATATACGGGCGGCTTGTACTTCTGTAAATACGCCTTGCAAAACGAAAGCGCATACAGCCTTTTGACGATGCTGGTCGTGCCGGGCGGTCTTGTGGCTTCGGTGCTTTGCCCGTGGCTTACCAACAAATTCGGCAAAAAATGGACGTTCATCGGCTCGCACATAATCGGCGCGGTCGCAATGATAATTATGTTCTTCATGTGGGATTTCAGTGCAGGCGCACTTCGTGCGGGCGGCATTTACGTCGCGGCAATCTGCCTTATCCTTATCGGTATCCCGCAGGGTATTTCCAACATTATGACCTACGCGATGATCGGCGATACGGTTGACTATCTTGAATGGAAGACGGGCGAGCGCGGCGAAGGTATCTGCTTTGCAATGCAAACCCTTATGAACAAAATCGGTATGGCAATCGGCGCGTTCATCGGCGTTCTCGCATACGGAATGAGCAACATTTCCCCGACCGACCCTGTCGGCAATATGGACGTCGCGGGACTTAACAAGTTGTGGATGATGCTTGTCTTGTCGGGCGTCGTGAGCTTCATCGCCTGTATTATCCCCATCTTCTTCTACAACCTTACCGAAAAGCGTCAGCGCGAAATGGTGAAAGAAATCGCCGAAAGAAAGGCGGCTGCGGATATTACGGCGGATCTCGATATTCCCGTAACTCCCGAAGCGTAATCTTTCGTAAAACGAGTTTTAACCCCGCTTATGCGGGGTTTTATTTTTGAAAAATGAAGCGCGCGCACTTTCGCCGCTTGACTATTTTTCCGCCGCGGTTTACAATATTTTACGAGGTGAATTGTATGTTATACGACAATATTCTGGAAACAATCGGGAAAACCCCGCTTGTGAAACTCAACAGCATAAGTTACGACGACGTGAACGTCTTCGGGAAGCTGGAATATTTCAATCCGTCGGGCAGCGTGAAAGACCGCGCCGCTTATAACATGATTCTGGAAGCGACGTCGTCGGGCGCAATCGACAAAGACACCGTTATTATCGAGCCGACTTCCGGCAATACCGGCATAGGACTTGCCATGGTATGCGCCGCTCTTAAAATGAAACTTATTCTCACAATGCCCGAAAATATGAGCGTCGAAAGAATAAAAGTTCTGAAAGCGTACGGCGCGGAAATCGTCCTTACGCCAAAGTCGGAAGGTATGCGCGGCAGTATCGAAATGGCGGAAAGGCTCAAAGCCCGTTACGGCCACGCTTTTATCCCGTCGCAGTTCACAAATCCCGCAAATCCTGCGGCGCACTTTATGCACACCGCAAAGGAAATCTTTGCCGACCTTAACAACGTCAGCTGGATTGTCGCGGGCATAGGCTCCGGCGGCACGATAATGGGCATTAAAAAATATATCGACACCTATAAAACTTCCACGCTTATTTGCGGGGTTGAGCCGAAAGGAAGCCCCTTGCTCACGCGCGGGAAAGCGGGACCTCATAAAATTCAGGGCATCGGCGCAAACTTCGTGCCGAAAATCCTTGATCCCGACGTTCTGGACGCAGTCGAGGACGTGTCGGACGAAGACGCCATGGAATGCGCCAGAAACCTTGCGAAAGAAGAAGGCATTTTCGTCGGTATTTCGTCGGGCGCGGCGATTCAGGCTGCAAAAAACCTTGCGTCGCATGGGGAAAAGGGCAACATCGTCGTTATCCTTCCCGACGGCGGTATGAAATATCTTTCGACGGAGTTGTGCGGTGAGTAAGAAAAGAGTTGTGCTTGGTATGAGCGGCGGCGTCGACAGCAGCGTTGCCGCGCTTCTCCTGAAACAGCAGGGCTACGACGTCATCGGGCTGTTCATGAGGAACTGGGTTGAAGAAGACGAAAGCGGTTGCTGTACCGCTCTTGACGACTACGACGACGTGCGCGCCGTCGCGGGGAAACTCGACATACCTTATTACACCGTCGATTTGTCCAAGGAATACTGGGATAACGTTTTCAGGCAGTTTGTCGATTACTATAAACGCGGGCTCACGCCGAACCCCGACGTCCTGTGCAACAGGGAAATCAAATTCGGCCCGTTTGCAAAGTACGCCAAAGACCTTGACGCCGACTTTATCGCGACGGGGCATTACTGCAACGTGCTGAAAAAGGACGGCCGCACCTACCTTGCCCGCGCAAAGGACGAGAATAAGTGCCAGACGTACTTTTTGAATCAGGTTTCGGAAAAACAAATCGAAAACGTCATTTTCCCTGTCGGAAACCTTTTGAAACCAGAAGTCAGGAAAATCGCCGAAGAAAACGGACTTTCCACTGCCGAAAAGAAGGACAGCACGGGCGTTTGCTTCATCGGGGAGCGCAACTTCCGCGAATTCTTAAAAAAATATATCCCCATGCAGGAAGGGGACATCAAAACCCTTGACGGCAAAACCGTCGGCACTCACAGCGGCGTGTTTTATTACACCGTCGGACAAAGAAAAGGATTCGGTCTTGGCGGCGCGGGTAACGGAGAGCCGTGGTACGTCGTCAAAAAAGACGTGGAAAACAATATTCTTTACGTCAATCAGGGAGAGTGCGATCTGCTGTTCACAAAGGAACTCACGACGCGCGGCTTCAACTTTATCACAAAAAAACCCGACGAGAAGGAATTCAGGGTGCTTGCTCGTATCCGTCATCGTCAGCCCCTTGAAAACGCAACTGCGGTAATCGACGGCGACGACGTGCATTTGTACTTCGACCGTCCACAACGCGCCGTGGCGGCAGGACAGTATGCGGTGATGTATGAGGTTGATTCTCCCATATGTCTCGGCGGCGGCGAAATCCGTTAAAAAGTCATAATTTTGCGATATTCTGCTTTTTCGGCGGAACCCGAAAAATCGTGTACGCCAAGTACACTGGATTTTCCAGAACCCGCCGAGAAAACCACAATCTCATCAAAATTCTGACTTTTTAGAGAGTTAGATTCTGACTTTTTAGAGAGTTTTTAATCTTTCAAAATTTGCGCCGTTTTATAGTGTGAATTAATTTGATGCTTACTTCTTTGAATTTAATATAAACTGCACAAAATGCAGTTTAAGGTATAAAAAAATACCTTAAAGGAGGTTTTATGGATAAAATTGTCGTTTGTCCCGAGTGCGGGGCACAGATGACTTTGCAGGACGGACAAGTCGTGTTTTCCTGCGTCGATTGCGGCACCCGTCTTTATTGCATTAAGGGCGTCGTCATCACGAAGTCGCAGGCAAAACTTTTATTGAAAAAACTTGTTGAAAAGAAACAGGCGGAAAAAGCAAGACAACTTGAAATCGAGCGAATCAGCGCGAAAAACGTGAACGAAACAGTGCGTCCCGAGCCGCCGATGCCGATGCAACCCGTTGCGCCCGTGCAGGTAAAAATGCCCGAGCCCGAGCAAAAAATCAATATCGCGCCGCCCATTGCGCCTGCACCCAAACCTGTTGAAAAACCCGTCCAAAAACCCGAAGAAAAGGCGGAAGCGGCACAAATCGGAAAGGTCAATCACACCGTAAAATCGGGGATGGCGTTTGCGATTTTCACGTACGTATTTTTCACGGCGTTTATGTTTGCGTGGTTTTATCCGCTGCACAAAATGTCGTTGTCGTTCGTCAACGCGTTGCCGAGCGTTGCAAACGACGAACTGCTTAAAACAATCGTCGGATACGTCTGGATTTATTTTGACCTGCTGGTATTTCTGGCTTGGGTATGCGCGTCGAGTTCGTTTATGTCGCTCGGATGCGTGCGCCGCAGAAAAATCGACACGGGGGCGGAACTTATCGCCTCGGCTTGCACGATACTGAATCTCCCCAACGTATTCCTTATGCTGGTTTTAAGCGCGAACCGCAAAAAAATCACAAAGTACAAACGCAGCGAATACGGCGTAAAATACAATATCCGCAAGGACTACGTCCCGACAATTGCCGTTCTGGAAACTCTGACGCTTGCAGCCGTCGCGTATTTCCTTTACACTCTGGTAAACCCGTATTTCTTCGTGAACACGCCGGATTTCTCAAACTACGTGAAAATTATCATCGACGTTGCGTCAACAATGCTCATACCGTTTATGGCGGGCGTAATATCTTTGTCAAGGCTTATCAAGATTATGGCAAGACGTCGCTAACAAGACACAAAACAAAAAAAACGTACGGGCTGCCGTACGTTTTTTTATGCTTTTTATATTAGTTTGTCGCCGCCCGTGGTCGAGATGACGTACAGAATATTGATTTCTTCGCCTGTCAGAGCGTCGATATAAATATAATATATTCCGCCCGATTCCACGATGAATTCGTAACAGAGCTTTTCGGAACTTGTCTTGTACGGAATGACGCAAAGTCTGCCGTCCGACGCGTTTTCAAAGCCGACTTTCGCCTTTGCGGACTCGCGGGAAACCGCGGGCGTCTGCGTTTTTCTTTCAACGTGGTTGAAGGCATAATTTACCGCGTCCATTCCAAGAACGTCGCCGTTATCCGCGGCAATTTTCACCTTCACAAGGTCGGGATAAAGTATCGTGCCGTCCGACAACACGGGCGCAAAATTGATATAAACCGTGCTGTCGTCGTTTGCGCTCCACACGTCCCGCATGTCGTGAAAACCGCATTTTTCAAGGAAAACTTTTGCCTTTTCGACGCAATCTTCAACCGACAAAACGGGGTTTGTAACGTCGCGGCTACCGCTCACGTTCAATAACATTCCGCCGCGCTTACTGACCTGCAAAGTCGTTCTCACGCCCAAAAGCATGCAGTCGAAATTGTACGTTTCGATGTCGCCGCCCCACTGACCGAGAAAGTTCAGATTTTGTAGTTTGTCGCCGAAAATATCCGTGACGATGGCGGTTGCTTGCTCTTTTGTTACTTCGTTTTCGGGAAGACCTTTTATTGCCTTATCGTTTCTGCCGTCGCTGAAAGGTCCGTCATAGATAAGTTGCGGGTATTCGACAGACGGGTCGTTTAATGCGGCTAAAACGTCGGATAAAACGTCCGATTTGTCATTTACGCCGTTTACGAAAAGGTATCCTTCGGATATTTTGTCCTTGACTTTATTAAGTTCCTGCGACAGCGTTTTCAGCATTTCGTGAATTTTCCCGATTGCCGTGTTTTCTTCCGCCGTAATCTCTCCGCCCGATTCGAGTTTGTCTTTGAGATACGCCGAAAAGTCGCCCGTCTGGTTCAGAAATCGCATTGTGTTTTCGATGCTCACGTCCGAGCCCGAAAGGGCGGATAACGCGCAAACGGCAAGTTCCCCGGACTTCACGGCGTCCGACAAAAGAGAAAGTCTTGTGGTTTTCCCCCGTGCGACGGTCAGTTTTGCGAATTTTATTTCCAGGTCGTTCGTTTCGTCCAGCAGGGTATAATAAGATTGCTGGTAATGCGCTTCCAACACGTTTTCGGTTTCGGCGCGCGCTTTCTTTTCTCTTCCGAAAAGCACGCCGAGAGTTATCACCCCCGCCGCCATTGCGACCATAATCACGCTTACCGCTATTATTGCTTTTTTATTCATACGCACCTCATTTGGCAAAGTTGTGCTTGCCGATGGAAAGCATCACCGTTCTGGACCATATCCACTTTGACGTGGCGGTTGACGGATTGTAATAATACAGACAGCCGTTTGTGGGATCCCAGCCGTTTAATGCGTCCTTAGCGGCTTTGATTGCGGTGGCGTTGGGTGAAAGATTGATTTGTCCGTCGTTGACTGCGGTAAACGCCCACGGCTGATAAATCACGCCGGCGATAGTGTTGGGGAAAGACGCGCTTTTCACGCGGTTCAACACGACTGCCGCGACCGCGACTTGTCCGACGTAAGGTTCGCCGCGCGCTTCGGCGTACACGCATTTTGCAAGAAGGTATTCGTCCGACGACGAGTATCCGCTTGACGAGCCCGTCGCGTTGCCGGTAGACAGACTGATTCCCATTGCGGCGGCGGTTTTTTTGCCGACGATACCGTCTGCGGTCAACCCGTTTTTGCTTTGGAAATACTTTACCGCTTTCGTTGTCGCCGTGCCGTATATGCCGTCGACCGCGCCCGTATAATAGCCCCAGCGTTTGAGTTTCGTTTGTACGGTTTTCACCTGATTGCCCGTCGAGCCTTGTTTCAGCACGACCGCTTCGGTCACGGCGTCGTCTTTCGTCATTACGCCCGAAAACGCCAGAACCGCCGTAAGCATTGTCACAAATAGTACGAAAGCGCACAAGATTTTTTGCGAGTTTTTATTCATCTTCACCTCTGAATTTTTTGATTATTTCAACGATTTTCGATTTGTATCGAAAGTTTTCGCTGCCGTCGTCGGGGACGAAACACAACGGCGGAAAACACACGCACCACCAATTATTTCCCGTCCCTTCGCCAAGTTCCACGATAAGCGCGTCGTAAACGCCCGCGGGGAAAGATACGTCGTCGTATTTCCTATAAGGAAACTTTTCCTCAGAGAGCCGCACGGTCGCGCGGTAAGAAAAACCTTTGTCAAGAAGGACGTCGTCCGACGTCTTTTTCAGGGCGCCAAGATTGTATCTTATCACTTCTTTCGCATCGTCCGACGACTTGCAATCCGAAAGCAGCGGCGTAAGGTAATTTACGACGGCGTCGCGCACATCAAGCTTTACGCTTTGGTCGATTTCGGAATTGCTGTTCGCGCGAATATGTATCCGTACGCAGTCCTGTTTGCGATTTTTCGTATCGACGCAGCCCGAAAGGGAAATCATCAGAAGAAGAGTTACGATAACGATTTTTTTCATTGTTCACCTCGTATTGTTCTTGTCCGACATAATTCTTGCCCGTATTTGCGTTTCTATACTTGAACGGCGGCGGCGGATTGTGATATAATAAAAACGGAGGCAGTATGAAAGAATACGACGTATTGATAATAGGAGCGGGTCCTGCGGGGCTGACGGCGGGTATATATGCGGCGCGCGCGGGCGCAAAAGTCGGCATTGTCGAAAAGTCTGCGCCGGGCGGCAAGGCAAATCTTGCAAACGACCTTGAAAACTATATGGGCACCGACGGGATTTCGGGCAGCGACCTTATGATTAAATCGTTTTCGCAAGCCGAAAAGTACGGCGCGGAGTTTATCTTTGACGAAGTTACGGGCGTTTTCCCGGAAGAAAACAAGGCGGCACTTAAAGGCGGCGACGTAAAATACAAAAGTCTGATTCTGGCAGTCGGCACTTACGACAGAAAAACCGGCGTCGAAAACGAAAAAGATTTTATCGGGCGCGGCGTGTCGTACTGCGCGGTTTGCGACGGGAATTTCTTTAAGGGGAAAACCGTCGTCGTCGCGGGCGGCGGCAACACCGCTTTTAAGGACGCGCTGTATCTTGCGACGATTGCGAACAAGGTTTATATCGTGCACAGGCGCGAAGGTTTCCGCGCCGAAAAAATCCTGGTTGAACGGGCAAAAAACAACGAAAAAATCGATTTTGTGTTAAACGGCGTAATAGGCGCGTTTCACGGCAACGAAAAACTTGAATCCGTCGACGTGAAATTTAAGGACGGAGGAGTGAAAACGCTTGAAACCGACGGCGTATTCGTCGCGCTCGGCGCAGAACCCGAAACGGGCTTTATACCGTCGGAAATCAAAAAAGACGACAAAGGTTATATAGTTACCGACGATAAAATGCAGACGAGCGTCAAGGGGATTTTTGCCGCGGGCGACGTGCGCGAAAAAAACCTGCGCCAGATTGTCACAGCGTCGTCGGATGGCGCGATCGCGGGGCAGTTTGCTGCGGAATATGCGCTGGAAAATTATGACAATCGTCAAAATATGTAAAATTTTATATAGACATATATCAATATTTGTATAATGAATTGATAAAAATCACAAAAAAACGTATCAATTTCGGTCGTTTAACCGACAAAAGGAAAAAAATAAAAAAATTTTGTAAAAAGTTGTATAAAACCACTTGACAAGTCAAAAATATCATTGTATTATGATGCCATAAATCAAGTGAAATTACATTTGATATTAAATCGCTCATAATTTTCCCCCTTATCATATAATTAGTGAGGTGGCTCGGATTCTTCCGAGCCACCTTGCTTTTACCGCGAAATTTTTATCCTTTTCACACCCAAAATAAATATCGCGTCGTTACGCATAATAGGCGTATGAAGAAGTTCATAAAAGTCATAATTTCCGCGGCGATTTTTGCGGTTTTTTCGTTGTCGGCGACGGTAATAATAAATTGTTACGCGCGCGTCGCGCGCGCGGAAGTTCTCGAAACGAAAATCGTAACGATAATGTATCACAGTGTGTTAAACGGAAGCAAAGGAAGATATATCGTCAGCGAAAAACAACTTGAAAACGACCTTGTCGCGTTTAAAAACGAAGGGTTCGTTTCGGTAACTCCGAATGAAATCATCGCGTTTTCGGAAGGTCGCGGTATGCTTCCGGAAAAACCCGTGCTTATTACTTTCGACGACGGGCATTACAACAATTTATATTACGCCGTGCCGATTCTAAAAAAGCACGGATTCACGGCGGTCATCAACGTGGTCGGGGCATATTCGGAACATACGACGACGTCGGGCGACTCCAAAAACCCAAATTATTCGCACATTACCTGGGACGAAATGGCGGACGCGGCAAAGGACGGCGTGATATATTTCGGCAATCACAGTTTCGGAATGCACAAGTTCAAGCCGCGTTACGGAATCGCGCAAAAACCGTACGAATCGGACGACGAATACGTGAAAATATTCACCGCCGACACGATGAAACTACACGACAAAATCAAGGAATACGCGGGCTACGACACGGCGGTTTACGCATATCCTTTCGGAAAATATTCCGCCCTTGCAAAAGACACGTTGAAAAATTTGGGATACAAAATCACCCTGACTTGCAACGAGGGCGTAACGAGCGCAAGATTCGGCGATCCCGACAGCGTGATTTATATGAGGCGCATCAACCGCGAAGGAAGTTATTCCGCGCGCGACCTCATAAACGTCGTAAAAAAATACGATTGTAATTGATTTTCCGCCCGTCGTTTGATATACTTGAATACGGAGTATTTTATGGACAACGTATTCAATTTCAGAGATCTTGGCGGAATCCCCACGGCGGACGGAAGAAAAGTTAAAAGCGGACTGTTTTTCAGAAGCGGTCTTTTGGATTTTGCAAACGACAACGATATCGCGTTTTTGAAAACCCTCGACCTTTTGGAAGTTTTCGATTACCGCGATCGCGACGAGGTGGACAAAAACAAGGAATATATTTACGAACGCATCGGCGCAAAGCATTTACATTATCCCAACGACATCACAAAGGGCAAGGTTTTCAAGTTGCAGACGGGCGGAATGGAAAGAATGTTCATAAAAATCAAGCCCGCGGACGTGTGTGAGTTTTATTCGTACCTGCCTTTCGGTAACGACGGATACAAAAATATGCTGCTTGCGGTAAAGCGCGGCGAAGTGCCGTTTTTGCAACACTGCACGGCGGGAAAAGACCGCGCGGGGTGCGGCAGCGCGCTTCTTCTTGCGGTTTTGGGCGTGTCCTACGACGAAATCGTGAAAGACTACCTTAAAAGTCTGAAAATCCGGGACAACATCAGAAAAGTAATGTTCGACAAAATCCCGAAAATCGTGCACCCGTTCATAAAAAACAGTTACGAGCCGCTTTTCATCGTCGACAAAAGTTACCTTGACGCCGCGCGCGACGCGATTTTCAAAAAATACGGCAGTTTTGAAAACTACCTTTTGAAAGAATACGGATTAACTCAACTCGACGTGGACGAAATCCGCGCAAAATACACCGAATAAACAAAATATACCGAATGAAAAACAAAAGCGCCGAAAAAAATCGGTGCTTTGTTTTTGAAAAGAAAAGTCGTTACAGGACGATCGATACCGTCATATAGGCGACGTAGGTTGCAAGGATAACGCCGCCTTGCACGCGTGAGAACTTTTTGGTGATAACCGCGGGCAGAATCGCAAGCAGAGTGAAGCCTATGCAGAAGGGCATATCTATGTAAAGCGAGTTGAATTCGATGGGAAGTCTGCCGCCCGAAATCATTGCACAAACCGGCAGGATTAAACAAATGTCGATGACGTTCGCGCCGATAATATTGCCGATGGACAAGTCGTGTTTTTTCTTGATAATCGACGTAACCGTCGTGACAAGTTCGGGCAGCGACGTGCCGATTGCGACAAGGGTGATTGCGACGATTCTTTCGGGGACGCCCATATATCCCGCGAGTTTGCTGCCGAAAGTTACGAGATGTTGCGCGCCGCCGACGATAAACGCCGTGCCGAGAATAAAGAAGATAATACTTTTTGCGATGTCTTTCGTCTTTTGTTTTTTGGCGGCCAAGGCATCCGTGTTTGTGCTTTCGTCGGTTGCGTTTCCGGACTCGGCGGGGTTGCCGTTCGCGCCAAGGGAAGCGGGATTCGTGCCGTTGTCGACAAGTTTATTCTTTGTCGCTTCTTTTTTCCGACGATGATATTTTCCGCCATAAAGACGAGAAAAACAACCAGAAGAATAATTGACAAATATGCGTTCAAATAACCTTTCAGGCACATTAAGAACAAAATAACGATGGATAAAATCATTGTTATGCCCTTAAAGAGATATGTTTTCTTATCAAAAGCGTGCGGTAAAAACAAAAGCGACACCGCCATAATAAGCCCGATGTTCGCATTCACGCTGCCGACGGCGTTGCCGATTGCGATTGCCGCGTTGCCTTCGCCTGCGGCAATGGACGACGTGATAAGTTCGGGCAAAGTCGTGCCGATGCTCACGACCGTCGCGCCGATGATGAATTGCGGCACGCCCGACATTTCGGCAATCTTGCTTGCGGAATCCACAAACCAGTCGCCGCCTTTGATGATAAGGACAAGCCCCACGAGAAACAAAAACACGGTAAGGCAGATATCGCCCGTGCGCGTTATTGCAAGAATTTCAGTCATTGTTCCCTCCGTTGTTTTTCATAAATAAAAAAGACCTTGTCACGGCGAATTGCCGTCCAAAGTCTCGTGAATTAAGGCAAACCGGACCGTCTGGTCAGCATGTCGGCATTGCCACTCAAAGAGTTACTACTCCCCTTGAACAAGGTTAATGTAGCACATCGAATGACAAAAGTCAACGTTTTTCGGAGTTTTTTATGGAATCGATTTTTGCCGACAAGGCCTTGTGTTTTTCCATAAATTCACGATACGCCGCCGCCGAAAAGGGGCTTTTCACGGTGTCGATTTCGCGTGGCGTCGGCGCGGCGATTTTCGCGTTTTGCGGTTTTTTCGGTACTCCGCCGTTGTCAATCTTGTAAAATTCGCCAAATTTTTTATACATTGAAACCCCATATCGTTAAAATTTGTTTATTTTCGTTTGCCATAATTTATTGTTTACTATATAATATTTTTATCTATGAATTTATATTCAAGGAGATTGTCATGAACAAAAAAATAATCGCCGTTATAGCTCTTGTTCTCGTCCTTACGATCGGGCTTGTGGCGTGCAACGGCAAAACTTATAAGTCAAGCGGTGTTGCCGACGGCAACAAATACGCTTCGAGCCCCGTTGAAAACAACGGCAGTTTCGTCGTGAAACAGGGGGGCTACGTTTATTTCGTCAACGCATACGTCGGGGCGGACGCCGAGAACAAATTCGGCAAACAGGAAAAGTCCTGTCTGTACCGTGCGGAACTTGACGAAAACGGCAACATCATCGAGGGAAGCCGCGTCGCGCTTGTCAACAAAAACATTTATTCGACCAGCACGAAATCCGGCATTTACGTCAGGGGCAACTGGATTTACTTTGCGTCCCCCAACACCGACAAAACCAAGAGCGGCGAAGTCAATACGACATACCTTGACTTTTTCCGCGTGAGTCTTGACGGCAAAAAGACGGAACTGTTATACACGATCGCAAATCGATCCGCCGACTTCTTCGTTACGGACAACTCGCTTCTCGTCCTTGACGGCGGCGCGTTGAAGAAAATCGATCTCAACAAAAAGTCGCTCAACAAAATCAACAACAAGAAAAACTACGTCGAAGTACGCAGCAACGTTTCGTCGTTGCAACCCATCGTCGCAAACGGCGCGTTCTCCGGCATGGCGCTTATGGTATCGAATGCTGCCGACAGCGACAGCTGGAAGAAATTCAACACCCTTTCGGTCATTTATGCCGACGGCACGATTAAGGACGTCATCACCGACAACTCTTTCGGCGGCAATGCGGACAGCTATCTTTACAACGCGACCGTGTCCGTGAAAGACTACGTCGTGAAAGGCGACAAAATCACCGTCTATTACACCAAAACCGATAAGGATTCCAAGGTTCAGCTTTGTGCATATACGTTCGGCACGGACTTCTCGTTCGACAGCAAAAACGAAGTGCTTCTGATGAAAGACGCGTCTTCGTCCAACGTTGCGGCAGTAAAGGGCATCGACGAAAAGTCGGCGTTCGTCACCGTATCTTCCGCCCCTTATCTTAAATACGTGGAACAGGGCAAAGAACCTCAGAACGTCCCCGCAACCGCGACCGAATCCGACAGCCAACTCAAACGTCAGATCACAATCCGCGACGTCAGGAACGGCTACGTCTTCTATACCGACGCGTCGAGCGCAAAAGCGCTTTATCGCTATAATTACGCGTCCCTTGACCTTACCACGGAAGAACTCGTTGCGGAATTCAACCTTTCTTCGTCCTGGTTCGCGCCCGTAATCTTAGGCGATTACATGTACTTCCTTGACGGCACGAAAGAATATACGTATCGCGTTAAATTGCAAACCGGCGATATCGTAAAGCCCGAAACCAAAGATATGGTTGTCGGCAAAATGACCGCGGACGACTACAAGGCGGTTTTCGAGTCGGAAAATGAATAAAAAACCAAGCCGTCCCGTAAGGGGCGGTTTCTTTTTAATTTTTAATTCGACAAAATTAGACAAAAATCGACAAAAACAAGTGAAAATCATTGAGTTTTTACTTGTTTTATTTGTTATAATCGCATTGCAACACGGAAAACGAAGTATTATTTTGGTTTCCGTCGAATAATTACATTTCAGGGGGTAACTTAAATGCACACAATCGTTATAGCGGACGATAACATCTCTTTCGCAGAAGAAATGCGAAATTATTTCACGAACAATACCGATTTCAAGGTGGTTGGCATCGCGCCCGACGGGGTTGAAGCGATAAAACTTGTCGAAAAACACAAGCCCGACTTTTTACTTCTCGATATCGTTATGCCCGAACTGGACGGATTCGGCGTGTTGAGCGCGCTTTCCGCTTTTGACGAAAAACCGAAAACAATAATGGTATCGGGGCTTGCAACCGACGGCTTTGTTACGAAATCGTTGCGCCTCGGAGCAAGTTACTTTATGGCAAAGCCCGTAAATTACGATAAACTTGCCGAATATATGCGCGAAATGCTTGCGCCCGCCGCAACCGTCGCCGCGCCGCGTGAAGAAACGCACAAAGTGTCTTCTCGCGTGAACAGGTCGTTGGACGAAAGAATCGCAAACATATTTATTTCGGTCGGCATTCCCGCCCATATCAAAGGCTATCAGTTTTTAAGGGAAGCAATCAAAATGGCGGTCGATACGCCCGATATCATCAACAACATCACCAAAAAACTGTATCCGTCGATTGCCGATAAATTCGACACGAGCAGCAGCAAGGTCGAGCGCGCGATACGACACGCAATCGAAGTCGCCTGGAATCGCGGCAAAATCGAAAATATCAACAGCATTTTCGGCATAAAGGTTTACACAGCAAACGATAAGCCCACGAACGGGGAATTTATCGCGCTTGTGGCGGACAAGATGATATTGGAAGGCGCCTAGTCGCAAACTGCGCTTTTGACCAAACAAACGTATTGCATTTGTTTGTTTGTCTTTTACTTGTTTGCGCCTTTTTCTCCGCGTCGTATGCTTCGTTTTTGACCAGTCAATCGCCGCACGCGACAATCGCCTGTCTTACGCTCGCATACTCCTTTTCCCCAAAAGTACGAAAGTATCTTTTGGGGTCCCCGTTTTCCGCTCGCAATGACATAGTACTTCGTACGGAAGAAAACGAGTATTGTGTGTGCTCGCAATGACATATGGTTTCAGCAACCGCTTTCTGCGGTTGTTTTTATTTTTCCTTAAAAACCGCCGAAAATAAGAAATATTTCGGTAACGGTTTTTGTCGCGCGCGTATAATAATGTAATAAATAAAAATACTTTTATATTATTTTACATAAGTCGCAAAATTGTAACATAAAACAGTTTACAAATAATCGTATTATGATTATAATAGCAACGAAAAAAACAAGCAATATTAAGTGAGGTGCTTTATGGCTTACAAAAAATGCCCAAGGTGTGAACTTAACTGGATAAAAGACGACGAAGATTTGTGCGACGTTTGCAAGGCGGAACTTAAAATCGGCGGTATGAGCCTTATCGAAGACGACGAGGACATTCTCGATACCGAAGAAAGAATTTGCCCCATCTGCAAAATCAACCCCATCGACGACGGCGAAGATATGTGCGCGACCTGCCGCGAAGAAATGAAGTCAAAGGCAGCCGATGCCGAAGAAAAGGAAGACGACGACAACGACGACAACGACGAAAGCTGGCGCGAGTACGTCGAAGACGACACGGTCGAACAAATGGACGAGACCGACGAAATCATGCTGTCCGAGCTTGAACACGACGAGAGGAGGAAAGACGACGACCTCGAAGACGAAGACAGTTTCGACGACGACGAAACCAAGTACGATTACGGCGAAGGCGACGATATCCCCGACGACGATTTCGACGACGAGGAAGACGACGAAGAAGAAGACGAAGAAGAAGACGAGGAAGATGACTTTTAATCTGAAATAAAACAAAATAAAACATATTATGCCCGACGCGCATCGCGAAAGCAAAACGCGGCGGGCTTATTTTATCAAAAAACGGCAATACTTTTCTTATGAGAGAAGCGACAAACAATATATCAGTCGCCGTGGAGCGTGTGAAAAACCTGAAAGGAATCGACCTGAAACTCCTTATCAATCGTGGAAGAAACAGGTTTATCCGCGTCGACGGCGTGATCGAAGACCTGTACCCAAACGTATTCACCGTGAAAACCGAAGACGCCCATACGAAAATACTGACGTTGACGTACGCAGACGTCATGATGAAAAAAGTCAGATTCTTCCCGCGCGGAAAAAACGAAAAGGAAAGCAAACCGAAAACCTAAGTTCGTATTAACTGTTGGCATACCGTATAAGCCGTGAGCGTAACGCAGTATTAGTCAAAAACACGGCGTAAAACCTAAGTTCGTATTATTATCTGTTGGCATAATTTCGCTCCCGTCGATATATTATATATTGATTAGGCGGACGGCCTAAACGTATTTAAACTTATGGGGGCAGAAATGAACTTCGATTTTAATGAAATCAAAATGGACACCGTCGTGAAAACCGCCGAAAAAGAAGCGGCGGTAAGAACGTCGGTAAGCGAGAGCGAAAGCGGCGTCGTGACGAAAATCCTTGACGTTTCGGCAGACGGGAAGATAATCTCGCTGGATAATCAAAACGGTGCGGCGCGCGTTTTCGGACGCGTCAATTTCAAGGTGCTGTATCTTAACGGGGACGGCGAAACACGCGGGCTCGATTATTTTGCGGACTTTACGGAAGTTATCCAAAACGATAGTTTATCAGGCAGATTGTATGCACAAATTGCCGTTATTGACGTTGACACGTCGATAAGTGGAGGAATACGACTTAACGCCGTCGTGAAAATCACGCTGTATCGCGTTGCCGAAAACGACAAAAAATGTCTTGTGGGAGCAGACGACGACGTGTACGTCGAAAACACCGCGATGAAGTGCCAGCGGTTCATAACGTCGATGAACGCGCCGTTTACCGTGACCGATGAATACGACACGAAAACCGACGTCGCGAAAATACTTCTAACGCGTGCGGGAACTTACGTTGACGCCGCGACTGCCGGCATGGGCAACGTGCTTTTGTCGGGCGCAAGCGACGTTACCGTAACTTACCTTGCAAACGATAAGGTGTACGTCAAAGATTTTCATATTCCGTATTCCGAAGAGTTTGCGGCGGACGGCGTCGAAATCGGACAAAAACTTTCGGCGGAAGTCGTCGTGAAAAACGCCAGGGTAGTAATTGCCGGCATCGAGGGTTCCAACGTTATCCGCGTCGAAGTCGAAAACGAAGCGTGCGTAAAGGCGTACGACGTCACCGACGAAAAAATCGTGAAAGACGTGTTCTGCATCGAAAACGAAATAAATATCACAAGGGCAAGCGTATCGACGGGCGTGTACGGAGGATTCGCGTTTTTCAAAGACGAACTTTCCGGAATTGCCGCGTTGTCAAACGATTTGCCCGCAGTCCTCGAAGTTATCGGCGTAACGAGCGCGGGGAACGGCATTGCGAAAGCGACCGCCGAAAACGGCAAAATCGTCATCGAGGGCGTATTTTCGGCAAACGTGCTGTACCGCGACGAAAACGGACTTTCGTCGGTATCCCTCGAAGTGCCGTATTCATTACCGTTTCTCAGCGAAAACGCAAACGCAACCGACGACGTATCGGCGCGCGGCGCGGTAATCAAGGCGCAGGCAAAACTGAAACGCGAAAGGGAAATCGAAGTAACGGCGGAACTCGGGTTTATGACCGAAAGCGTGAAGCGCGTCGATGCGGAATATATCGCGGAAGCGGAAGTCGGCGAGAAAATCGAAGTCAACAAATCGGCGGTCAGCGTATTCGTTGCCGACGAGGGCGACACTCTTTGGGACGCGGCGAAAGCGTTGTCGGCGCGGCCGGACGATATTCAGTCGCAAAACCCCGACGCCCGCGCCCCGTTCAAAGAAGGGCAAAAACTCTTTTATTTCCGCGAGATAAGTTTCGAGTTTTAGTTGAAAGCAATGCCCGTTCGTGCTATCATATATATATGGAAATATTCGAACGAGCAAAAGGAAAAATAAATCTGACCCTTGATATAACAGGTGAAAGCGGCGGCTTTCACCTTCTTGATATGCTCGTGGCGACGATAGACCTTTTTGACGACGTGAAAATCACTTACAGGGCGGACGACAAAATCGAGTGCGTTCAGGACGGCAAAATCGCCGACGAAAAAAACAGCGCGTACCGCGCCGCAAAACTTATGAAAGATACGTTCGGAACTCGCGGATTCACCGTCGAAATCACAAAGCGGATTCCTTTGGCGGGCGGCTTGGGCGGCTCGTGCGCGGACGGCGTCGCGGTGGTGCGCGGCGTTGAAAAAATGCTGGGCATAAATCACGATTTTATCACGCCGGAGTTTTTGTTGAAAGTAGGTTCGGACGCGCCGTCGATGTACTTCGACGGAATTAAGCGCGTGCGCGGTATTGGCGATAAAGTTGACTTTATTGATATAAAATTGCCATATAAAGTAGGTTTTCTTGCAGAAAACGAAGTTGATACGACTGCTTGTTTTAAGATGTACGACGACATGAAACTTTGTGGCGGGAACAGTACTGAAAAGTTGATTAAGGAGTTTTCAAAAGGCAATGCGAACGTTACAAACATGCTGAAAAACGACCTGTTTCTTCCTGCCGTCAGGATAAATCCCGAGGTCAAAAATGGGTATGAAAGAATCCTGAAAACCGGCGCGGACGCCGTGTCGATGAGCGGCAGCGGCGGCACCGTATTCGGGCTGTTTTCGGGCGACGTCCCGGATTTCCTTGTCAAAACCGAGTTTTCTTACCGCGATTAAGACAAAAAATCGCGGTTTTTTATTGAAAAATATTGCCGGAATGCGCGCGTAAGGTATTGTATTTATTTTTAGTATTTGTTATAATAAGATGAACGATTAAAAGGAAAACCTTAATGCAAAATGCAAAAGAATTTTGAAGAGTATCCGAAATACCTGTTTCACGAAGGCACGAATATCGAAGCCGACAAGTTGTTTTGCCCGAAAAAAGCCGTAATTGACGGCAAAAAGGGCTGGATTTTCAGAGTATGGGCGCCAAATGCCCGCGACGTATCCCTGGTTGGCGATTTCAACGGCTGGGAAGTCGGTGCGACGCCGATGAAAAAAGACGACGGCGGAATATGGGAAGTCTTTGTCGAAGGACTTAAAGTTTACGACGCTTATAAATACGCCGTTACTTCAAAAAAAGGTAAAACCGTCTTAAAGGCCGATCCGTACGGTCTGCATTTCGAAACGACGCCCCAGACCGCGTCGAAACTTTACGATTTGTCCGGCTATAAATGGAAGGACGCCGCGTGGTTAAAATCCCGCGAAGAAAAGAATATTTACGAAAGCCCGATGAACATTTACGAGGTTCATCTTGGCAGTTGGAAACGCCACGACGACGGCAACGTATACAGTTACGTCGACCTTGCGGACGAGCTTGTCGAATACGTCAAAAAAATGAATTACACCCACGTCGAATTCATGCCCGTGACGGAATATCCTTTCGACGGCAGTTGGGGATATCAGGTAACGGGGCTTTTCGCGCCGACGTCAAGGTACGGCACGCCGCACGACTTTATGTATCTTGTGGACAAATTCCATAAGGCGGGCATCGGCGTTATTCTGGACTGGGTTATCGCGCATTTCCCGAAGGACGAGCACGGGCTTTCTTTGTTTGACGGCACGCCTTGTTACGAATATTCCGACCCGAGGAAGGGCGAACATTACGAGTGGGGCACGAAGGTTTACGACTACGGCAAGCCCGAAGTCAGAAGTTTCCTGATATCCGCCGCCAACTTCTGGGCAACGAATTATCATATCGACGGAATTCGCGTGGACGCCGTCGCGAGCATGCTTTATCTCGATTATTGCAGAAAGGACGGGGAATGGTTGCCGAACAAATTCGGCGGAAATTACAATCTCGAAGCGAAAGAGTTTTTGCAGAAGATGAACGTCGCGTTGCTTTCCGCGCACAAGGGATTTTTCACGGTTGCGGAAGAAAGCACGGCGTATCCGATGATAACGATGCCGCCCGACATCGGCGGGCTGGGCTTCAATTTCAAGTGGAACATGGGTTGGATGAACGATACCTTGTCTTATATCGAGACCGATCCGTTTTTCAGGAAGGGAGTGCACAACAAACTGACGTTCGCGCTGACGTACGCATACAGCGAAAATTATATATTGCCGCTTTCTCATGACGAAGTCGTGCACGGCAAGCACAGTCTTATCGACAAAATCCCCGTAAGTTACGAGGACAAATTCGAAGGGCTGAAAACGTATCTGGGCTTTATGATGACGCACCCCGGCAAAAAACTTTTGTTCATGGGCGGCGAATTCGGACAGTTTATCGAATGGCGTTTCGATCAGGGGCTCGATTGGTTGCTTCTTGCTTATCCGCGTCATAAAGGAATGCTTGAATACACGAAAGACCTTAACGCTTTTTACAAATCGACGCCCGCGCTCTGGTCGCAGGACAATAGATGGGAAGGTTTCAGGTGGGTATCCGTCGACGACAACACTCAAAACGTGATATCGTATCTTCGTTACGACAAATCGGGCGATTACGTCCTGGTCGTACTGAACTTCTCGCCTGTGCCGAGAAAGAGATATCTTATGGGCGTGCCGGAACTTACGTCGTACAAATGCGTCTTCTCGTCGACGATGAAAAAGTACGGCGGAAACAGCAGTTACAAGGCGAAATACAAAGCCGAAAAGAAGAGTATGCACGGGTTGCCTTTCGCAATCGCTGTGAATATTCCCGGTAACTCGATTACCATATATAAACCCGAAAACAATTAGGAGGAAATAATATGCGTCAGACAAGAAAAGAATGTGTCGCGATGCTGCTTGCAGGAGGTCAGGGCACAAGACTCGGCCTTCTCACCGGCGAGGTTGCAAAACCTGCCGTACCTTTCGGAGCGAAGTACAGAATTATCGACTTTCCTTTGTCGAATTGTGCAAACTCCGGCATCGATACGGTCGGTGTGCTTACGCAGTATCAACCCTTTGAACTTCACGAGTACATAGGAAACGGACAGCCGTGGGATCTGGACAGGATCACGGGCGGCGTTTACGTTCTTCCGCCGTTCATGCGCGCGAAAGCGGGTGAGTGGTACAAGGGAACCGCCAACGCGATTTATCAGAATATCGAGTTTATCGACAGATTTAATCCCGAATACGTGATTATTTTGTCGGGCGACCACATTTACAAGATGGATTACCACAAGATGATGGACCATCATAAGAAAACGGGCGCCGACTGCACGATCGCGGTCCGCACCGTCCCGATGGAAGAAGCGTCGCGTTTCGGCATTATGCAGACCAATAAAAAAGGCGAAATTATCGACTTCGAAGAAAAACCCAAAAAGCCCAAATCCAACAAGGCGTCGATGGGTATTTACGTTTTCACCTGGGAAGTTCTGAGAAAATACCTTGTCGAAGACGAAGCCGACCGCGAAAGCCAGAACGACTTTGGCAAAAACATTATCCCGAAGATGCTGTTTGACGGACAAAAAATGATCGCTTACGAATTCAACGATTACTGGAAAGACGTCGGTACGATTTCAAGTTTGTGGGAAGCGAATATGGATATTCTGAATCCCGCAAGCGGGCTTAATCTTGACGATAAGGAATGGCGCATTTTCGCGCGAAACAGCGCAGAGCCCCCGCAGTTCGTGTCTTCCGACGCAGTAATTAAAAACAGCGTCGTGTCGGAAGGTACTTTCGTACAGGGCGAAGTCAAAAATTCGGTCATATCGTACGGCTGCACGCTTGGTAAAAACTGCCGTATCGTCGACAGTATCCTTATGCCCGGCGCGGTTGTCGAGGACGACGCCGTCGTCGAATACGCAATCGTCGGCTGGGACGCAAAAGTCGGCAAGGGCGCGCGCGTCGGCGAAATCAATACGCCGCACGCGGCAGGCGAATGGGAAATCGCGGTTGTCGGTCCCGAGGTTACCGTAAAAGCCGGCGCGGTCATCAAGGCCGGCGAAATGTTCGGAGGTGAAAACAATGATTAATAACGCAATGGGAATTTTAATCGCAAGCGACAGCGAAATCCACATGAACGAACTTACAATCAAGCGCACCAGCGCGAGCCTTCCGTACGGCGGCAGGTATCGTATGATCGACTTTGCGTTGTCAAACCTTGTCAACAGCGGCATCAGCACGATCGGTATCGTCACGCGCAACAACTACAACAGCCTTATGGACCACCTTCGCATGGGACGCGACTGGGACCTTAACCGCAAAAACAGCGGACTTACGTTGTTCCCGCCGTTTGCGTTCAACACCCTTCGCGACGTTTACAAAGGAAAGGTGGAAGCGATTTACACGCTGAAAGGCTACATGATGTCGCAAAAGAAGCTGGAATACGTCGTGCTCGGAAACGCCAACGTTATCTGCAATATCGACGTCGAGGAAATCGTCGACGAACATATCGCCCGCGGCGCGGACGTTACAATGCTGACGAAAAGAACCGACGAAATCAACCCGAGAAAACAAATCATCACGTCCGACAAATCGGGCAGGGTTACCGATATCCGCTTTGCGGTCATCGCCAGCAAATCGGCGGAACTCGTCAACACGCAGATTTACGTCATCAAAAAAGACCTGCTTATTAACCTTGTCGAAAACGCTTATGCAAGGGGTTTGCAGGACTTTGAAAAAGACGTTCTTTTGAAACAAATCGACACGCTGAAAATTTACAGCCACGAAATCACAAGCTACGCCGCGATTATCGACGATATCCCGGGATACTATAAGCACAGTATGGAATTGCTGAACGCCGAAACCAGAAACGAGGTTTTCTATGGCGAAGGCACGATTTTCACGAAGGTCAAGGACAGCGTTCCTACCCGTTATCTTGACAACGCCAAGGTTGAAAATAGCCTTATCGCGGACGGTTGCGTCATCGACGGCACCGTTAAAAACAGCATCCTTTTCCGCGGAGTTCACGTTGAAAAGGGCGCGGTCGTCGAAAACTCCATCGTCATGGAAAAGGGCGTAATCGGCGAAAAAGCAAGCATTAAATATACGATTACCGACAAAAACGTCATCGTTCAACCCGAAAGACATCTTGCGGGCTATGAAACGTATCCCGTCGTAATCGTCAAGAACAAGATAGTTTAACATTTTTGCGTCTTTCGGCGCAGTGACAATAAGGAGAACGAAGTATGAAAATTTTATATGTTGCTTCCGAAGCGCGTCCGTTCGTGAAGACGGGCGGTCTCGGCGACGTGATGGGCGCACTGCCCAAAACGGTTGCTTCGATGAAAAACGATTGCCGCGTGATTATCCCCCTTTATGAGGAAATCCCTCAGGAATACCGCCAGACAATGCGCTTTGTCGGTTCGACCTACGTCGATCTCAGCTGGCGCAGACAGTATCTCGGCGTGTTCGAATATACGGTGGACAACGTCGTTTATTACTTTATCGACAACGAATACTACTTCAAAAGGAAAGGGCTTTACGGCCATTTCGACGACGGCGAAAGATTTGCGTTTTTCAGCAAAGCGGTTCTCGAAGCGTGCTCGGTAACGGGGTTCTATCCCGACGTCATTCACGCAAACGACTGGCATACCGCGCTCGTTCCCGTGTTTCTGGACATCTTTTACAGAAACGTCGAAGGGCTTCGCAACACAAAAACGGTGTTCACCATTCATAATATCGAGTTTCAGGGAAAATACGACAAATACCTTGCCGGCGACATTCTGGGCATTCCCGAAAACTGGCGCAGCATAGTGGAGTGCGACAACGACGTCAACTACATGAAAGCGGGTATTGAACGCGCGAATATCGTTACCACGGTGTCGAAAACTTATGCCGAAGAAATCAAGGACCCGTATTATGCGTACGGGCTTGCGGGCATACTTAACGCGCGCGATTACAAAATTCGCGGCGTGGTGAACGGCATCGACGTCGACGTTTTCAATCCCGCAACTGACAAAAACCTTGTCGCGAATTACACCTTGAAAACCGTTGCGAAACGCGCCGAAAACAAGAAAGCGTTGTGCGAACTTATGGGCTTCAATTACTCCCCCGACCGTCCGCTTATGGTGCTTATCTCGCGCCTGACCGAACAAAAGGGTATCGACCTTGTCGCAACCGTCCTTGACGAAATGCTGCAAGCCGACATTCAGCTTGTCGTGCTCGGCAAAGGCGATTGGAAATACGAAACGATTCTGAAAAACGCCGAAAAAACGTACAACACGAAAATGCGCGCCATTATCAATTTCAGCCAGGAGCTTGCGTCGAAAATGTACGGGGCGGCGGATATGTTCCTTATGCCCAGCAAGTTCGAGCCGTGCGGTTTGGGACAAATGATCGCAATGCGTTACGGCGCGGTTCCCATCGTCCGCGAAACGGGCGGATTAAAAGACACGGTGGAAGCGTTCAATCCCGTCACGCAAAAGGGCAACGGCTTCACTTTCAAGGCGTATCAGGCATACGATATGCTTGACGCGGTATGGCGTACTCTCGGCACCTATTTTGACAAAAACCTGTGGAAGAAAGTGCAAAGTAACGCGATGAAGTGCGATTTCAGTTGGAAACGCTCCGCGAAAGAATACCTTGACATCTACAAGGAAATAACAAAATAATCAAAAATTTTATTGGCATACATCAGGAGACTTTAATTTTATGGACTATTCAAAAATTACTTCCGCGGACTTGAAAAACCGCATTACGGACGCTGTCCAGAGGTTTTTCGGAGTAAAGCCCGAGGAGGCAAGCAACACCCAAATGTACAAAGCCGTGTGCATTGTCGTACGCGATATGCTCACGAATTCAAGGGTGGACTTCAAGCGCACCGCGCGCGAAATCAACGCAAAACACGTTTACTATATGTCGATGGAGTTCCTTCTCGGACGCTCTTTGAGAAACCATCTTTTCAATATGGGTATTGACAAAAAGATGGTGAAAGCCGTCAAAGATCTGGGCTTCGATATCGACACTCTTTACGCAATCGAGCCCGACGCAGGGCTTGGCAACGGCGGTCTCGGGAGGCTTGCTGCGGCGTATCTCGACAGCCTTACGTCGCTTGGTTATATCGCGACGGGCTTTTCGATAATGTACGATTACGGCATTTTCAAACAGCGTATCGTCGACGGGGAACAAATCGAACTTCCCGACGAATGGCTGACAAACGGCTCGGTCTGGCTGCAACCCCGCGTTGAAGACACTTTTGAGGTGCGTTTCGGCGGCGTTGTCGATCAGGAATGGCACGACGGCAAACTCACAATCAATCATCGCGATTACAACACCGTGCTTGCCGTGCCGTACGATATGAACATCAGCGGTATTCAAAGCGATACCGTCAACCGTCTGAGGCTTTGGTCGTCAAAGGCGTCCGCCGACTTCGATATGGCACTTTTCAGCAAGGGCGAATACGTCAAGGCGATGGAAAGCCGTATGATGGCAGAAAGCATTTCCAAGGTTTTGTACCCCGCAGACGACCATATCGAGGGCAAGTCGTTAAGGCTTAAACAGCAATATTTCTTCGTTTCGGCGTCGATACAATCCATTATCAAACGGCATTTGCAGACGAACCCGTCGCTTGACAACCTTGCCGACCACGCCGCGATTCATATCAACGACACGCACCCCACGCTTTGCATACCCGAACTTATGCGTATCCTTCTGGACGACTACGGGTACAGCTGGGAAAAGGCGTGGCAAATCACGACGGATACGATAAGTTACACCAACCACACCGTCATGGCGGAAGCGCTTGAAAAATGGCCGCAACAGTTGTTCCAGTCATTGCTTCCGCGCATTTACCAGATCGTGTGCGAAATCAACCGCCGCTATTGCGAAGAACTCTGGGCGGAATATCCCGGCGACAACAATAAGGTTGCCGCAAACGCGATTCTGGAACACGGTCAGATTAAAATGGCGACGTTGTGTCTTGTCGCAGCGCATACGATAAACGGCGTTTCGGCGTTGCACAGCGAAATATTGAAACACGACATTTTCAAGGATTATTACGAACAGCACCCGTCGAAATTCACCAACGTTACGAACGGTATCACGCATCGTCGCTGGGTGCAGCAGGCAAATCCCGGACTTTCGGCGCTTTTGTGCGACACTATCGGCACAAGCTGGATAAAAGACGCGTCCAACCTTAAAAAGTTTGAGAATTACAAGTCGGACGCGGCAGTCCTTGAAAGATTGCAAAAAGTCAAACGCGAAAACAAGGAAAGACTTGCCGATTATATCAAGGCGAACAACAACGTCGTCGTCAATCCCGATTCGATTTTCGACATTCAGTCCAAACGTCTGCACGAGTATAAACGTCAGCTTCTGAATGCGATGAATATCCTTAATACCTATTACGACTTAAAGGATAATCCGAATCTGGATATCTGCCCGCGCACTTTCGTCTTCGGCGCAAAGGCGGCAAGCAGTTATTATATGGCGAAGCAAATCATCAGATTTATCTGTCAACTCGGCGAAGTCATCAATAACGATAAGTCGATAAACGATAAACTCAAAGTGGTATTTCTGGAAAACTATCGCGTGTCGCTTGCCGAAATTATGATGCCCGCTGCGGAAATTTCCGAACAAATCAGTATCGCCGGCAAAGAAGCGTCGGGCACGGGCAATATGAAGTTTATGATCAACGGCGCGGTAACAATCGGCACGATGGACGGCGCAAACGTTGAAATTCACGACGCGGTCGGCGACGAAAATATGTTCATTTTCGGAATGTCGTCGGACGAGGTGCAGGACCTTTACAACAAAGGCTACGACAGCACGGCGTATTATATGAACGACGCGCGCATCAAACGCGTTATCGACGGTATGCGTCGCGGAGTCGGCGACGTTCAGTTCAACGCGATTGCCGACAACCTTATTCTCGGAAACGGCAGTATTGCCGATCCGTATATGTGCCTTGCCGACTTTGACAGTTACGTTAAAGCGCAAAAACGCGTTAACGACACTTACCTTAACAAAAAGGCGTTTAATAAGATGTCGCTTATTAATATCGCGAACGCGGGATTCTTCTCGGCTGACCGCGCGGTCAAAGAATACGCCGACAGAATCTGGACTGTAAAACCCATTCATAAACTGTAAGATGAATTTCAATTCAAGGAAAATCGAATGTAAATCGCCATACGGCGCGGTAAAATGCGGGGAAAAACTTTCCCTGCATTTTCCGATTGCGTCGTGGGTAAGCGTCGATAAAATGTACGTGTTCATAAGGCTCGGCGACGTATCGACGCCCGTCGAAATGCGCTTTGAAAAATCCGAAAACGGTTTTTCGGTTTATACCGCCGACTACGTTTTCGACACGGCGGGGATTTATTATTATCGCTTTGAAATGAGAAACCGCGACGGCGTATGGTATTACGGTCGTGGTGAAAACGGGGAAAGCGTATGCGGTGAGAATCTTCCGGAATGGCAGTTGACCGTATATAAATCGTCTTATAAAACCCCAGATTTTGCAAAAGGCAATATTATTTATCATATTTTCGTCGACAGGTTCAATCGCGCGGACGGCGTAAAAACAAAAAGGAAATACCGCCTGCACGAAAGTTTTTCGGAAAGTCCCGAGGTCGTGAGCGCAGACGGGAAATATTACGCCGACGACTTTTTTGGCGGAAACTTCAACGGCATTCGCGAAAAACTCGATTACCTTGAAGAACTTGGCGTCGGCATAATTTATCTTTCGCCGATTTTCAAGGCGTTTTCTAATCACCGCTACGACACCGGCGATTATTTGAAAGTCGACGAACTTCTGGGGACGGAAGACGACTTCAAACGCCTTTTGGACGCCGCGCACGAAAAAGGTATGAAAATTATCCTTGACGGCGTTTTCAACCACAGCGGGGCGGACAGTTTATACTTCAACAAATTCGGCACGTACGACTCGCTCGGGGCGTATCAAAGCAAATCGTCGCCTTATTACGACTGGTATTATTTCAAAAAATTCCCCGACGAATACGCTTGCTGGTGGGGCTGCGACAACGTGCCCGACCTGAACAAAAGCAACAAGGATTACCGCGCTCTCGTGTTCGGCAAAAACGGCGTCGTCGAAAAGTGGCAGAAACTCGGCGCGGACGGGTGGAGGCTGGACGTCGTGGACGAACTGCCGATTGATTTCGTAAATCTGCTTATCAAAAAAATCAAATCGGTGAACAAGGACGCTCTTGTCATCGGCGAAGTCTGGGAAGACGCGTCGACGAAAGTAAGTTACGGCGAACTTCGGCCGTATCTTCTCGGCGATCAGCTGGACGGCACGATGAATTATCCGTTTATGAACGCGATTATCGCATACGTCCGCGACGGCGACGAAAAGTTTTTCAAAGACACCGTACAATCCATTCTTGAAAATTATCCGAAAGAAACGGTATATTGTCTGATGAACAGTTTGGGCACGCACGACACGGTAAGGATAATCAACGCGTTGTCGGACGTACGCGCGCACGGCTGGTCGAAAACGCACAAGCTCGGATACAAACTTCCCGACAGCGAATACGAAAAAGCAAAGAAAAAACTGTATCTCGCGTCGGTGTTGCAGTTCACGCTCCCTGGGATTCCGTCGATATTCTACGGCGACGAAGCGGGGCTTCAAGGGTTTGACGACCCGATAAACCGCCGTCCTTATCCGTGGGGCAGTGAAGACAAAGAAATCCTTGCTCATTACAAAAAACTCGGACGTATCCGCCGTGAAAACCGCGCGGTTTTTTCGGGCGGGTTCAATATGCGTGACGAAAACGGGCTTGTCGCATACGAGCGCGCGAGCGGCGACGACGAAATTCTCATTGCCGTAAACGCGGGCGCGGACGACAAAACTCTTTTTATAAATAAAGAATATACAAGCCTTTATAATAATAAGGAATATAAAGACGTCGTGGACGTTCCCGGAGGCTCGTTCGTTATCTTGAAGAAAAAATAAAAATTTTTCAAAAAAATTGATAATCACTATCATTTTTTGTTGACATATCCGAAAAATGTGTTACAATAATGATAGTGATTATCGTTTTGAGGCAAAAATGAACTATTCCAAACAACGCGAAACAATATTAAAAGTTTTAAGGAGTACGCGCTCGCATCCGTCGGTGAACTGGATTTACGAAAACGTGAAAAAGGAAATCCCCGACGTCGGTCTCGCCACGGTTTACAGAAATCTGAAACAACTTGAAGCGGTGGGCGAAATAATGCGTATACAGGGCGACTTCCCCGAGGAGCGTTGGGACGGATTTGCACACAATCACGCGCACTTCGTCTGTACGAAATGCAAAAAAATCCTCGATATGGATATCGACGGAAACCTTAAACTTAAAATACTTTCGGCGTGTCCCGTGAAAGCCGACGACTTTTACGTCGTATATACGGGTACCTGCGACGAATGTAATAATAAAACAAATTGAAAATAAAACAATTCGGAGGAACTTAAAATGAAAAAATTTGTATGTCCTGTTTGCGGATATTCTGTAATAGCGGAAGCTGCGCCCGAGAAATGCCCCGTATGCGGCGTTCCCGGCTCAAAATTCAAGGTTGAAGAAGTCGACGCGGAAATGACCTGGGCGGCAGAACACGTCGTAGGCGTTGCAAAAGACGTCGATCCCGAAATCAAAAAAGGTCTTGTCGACAACTTTAACGGCGAATGCTGCGAAGTAGGTATGTATCTTGCGATGGCGCGCGTCGCTCACCGCGAAGGTTATCCCGAAATCGGTCTGTATTACGAAAAAGCCGCTTGGGAAGAAGCGGAACACGCCGCAAAATTTGCGGAACTTCTGGGCGAAGTCGTCACCGACAGCACCAAAAAGAATCTGGAACTTCGCATCGCGGCGGAAAACGGCGCAACCGCAGGCAAAACCGAACTTGCGGGCATGGCGAAAAAGCAAAACCTTGACGCAATTCACGACACCGTTCACGAAATGGCGCGCGACGAAGCCCGTCACGGCAAAGCCTTCCAGGGACTTTACAACCGTTACTTCAAAAAATAACACCGTGAAAGCGGAATAAAATACCTAACACCCTAAAAAAGGAAGTCGGATTTTTCCGACTTCTTTTTTTGTCTGGAAAGGCGAAAACACGCGGGTTATTCAAACGGGGTGATTATTTTTTTGAAAGATAAATCAAAATAAATCAAATTTATTTACATAGTTTATTTTGATATGTTATAATACGTATATATATTTTTTATATGGGAGAAGTTATGAGAAAGAAAAAATCACCCGAAGCGGTTGAAGCCGACGGGCAAAAAACTTTGAAACTCAATTATCCGCAAACTTTCAAAGTAGGGTTTGCATTTGCGATTATCATGCTGTTCTGGACAGCTTACGACTTTGTCGTGCCACTTCTTCTGGAACACGCATACGGGTTGTCCAACGCAATGCGCGGCTTCATTATGGGGCTTGACAACCTTTTGTCATTGTTTATGTTGCCGCTTTTCGGCAAAATTTCGGACAAAGCCAACGGAAAACTTGTCAAAAAATGGGGACGTCGCACGCCGTTTATCGTCATCGGCACGATTGCTTCCGTCGTATTGATGGTTTTCGTGCCCATCGCCACGATGAAACAGCAGGAAAAAGGTATGGCGAAAAAAGCCGAAATCGAAGCGTTGCGTAACGACGACGCTTTCATGAGCGAACTGCTTGGCAGATGGTACGACGACGCCGTTGCGGAAAAGAACGGCGATAAGACGAAAAAAGGTTCGGCAAATTATTGCGACCTCGATTACCTCGGAAAAAACAAAATAGACGGCAAAGCGATTGATCGCGACGCGTTCACATCAATCCGTTACGACGAAAAACTCAAAGCAAAATCCGGCTTTTTAGGGCTTGGCGGCACGACGTATACTTACGACGGCGTTGAAATCGAAACCAAAAAGGAAGACGGCAAAGTCGTTCTTGTCGGAAATGCGCCCAACGGCAAATCTTATCAAAGCATAAAGGAAAACAACGACCATTACAATAAATACGTTGCGGCGGGTATGAACAACTATATTTCCGACGAAATTCACGAAAATATTACGAAAACGTCGGAAGGTAAATCCAGCCTTGCGATTTATATGGTGATTTTGCTGCTTGTCCTTATCGCGATGGCAACGTTCAGAAGCCCGGCGGTCGCGCTTATGCCCGACGTCACGCCCAAACCCTTGCGCTCGCAGGCAAACGCGATTATCAATCTTTGCGGCGGTGCAGGCGGTGCGATTGCGTTCATTATTTACACCGTCGCGCTTATGTTCCCGCTGACGGTCAATACTTATACGATTATCTTCGCTTCGGTGGCGGCGGGTATGCTGCTGCTCCTTGGCGGCTTCCTTACTTTCGTTAAGGAAAAGAAACTTGTCGCGAAATGTCAGGAAATCTGCAAAGAATACGGCATCGACGACTTTGACGAGGGCGAAGAAGGCGCAAAAGCAACCTTTGCGGAAGAACTTATCGCAGAAGGCGAAGGCAACGAAGAAGAAGCGAAAGCGCTGGAAGCAAAACGCGTCAAAAAACAACACAAATCACCGAAAGTCTGGTGGAACGAGAAAACCGATGAAGAAAAGGGCAAACTCAAATCGTTCTGGCTTATTCTCGCGTCTATATTTATGTGGTTTATGGGATACAATGCAATCTCATCAAACCTTTCGGTCTACACCACCAAAACGCTTAACCTGTCGGCAGGCGTGGCGTCCATTATCTCGGGCGTGAGTATGGGCATTTCCGCAATCGCGTTTATTCCCGTCGGCGCGCTCGCGGCGAAAATCGGAAGAAGAAAATCCATAATGCTGGGCTTTGCTCTGGCGGTCGTTTCGTTCTTCCTTATTTTCTTCTTTGTCCACGCCGGCGAAAAAGCGATTGTTCCCGCCGTACTGTTTGCGCTGTTTTATCTTATCGCGGGCTTCGGTCTTATCATTGCAAACGTCAACACGTTCCCGATGGTTACCGAACTTTCCACCGCTGAAACCGTCGGACAATACACCGGATACTATTACACCGCAACGATGTCCGCGCAGGCAATCACCCCGTTCATCGCGGGCCTTATCATGGACAACAGCAAAAACGAAATGTTGTTCCTGTACAGCGCGATCTGCATTATCATCGCAATCGTATTGATGATGTTTGTCAAACACGGCGACAGCAAACCTATTCCCAAAAAGAATAAGCTGGAACAATACGGCGATCTTGTCGACTCCGACTGATTTTCAGAAACACGAAACCACCGCATATGCGGTGGTTTTTTTATTGCTGAAAATTCGTCGTTGCTTAAACTATGCGATAATTGCTCCATAATCAATTATATTGCTTGTCAGTCAATTATCTGATAATCGATTTTATGTACTATTTACATATAGGAGCATATTATGACGACAAGAGAATTCGGTATCAATCTTTCGCGCATACGCGCCGCAAAAGGGCTTTCCGCATACGAGTTGAGCCTGCGCTTAAACAAGGACGCAAGTTACGTCCATAAGGTCGAAAACGCAAAAATAAATCCGTCGCTGCAAACGATTCTGGATATTGCGAAAGTCCTTGAAATAAGCCCGAAGGAATTGTTTGAATATGGCGAATAAGAAATCGAAAAATTCCAAAAACACCAAGGCGAAAACCGCAAAAAAGACGAACGAGCAAATCGCTGTCGAGAGCGCGGTGAACGCCGCGAAAAAACTGCATAAGAAAAATCCGAAACTGCTTATCGCAATCGTCGCGATTGTGGTAACCGCCGCGATTATCGTCGGCGCGCTTTACCTCGTGAAGCCCGAGTGGTTCAGAGGACCGATGCCGGAAAGCGGACAACTTGTCGTGCATTACATCGACGTCGGACAGGGCGACTGCATTTACATTGCGTTCCCCGACGGCACCGATATGCTTATCGACTGCGGCAGCGAAAAAGGGCGCAAAGAGTATGAAACGTCCGCGATAAGCGATTTGAAAGAACTCAACCCCGACGGCAAAATTGACCGCGTTATGGCGACGCACAGCGATACCGACCACATTTCGTATCTTGACGAAGTGCTCTCCGAATTTCAGGTGGGCAACGTTTATATGCCCAACATCAGGTCGAACAACCTTGACAAAAGCGTGAAAATCGGCGGGCGCGACGTGAAAGTCGGCGACCTTGACGCAAGTAAACTCAAAAAGTTTACCGATAAAGATACAATCGACACTGAAAGATATACCGAGTTTTTCATTGCGGCGTTGTCGGAGCCGAATTGCAATATCACGCTCAATATCGGAAAATACGAAATACGGGGACAAGATTACACCTTCACTTTTTATTGTCTGTCGCAGGAAGAGTGGGACAGCAGAAGTTTAAAAACAAAAGCCGGTCGCTCCGACGCAACGCAAATAAACGCCGTGTCGCCGATAGGTATCCTCGAATATGCGGGAAGACGGCTTGTGTTTACGGGCGACAGCAACAACAGCAACGAAAAGTATTATTGCGAAACTTACCCGTACGTGGACTGCGACGTACTGAAAGTCGCGCACCACGGAAGTCGTACTTCGTCGTCCGAAGAGTTTTTGAAGCACGTCAAGTGCGAATACGCCGTGATTTCGGTCGGCGACGGGAACTCTTACGGTCATCCCGAACAGGAAGCGCTTGACCGCCTTAAAGCAAACGGCATACAAAAAATCCACCGCACCGACAAGTGCGGAAACGTCGTTCTCACGGTGTCGCACACGGGCGAAATGGCATTTTCGTGCGAAAAACAATGCGCCGCGTGATTTAGTTGCGAAAAGTGAAAATTGCGGTTATAATATCATAAAGGTATGAAAAGGAATATTTTAATCACAGGATTTGACAATAAACTGACCGAAAACGTCGCAAGGGAACTTGCCGACTGTCTTTCGCTGTATTATTTATCCATTCCCGATCTTACCTTATATTACGCAAACCGCGCGTCGAAGGAAGTTGTCTTAAAGGAAGGCGGCAACAAACTTTACGAAAAGTACGTCAACATCGCCGTCAAGGACGCCGTGGAATTTGAAAGTATGGTTGCGGCGGCGGACTTCACCGACCTGAAACTCACGCATATAAAGGCGCTGGAAGACACCGCGCTTATCGTTTTTTTGGGCGAAAGTTTCACGACTCTTCAAAAGCACGGCGTAAAAATATTGAAAGACGTCGCAAATCACAGCAGATACAAATATAAATACGGCTACGACGTGTACGTGAACGCCGACGCCGTCAGAAAGAAAGATTTGACAGAAGTTATTTTGAAAGAAATAACCTCGTATTACGGAGGATAAAATGGCAAAATTCGACATCGACCTTGTCGGCAAGGTGGGAAGCCTTGCGCTTATCGATAAGGCGTACGGCGACATAAATTACTCGACAATCGCGCGCATTTCACGCGAACTTCGTCCCGGCATGATATGGGTTACGTCGGGCGCGACGGAAATTGGCAGGCTCGACTTCATCAAACGCACCGGACGGGAACTTACCGGCAGCGACGAAGACAACAAAACCGACTATTCCGCGCAAGGTCAATCCGTGCTTATGGGGTGGTATCGTCAGTTCGTTGACAGCCGTTTCAGCTTGCGCCAGATTCTTGTGGAACACCAACACTTCAACGACGCCGAAAAAAGAGAATATCTTAAAAAAGTGCTTTTGCGTTGTCCCGAAGAAGACGCGATTCCCATCATAAATTACAACGACGCCGTATGCTATGAGGAAAACCGCAAAATGGAAATCCGCGCGCTTATGAACGAAAAGAAAAGAGCGGTGGAATGCGTCGATAACGACGAAACCGCAAGCCAGATCGCGTGTCTTGTCAACGCCAAACGTTTGCTGATTCTGACAAGCGTCAACGGCATTTACACCGATATTTCCGACGAAAATTCCCTTGTCAGAGAAATCAACGGGAAGAACACGGAAGAGCTTTTGAAAAACATCGAAGAGTACAGAAAGTTCTGTCACGGCGCGTCCAGAAAGGGCGCAAACGGAGCGGGCGCGAAGCTGGAATACATCAAAGCCCCCGTCGAAAAAGGCACGGAAGTCATCATTGCCAACAGCAAGTTTTCAATCCGCGACATTCTGGAAGGAAACGTCCCCGCAACCCGCATAAGAGTAAGATAACAATACAAAACGCCGCGATAAAGCGGCGTTTATGCAATTAAGGAATATGTATAAAGTTTTTAAAAGTTACGAACTCGACAATCCGTCGCAATACGATTGGTTCAGAAAGTTTTCAAATCCGTGTTACGGAATGAACGTCAAAGTCGACGTCACGGAAGTCGTGAAAACGTCGAAGGAAAGCGGCACGAGTTTCTTTGCAAACGTGCTGTTTCTTCTGACGACGGCGTTGAATTCCGTGCCGGAAATGCGTATGCGCGAAGTCAAAAACGAAATCCGCCTTTACGACGTAATCAATCCGACTTTCACCGTTATGACCGACAGCGGAAAGTTTGTCAATGCCGGCTTTAAGATGACGAACGATTATAAGGAGTTTTACGACACCACCCGCCGCATTATCGATGAGAAAAAGAAACAAACGACGTTTACGGCGGAATACAACGACTCCTCGGATTACGACGATTATTATATGACGTGTCTGCCGTGGATTTCGGTTGAAAGTCTTATGCACCCGTTGCCCGACAATAATATCGAGTCGTCGTCGTGCCCGAGAATCGGCTGGGATAAATACCGCGAAGAAAACGGACGGTACGTTATGACGCTGAACATTACTGTGAGCCACTGTTTCGTCGACGGGAAACGATTGTCCGATGCGTTCAAAGCAGTGCAGGAAAACTTCAATAATTCACGCACGTTGCTCCGTTAAAAGAGGTTCCCTTCCGGGAGATTGCCACAGCATCGCATAGCGACGCTTCGCAATGACAATGCCACAGTGTCTAAATGATGTAAAATTAGTGCATATGTTTCGCACAAAAAACGCAATAAAAAACCCTCGCACAAGCGAGGGTTTTTGTTTGTTAAAATTATTCGTGTTTTGCCATTTCGCTGTATTCTTCGTAACGGATACGCGCTTCTTTTTCGTTCCTTGCGAAGAGTTCTTTCGCGACTTCGGGTTTCGCCTTTGCAAGCTGTGCGTAGCGGTTTTCGCCCATAAGGAACGCCTGATAATCGCCGGTCGGTTTCTTGCTGTCGAGGCTGAACGGATTTTGTCCTTTTTCGATGAGCGAGGGGTTGTAGCGATAAAGCTGCCAATATCCGCTTTCAACCGCAAGTTTTTCCTCGTTCTGCGATTTGCTCATATTGATACCGTGGTTGATGCACGGCGCGTAGCAAATGATAAGGGAAGGTCCGTGATACGCTTCGGCCTCGGAAATTGCCTTGACGAATTGCGCTTTGTCCGCGCCCATGGAGCATTCTGCGACGTAAACGTATTCGTAAGTCATGGCGATTTTGCCAAGGTCTTTCTTCTTTGTGAGTTTGCCGCCTGCCGCGAATTTTGCGACCGAGCCAGTCGGGGTGGATTTACTTGCCTGTCCGCCGGTGTTGCTGTAAACTTCGGTGTCAAGGACGAGGATATTCACGTCTTCGCCCGACGCGATAACGTGGTCGAGTCCGCCGTAGCCGATATCGTATGCCCAGCCGTCGCCGCCGAAGATCCATACGGATTTCTTGATAAGGCAATCTTCGCGTTTAAGGATTTCGTCGATAAGAGCGTCCGCGTCTGCGCTTGCGCCTTTAAGCGCGGTGATGACTTTCACGAGTTCCGCCGCGGTGCGTTTGCTGCCTTCGGCGTCGTTCATGTTGTTGATCCAGTTGTCGCAGGCTTCCTTGCAATCCGCGTTGTCTTTAAGGACGAGGGCGAGTTGTGCAACGAGGTCTTTCAGTTCGTTACGTCTGTATTTGTAAGCAAGGTTGATGCCGTAGCCGAATTCCGCATTGTCTTCAAACAAGCTGTTCGACCAAGCGGGGCCGTGACCTTTCTTGTTCTTCGAATACGGGCAGGTAGGCGCGCTTCCGCCGTAGATTGACGAGCAACCCGTTGCGTTTGCGATGACCATTCTGTCGCCGAAGAGTTGGGTGATGACCTTGATATAAGGAGTTTCGCCGCAGCCTGCGCATGCGCCCGAGAACTCGAACAAAGGTTGTTTGAACTGGCTGCCTTTGACGGTGTTGACGTTGAAGTCCGCGGGGGTGTCGGGAAGATCGACCGAGTAATCCCAGTTCTTTTCTTCGCCGTTCTTCAAAGCGTCTTCCAAGGGGATCATGGTAAGGGCTTTTACCTTTGCGGGGCAAACGTTCGCGCAGCTTCCGCAACCGGTACAGTCAAGGGCGGAAACTTGCATTCTGTATTTGAAGCCCTTAAAGCCCATCGCGTCCTTCGTAACGAAGGTTTCGGGAGCGTTTTCAAGAACTTCCGCGGGTTGAAGCACAGGGCGGATTGCCGCATGCGGGCAAACGAACGCGCACTGGTTGCACTGGATGCAGTTTTCGCTGATCCAGGAAGGGACGTTAACTGCAACGCCGCGTTTTTCAAAACGAGTGGTTGCGGTGGGAACGTGGCCGTCGGCTTCGATTTCGGAAACGGGAAGGCTGTCGCCTTTTTGTGCGAGCATAGGTTCGACAAAAGCCTTGTAGTAAGGATCGTCGGTGACGGGTTTGACTTCCGCGCCGGTGGTTGCGTCTTTCCAACTTTCGGGATATTTAACCTCGACAAGTCCGGAGACCGCGTCGTCGATTGCCGCAAAGTTCATGTTTACGACCGCTTCGCCTTTCTTGCTGAAAGACTTGACGACGAATTCTTTCATATGTTTGTTGGCTTCTTCATAGGGCATGACGCCTGCAAGATAGAAGAACGCCGACTGCATCGTGGTGCTGATACGGTTGCCGAGGCCGATTTTGGTGACGATGTCGATTGCGTCGATGGTATAGAACTTAATGTGTTTTCTTGCGATGGTGCGCTTCATTTCGGCGGGGAGCATAGCGTCCATTTCTTCGGGCTTCCAGATGCTGTTCAGAAGGAAGGTGCCGCCGTCTTTAAGGTCGCTGACCATATCGTACTTCGTGACGTAGGAAGGATTGTGGCAAGCCACGAAATCCGCCGTGTCGATAAGATAGGACGATTTGATGGGAGTGTCGCCGAAACGCAGGTGCGATACCGTCAGACCGCCCGACTTTTTGCTGTCGTACGCGAAGTATGCCTGAGCGTATTTTTCGGTGTAGTTACCGATAATCTTGATGCTGTTTTTGTTGCTGCCGACCGTGCCGTCGGAGCCGAGTCCGTAGAACTTGCAACGGATTGCGTCCTTCGGGGAAGCGTCGATTTTTTCAACGACATTCAGCGAAGAATGAGTCACGTCGTCGTTGATACCGACCGTGAAGTGGTTTTTGTTTTCGCCGCCCATGTTTTCATAGATGGCGTTGATCATCGAAGGATTGAATTCCTTGCTGCCCAGGCCATAACGACCGCCGAGAACTTTCACGCCGGTAACGCCTTGTTCCGCAAGTGCCGCGACGACGTCGAGGTACAAAGGCTCGCCAAGGCTGCCGCTTTCTTTCGTCCTGTCCATGACGGAGATGTATTTGCAGGTTTTGGGAAGTGCCGCAACGAGTTTGTCCGCGCGGAACGGGCGGTAAAGACGAACTTTGATAAGACCGACTTTTTGTCCTTTCGCGTTAAGGTAATCGACGGTTTCTTCGGCTGCTTCCGCGCCGCTGCCCATAATGACGATGACCTTTTCGGCGTCTTTTGCGCCGTAGTAATCGAACAGGTTGTATTTACGGCCGGTGATACCCTCGACCTTTTTCATCATTTCTTCCACGATTTCGGGAACGGCGTCGTAGTATTTGTTGCCGGCTTCGCGTCCCTGGAAGTAAATATCGGGGTTCTGAGCTGTTCCGTTAAGTTGCGGATGCTCGGGGTTCAGAGCGCGTTTCTTGAAATTTTCGATATCCTTCATATCGACGATTTTCTTGATGTCTTCGTAGTCGATCATTTCGATTTTCGAAACTTCGTGCGAGGTGCGGAAGCCGTCGAAGAAGTGCAAAAAAGGTACGCTTGCGCGAAGGGTTGCAAGGTGTGCGACGAGAGCCAGATCCATGACTTCCTGAACGCTGCAACTTGCAAGCATTGCAAAGCCCGTCTGACGGCACGCCATAACGTCGCTGTGGTCGCCGAAAATGTTAAGCGCGTGATAAGCAAGCGCACGTGCGCTTACGTGGAAAACCGAGGGCAATAATTCGCCGGCGATTTTGTACATATTGGGAATCATCAACAGTAAGCCCTGGCTTGCCGTGAAAGTGGTGGTCAGCGCGCCTGCCGAAAGACTGCCGTGTACGGCGCCCGCTGCGCCCGCTTCGGATTGCATCTCGGCGATGCGAACCTTCTGACCGAAAATGTTTTTTCTGCCCGCAGTTGCCCACTCGTCGGCGTTTTCTGCCATAGGCGAGGACGGTGTGATGGGGTAGATTGCGGCAACTTCGCTTAAAGCGTAAGCGATATGAGCGGCCGCGGTGTTACCGTCAATGGTCATTTTTGTACTCATTTGAACCTCCGTTTGTTTATAACGTATAAATTTTACGATATATAGATAAATAAATTAATTATGCAAGCGTAATTATAAAATTTCGCTCTTAAATTGTCAACCTTATTCGTTACACAAACCATTGTATTTATACAATATTTTTTATTGCCGTCAATATCTTTGCCAAAATCGCCGCGTTATGCTACAATATTTCCGATTGAGGTTTTATGGAAATCATTAAGGTCGAAAACGTAAGCTATCGCTATAAGTCGTACGATTCGAAGCCCGTCGACGCTTTGAAAAACGTCTCCTTTTCGGTAAACGAAGGGGAGTTTTTGGCATTGGTCGGCGCAAACGGCAGCGGAAAATCCACGCTTGCGAAGCATCTTAACGGGCTTCTTCTGCCGCGTTCGGGCAACGTTTTCGTTTTCGGTCATAACACGAAAAACGACAAAGATATTTACGAAATCAGGAAAAACGTCGGCGTCGTGTTTCAGAATCCCGACAACCAGATGGTGGCGAGCATCGTTGAAGACGACGTGGCTTTCGGTCCCGAAAACCTGGGAGTCCCGCGTGAAGAAATCGGCCGTCGCATCACCGACGCGCTGACCGCCGTAAACATGCTGGAATATCGCCGCGCGACGCCGCACAATATGAGCGGCGGACAAAAACAGCGTATCGCGATTGCGGGGATTCTTGCAATGAAACCGCGCGTCATCGTGCTTGACGAATCCACGTCGATGCTGGATCCCGCAGGTCGTCGCGACGTCATGAACGTCGTGAAAAAACTCAACAAGGAAGAAGGAATTACCGTCGTGCATATCACCCATCACATGGACGAAATCGTGGATTGCGACAGGGTAATCGTCATGAAAGACGGCAGCAAAGTTTTTGAAGATTCGCCAAAAGAACTGTTTAAGCAGGACGTTTCGCAATATAAACTCACTCTTCCGTTGATAAACCAAATTTACGTCAAACTGAAAGAAAAGGGGGCTGTCGGAGAAGCCGACGTGTTGCACGCGGCTGATCTGATTGACGCGATATGTCGATAGTAATTGAAAATCTGTCATACGTATATTCCCCCAAAACCCCGTTCGAGCATAAGGCACTTGACAATATTTCGCTCACGGTCGAAGACGGCGATTTTTTGGGAATCATCGGCGCGACGGGCAGCGGAAAATCCACTTTCATTCAGCACCTTAACGGGCTTATAAAACTCACGTCGGGCAAAATTACCGTCGACGGGATCGAGTTGCACAACAAGCCAGACCTCAAAAAACTCCGCGCGGAAGTCGGCATGGTTTTCCAGTATCCCGAATATCAGCTTTTTGACGAAACGGTGGAAAAAGACGTGTCGTTCGGCCCGAAAAATCTGGGGCTCAAAAAGGACGAAATCGCTGAAAGGGTGAAAGAAGCCGTCGAAACGGTGGGGCTCGATTACGAACAATTCAAAGAACGTTCGCCGTTTGAACTGTCGGGCGGACAAAAACGCCGCGTCGCAATCGCCGGCGTTATCGCAATGCGCCCGCAAATTCTCATTCTGGACGAGCCTACGGCAGGACTCGATCCCGTCGGCCGCATCGAAATGTTCGACCTTATCGCGAAATTGAAAGAAACCACCGTAAAAACCATAATAATGGTGTCGCACAATATGGACGAAATAAGCGAGGTCGCAAACAAAATCGCCGTGCTCGAACACGGAAAATTGCGTTTTCACGGCACGCCTAAAGAACTTTTCAAACACGCGGAAGAACTTGAAGAAATCGGGCTGGATATTCCGACCGCGATAAAACTCAAAAACGAGCTGAAAGCGCGCGGCGTCGAACTTTCGGACGACATCGTTACGGCAAACGACTTTGTGGAAGCCGTCGTAAAGTGGAGGGAGAAAAGATGAAAGATCTGACTTTCGGACAATATTATCCTTCCGATTCCGTCGTGCACCGCATGGACGCCCGCGTCAAAATTCTTCTGATGATTTTATATATCGCGGCGATTTTCTTTATTTCCAGTTACTTCGGATACGCCGTAACGCTCATATTTATTCTGGCGTTTTCGCTTGTTTCGAAAGTGCCGATCACGAAAATTCTGAAATCGGTGAAGCGTATTACGGTGATACTTGTAATCACCGCGCTGCTCAACCTGTTTTTCGTAAAGACGGGCAAAATCATCGCGCACTGGTGGATATTCACAATTACCGATTACGGACTTAATTATGCCATAATGATGGCTTTAAGGCTCACTTTTTTGGTTATCGGCACAACTTTCCTTACTCTTACGACAACTCCTACGGAACTTACGGACGGGCTTGAAAGCCTTATGACTCCGCTGAAATACGTCAAAATTCCCGTGCACGATATCGCCGTAATCATGTCGATTGCGTTAAGGTTTATCCCGACTCTTATGGAAGAAACGCAAAAGATTATGAACGCGCAGAAGGCAAGGGGCGCGACGTTCGACACGGGGCATCTGCATCAGCGCGCGAAAGCACTTTTGCCCGTGCTTATTCCGCTTTTCGTCAACGCGTTCAGGCGTGCCGACGAACTTGCGTTCGCGCTGGACGCAAGGTGTTACAACGCAACCGAAAACCGCACGAAATACAAGGTGCAGAAAATCAAAGGCTCGGATATCGTCGGCATACTTGTCGTCGGCGGATACCTTGCGCTGGTCATTGTCGACAAATACGTTTTCGGGGGATTGTTCTGATGAAACGCTATAAAATCACCGTATCGTATCTCGGCACGAATTACTGCGGCTGGCAGACTCAGAAAAACGGAACGAGCGTTCAGAGCGTGCTGGAAAACGCGTTTTCAAAACTGTTCGGCGCAAAAACCGCCGTTACGGGCAGCGGCAGGACGGACGCCGGGGTGCATGCTCTCGGACAAGTCGCGCACTTAGACGCGGAAACGTCGATTCCTGCCGAAAAAATTCCTTTTGCGATAAACACTATGCTCCCGGAAGACGTCAGGGTTTTGAGTTGCGAGGAAGTATCTCCCGATTTTCACGCAAGGTTTCAGGCAAAAGAAAAGACGTACGTTTATAAACTTTATCTGTCGCCGCATCTCAACCCGCTGAAAAACGCCACGGCGGAAAATATATGCGTCCCCCTTGATTTTGCGGAAATGGAAAAAGCCGCGCGATTTATCGAAGGCACGCACGATTTCAGGTGTTTCGAGGCGTCGGGAAGCAGCGTAAAGGACACCGTAAGGACGGTTGAAAAAGTCGAAATAATAAAAAACGGCGAAGACGTCGAAATCAGAGTTACGGGCAACGGATTTTTGTACAATATGGTGCGGATTATCGCAGGCACGCTCGTTGACGTCGGCAAAGGAAAAATCGCCGCAAACGACGTCGAAGACATTATAAAATCCGGCGACAGGGTGCGCGCGGGCAAAACTCTTCCCGCAAAAGGGCTCACGCTTTATTCGGTGAAATACAAATAATTTCGGTCGGAAAACGTTAAATTCGCCTAAAAAACAATCTTTTGACGTCGAAAATGACGTTTTATGCTTGACAACAATTTTTTTCTTGGATATTATATATAAGTCAAATTTAGGATTGTACATTGGTTATAAAGTTAGCCCCTTGTAATTATTGTACGCCCAAAACGCTTACATTTTAATTGTTAGGAGGTCTTTACCATTATGAAAACTTATATGGCAAAGCCCGCGGAAGTCGAAAGAAAGTGGTATGTGGTCGACGCTACCGATATGGTTCTCGGTCGTCTTGCAAGTCAGGTCGCGATGGTTCTTCGCGGTAAAAATAAACCCACGTTCACTCCCAACGTCGATACGGGCGATTACGTCATTATCATCAATGCCGATAAGGTTCGCCTCACCGGTAAAAAACTTGAAAAGAAATACTACCGTTATCATACGGGTTACATCGGCGGTCTCAAAGAAGTTCAATACAAGAAACTTATGGCCGAAAAACCCGAATTCGTCGTATACAAAGCCGTCAAGGGTATGCTTCCCAAAAACGCTATCGGCCGTACGATGATTAAAAAACTCCACGTGTATGCCGGCAACGAGCATAATCATCAGGCACAACAGCCCGTTGAGTTGAAGTTCTAATGAGGTGTAATTATGGCAACTAAAAAAACCACAAAGAAAAAAGTTCAATATTGGGGCACCGGCCGTCGTAAAAAGGCCATCGCCCGCGTTCGTCTTATCCCCGGCGGAGAAGGCGCAATCGTAATCAATAAACGCGATATTACCGAATACTTCCCGCAGGACACGATGAAACTTATCGTCCGTCAACCCCTTGTTCTCACGAACACGCTTGACAAATACGACGTTTTCGTAAACGTGTGCGGCGGCGGCTACACCGGTCAGGCAGGCGCAATCCGTCACGGCATCGCCCGCGCTCTTATCGTTGCAGAACCCGAACTTCGCAGCGCGCTTAAAAAGGAAGGTTACCTTACCCGTGATCCGCGTGCGAAAGAACGTAAGAAATACGGCCTTAAAAAAGCAAGAAAGGCTCCGCAGTTCAGCAAACGTTAATTTTCGTTTCAAAATCGAAACCCGTCTTCGGACGGGTTTTTTGTTTGGAAAATCCGCGCTTCTTTTTTGCGGAATTTTGCGACAACGGTTGAAAGGCAACGCACGATGTGGTAAAATATCCCTATGAGAAAAACTGCGCTTGTGACGGGTATGCATACGAGCCTTGCGTATCTCGTCGCCGAAAAACTTATAAAAGACGGAAATATGCGCGTGATTGCGCCCGTACGCGTGCGTGAAAGCGACCGCGTCGACGCACTTTTCCGAAATTACGGCGAAAACGTCATTGTCAGCGATTTCTCGCCGCTTGATTTTCAGGAAGCGAAGGAACTTGTCGCGGCAGCCGATTATATATTGAACCTTGATTTCGTCGGCATGCCCGAAAGCGAGCATTTTCCCGATTTTGCGGAAAAGGTCAATTATTTTTATACGAAAAACTTTGTCGACGCCGTTATCGAAACGGGCTCGGACGCAAAGATTATCGAGCTGTCGACAACGGGCATATACGGCGGAAGAACGATGAAACGGCCGTACGCGGCGGTCGGACACCCCGCAATGCCGGCATATTACGACCTTGCGAGCGTGTCGAAACTTCGCGGCGAAAGATACCTTGTCGAAAGCGGAATAAAAGGTTTTTACGTGCTCCGTACCGCCCCCGTCGCGGACGAAACTTTTGTAAAACGCATGCTTGACGGCGCGATGATTTTCAAAAATCCGCTTGACGCGCCCGCAGAGTTTATCACGGCGGAAGAACTGTCGGAAGTGATATTCAGGCTTGTCGTAAGCATTGACGAAAACGAAAAGAAAGTGAAAGAAAACGCGATTTACGACGTCGGCTGCGGCGAGCGCGAAATATATCGCGATTTCGTCGCGAATATTGCGGGAAAGCTTAAACTCAACGTCGATAAAATTGCCGAGCCGAGATGGTTTGTAAAACGGTGCGGATTCGGCGCGTGGATAAAGGACGGAAGAGTTTTACAAGACGCCTTCGGCATTGAAAAAGTCAGCGTCGAAAGATATATCACCGAAAACTTGGTAAAAAACTCAAATCGCATATTCGGCACTTTATCACCGCTTATTAAGAAGTTTATCGTGTCAAAACTGTCGATTATGACAAATTCGCCGTACTATTGGCAGGAAAACGGAATGAACGACAGGGTTAACGTTTTTTACGGCGGATACGACAAAATAAGGGAACTTCCTTTGAAAATTTCGGACGTTTCGATAACCCAAACGGAAGGCGGCGATCCGCCCGGATTTTACGAGAGCGAAAACTCGCCGTATCTTACCGAAAACGACCTGAAAACTTATGCGGCGGCGCGTGGCGGAAAATGTTTTGACGTGAGTACCCGTGGCGTGGATTTCAAGCGCAAAACGCTGTGGGAATGTGCAAACGGCCATACCTTCAAAATGACGCCGTACGGCGTGCTTTGCGGCGGATACTGGTGCGGCGAATGTATGACGCCCGCTCCGTGGAAGTATTTTGAAAGCGTGAAAAAATCCGATTATCACAATTTCTTTTATAAGGAAGAGTTTTTGCCGTACGAAGAATACGTCATATCCGCAAACGATTATCACGACGTAATGCGCGAAGACTCCGCCGAAAAAAACCTGAAACCCGACAAAATCAAAAAATTCAAAAAAGGCTGAAATGGAAAATATCTTATTCGTTTATGAAAATCAACTGCCCGATAACTTTTCGGAAAACGTCGAAAAAGCAGGAATAACGCCGAAAGTCGCAACGCCCGGCGACGAACTTAATTTCGACAAAATCGACGCCGTCGCGTATTTCGGCGAAAACAAGGATAATCTGAAAACCGTTGTCGAAAAAGCCGTCGAAAGCGGCGTGAAGCGCGCGGTTTACGTTGCGAGCGCGATTTGTTACTTCAACAGGCGCAATCCCGGTCAAAATCTTGAAAAACATCCGTTTGTGAAAAATCTGACCGATTGCGAAAACGCAATCCTTGCTTTTTCGGACAAAATATCGGTGTCGGTTGCGGAAATTCCTTTGGTGTATCCGCTTCCGAAAGAAATATTTACAATCGGCGGCGTACCTGCGCTGAAATTCCGGAATTTTTATCTGACTTTTGACGGGGGATATCCCGAAATCAGCGATGAAAGCGCGGCTGAGAGCGTTTTAAGCGTGATATTAAACGGCAAAAACGGCGTGATATATCCGCTTTGCGATAAAAATGCGAAGTTCAAGGCGATGCTGAACGAAAAGTATCCCGACGTAAAGGTTTACGAATTTCCCGAAGAATTGTGGTGGGTGCTTGCGTTAATGGCAAAATCGTCGCTCAAAAAGGCGGGGTTGACGGCAAAGACCAACATAAAGACGCTTTACAAAAAAGACCTGTACGAAAACTACTTTTTCGACGATACGGAAGTAAGAAAGGCACTCGGCTACAAATAAGAATTTGATTGCCGAATAATTGAAAAATGCCCGAAAAGTGTCCCGTTGACACGGATCGGGCTTATTTTTGCCGTGAAATGTGTCAACAAGACAGATGAAATGACACACAACGACAATTCTGTTTCCGCAACGTGCCTGCGGCGCACATCGCTGCATAAGCAACATCGCTTGCCGAAAGGCACACATCACTGCCGTAGGCAACAAGGTAACCTTGTGACATAAATGGCTGAAATTCGTGGCGGAAAAGTTTGGTTTTTGTCGGTTTTTGCGACGAAATTTGGCGTTTTTTACAACTGTCACAAATTATTTTGGTTTCGTTTGCGGTTTTTAACGCTCGGAAAACACAACATATTGTGGTCGGAAAAATTTTGGAAGATTTTCGGTATTTTTCGTAGAAAAAAGTAACAACATTGTATTGACGGCAGGCATTTTTTCTTGTAGAATATAATTATCTATATATGTGAAATTGTGCAGGCCACGTTTCACGCACGCATATATATGCGCATAAGGAGGCTATTATGAAACGCAACTCGATTTACAAGAAAGCGTTGGTGCTTGCGGCGGTGCTCGCCCTTGCGCTGATTCTTCTCGTAGGTTGTGGGCAAACGACGAGCGGGGATTCCAACCTCAATCAGTTCGTTAAGCCCGACACCGGTTCGCAACAGCAGACCGAAACGGTAAAGACGGCATTGTCCGGTAACGCGGCACGACAACTGTTGCTGACCTCGATTATCAACGCAAAGACGGTCGAGCCGAACTCAAGGTACATAACGTTCTCGTTCGCACCGTACGTTTACGTCGAAAAGGAAGGCAAGACGGATAAATACACCGTCAAAGTCAAAGGTTCCATCGACACTCTCGGCGGACGCGATGACAAACAATATCCCGTCAACGAAAGCGTAATGACCTTTGAAGTGCTGAAAGAAAGCGCCGACCTTACGACGGTTGTCCTTGGCATTTACGCAAAGGGCGGCGATATGTATATCGACTTCAACGACTATGAAACGGGCAAGGCGGTGCATCGTTACTACGTGTCCGATTCGGATATCGCATACGTAGTGGGGCTTTTCAAGGATATTCTCAACCAACTGAAAATCGAAGAAGTGTTGACGGATTACGACCTTGGCAGCCTTATTAACGACGCAGGCGTTAAAAACCTTATTTCCACCATTTTGGGCACGGACAGCGACGATAAACTCACGCTGTTCAATATCTTGCTTTCCCTTATTTCCGAAAGCGGCAGTTACTCTGTAACGAACGCCGACGGTTCGGTCGATCTCGTGATGCCCACGAAACTCAACGCGATTTTCACGAATAAGACCTTGCTTGAACAAGTCGGCAACGTCGTCAACGGCTTGCTGGGCGGACAATCCGACATTATCAAAGGCGTCGTCAACTTCCTTGTCGGCGATATTTTGTCGGGCAAAAAGACGCTTAACACGGCGCTTGTCGCGAATATCAGCAACAACCGTTTCCAGAAACTTGCATTGAACGTCGTCAGCACGAAAGGCGGCGTCGACAAGACGATGGAACTTGGCATAGGCGGGCTTTCCAAATCGGCGGACTTCGCAAACGAAGTCAAAAATTCCATGCCCGAACTTGTCAAAACGGACAGGAAGAATTACAGCTTCACGACGCTCAGTGCCGACCTTAACATAAATCTCGACATTGCAAAACAAGAGTACAGCATCGAAAACATCGACGGCGCCGTTGGCGGCGCGATTGCCAAAGCCCTTGAAGGCATTACCGGCACGGAAATTTATAAAAAATCCGATGCTATTCAGATTCTCGAACCGCTCCAAATCAGCCTCCATCTCAAATTGCGTGCGGAAATCAACCTTAAAGATAACAAGAAAACCCGTGCAGTCATCGAACTGAACGGAAAAGATAAGAAAGGCAACGATAGGACCTATCTCGGTCTTTACTACATCGGCGCGGACAACGCGCTTTATGCCGATATGTCCGGACTCGGCGGCGGCAAAGCGATGATCCCCGATATCAACCTTAATCAGATTCTGAAAGACCTTATCGCGGCGAAAATCCCCGAAATCCCCAGCATAATGGAAATTATCGGCGGCAAAGGTTCGGGCGCGGCATCGGGCGACGTCATTAACGCAGGGCTTATCGAAGCGGTTCAAACCGCAATGGATAACGGCGAACTTGTCGTGACGCACTACGGTCTTGCGGCGGGCGACGAAGATTCGGCTGCTGTCGAAGAAACGGCAAGCCTTGACATCATGGCGCTTATCGGCTGCTTGAATATCGTCAAAGGCGACTCGACTCCGCTCACGGTGGAAAGCATTTCCGCAAGCCTTACGAAAGACGTAATCGCAGGTCTTATGGGCAAACTCGGAATGAAACTTCCCATTGACCAACTTGACCTTAAAATTTACCAAACCCGTGAAGATTACGAAGCGGGCGAAGAAGGCTGGAAAATCGACGTCGCCGTCAATATGGCGACCGAAGAACGCGGACAAATTCTCGGCGCGAACGTCGGTTTGTTCCTTAACTACGGCAACCCCGATCCTTCGCTTGACGGATATCTGAAAGGCAAGGAATTCAAGAGCGCCGAACAAGGTGGCGAATATATCAACGCCGGTAAACTAACCTACAAAGACGGCGAATTCGATTTTGACCTGTGGGTAAGTATCGGGCTGGAACTCGAACTTGAATTCAACATCAGAGAAAACAGCGTACTTGACCTTTCCGCACTCGGAAAACTTTTGTACAATCTTGCGTTGAAAGTGGAGTCTCCCCACGGCGTCAATGCGAAATTCAACCTTAAAATCAACGCCAACGCCAACGTAATGGCGCTTGTAAACGCGATTAAGAACGGCGCGGACGTTGCAAAGATCCTCGGCGCAATCGACGCGCGCATCGACATTACGACGGGCGAAGGACAAAACGCAAAAACAGCCGTATTGCTGCTTGAAGACGGCATGCTTTATCTCAACAGCAGCGACGGCGAATTCAGAAATTATAAAATCAATATTTTGGAAGCCCTTGGCGGAAACTTCAAACTTTTCGGCAAAGACGTTTCGGGCACCGGCAGCGCACTCGCATCGGGCGAAGGCGATACAACCGAAGGTGAAGGCGGCGACGCTCCCGCAACCGAAGAAAAGGCGAAGTTCGATATCGTAGGATTGCTTCTTGCAAACATTAACTGCATTTCCGTAAACCGCGACAGACTGGAAGTTGCGATTGCGGATACGCTTATCACCGCGCTTCTTAACGGTCTGGGCGTCGATACGGAAATCGTGAAAGGGCTTAATTTCTCAAACAGCGGCACCGCGATTTCTCTGGAATACGACGGACTTAACCTGTCGAAACTCTGGCTGAAAGCAAATGTAGGCATTCAGCAGGGCGACAATGCGGCGCTCGGTCTCGGACTCGGTCTCGGACACATCGTGCTTACGGTCGGTAAGCGCAACCTTGCCGCACTTGGCGAACGTAATATTTTGGAAGACGAATATCAGGATCTTCTGAACGGCGGCAACGTATATCTCGGACTCGGCGCGGAAATCGACGTAGCGCTTGACGACGAAACTTACGTTCTTGAAGACTTGTTGGGCGCGCTTGTCGCGAACTTCGCGCTTGGCACGACAATCGACATCAAGGACGAAATCAAGGGCGGCTTGACTTTCAACATCGTTGCGGATATAGACATTTCCAGCAAGCCCGACCAGAACGATTCCCGTATTCTCATCGAAATCAGGAAAAAATCGAACAAAAAAGTCTTCCTTGGTCTTTACTATGACCAGAAAACCACGACGCTGTATCTCAAAACGGACGACGGCACGATTATTCAGCCCGTCGCGTTGAAATTCGACCTTATCGGGCTCCTTGAAGGGCTTATCAACAAGGGCGACGGCACGGCGTCTGCGGACATCGACTTGTCCGAACTCAACCCCGTAATTCTCCTTGGCAACAAAGGCTTGCAGATTCAGGTAATGACGGGCATTACGAAGCTTCTTGTCGGCGTGCTTGTCGGCGATATGAACGATTATATCGAATACAATGCGGGCGCAACGAGCTATAAATACTACGCTTACGACGCAAACACCGATTATACGATTTTGCAAAACGCATATCCTTTGGCAAATCCCGTCGGACAAAAAGACCTGTATCAGAGAAACGTCGATAAATATGTTTATGAAAACGGCGAATTCACGCTTAATAACGATTACGTCGGCAATGACTTCTTCGTAAAAGCGAAAGAAGGCAACTTCTTCTACGTATTGAAGGACAATGCTACGGGTATCGACGAAAAATACTTTGAAAAGAACGCCGACGGAACTTTGAAAGAGTTTGCAAACTCCGGCAGAACGTTCACGCTCATCGACGCTTCTAATAAGGATATATACGCGAGCGCGCCTAAGTACTATCAATCCGAATTCAAACGTGCGGACACTCTCATGTTCGATATGGATAAGGACGTGATGGAATTTACGAAAGGCTTTATTCCCGCGTACAACAAGACAAGCGGTCTTACCACCTACGTCAAAGTGGACGCTTCCAGACAGGAAGTCGCTCTTTACGAAGTCTTCACGCAAGGCTACACGATGAAAGACGTCTTTGACGAAAACGGCAAACCCACGGGCGAAACCAAGAGAATGGAACTTAAACTGCCCGAACTCGGCGCATCCATCGTCATCGGTAAGATCGAAGACGGCGACGTGTCCGTGGTCGCAGGCGGCACAAAATTCAGTGGTATCGGCATCGGTATCTTCATCATGAGAAACGGTCAGTCCGATCCTCACGGCGTCCATTACGTAAAGATCGCGGCAGACGAAACCTATACCGGCACGAGATATAATCTTGTCGACGGCACGTATCAGGAAGCGGCAGACGGCGAATATAAGCAGGTTGCAAACACCGCCGCAAACGTCGCAATCAAACTCGGCAACATTCAGCTTTCCGAAAAAACGTTCAAGGAAAACTACGGAGTAACCTTTGAACAGTTCATCGACGGTCTGCAAAACGAAAACCTTCCCCAAGCGGACGCGACGAATATTGCGGACCTTACCGTATACGTCAACGTGGAAGCGGGCATCGAAATCGGTGCAATCAAGACGGCTGCGGGCGGCGACACCTGGGCGATCGGCGGCTTGCTTTCGGGCATTGTCGGCGGCAGCGATAAAGATCCCAGCGCGCTTGCAAACTTCCTGAAATCGTTGCTCATTAAGTTCAACGTTCAGGACGAATTCAAAGACGTAATCGGTCTCAGAATCGCCGGCAACGTGAACCTCGGCGCGCTTTTAAGCGGCAACACAAAAGATACGATGCAAATCGTCAAGGCGCTTTTGACGAAGAGCGACCTTGCGGTTGAACTCACCGACGGCTATCCGTGGGAAGCGAAGAAGACGGTTGTCGGACTTTACGTCACAGAAGGCACGATTTACATCAACATCGACGGCGAAAAGACCATCAAAGACACCAAACTCAAAATCGGCGTAGATAAAGTCCTGGGTATGGTGGGCGGCGCGTCTACGGGCGCACTTGCATCGGCGGATCTCGGCGTTGAAGGCATACTTTCAATCGTCAACAACATCGTCAAAGAAATCAGCATTTATAGAAACGACGAAGCGTCGGGCATGACGATTTCTCTCAGCAAGAACATGCTGGGCGCGATTCTGAAACTCGTTGCGGACATCGACGGCGTTGACCTGAAACTCAACGAAACGAACAGCTTTATCGAACTTAATACGAAAGTTACGGATAAAAAACCGTACCTTCTGAAACTCAGCGTCGGTATCGACCCCTTGGTACTTGGCATTGCTCTTGGCGGATTGAAGATCGGTCTTGCGGCAAACAACGACGTACTCAAAAACCTTAATAAAGCCGACTACAAAGGGCTTTCCGAAATCGAAACCATGGCGCTTGACGTCGAAATCGGCGTTGACCTTGGGCTGAAACAGGGCGAATTCCCCATCGGAAAACTTGTTTCCGGCATTTTGCAGGCAACGGGTACCGACCTTGAATTCCCGCTCAATCTCGATATTCAGAACGAACTTGACCTTGACCTTCGCGTAAGGCTCGCGGGGAACATTAACCTGAAAGAATTCGGTAAATCCGACCTTATGTTGCAGGTGAGAAACGCAGCCCCCGGCAAAGAAAAGACCATACTCGGCTTGTACTTCACGTCCGAAAACGACGTGCCTTGTCTGTACGTCGAAACGCAATTCTTCAGCCAGAGCGCACCCGTAAGAAGCAAGGTTGAAAACTTTGACCTGCTCGGAAGTCTGCTCGGCAAGACGGTCAGCGGCGTTGTGGAATACCTTGGCGGAAAAGTCGAAGGCACAGGCGCTGCGCTTGCGTCCGACGACGGAGCCACGACAAACGAGGCGGAAATCATTCTGGAACTTGCGTCAAAGAGCATTCAGGTGAAGATCGCGGAAGAAACCGTGAAAGGACTGCTTGAAGCGCTTGTCGGCGACAAGGTCGGCGACGACATTATCGAAATCATCAACGGTCTGGGACTCTCCGCAGAAGTCGCGGTGAACCTGAAAGACGAAAACAAACCTTTGCTTTCGGTCGTTGCGACGTGCTCGTATCTTGACCTTGGTATTCTTGTCAATAAGGTAAATCTCAGCACCCAAAAACAAGATATCTTCGGCACGACACTTTCGGGCAACACCTGGACAAAGACAGAAGACACAACGAAGAGTGCGCTCGGCGTACAATTCGGCGTTGAATTGAGTTACGATATCTCAAACGGCAAGCATAGTCTTGACGCAATCCTTAGCAACGTCGCGTCGGCAGCGGCTTTCGAAAAAGACGCAACAATGGCAACCGTCGGCAGCATACTGAAAGCGGTATCTCTTGACGCGATTATCAAAAACACGCACGGTTCGATCGGTATCGACGTCGTACTTAACGTCAAATCCGAAAAAATGACGGAGTATCTTGTGCCCGCAGGTCAGGCTCTTTACGAACTCATAATGGGCAAACTCGGCGCGGAATACACTGCCGGCGAGGAAAAATACGATCCGCTCACGCTCCTTAATATGGTTGACGCGTTGATTAAGATCAACCTTAACGGCAACCCTGTTTTCGTGAGCTTGAAGGACGGCTACGTTTACGTTTCGCTTTCTGCGGTCGGCGGCGACAACTTCAAAGCGTCGCTTCAAAACATTATCGACCAGATCAAAAAGACGTCGGGCAGCGGTTCAAGCGCGCTTGCAACGGGCGAAGGCGACGGCGAAAAAGATAACAAGAAAACCGATTACGTGCTTGTCAACAAGATTTTGCAAAATCTGCTTTCAAGCGCAAGTATCAGCGATACGGGACTTGACCTTGCTCTTGCTCCCAACCTGATGAACGTATTGCTTGAAAACGTTGTCGCGAAACTTCTCGGCGACACGTTCGGGTTCAACGACGACGTGAAAGCAATGTTCACGCTCAGCAGTCCTTATGCAAAACTTTCGGACGGCAAAACTTCGGTCGACGACGTCCTTTACACTGAAAAAGTCGAAGAACGTTACGTCCGTTACAATGCGGCGTTCGAGTCGCAACAGGGCAGCGAACAATACTTCTTCGACGCGGAAGCAAAAGTTTACAGAAAACTTTATAAAGCGGACGCCGTTGACGCGACGAAGTACGTCGCTTACACCGGCGGCGAAGTCCAGACGTTGTATTATCTCTCCGACGCGGACGAATACGTCGCGCTTACCGCAGAACAGGTGGCGGCAGCCAGATTCGTGAAGTATACCCACACGAGTTATCTTGCGGTGTACGATTCCGCCGACAAAGCGACGAGAAACGTCGTGAAAGCGGCAGGATTCGTCGCGGGCACGACGGTTTACGACGCGAACGGCAACCCTGTCGCGGAAGATAGACTTTTCGTCAAAGTCAAACACAGCGGCATCGGCTGGACGAAAGACAACGGCATAAGCATCGACCTTGTGTTCGACAATCCGAACACGACGAAAACCCCCGATTTCAGCATCGGTCTGGGACTTGACGCAACCCTTGTTTTGCAGGGCGAAGCGATTGAAGTTATCCCGTACTTTGTGAAGAAAGCGGGCGCGACAGCTCTTGACAATCAGGAAGTCAAAGGCTACTTCAAGGAAGGCACGGCTCTTGTCGAAATTCCCGTTGCGGAAGTTTACACCGGCACGAGATACGACAAAGACGGAAACGTTGACGAAAACGGCAAGTTCAGAAAAGAACTTGTTGAGGGAACGGAAGCCGAGCACGACCTTGTCCTTATCGGCAATATATTCCCGGAAGTATCCGAAACCGTCGGCGATGAAAAGATTTATCTCTCGATGGAACTCGGGCTGACTCTTTCCGGAACGAAAGGCACAAACGACAGTATTCTTGACTTTGTCGCAGACATTATCGACGTCTCCAACCGCACCAGCACGACGATGAAATACGTCGAGTTTGCAGAAGGCGAAGATAAGGCAGGTTACGAAGGTCAAAGATATTCCAAAACCGGCGCAATGTCTTATGCACAGGATGTAAACGGCACGTTCAAGCGTGGCTCGTACTACCTTGCGGAAAAAGAATACGTCGGCACGAAATTCGTGAAAAATACGGACGGCACGTTCACGATTGACAACGCAAACGGCACGTACAAATTCGTTGACAGTGATTCGGCAAAGACTTACTTCCTGATCCTTCCGGAAGAAACCGAAACCTATCCTGCCGACAAGAAGTACAGAGAAGACGGAAAAGGCTTTGTGACCGACGCTAACGGCGATTTCAAGGCGGGCGAATACTCTGTAACCGACAGAACGAAAGGCGGTGCAAAATTCCGTCTTAACGCAAAAACGGGCAAATACTTCGTCTATGAAGCCACCGGCATAACCCTTTACAAACAAGGCAACTACTACGAAATCGACAAAGACGAACTTGCAACGTTCAAGGGCGTCAGATTCGACTATGACAGCGTAAACAAAGTCGCAACCGTCAACGCTTCCGGCAAATATCAATTCGTCGCGGAAGAAGGCGCGTATTATCCCGTGCTTGAAAACGATGGCTACACCGGCAAACTGTATCGTGTGTCCGAGGCGTCAACCCCTGATAATACGATTTATATCGAAGATGTGATTTACAAATTCACCCCCGCGTTCACCGGCAAAGACCTGAGAGACCTTAACGCTCTTGCGAAGCTCCTTGTCAGCATCGGCGAATTCGAGGCGGAAGCGCGTATAAAAGTTACGGTCGGCGCAAACGTTGCGGAACTTGTAAAGGCGTTGTCCAATACCGCAAACATCGATATTGCGGAACTTCTGAAACACGTTGAACTCGCAATCGAGTCGCTTGATTCCAGAGGAACCGTCAAAGGCGGTATCTATCTGTATAACAGTACGTTATATATTAAATATATCAATACAAGTCGCGGTATCTTCTCGATGCCCGTGTCCGAACTCTTCGGAGCAATCGCGTCTGCAAGTGCGGATGAACGCATGCCTTACGAAGCGGCAATGCTGCAACTGTGGGTTGGCGAATTTATCAAACTCAACGGCGTGTACACGACGGGTATCGCGGTTCAGGCAACGACAAGCCTTGTCGAAACGCTGCTTGAAACCTTGCTCGGCTTTGACAAAGGCACGATAAGCCTTGCGGCGTTCGGCGCAGTCGGCGTGGAAGTCACCATCGTTACGGCGTCTCCCATCTTCCCCGAAAACGCGGACGGCAAAGTATACGTAAAGAAAGCGTATAAGTTCGTTGAAATTACCGATGCAAACTACGACGGCGAGAAGTTTATTAAACTCGATGACACGTACGTTGAAGCGAAAGACGGCAAATACAAAGCAGTCTATGTAACCGAGTATGAAAAACTTAAAGATGGCGAAGCGTACGAAGGCGTCACGTACAACCTTGTTGACGGTGCGTATGTACCGGCAGCAGAAGGCACGGTAGGCGAATACAAAGCAGTCGAAAAGATTAAATATGTATTGATTGCCGACGGCGAAGAATACAAGGGCATCAAATTTAACAGAGTATATGGCGAATATGTCTTCGTTGAAAAAGCACCGGACGGCGCGAAACTTTATCAACGCGTAAAGTTGGAAGATGCGGCGGTTGAATATAAAAACATCAATGCACTTCCCGAAGGCTGGCTCCTTTCCGAATGCGAAGGCTATGATTCGGCATACGCGGAAGCGTTGACCACAAGATATACGAAGGTCACAAAGACTGACGGCACCGACACTTACGAAGAACTGAAATTCGGCTTCGACTTCGATTCGTTCGGTATCGGCATCGGGCTTAAAATCGGCCGCGTCGGGTTCAACCTTAACATCGGCAAAATCGATATCGGATTGATTGACGGAACACAGTCCATCGTGCCCGACGAAGTTAAGAACGCGCCCATCGCACAAGAAACGGTAATCGACCTGAGCCTTGAAGTAAATCTTGGCTTGGAATTCATGGATAAAAACACCAATGCGACGACAGGATTCGACATCGGTAAATTCGTCGATGGACTTGGCGTGCTTACGGGTGTGACGCTTGGCGAAGACTGGCTGAAACTCACGGTGCCCGAAGGCGGCGCGGAAGTCAGATTGTCGCTTCGCGTTGCGTTGGCGCTCAACCTTACGAACGTCGACCACTCGGTTGCCGCAATCGAAATCGTCGGTCAGATCTTTGAAAACGGCGTCAATATCAGCGAAAACGACGGAAAAATCCTTATCGGCGTTTACTACAAAGACGGCAACGTCTTGCTGAAACTCGACGGACTCGGATTTGACAATATCCGCATTTCGGGGCTCAGACTCAGCGATTTGCTGGGCGGCTCGAACGGCGTCGAAATCCTTAAAAAACTGCTTGGCGGCAGCGGATCTTCGTCCGCGCTTGCGTCCGAAGTCAACTTCACGGTTGTAGGAAACGACGAATTCGGTTCGCCGGCGGCTGCGGCTGCGCTTATCCTTGACAGCAACCGCATCGCGGTTGAAGTCGGCACGCGGTTCATCAATGAATTGTTGAAGATCGCGGCGCTCGGTCTTGACGAAAACACGCAAACACTCCTGGGCGGTCTTGACCTGAAAGCGCTTGTCGAAGTCAACTTCGGTGAGAAATTCGTCACGGCGGAAGAAGGCTACACCGGCACGAAGTACGCACTCGACATCGAAACAAATAAATATTATATCGACGAAAATGGCACGTTTAAGCGCGAAAGCAACATTTCGCTTAAACTCAACGCGGAAGCCGCAGAACTTCTGGGCATAAACGTTGCGGTCGAAAATATCAAGATCGGCAACACGGGCGTTGAAGAACGAGTCAAAGCAATCGATATCAACGATTACGCCGAATTCATCGAAATTCTCTTTGGAACGGAGAAGGATGAAAACGGCAACGAAATCGTCGACGCAAACGGCAAGCCCAAAAAGAAGATAGTCGGGTTCGAGCCGAAACTGGAAGCACTCACCTTGTCGCTTGACCTTGACCTTGGCGCAATGTTCACCAACGGTATGGCGATGGGTAGATCCATTCTCGACAGCGAAGGCAAGACGGTTCTCACCAACGTATCGTCGGTCGGCGCAATCGGAAACGGCAACATGGGTATCCGCGCGTCGGTCAAACTTGAAATCGCCTTTGCGGCGCTTCTCAACAAACTGCAACAAGGCTTCGATTCGTCGGATATTTTCGCGGCGATCGAACAGGCGTTGCCGCTCGTAAAAGCGCAAATCTCGATTTACGCACAATCCGACGGCGACGAACTTATCGGTATCTACGTCGCGGACGGCAACGTATACCTGATGCTTGACGGACTCGGAATGCCCAACATCAAAGTTACCGGCGAATTCCTTATGGATATCATCAGGACGGCAACGGGTTCGGGCACCGCGCTTTCGTCGGACGAAGCAACCGCATCTGTCGAAACAAGTCAGATTATCGATATCGTAAAACAAATCGTCGAGGGCATAAGCGTTGGAGGAAAGGCTTTGAAAGTCGCGTTCCAGAACGACTACTTCGCAAAGCTTGTCGACGCATTAGTGTCGATTGTTCTGAACAAGGAAGGATTCAAATATTATCAAGACGTATTGCCCGACGTGCCGACCGATGTCGCGTTCAGCGGACTTACGATAAACCTTGCCGGGATCGAAGACAAGTACGAGACTATTTACCGCAAGGACGGCAAGTACTATTTCGACGCAGGATGCACAAGCCAATATTACGGCATGGTATTCTTCAAAAACACCGTAACAAATCATATCGAACTGTTCAGTGAGAAAGAATACGTCAAACAATTCGGCGAAGTTAACGAAACGACGGAGTTCTATCGAAGCATCAGAAACGGGCTTGTGGAACTCGATCTCGTCGCGTACTCGACGCACCTGAAACTTGCCGTCAATATGCCCAAACTCGGCGCACAGAAAAACATTATTTCTTCGCCGGAAGTCGCAGGCGTAGCCTTTACGGAAGCAGACGAAGTTACCGGCGTCGCGCTTGGTCTGAAAGGTCAGGTCAAGATTGACAAGCAACCGGGCATCGCTCTTGCAAACATTCTGAGCGGCGTTGTCGGCGACCTTGAAACCAAACTCGTCATCGAAGAAGATATCGACATTCGTTTCGCAATCGAAGCGGCGGTCGGCATCAAATACAGCCTGAAAGACAAGAACTTTGCGCTGAACGCGGTTGATCTCAGAATTTCCCTTACGAGAGTCGACAAGACGTTGGGCAACGTACCGCTTGCGGTTCTTACCTACATCAGTTCGGAAGGCACGCTTTACGTTGACGTATCGCACTTCTTCCAGAAACAAAACGCGGGTAACAACAAGAACCTCGGTATGCTCAAAATCACGGGCGTAAACGTGCTTGATCTTATCAACGGACTTATCACGGGCGAAGGCTCGGCGACTTCCGTTGCGCTCGGTTCGTCCGACGCGTGGGTTGAAGACGAACAACAACCGTACACCTACGTATATTACGAGGCAAACGCCATTAACTCCGCTGCGCCTGCAAAGTTCGTGCACGTCGCACAGTTGAACGAAAAAGACGAGCCGAGAATGGTTTACAGAAACTACACCGGTGCTATTACCGCCGACTATAAGACGGAAAGCGGCAAAGACTTGTACGTACGCGACCGCGCAAACAAGGATACGGGCTACACGCTGCTCAGCGCGGAAAACGCAGAAAAGTTCAGCCACAAGGCGAAATACACGCACGAACAGGCGATGACTTATACGAAACTTACCGACTTGTACGTAAAGGTCGGGGAAGATTACGTATTGGCTGCCGGCGATGCGGACGTAACTGCGACTGTGCTTTACCAGAGAGTCATTAGCAATTACGTAAAGATTGCGGACGGAGAAACCGTTAACGCAGAAGACAGATACGAACAAAACTCCGACGGCACGTACACGCAGAGTGCAAACGGCACCTTCAAAGCGGTTTACAAATTCGTGAAAGTAGCAGGCGGCAGCGCGTGGTATATCGAAGAATACAATTCGGAAACCTGCAAGTACGAATATAACGTATACGACCCGGCAAACCCCGACCACAACGCACCCAAACTTTATCACTACGACGAAACCGAGAAGAAGTACGCAGAAGGCGCAGGCGAAGGCGGCGCGAAGTCGTACGTCAAAGTGCCTGTTTACAGCATTTCGGCGGTATGGGCTGATCTAAGAAACTATGGTATCGCCGACAACGTTGCGGGTTATGACGTGGCAAGCAACGCAAAAGTCAATATCACGGGCAAAGCGATGCTCGGTCTTATCGGCGGACTTATGGGCAACACAGGTCTTGAAGACATTCTCGACGCATTGCTCATAAGCATCCATGCAACGAAAGATCCGTTCATCTTCGGCGCAGATATCGGCATCCTTGACGTTTACAACGATCACAAACTTGCGCTCAACGTAGGATTGAACATTTTCGGGTTCGACTTTGAAAAGAGAGAAGGCGCGGGCAACACCGACGGCAGCTATCTTGAATTCCTCGACGCCGAAAACACGATTTCGTTCAGACCCGCAAACGCGAATAGTTATCGTCAATTTGTCGACGTCGACCTTAACCGTATTCTCTCCGCATCGGAAATCATGGACGTCCTTGTCGACAGCCTTGACTTCGGTAAGAGCGGAAAAATTTATCTGAACCTGTCGCTTGACGCGGATTCGTTCGCACAAGACACCGGCGACAACTTCGTCCCGTGGGAAAAATACTTTGCGGCACTTCTCGGACTTAACGAAAACAGCGCAAGGGTATTGTATCAGGTGCTCTTCCCCGAAGACGAACTTGACGGAAAGGGCAATTTCAGCATCGACATCGCGGCGGCAATCGACGTGAAGAAACTGCTTGGCGGACTTATCGCAGGCACAGGTCTGAACCTTGAAGGCACGGAAATCCGCATTACGATCAATTCCGATACGATGTTGTTCTCGGAAGATTCGCGTAAAGACGGCAGCAAGATCGTCATCACCGCAATCGGTGAGGCGGACGGCATTTTGTCTGTCTTTATCGACAACAGCGGATACCGCGGAAAGGGCAAACACGTCGCAAAACTTGACCTGAACGCAATCCTCGGAACGGCGACGTCCAGCGCGGCATACGCAAGCGCGAACGAGAATACGGGACTTATCCCCGAAAACATCTTCGGCGTTTTGAACGCACTCCTTGGCGAAGTACGTCTGGGCGGCGGCAAGATCGCGGTCGTTTTAAGAGAAAACTTCATCGGCGCACTTCTGAATACACTGGTCGGCACTGATATTACGGAACAACAATCCCTTGTAAAGGGCGAAATCTATATCGACCTCAGAAACCTGGAAGTCGGTATCGAAATGATTCTCGGCGACGACAACTACGTTTCGGAAGGAGAACGCGACTTCTATATCGGACTCAGAATCGGCGGCATCAACCTGACTGCTCCCGACGGATTCGATATGACCGAATACACCTTCATCAAGAAGGCGGACCGCGCGAACTTCAAGAACATTAAACAACTGAAACTGGATATCAACTTCGAATCGGAATGGTATTACGACGCGACCAACAAGACGGAAGGCTTCGATATCAGTCCTGTCGTCGATATCCTTGAAACCATATTGAAGAAGGAACTCTTCCCCGACAGATTGTTGCAAGTCCTCGTAAAAGACGACAAGATCGACGCTGTTTACGCCACTGCGATAAGCGCGCACATTGACCTTGCGGACTTCAACAATATGAAACTTTCGGTTGAAATTTTCAAGTCGACCAGCGAAGAGCCCGTAAGAGAACTTAAACTCGGCGTGTACCTTGACGGACAAAGCGTTTACGTTGATTTGTCGGGTTGGGGACTTCCCAAGATTAAACTTGGCGGTCTGAACCTTGGCAATACCATCAACGACGCATTGTTGCCGCTGCTTGATCAGTACCTTGTCGGCGACGACAACAAACGCGGCGGCGAGACGGCTGCTCTTGCAAGCAGCTACGTCGGAGACTACGATAAGAACCATATCGAGTATTCGGATTTCGTCGAAGCGGCAGACGGCAAATACGTGCTTGTCTATACGGAAAGCAACAGCGGCGGATACGTACTTGTCGACGGCAAATACGTGAAGTACAATGCAAAAGAACACGCAGGCGCAACCCGCTACGCAAGAAAAGTTGAAGAATACGACATGGCGAACACGGCGCATCAGAACGTAACCCGTTACAACGTGAATAAGGGCGCGTTCAGAACAAGCTGGGGCAAGGTATTGTTCCCCGTTGCGTACGAAGAAGACGAAAACGGCGCATACGTCCTTATCGACGGCAAATACGTGCCGTTCAACGCAAGTCTCCACGAAGGACAAAAGCGTTATAAGGAAGTTTCGGGCAACAAACCGTACATCTCGTTGCTTCTTGCAAACAACCGCTTCGGTTTCGGCATCAACGCAGACCTTATCAACAGCCTGCTTGAAACCATTCTGGGCGCGTTGAACCTTGATATTCAACTTCCCGACTTCGGCGACGCTGTCTTGCTGTTCGATTCCAGAAAGGACCTGAACGGCGACGGTTACGCCGACATGCAACTTGACCTTGCGGTGCAAGTCAACGACAACCTCTATTTCGGATTCCGCACGACGAATCTTGAAATCACAGGCAACTCCACCGAAGTAAGCCATGCCGAAAGAAGATATGCGGAAGTCGTAGGCGACGGAAAGGAATTTGTCACCGTATACGACATTGAAAAAGGCGAAATCGGTCTTGAAACGGTTGCGCTCGGTTTCAACGTACAGATCAGACAAAACTGCGTCGACAACGGCCAAAGCGACTTCGAGAAATACCTCGGCGTACTGCTTAAATCGCTTTTAGGCATCAACAACTTCACGCTGAACCTGCCGTCAAGCGGCGAAATCGGTTGCGACATCGACCTCAGAGTATCCCTGAACATTGCAAACCTTGTCAAAGCATTGCAGGGCGGCAACGTCGACTGGTGGAGCGATATCGAGTTGTACCTTGACCTGAAACCCATGGGCTACGGTTCGTTGCTCACGATGTATAAACAGAAAGGCGACGCGGACGTTTACGCAGACCTTTCGGGATTGTCCTTGTTCAAGGTCAAGATCATCGGTTTGCAGAGCCTTATCGGCGGACTTGTATCGGCGTCGGCAACCGCTCTTGCAAGCGGCGATAACGAAGTCGCGATTGCGTCCGCATCGGGCGACATTGCAAAACTTACCATTATCCCGGGCAAAGTGGGCTTCACCGTCGAAATCGGCTGGGGCTTCATCGAAGGACTTCTGACGAGTCTACTCGGCGATACGTTGCACGTGGCGGACGGCACAGGAGAACTTGAGGGTTACAAGACCATCACCATCGGTGAAGGCGCAACCGCAACGGTCATTCCTTTGCCGAAGATGAATAACGACAGAGCATTGTCGCTTTCCATCAACCATCCGTCTGCAATGTACAACAGATCCTTGGAAATCGACCTTAGACTCGGTTTCAATAAGAACGACGAAAGCGCGGTCAACTTGAAAATCCACAACTTCGTGCTTACAAGCGGAAAAGAAAAGTCGGAAAGGTACATCAGGTTCGGCGCGACGAAGGGCAATATTAACGAAGCCGGCACAGGAAACGGCGTACTTGACGCAATCAACGGCACCAATGCAAACGCGTTCTCCGGACTTGTGTTAAGCGACGCGAAAGGCATCAGCCTTGTGAATATCCTGACCTCGGTGATTAAGGGTATCGACCCCGACATTACGATTGATTGGCGTAAGAATACAAACCATTACTATACGGATAGTAAAACAGAAAGTTACAACTCTAATCAAAATGCAACAATCGAATTGTCGCGTACGAACAAATCGTCCGAGCACATGACCGGCGACGTCAAGACTTACGCAGGCAAGTTCCAGGCTTATATCAACAACGATCAGAACCGTAAAATCGGCGCATGGCTGTTCAACAACCAGTTGTACATCGATATAACGAAGACGCTTAACATCCCATTGGCAATCGGCGCATTAAGAAAGATGAAGGTTGCGGACCTTGATATTCTGGGACTTCTTGGCGGACTCGGCTCGGCATCGGCAACAAACGCCATGGCAAGCGACGAAGCAACCACCGAAAAGAGCCTGAAAGACACGGTATCCGGATTTGTCAAAGGCGTCCAGGTCAACTGGTGGAACAACCAGACGGTCGCAGGTAGTGGCGTCGGCGACAGAGCGATCACGACAATCCGCGTCGACCTTAACGGAAAAGGACTTAACAACATTCTTGCAAAGGTTTACTACCTGCTTTACGGTATGTACGACACGAACGCTCCCGCTGCGGAATTGTTCAGCGAAGAAGCGTTGTATCAGATGGTTTACACCGAAGGTCAGGACGTAACGCTGAAAGACGGCACGGTTGTGAAGAGCGTGAACGCTCACGGAAAATGCGTGTTCTATCTGCAAACGTTTGCGTCGAATATGATCGGCGAAATGGCAAGCATTCTTAAAGACATGCTTAAACCCGGCGGATCGTTCGGCGACGTTCTGAGAGAAATCCTTGGCAGATTGCTGCCGCTTCCGAAACTTGACGAAGACGAAAACGGAAGACCGAGTTACGTCGAAATCGTAATCGACAAGAGCCGTCTTGCAAGCGGGAAGGGCGTCCTTAAACAAATCGCACTGGTGATTAACAAAGAACGTACCACAAACAACGGCAGCACGATAACGGCGGTTGGCAACAACAACGACACTGCGGAAATCGTCATCAACCTTGACAACAATGTGACGTTGCGCTCGGTATCGGCGGTAAGAGACTACAACACCAACAGCACGAAACCCAACGAAGACTCCGGAAAGACCATAAACGTCGCGAACCCGTTCGATCCTGTCGAACTCACGTCGGCGGCATTGAACTCATCCGGTCTCCTTGACAGAGTCGCGGCAGACTTCTATGGTATTTCGGAATACGATTCGAAATCCGAAAAAGGAGTGGACGACTCTTACGCGGAACTCGGCGGAACGCCCATCGTCTGGGATACGTCAACTGCGATTCTCGAACCGGGCAAAGAAAGCGAAATCTGGGGCTATGCGCTTAACTACAAAGTGCAGAAAGTCAAAGTCAAAGTAAGCAACAGCACGGGCTTCCTGCGTCTGTTCGGTTACTTCAAGGCGGACGGCACGACGTTTGTCGAAACCAACAAGATTACGGTTGATCCGACCAAAGATCCGACAGGTACAGACAATATTTCGGCAGGCTTGCCCAGAATTATCGTAATCATGAGAAGGGACGGCGAATTGCAAGTTCTGTCCAGAGATTACGACAAGGATAAGCCCGGCACCGTCAATATCAACGGCACCGATTACACCGTCGACGGCAAGTTCAACTGGATTGACGAAGACACCGTCGAAGAAGGTGCAACGGTTGAAAAACTGTTCTGGTATCAGGTCGGTTACAGCTCTCGTATCCAGAAGAGCATAAAGGTCAAGTACAACAACGTCGATATCGTTTCGGGAAGCTTGCCGAACGACGACAAATTCGGAATTCTGAACGGCGGCACGGCATTTGACTTCACACCCGAAAACTTCGATATCGTCGGCAACCTCGGACTCCCGTCCATTAAGGCAAGCGAAACATTCACGAAGAATGGCGACAAGTTCTCATACGTCGGATTTGACGGCAGCACGTACGAGTTCACCCCGGGCACCGCGCCTACGAATGAAACCGAACTTGCGGAGTGGAACAAGCATACGCTTGGCGGCAACGGAACGTTCACAAGGTCGTTCAACGGCAAAGTGCTCCAAAGCGGCACGTACACCTACGTCGCGGCAGAAAGCGCGGCGGCAGGCTTGCTTGACAGCCTTGGCGGACTCTTCGGCGGAAGCGGCGCGAATACGGATAACGGCAAGTACGATCTCACGGTAACCGATACGGGCTACACCGGACTTAAAGAAATCACCGTAAAACTCGGCACAGGTAAGACGACTACCGTCGACGTGATCGAGTGGAACTACGACGACTTCAAGTACGATATGAGAAAACCGCAAAACGGCGCAAGCGGAAGAATCGTTGCGGTCATCAATAAGTACGAAATCAAACGTACGACAGGCTTGGTCGAAAAGACGGAAGTCGTGAACAGCAAACAAAAAATCAGGCTCGACGTCGGTATCACGCAAGAATCGCTCAGCGCGCTTGCGGGCGGCGACCTTAAATTCAACCAGTACGAAGACGCGTTCGTATTAAGCGCGACGGGCGACTACGTCCTCGAAACAAGAGACGCGTTCATCCCGTACGACGAGACTTTGCACAAAGACAAGAAGCAATATGCGCTTGTTGACGGCAAGTACGTTGACGCAGGCGACGAGTCAGTGGTTGCAGAGAATAAGGCAAGATACGTCGAAGGCAAAGTTACCGGCTATGTTTACGACAAGTACGCAGACGGCAAATCCGCAGACAACAGGTATGCGATCAATATCTTCGACGCGGAAGAACTTTACGTCAAAGTTAAACATTCAAGTATTACTTCCGAGACGCAACAGTTCCACGTCGACGACTTCAAGTTCTATACCGACACGTTCACGGCAACCTACACGCAGACTCCGTTCACGATGTTCGTCGTGCCGGAACTCGGCGTCAAGACGGAACGCAATATCACCGTGAAAGCGTTGTACGACGTAAACGGCGCGTACGAACAAATCTTTGACATCAAAGTCGTCGTAACGCCCAAGGTCGCAACCAAGGTCGTGTTGCTTATCGATAACGACCAAGTGATTGACAGAACATATCTTGAATCGACCGCGGAAGTCACCGTTTACTACAAGGACGGCACCGAAAAACAAGGACTTGCAAAAGACCTTATCCGCCTGACCGACAAAGAAATCGAGAAGATTGCAAACGCGAAAGATCATCTCGGCATAACTTACGGCACGGCAAGCGTGTTCAAGAAGGGCAGATACGAGCTTATTGCGGCGGGCGAAACGTACGACGGACAAAGATTCGACCTTGTCGACGGCAACTTCGTCGAAGCGACGGACGGCGAGTACAAGTTCGTTGAAGACGAAACATTCGTCCAAAACGGCGTAACGTTCGAAATCAGAGTGTTCAGCAAAAACTGAATAAATCAAAATTAAAATCGGCTCCCGAAAGGGAGCTGATTTTATGCCCGAAACGCTTTAATATTTCTTCCGATTGTGATAGGATAAGGCTATGAATTTTGAAATCACGGGATTAAACGCGCTTATGCTCGTCGCGCTGTGCCTGCCCGGTTTTTTCCTGACAAAGGCAAACGTGCTGAAAGAAGAACACATCAAAGGTTTTGCGGTGTTCCTTTTGTACGTGTGCAGCCCCGCGCTGTCGATATACAGCTTCCAGCAGGCGGAGTGCAACATGGAAATCCTGATAAACATCGGCATACTTTTGCTTGTTACGACGTTTATGCAGGTGCTGATAATGGGCATCGGCTTCCTTATCAACATAAAAACTTATAAAATCGACGGGGCGTCGCGCGTGGCGACCGTTGCGGCGGCGTTCGGAAATGTCGGATTTTTCGGCGTTCCCATATTGCAGGCGTTGCTTCCCGACCATCCCGAAGCCATGGTTTACAGCGCGGTTATGAGCGTCATGATGAACCTTATCGGCTGGACTCTCGGTATGTTTATGATGAGCGGCGACAGAAAACACGTTTCCGTCAAAAACTTCCTGATAAATCCGACGACGCTGTGTCTGCTGATTGCGTTGCCGCTGTTTTTCACAAACACGTCGCTCCCGAAGCCCGTCATGAACTTTGTGGAGTTCTTCTCAAAAATGTCCACGCCCACGGCAATGACCGTGCTTGGCATGCGGCTGGCTTTCGTGAAGTTCAGGGATTTAATGGATTACAGACAAGTCGTCGCGATTTTTCTGAAACTTATCGCGTTGCCGCTTATAACGTTCGGGATAATGTACGCGCTGCCTGTCGACGAAACGTTGAAAATCTCAACGTATATTCTGTCGTGCATGCCGCCCGCGGCAATCACCTTAAACTTTGCCGAGCTTTCAAATACGTCCCCGAAAACCGCCGCGAATATCGTCGTTGTCGGGAGTTTGCTTGTCGCGATAACGCTCCCGGTATTGTTGCTTATTGCATAGAAAATTATTGAAAAGTCTGAAACGTTGTGATATAATATATTAAAACGAAAATAAGGAGTCTTATTATGGCATTCAATTTTATAAAAAGACAACTCTTGAAGGTTATTGAATGGACAGACGAAACTCAAAATACCATTTTGTATCGTTTTGACGTCCCCGACAGATACGCGATTATGCGCGGCTCGCAGCTGACCGTCAGAGAATCGCAGGTTTGCATCTTCGTCGTGGAAGGCAAAATCGCCGATGTTTTCACGCCCGGCAGATATAAACTCGACACCGAAAACCTGCCGGTTCTTACGGCGTTGTACAGCTGGAAATACGCCTTTGAAACCCCGTATACCGGCGAAGTCTATTTCGTAAATACCAAACAATTCACAAATCAGAAATGGGGCACTTCCAATCCCATTATGATGAGAGATAAGGACTTTGGCGTTATCCGTCTGAGAGGCTACGGCATTTACAGCTATAAGGTTGAAGACGCGGTCAAACTCATGCGCGAACTTTCCGGCACGAACCAACAATTCCTGACCGAAAACATCGCCGACCAATTGAGGAAAATGATTTTGTCGACGGTCACTGACGTCATCGCCGAATCGGGCATTGCCGCGCTGGATCTTGCAACGCAGTACGACGAACTGTCCGGCTCCACGAAAGATAGACTTGCCGACAAATTCACCGAATACGGCTTCAAACTTATTGATTTCTATATCGAAAATCTTTCGCTTCCCGAAGAAGTCGAAAAAACTTTGGATACCCGCACGTCGATGGGCGTTCTGGGCGACAAGATGGGCACGTTCACCCAGTATCAGGCGGCACACGCTATGCGTGAAGCGGCAAACAATCAGGGTGCGGGCGGCTCGCTTGCAGGCGCAGGCATCGGACTCGGCGCGGGACTTTCGATGGCAGGCGTTTTCAGCGAAGCGTTGAAGGGCGCAAAAGACGCTCCCGCGGAAGCAAAAACCAACACCGTAAAATGCACCAAATGCGGCGCGGACGTGAAAGCAGGCAGTAAATTCTGCCCCGAATGCGGCAACAAAATGGCGGAAAGTAGATTCTGCCCCGAATGCGGCGCAAAAGTCGGCGCAAACGCAAAATTCTGCCCGGAATGCGGCAAAAAACTTAACTGATTGACACACGATGCAAGGCAAAAAGGCTGACAAAAAAGTTGATTCGACCGACGTCGTAAAGTGCAAAACTTGCGGCGCGGATATGTACTTCGATATCGCGTCGGGCAAACTCAGATGCCCGTACTGCGATAATACCGTCGAGGCGAAAGCCAACGTTTTCGAGAACGAACACAACGTCGACGGCTTTGACGAAAGCAAACTTCGCCACGAAGATGGAGTCATTACTTATCAATGCCCGAACTGCCACGCAAAGTGCGAAATGCACGGCGTTTTCGACACGTCGGCAAAATGTCCGTTCTGCGGCGCGACCAACGTCTTAAAGGTTGACGATATCCCGGGACTTGCTCCCGACGCGATTCTTCCGTTCAAGATTACGCGCGACGTAGCGTCACAAAACGCACTTAAATGGATAAAAAAGAAACTTTATGCGCCGATTAAGCTGAAAAAGAGTTTCAAGCCCGAAAACCTGAACAGCGTATATTCGCCGACGTTCAGCTTTGACAGCGATACTTTCAGCACTTACAACGGGCGCCTTGGCGAATATTATACCGTGACAGTCGGCAGCGGCAAAGACCGCCGTACCGAAACCCGCACAAGATACTTCAACGTCAGCGGCACGTATTCGCAATTCTTCAACGACGTACTTATCGAGGTCAGCCCGAAACTTTCGCAAAAGGAATTTGAAAAGGTCGGCGGGTTCGATACCGATAACGCGGTCGAGTACACGTCGGAATATATCGCGGGACATTCGTCCGAAAGATACGACACGAGCGTCAACGACGCTTACGGCGCGGCAAAAGAAAAAATGAACGCACGTATCAAAAGCGCGATTTTGGCGCAGTATCATTACGACGTGGTCGATTACCTCCATATTGACACAAGCTTCAACGACAGCACTTTCAAGTATATCCTTGTGCCGTTGTGGTGCAGCGGTTTTAAATACCGCGATAAAATTTACAACTATTTCGTAAACGGAAGGACGGGAAGAGCGGGCGGCAAAACGCCGATTTCCGTCTGGAAGGTTGCGCTCACGGTGGTTATTATCGCCGCCGTCATCGTCGGCGCGTATTTCGGCTTGAAAAGCGCCGGCATAATCTGAAAATTTTTTAACGAGGTGAATATAATGATTATTACTCCCGATACTTTAATTGGCGACATCATCGAAGGCGACGTTAATATCGAAGCCGTTGCAAACGTTCTCACAAGCGTTGGTATGCATTGCCTGGGCTGTGCAATCGCTCACGGCGAAACGGTCGGCGAGGCGGCAGAAGTCCACAACGTCGACGTAAACGAACTCATCGCGCGTCTTAACGAAGCGGCAAAAAAATAATGGCTGAATCAAAAGAAATCAAAGACAGGCTGTATGAACTCAGGACGTTTTCCGATATTTCCACGGCGGAAATGGCGGAAAAACTCGGCGTGACCGAAAACGAATATATCGCGTTTGAAAACGGCGAGGACGAAGCACCGATATGGCTTGTTTACAAATTCGCGTCGATCGTCGATATCGAGCCGTCCTTTATCTTCACGGGAAAACAACCCACGAAAAAGTACGCCGCGGCAGTTTACGAAAATAAGGGCGAACGCGTCGAAAGGTACCCCGGGTATTCTTTCACGTCGCTTGCCGCCGATTTTCAGAACAAGCAGATGAAACCTATGCTTGTCGATATTTCCCCCACAGACAAGCCCGAGCTCGTGTGTCACGCCGGGCAGGAATTCAATTACGTCCTGGAAGGGCTTTTGAGAGTGGTTGTCGGCGACGAGGAGTTTTATCTGCATAAGGGCGACAGTTTGTATTTCGACCCGTCGCTTCCGCACGCGCAGATGGCAATGGGCGACAAACCCGCAAGATTTATCACCGTTATCAACGAGTAAAAATTACGACTTGTAATAAAAATAAACCGCCAAAAAGGCGGCTTATTTTTGTTTTAATGAAAACAGCCCAAGCCGAATACCGCGTACTAACGAATCGACTGGAATTTCGGCATAGACACCGCTTTTCAGGTTTGTCAGAATAACAAAGTCGTTAGATTTTTTGCTCGCTTCAAACATTTTTCCGTCGCAAAAGCAAACGTAATAATCGCCGGTTGCAAGCATTTGTAAAAGTTGCCTCCTTATTTCGCATAAGGAAAATTGATATTTATTTGATTTTTGATTATAAAACTTAATCATATTAAACATTATAGATTAGAAATATTAATAATTCAAGACATTAAATTAAAAAACTTGATAATTATTAGTAGGAAATACGATTATGATTAAGTTATCTGAATTAAGAAACGAAAAAGGGCTGACGCAAAGAGAAATCGCAAAGATTTTCAACGTAAGTCAGGGCACGTACAATAACTGGGAAAACGGCAAAACTCAGCCGTCGATTGAGCAACTTGTGGCGATTGCGGATTTCTTCGGCGTTAGCATCGACTATCTTGTCGGGAGAGAGGGAGAAGACGGCATTATCGCAAGCGCGAAGGACAACCGAATCAATCTTTCGGACAAGTCGCGCGACGCTCTTTACGAGTTTTTGAAGACCATATCCGACAAAAAATAATTGACCGCCTTACGGCGGTTTGTTTTTATAACGAAAGACTGTTCATAACAATTTGTTATTATTTGTTGGCAAAGAAAGAAAAAAGTGCGATACTATAATTAGAAATAATTAAGGTGAAATTATGATTTTATCGATCGGAGAAATACTTGCGGATTTAATCGGCGAAAAAAACGACGGCGCATTGACGTTCAGGGCGTTTTGCGGAGGCGCGCCGTTCAACCTTGCCGTTAACGCAAAGCAAAGCGGCGCGACAGTCGGGTTCGTCGGGCGCGTCGGAAACGACGTAATCGGTCGCTTCGTCACGGCGGAAGCAGAAAAAGCAAACCTTGACAGCCTTGACATTCAGACGGACGAAAAACGCAACACGACGATTGCTTTCGTGACTCTCATGAACGGCGAAAGGGATTTTGCGTTCAATCGCCACGACACCGCCGATTTTAATATCGACTTTGACAAAATATACTTTGCAAAGTACGAAAACCTTAATATCGTGCATTTGGGCTCGCTTATGCTGTCGGAAGAAAAAGGGCGCGCGCTTGCAAAAAGAGTTGCCGACAAAACGAAAGAAATCGGCGCGAAACTCAGTTTTGACGTGAATTTCAGGAAGGATATTTTCCGTGATTTCGACGCCGCAAAAAGGGCGTACGAGCCGTTTGTTAAACGCGCGGATATCGTCAAATTTTCGGAAGACGAACTACTTGACTTCACGGGAATTTCCGGGATCGACGCTGCGGCGAAGTCGCTGTGCGACAAGGACAAACTGATTCTCGTGACGCTTGGAAAGAACGGCAGTGCGTATTATTTCAACGGCGAAAAGGGCGTTGTGCCAAGCGAATATAAATGCAAAAGCGTTGACACGACGGGTGCGGGCGATGCGTTTTTCGGGGCGTTTCTTGCGGCAATCGAAAACAAAAAACCGACAAAAGAAAACATTGTTTCGGCAATGCGAAAGGGCAACGAAAAGGGCGCGAAAACGACGGAATTTTTTGGTGCGATAAAGTTATGAACGACATTAAAGACATAGTAACAAAACCGATATTTTTTGAAAGAAACAGAGTTTATCGTATATATCACGGCGGTAAACCATTCAAAGCGTTGTTTGACGACGGATACGACGACGGCACCGACAATATGTTTCCCGAAGAATGGGTGGCAAGCAAAGTGCGTGCGATTAATCCGAAATACTTCGGCGCGCGCGACGGCGTGTCCAAAGTAAAAGGAACGGGGGTTTTCTTTGACGACCTATTAAAAGAGCATAGCGCGGAACTTTTGGGGCCCCGCAAATATGACTGTCTTGTGAAGTTTCTGGACAGCGCGACAAGGCTACCTTTTCAGGTGCACCCCACAAAAGAGTTTTCAAAAAAACACTTTAATTCCGAATACGGCAAAACCGAAGCGTGGCTTGTCATCGCGACTCGTCCCGGCGCAAAACTTTATTTCGGCTTTAAGGACAAAATCACGAAAGAAGAGTTAAGCGCACTCGAAGAGCGCAGCGAAACCGAAAAAGACATAATGGGCAATTTGCTTTCCGGCGTGGACGTGCAGGTCGGGGATTTGTGGCTTATCCGCGCGGGGCTAATTCACGCAATCGGCGCGGGTTGCACGATTATCGAAGTGCAGGAGCCTACGGATTTTACAATTCAGCCCGAGCGGTGGTGCGGCGATTATCACATAAGTTACGACGAAGAATTTATCGGGCTTCAAAAGGACGTCGCGCTTGACGCGATAAACTACGATATTTACGGCGCCGCCGCAAAAGAGTTTGCAAAAGTATCGCCGAAAGTCGCCGTCGATACCGAAAACTATAAAAAGGAAATCCTTATCGGATATGACGATACGCCGTGCTTTCAGGAAATCCGCCATACGATAAAAAACGGCGGTAATTTCATTACGGAATTCGCGCCAGCGGTTTATATCTGCCTTGAAGGCAACGCGAAAATTGTCGGCGAAAACTATGAAAAAGACGTGCGCCGCGGCGATTATTTTTATCTACCTTTTATTGCGGAAGGGAAATTCAGAATCACGACCGACACCGAAGCCGTGTTTATCGAGTGTCTTCCGAGCAAACAAGATTGAAAATCCGACGATATGAAAATCCGCCCGTTCAGGGCGGATTTTATAATATCCTTACGAAAAGGCAGCCGATGACCGCGCCGAAAAAGGACGCGACAAGGGAAATGGGAATGGCGAAGCGCAGGCTTTTGACTTTTACCTTTGAAAAGTAAACGGCGCAAACGTAAAATATCGTTTCGCTGCTGCCGATTATGACGGCGGCGCATTTCCCGACGTAACTGTCCGCGCCGTAATCTTTGAAAATGTTTTCAAGAAGGGCGACGCTTCCCGCGCCGCTGAAAGGACGCAAAATCATGACTTCCGTCACTTCTTTTGGTATGCCGAAAAAGGCAAAAGGTTTTTCAAAAATCTTTGTGAGATATACGGTGAGTCCGCTTGTTTTAAACAGTTCGATAAGGATGAAAATCGCCGCAAGATAAGGGAACACGTCTTTGACGAGCAACATACTTTCTTTGCCGCCTTCGACAAAGGCATCATACACGTTTACGCGTTTTATCGCTGCAAAAAGCACCAATAAAACCAAAATTACGGGAATAACGTAATTCATTTGATAAATACCGCAACAAGCAGAACGCCGATAATCGTCGACGAAAACGTCGATATTATCGACGGCAGAATTATCGCGGACGGGGCGGTGCTTCCGTACTCCGTCATAAGGCTTAACACGGTAAGCGGCAGGAGTTGCAAAGACGTTGCCGCAATCACCGTGAGCATTACCATATTTTTTGTCGCGACGCCCGATTTGTCGTCCATAAGATATATCGCGTCGATGCCGGCAGGCGTTGCCGCGTTTCCGAGTCCGAGCACGTTCGACGCAACGTTCAGGGTGATTAAGTCGACCGCTTTTTCGCTTTCGTTTCTGAAAAGCCGACGGGTAAGCGGGCGGAAAAGTTTCGTGAGTTTTTTGTCAATCCCCGTCTTTTCCATAAGTTTCAGCACCGACGTCCACACGGCGTAAATCGCCAGCATTTTAAGCGACAGCGACACCGCGTTCGTCGCGCCGGCAAGCATAGACGCCGTAACTTCATCGGGCGAAGTCACGGAAATTATCACGACGGCGACGATAAAAATCAAAGTAAAGATGACGTTCACGTTTAATCGTATGCAAGAAGACGGGGAGTTATGCCAGACAAGATTAAAACGAACCGTGGTCTGACGGCGAATTTTTGACTAATACATCGTTACGCTCACGGCTTATACATCAAGTATTAACCCGTTCGCGTGCCTTGTCTTAGCCTAAAATTTCGCCGTCAGACTTGTCCGCAACCAAAACGCCGATATTTCCGATGATTTTTGGTAAAGGCGAACGCAGACGTACTATACGTACTTCAAGCGAGAATTTGACAAAAAGCGCAGAAATTGCGACATTTTGGCAAGGTTCGTTTTAATCTTGTCTGGCATACTTTTTATACTTTACAAAACGCATTATAAATTGTATAATGTACCGGTACTTATTATAAGGAGGGCTCATATGTCCGAAAAACAGAAATATTATATCACAACCGCAATCGCGTACACGTCGGGGAAGCCTCATATAGGCAACAGTTACGAAATCGTGTTGTCCGACGCAATCGCACGCTTCAAACGTCGCGAAGGTTTTGACGTGTTCTTCCAGACAGGCACCGACGAACACGGTCAAAAAATCGAAGAAAAAGCCGAAAAGGCGGGTATGACTCCGCAAGCCTTCGTCGATATGGTTGCGGGGGAAATCAAAGGCATCTATAAACTGCTTAACATTTCGTACGACAAGTTCATTCGCACCACCGACAAGGATCACGAACGTCAGGTGCAGAAAATGTTCAGAAAAATGTACGAAAACGGCGATATATACAAAGGCTCTTACAAGGGTTGGTACTGCACCCCTTGCGAGTCGTTCTGGACGGAAACGCAGCTTGTGGACGGCAAATGTCCCGACTGCGGCGGCGAAGTGAAAATGGCGGAAGAAGAAGCCTATTTCTTCAAAATGGGGAAATACGCCGACGCCCTTAAAAAATATTACGACGAACATCCGGAATTTATCCTGCCCGCGCAAAGAAAAACCGAAATGGTCAACAACTTCATTAAGCCCGGATTGCAGGATTTGTGCGTGAGCCGCACTTCGTTCAAGTGGGGTATTCCAGTCGATTTCGATCCGAAACACGTCGTGTACGTATGGCTTGACGCGCTGACGAACTATATCACGGGGCTCGGCTACGACGTCGACGGCAACAGCGACGAAAAGTTCAAAAAATACTGGCCCGCCGACGTGCACGTCATCGGCAAGGATATCGTCAGATTCCACACCATTTACTGGCCGATCTTCCTGATGAGTCTGGGGCTTCCGCTGCCGAAACAGGTGTTCGGTCATCCGTGGCTTTTGCAGGACGGCGGAAAGATGAGCAAGTCGAAAGGCAACGTTATTTATGCCGACGACCTTGTCGGGTTTTTCGGCGTCGATGCGGTAAGATATTTCCTGCTTGCCGAAATGCCGTATGAAACCGACGGTATCATCAACTGGGAGTGGATCACCGACAAAATCAACAACGACCTTGCCAATATTTACGGCAATCTCGTCAGCCGCACCGTCGCGATGAGCAACAAGTATTTCGGCGGCGTCCTTGAAAACGCAGGGGCGAAGGAAGACGTCGACGACGACCTTATAGCAACCGTTACGGGCGCATACGAAAAAGTGCGCGCAAAAATCAACGAATTCAGAATATCCGACGCGCTTTCCGAAATCTTTGTGATTTTCAAACGCGCAAACAAATATATCGACGAAACTATGCCGTGGGCGCTCGCCAAGGACGAGTCCAAGACCGCAAGGCTTAAAACGGTTTTGTATAACCTTGCCGAAAGTATCGTAATCGGTACGTCGCTGTTGGAACCGTTTATGCCGGACACCGCGGCAAAAGTAACGTCGTATTTCGGCACAACTGTGCGCGACTACGGCCGAATTGCCCGTTTCGGCGGCATTGAAAACGGCACGAAAGTCGTTGAAAATCCCGAAATTCTGTTCAGACGCCTTGACGTGAAAGAAGTTGTCGATAAGGCGCACGAAATGTACGAGGCAAGGAAAAAACCCGCTGCTCCCGAAGTGAAGGAAGAAGAAAAACCCGAAATAGACATCGACTATTTTGCGGGGCTCGATTTAAGAGTCGCGAAAGTCGTCGCGTGCGAAAAAGTGCCAAAAGCGGACAAACTTCTGCACCTTACCGTCGACGTCGGCGGGAAAGAGAGAAGCATCGTCAGCGGCATTGCAAAGTTCTATACGCCCGAAGAAATGGTCGGCAAAGAAGTGGTCATAATCGCAAACCTTAAACCCGTGAAACTTCGCGGCATCGACAGTCAGGGTATGATACTCTGCGCGTGCGGACAAGACGGGAAAGTTACGCTCGTTTCGCCCGAATCCGCCGTGGAAAGCGGCGTTGTCGTCAGATAATGCTCATCGACACGCACTGCCATCTTGACGACGAAAGGCTATATCCGCTTGCCGAAAGCGTCATAAGCGATATGGCAAAAGACGGGTTGTATTGCGTCGTTACTTCGTCAAGCGATTACGAGTCGAGCGTGTGCAATTTCGCGCTTGCGACAAACAATCGCGACGTGTATGCGACCGTCGGGATTCATCCGCAGGAAGCGTCGGGGCGGACAACCGCGCAATACGACGAGTTCTGCAAGATGGCGGAAAACGAAAAAGTCGTCGCAATCGGCGAAGTCGGGCTTGATTATTATTACGAAAATTCCCCGCGGGAAATCCAGAAAACCGTGCTTGTCGAACAAATGGAACTCGCACATTTTCTGCGCCTTCCGCTTGTTTTTCACGTCAGGGACGCGTACGGCGATTTTTTTGACATCTTAAAGGACAATAAAAAATTCCTTGAATACGGCGGGACCGTGCATTGTTTCAGCGGCACGGCGGAATACGCAAAAAGCCTTTTGAAATACGATTTGTACTTCGGTTTCGACGGGCCGATTACCTATAAAAACGCAAGGCACTCGGTGGAGGCTGCGGCGGAAATACCCGTTGACAGACTGCTTGTCGAGACGGACAGCCCGTACCTTGCGCCGACGCCCCTTCGCGGCACGATAAACCTTCCGAAGAACGTCCGCCTTGTTGCCGAAAAACTTGCGACGATTAAAAATTTATCAATAAACGAAATTGAAGAAATCACAACGAACAATGCAAAAAGATTGTTTAAGAAGATAAAATGAACACATTAACTTACGTTTACGACAACAAAATATACTTAAACCTTACCAATAAATGCAGTAATAACTGTGAATTTTGCATAAGGCATACCGGCGACGGAGTGCTGGATTATTATCTGTGGCTTGATAAGGAACCGACCGCCGACGAAGTCATTGAAGACCTGAAAAAGTACGACCTTTCAAAGTATAAGGAAGCCGTGTTTTGCGGTTTCGGCGAGCCGCTGTACGCTTTCGACGTGTTGCTGAAAGTTGCAAAATGGCTCAAAGAACACGGTATGAAAACCCGCCTTAACACGAACGGTCAGGCAGGGCTTATTTCGGGGCCCGATACGGCAATGAAACTCAAAGGACTTATTGACACCGTGTCGATAAGTCTGAATGCGTCCGACGCCGAAAAGTACAATAAAATCTGCCATTGCAAATTCAACGAAGAAGGGTTTTACGAAATGCTTCGTTTTGCGGTAAACTGCAAAAAAGAAGGTATCCGCACCGTTATGTCCGTCGTTGACGTCATCGGAAACGAAGAAATCGAAAAATGCCGCGCCGTCGCAAAACAGGCGGGCGTCGAGTTCAGAGTCAGGACGTACGTCCAAAGTTACGAACAATGAGAAAGATTAAGGATATTTTAATCGACAACGGTTTTCGGTTCAATCATAATCTCGGGCAAAATTTCATCACGGACAAAAATCTCCTCGATAAAATCGTGGAGCTTTCGGGCGTGGACGAAAACGACGTCGTTGTCGAAATAGGAACGGGCGCAGGCACGCTTACCCGCGCGATTGCCGAAAAAGCGAAAAAGGTGTATTCGTTCGAGGTTGACCGCGCGTTGAAGCCGGTGCTGGACGAAACGCTTTCGGGGCTTGATAACGTCGAAGTGATTTTCAAAGACGTTCTGAAAATGAAAGATAAGGAACTGATTGAAATCGTCGGCGAAAAATTCAAAGTCGTTGCGAATATTCCTTATTATATCACGACCGCGCTCGTAATGCGTTTTCTGGAAGAAGGCGTGCATCCGTCGGCGATAACCGTTATGGTACAAAAAGAAGTTGCCGACCGATTCGTCGCGAAACCCGCAACCGAGGATTACGGCGCGATTACTATGGCAATTTCCTTATACGGCGACGCAAAAATCGTCGGACAGGTTGATAAAAGTATGTTTTATCCCGTGCCGAAAGTCGACAGCAGCATCGTGAGAATCGACGTATACGATAAGTATGCGGGCGTCGACAAGAAAAAAGTCAGCAAAACAATCAAGTGCGCGTTTATGATGAGAAGAAAAACCCTGCTGAACAATCTGACTGCGGTTTATCCCGTGCAAAAAGACGAGGCGGCGAAAATCCTTGAACGCCTGAATATTGACTTAAAGGCGCGCGGCGAAACGCTGACTCTCGACCAAATTATCGAAATTTCCGATTTACTGTCAAAATGACACATAAAAACGCAATAAAATGTCAAAAAGACTGTCCTTGCGACAGTCTTTTGTTTTTGTTCTTTTTATGTCGGCTATTTGACCGACAAAATGCGGAAAAAGTCTTGACTTTATTTTGCGCGCGCTATTATAATTGAATCATAGAAATTATATGAGGTGAAATTATGTCAAAAAACTCTTATCCGAAAGTTCCTTGGAGAACCGTTAAAGACCCCATTGCAGGTCATCCCAGAACCTACGAAAACGGCATAAAACTCGATTGGTACACGACGGAAGCCCCTGCCGGCAGTTATCGCAGCATTTTCAAGTGGGGCAATCCGAAAGAATATAAAGTTCCGAGCGAAGGAATGTTCAATTACATGATGAAAAAGTTGGACTTCTCGCCCGAGTTTTTGAACAGCAAGAAGAATTTCGGCGATTCTCCCGTGAAATACGAGATAAAGTCGCAACTTTCCGTTGAAGAACACAAGGCGCTTCTCGCCTTTGTTGCGGGCGACGGCGCGGACGACGATTACACAAGGCTTCGCGTTGCATACGGTCAGACGATGATCGACCTTATGCGCCTTCGCGAAGGTATTGTCGAAAACGTGCCCGACCTCGTACTGTATCCCTCGACGACCGAACAAATCGAAAACATCGTGAAATACTGCGACGAGCACAAAATCGCGATTTACGTTTACAGCGGCGGCTCGTCCGTAACACGCGGCGTCGAACCTACGGTAAAACGCTCGATCACGCTCGATCTCGGCAAAAACTTCAACAAAATCATTTCCGTCAACGAAATCAACGAAACCGTTACCGTGCAGCCCGGTATTTTCGGAACGGCGCTTGAAGCGTATCTCAACAATCCCGATAATTTCAAGTCGGGCAACGCTTACACCGTCGGTCATTTCCCGCAGTCGTTCGAGTATTCGACGGTCGGCGGCTGGGTGGTAACGCGCGGCGCGGGGCAGAACAGTTGCTATTATGGCAAGATCGAAGATCTTGTTCTCACTCAGCAATACGTTACTCCCGTCGGTACTTTCCGTACGGAACGCGCTCCCAGAAAAGCGACGGGCCCCGATATTAACCAGATTATGATGGGCAGCGAAGGCACGTTCGGCATCCTTACCGAAGTTACGCTGAAACTCCACAGACGTTCCCGCGTGCAAAAACCTTTCTGCTATCTTTCGCGCGATTGGGACAGCGGCGTTGCGTTTATGCGCGACGTTATGCAGGCTGAACGCGGCGTACCTTCCGTATTCAGAATTTCCGACGGTGAAGAAAGCGACCTTGGTCTCAGAATGTACGGACTTGGCAAAATCGAAGGACTTTTGAAGACGTTCGGACTCGAACTCGGAAAATGCTGTCTTATCGTCGGTTTCTGCGACGGCGATCCCGATTATCAGCGAATGACGATAAGAAACGTCAAAAAGAACGCGAGAAAACATCATCTGACGTCGTTCCTGCCCGGCATCGTCGTGCCGAAATGGTCGTCGGGACGTTTCTCCGATCCCTATATGCGCGACAATTATCAGGACTTCGGCGTTATCATCGACACCCTCGAATGTGCAATGCCCTGGGACGAAGTCGATCACATTCACGACTACGTCAGAAAGTTCATTAAATCGCACCCCAACGTCATCTGCACCTGCCACATCTCGCACTGCTATCAGAACGGCGCAAACCTTTACTTCATCTGGATGCAGAAGGACGAGGGCATCGAAAAGTTCAAGGAGTTCCACAGCGGCGTGCTTAACGCGATTCAGGAATCGGGCGCAAGCATCAGTCACCACCACGGCATCGGCAAACTCTTCGCGCCGTACAACGCAAAACAACTCGGCGACGTTCAGATGGATATGCTGAAAGCTTTGAAACACCATTTCGATCCCAACGGTATTATGAATCCTGGCGGAACGCTCTGGCTTGACAAATAATAAAAAAACAACGCGCCCCCTTCGCAAAACGCGAAGGGGGCTTTTTTAATGAAATCACGGGGTGATGAAATCCGCCTTCGGCGGGTGAAATCTTGCTTATGCAAGATTATTGAAAGTTTAGTAATCCGCTTGCAAGATTATGGATAGTATAATAAAACGCTTACAAGATAAAAATAATCGGAAAAACTTTGCATTATTGCAATCCTGTTTCAAAACCGCCTTTTTCAAAAAATCCCAAAATACCGTTTGTCGAAAAAATAGAAAACGAAATATTCTTATTATATTGACGCGCATACATACGCAAGCGCGTGCACGCGCGTATGCGCGCACGTTACTATATATAGTGTTTCAAGGCAATGTCTGTCCCGTTGACTTTGACAAATAAAAAGATATGTCAAAATATACAAAAAATTTAATTTTTTTGTAAAAAACCCCCGTTTTTTGCTTGACGGAATAAAAAGATAAGGCTATAATTCGCAAATGTTGTTTACAAATGAACATTGAAAATTCAGTTGACGAAATCGTGGTAAGTTTTGATAACCGCGCATCGCAAATCTCCTTAAAACCCGTCGCCGGCGACAAACGCTGCGGCTCAGGATTTATCGGGAACAACGCGAGATTGTGCATTCAAAATCATTTTGAAAAAAGTTAAAAAAACTTTGAAAAATATTGCGAAAATCGTTGACAAGCGAATTTAGATATGGTAGTATGTAAACACTGTCGCCCGTGAAAGGCAACAGCAGCACATTGAAAATTGAAGATATGGAAAAGCGAATTAAGAAATTGTAGTGAATTAAAACACGAAATAAATTTCGACGTCAAATTCCAATTTACGCAAAGTAAATTTGTCAGACAAAGTCGGAACAGTCAAGATTGAACTTGAGAGTTTGATCCTGGCTCAGGACGAACGCTGGCGGCATGCCTTACACATGCAAGTCGAACGGACCTAGCAATAGGTTAGTGGCGAACGGGTGAGTAATACATGAGCAACCTGCCTCAAACAGGGGGATAACACCGGGAAACTGGTGCTAATACCGCATAAGACCACAGCGCGGCATCGCGCAGGGGTAAAAACGATTCAGTGGTTTGAGATGGGCTCATGTCCCATTAGCTAGTTGGTGAGATAACAGCCCACCAAGGCGACGATGGGTAGCCGACCTGAGAGGGTGATCGGCCACATTGGGACTGAGACACGGCCCAGACTCCTACGGGAGGCAGCAGTGGGGAATATTGGGCAATGGGCGAAAGCCTGACCCAGCAACGCCGCGTGAGGGAAGAAGGTTTTCGGATTGTAAACCTC